>Ga0209536_100002810_pt1 | contig 28248 bp, 24 predicted proteins | sample DeeMarSeWOR28_12_FD_187461 | JGI IMG/M metagenome (GOLD analysis project Ga0209536, IMG submission 187461) | Marine sediment microbial communities from White Oak River estuary, North Carolina - WOR-2-8_12 (SPAdes) (version 2) | ecosystem: Environmental > Aquatic > Marine > Intertidal zone >... | reverse complement strand
ATCAAGATGGGTTTCGCCAGCCACGAGCCCATCGATGTTAAGGGAGTCCAGGTCGCCCCGGTTGATGTCTTGATGAAGCTGGTCAAGCGCCCCGGCAACAAGTTCTTCACAGAAGACAAGTCCACCATCCTGGAATCAGACCTGACCGGTTACATGGACATCAGCGTGGAAGGGAAACAGAGGGGTCAGCTGCTGAAACACACCCTCTCCTACTGCTTCACCGATGGACCCAACCACGAACACCAACGCCTGCTCTTCGATACCTTCGGCACAACGATGGTCTATGTCGCCTTGCCCGCGGTGGTGGGTGCCAGGATGTGTGTGCGGGGAGAAACTGAAAGGGGTGTCATCACCCCGGATAGCCTCGATCCTGCTGAATTCATCACCGGCATGCAGACCCGGGGTGTGCCATTCGAATTTGAGCAGAAGATTTCACCGTTAGAATAAGAAAAGGGCTCAGAAAATAGACATTGTTACCCTTTTTCTGATATCTTTACAGGCCTGTGCAGGTCATATCTCCCTCTCTGGATTTAGCCATTTTATTCTATACCCTCTTCCTGTATAATCAAATCTGAACCGCGCCCATTCTCGGATATCTGCCAGCTAGCTACACATACAAAAATCACATGCGCAGTGAACAAGAGATGCTGGACCTGATCATTGGAACTGCACGCCAGGACAACCGCGTCCGCGCGGTCATCCTGAACGGTTCACGCGCCAACCCAAATGCGCCTCGCGATCCATTCCAGGACTTCGATGTCGTTTACCTGGTCCAGGATATTTCTCCTTTCTGGCACAACCTGGAGTGGATCGAGCGATTTGGTGAGCGTATGATCCTGCAGATGCCTGAGCTGATGCAGGATCCGCCTCCCAACCGGGATGGCTCCTTCAGCTACCTGATGCAGTTCAGCGATGGCAACCGCATCGATTTGACCATTGCGCCTCTCGCCAATCTCGAGCAGTTCACACGGGACAGCCTTACTGAAATACTGCTGGACAAGGATGCACGCATCCAATATTTGCCCCCTGCCAGCGATCGTGATTATTTCCCCCAGCCTCCCAGCCCCAAGGCTTTCGGCGACTGCTGCAACGAGTTCTGGTGGATTTGTCCCTATATCGCCAAGGGTTTGTGGCGTGGCGAAATCCTCTACGCCAGGCACTTCCTGGATTACAGCCTGCGTGATCAGCTGCTCAAGATGCTCACCTGGTATGCTGGTTTCCGTACAGGATTCTCACGCTCCTTGGGAAAAAACGGGAAATACCTCCAGGGGCAGCTCGAGCCAGGAATCTGGCAGCGACTACTCGATACCTATTGCGATGCTGATTACGAACATACCTGGCAGGCACTCTTCGCAGCTTGCGAATTGTTCAGGGAAGTGGCAATGGTGGTGGCTGAAAAACTTGATTTAGATTACCCCTTGGCGGATGATCATCAGGTAAGTGCATATCTAAACCATATCCGCTGTTTACCCGGGAATGCAAACGAGATATACTGATAAGGCACCAGTGTTAACTGCTCAACCCTCGTTTCTTGATTGAGGATCAGTGATGGTATATATCTACGGCATTTTCATCATCCTGCATGGTTTGGTGCACCTGCTTTACTTCGCCCAAAGCCAGAGGTTATTTGAACTATCACCTGGTATGCTTTGGCCAGAAGGCTCATGGGTGTTTTCGCGCCTTTCCGGTGACGATGTCCCGAAATGGCTTTCCAGCGCCGTCTTCGTACTGGCAGCCATCACCTTCATCCTGGCTGCCATCCTGTTCGTCGCGGGTGGGACAGGTGTAATCCTGGGGCAAGCCTGGTGGCGCCTCATTGTGGAGAGTGCTGCCGTCTTTTCTTCGATCATCATCTTGATCTTTTGGGATGGGCACAGAAAAACCTTTGTTGAGCAGGGTGGCATCGGCCTGCTGATCAACCTGGCGATCTTGATCTTGATATTCATCCTGGACTGGCCCAGCCCGGGGTAGTCATCCCTAAATTAATCAAGCAAGGAAGGGAAAAATGCGCCCTATCATTATCGATACAGATACCGCCTCAGATGATGCGGTCGCTTTGGTGATGGCAGTTCGCCATCCCGGGGTAAGGGTTGAAGCGATAACCGTCGTGGCTGGCAATGTGCCCGTTGACCAGGGAGTCCAGAATGCACTCTACACCCTGGAACTCTGCGAGCGGGAAATTCCAGTCTATCGCGGTCTGGATGCTCCTCTGAGCAGACCGCTCGAAACCGCGCAATTCGTGCACGGGCATGATGGCATGGGCGACCTCGGCCTGCCCCTTTCCGGACGCCAGCCTGCAGGGGAAAACGCTGTCGATGTGCTCATCGAGACCATCCACCGCTTTGCAGGTGAGATCACCCTGGTCACCCTCGGCCCGTTAACCAACATCGCCGCCGCCGTGCAGCAGGACCCCACCATCGCTGACCAGGTCCTGCAGTGTGTCATCATGGGTGGTACAGGCCGGGGTCATGGCAATATAACCCCGGTCGCAGAGTACAACTTCTGGGCAGACCCGGATGCAGCAAAGATCGTCTTTGAATCCGGGTTGCCGATCAGGATGGTTGGCTGGGATATCTCGCGCACTTACGCCACCGTCAACGCCGAGGAAGCTGGTTATATCAAGGGCTTCAACACCCCCCTGGCTTCCTACTGCGTCGATATCCAGGGTACCTTGCTTGACTTTGCTGTGAACCAGGCCCAATTGCCCGGTTTTGATCTACCTGATCCCATCGCCATGGCAATTGCATTACAGCCAGAAGTTGCCACCGATGTCCGCGCTCTTTTCGTTGCCATTGAAGCAGGCAGCGAGCTGTGTCGCGGGCAGTCAGTCGTGGATCACTACAACATCATGGGTAATCCCCCAAACGTGGAGGTGGTTTTGGAAGCTTCGCGGGATAGATTCTGGCAAATGCTCTGCGATGCTATACAGGCATAATATAAAAGGGGGTAAATAATGAATGTAGAACAATTACGCAAAGTCGAGCTCCACCTGCACCTGGATTGCTCACTCAGTTATGCAGTCGTTTCCCGCATTGACCCTTCCATCACCCTAGAACAATATAATTCGCAGTTTATCGCGCCTCCCAAGTGTAAGAATCTGAGGGATTACCTGGCGCGCGCCCCCAGCAGCTACCCACTCATGCAGACCAAGGAACACCTGCGCATGGTGGTGTTTGATCTGTTCAAGCAGCTGCAGGCGGATGCTGTCATCTATGCAGAACTGCGTTTCGCACCCTTGCTGCACACGGAGGGAGGCCTGTCTCCACGCGAAGTCGTAACCAGCGTGGAATCCGCGGTTGCCGAAGCTGTGCACAGCACGGGTATCGAGGCACGCATCATCCTCTGTACACTGCGTTTTTTCTCCACCGCCCAGAGCATGGAAACCGTGCAGCTGGTTGAGGATTTTGACAGCACCTACGTGGCTGCTTTCGACATCGCTGCCGATAGGCCGGGGGATGTTATCACGGACCACATACCCGCCTTCCAATATGCGCGCCAGAAAGGCATCCCTTTCACGGCTCATGTCGGGGAATCTCGTGGAGTGAAGAATTTTTGGGATACCGTGAAAGCATTTAGTCCCAGGCGAGTCGGCCACGGTGTATGTTGCATCCAGGATCCGCAATTACTCGCTTACGTCCTGGAGCACCGCATCCACCTTGAAGCCTGCCCGACCAGCAACGTGCAGACCGATTGCTACGACACTTATGCTGACCATCCCATCGACCGTCTTTATCGTGCAGGCGTGTCCATCGGTGTCAATACCGATGCCCGCACTATTTCAAACATCTCTTTAAATGACGAATACCGGAAGATGAACGAGACTTTCGGCTGGGAGCAGCAGGACTTCTACCAGTGCAATAGGAATGCCTTGCAGGCTGCTTTTATTCCCGAAGTTTTACGCCAAGGGCTCCTGGACAAATTAGCCGCCGGATACGATCACAGTTGATATTTTTTTCGCTACTCGTACCAACAGGGATTGAACAGACGTGAGCTATCCATAGAAGTTCCGTTCGACCCGCTGGGCTTGGTCCTTGATGCATCTCCACAACAGGGTTAAACCTTATCAATCGATAATAAAATGAAATCCGAACAGAGACTCAATATAATGGATAAAGGAGGTTCAAAATGAATCGACCCACTGGTGTGACCATCTTGGCTGTTTTGTCTGGAGTCCTGGCCTTGCTGGCAATCCTGGCCACCTTGAACTGGCTCGGCTTTGTTCCCTGGTTTGGACCAGGACCCGCTATCCGCACCTTCAATTTGTGGTATGCCCTGCTATATGGTCTTTTAGCCTGGGTATACATCTGGTTGACCCGCATGCTGTGGAACGTGGACAAGTCCGCCTGGCTCTTCCTGGCTGTGATCACGGTTTTCAACCTGACCATTGGCTTTGTGACCATCATCAGCAGCAACATGCCAACAACCGATCTGACGACTGCATCCGTCATCATCAACAGCTTGATCCTGATCTATATCATGCTACCCGGGGTTAAAGAGGCTTTCGAAGTTTAGGGCATAAAAATTATTGAATGCGCCATACAGAAAAAGTATGGCGCATTTCATAATTAATTGTTCCATACCGGGAGTGGTTAATCACCAAATCTTGGAATCAATCGGGGAACCAATGCGTCGCATTCCATTCCAGGGACAGGCCAATTTTCTCCGCTTGGATGGCTCCAGGCTGGCGATTGCACTTTGATAAATATCGCTCTCGTATAATTCATTGATCTTACGAGGATCATCAACATTAATATCACAAGCCCTTGAAACCATCCTGAACCGGGCGCGTAGTTGGATCAGGTATAATTTCAGACCATTGGTCAAAATCTTCGGAATTTTCCTCATTATTAAAGGTATCGCCGGTCTGACCTCATGACAAAAAATCCCACCTATACCCCGCTAACCATGCCGGAAACCCGTCCTGCCAACGCCCCAGCCTATTTCCATGTGCTGGCCAAACCCACTGGCGCGATATGTAACCTGGATTGCGAATACTGCTTCTTTCTTTCCAAGGAAGCACTCTACCCAGGTAGCCCATTTCGCATGCAGGATGATGTACTCGAGTCATACATCAAGCAGGTTTTAGAATCGCAGCTTGCACCCCAGGTCACCATCGCCTGGCAGGGTGGTGAGCCGACACTGATGGGCTTAGATTTCTTTGAACGCACCATCGAGCTCACCCGGAAATACACCAAGCCTGGTATGCAGGTCGAACACACAATCCAAACCAACGGCACCAAGCTCGACGATAAGTGGTGCCAGTTTTTCAAAAGACACAATTTCCTGGTCGGTCTTTCCCTTGATGGGCCCAGGCATATGCACGATACCTACCGCGTCGACAAGAGCGGTGATGGTACTTTCGATAGGGTAATGGCCGCGGCGCGCAAGATGAAGCAGTACAACGTGGATTTCAACATCCTGTGTACTGTCCATGCAGGCAACGCGGACCACCCCCTGGAGGTATACCGCTTCTTCCGTGATGAGGTCAAAACTGATTTTATCCAATTCATCCCCATCGTTGAGCGCGCCACCCCCGAAATGCTTCCAATTGCTAACCGCGGCTGGGGTGACCAGAATATTCCCGTCGAAGGTGAAATTGAAGACCTGCCGGTAGCGAAAAGTTCAAAGCGACCCCTTTACAAGCTGGAAGGCAGCCTGGTTACACACCGCTCGGTGAAGGCAGAGCAGTGGGGAAGATTCATGAGTGTGATCTTCGATGAGTGGGTGCGTAACGATGTCGGCAAGGTATTTGTGCAGATGTTCGATTCAGCCCTGGGGTCTTGGTATGGGCAGGGTGCTTCCTTGTGCATCCACCGCCCTACCTGCGGCGATGCCCTCGCCCTTGAGCATAACGGCGACCTGTATTCCTGTGATCACTTCGTAGAACCGAAGTATTTGTTGGGTAATATCAAGGATGATCACATGCTGGAGATGGTTGCCTCAGACCAACAGCGCAGGTTCGGCAATGACAAGCATGATAAACTGCCGAAATATTGCCTCGAATGTGAAGTGCGTTTCGCCTGCCATGGCGGCTGCCCTCGCAACCGCTTCATCAAGACCCCGGACGGAGAAGATGGCTTGAACTACCTGTGTGTTGGCTATAAGCAATTCTTCAAGCATGTCGATCACGAGATGCGCTTGATGGCTGCGCTCTTAAAACAGGGCCGCTATGCAGACGAGGTGATGGGCATCCTGGCTCGCTCGGAAGACGAGGAGCATGATTCATCCGGTGGTTCATCACCTCCTGGGGAGCCTGGGAAAACCAGGCGTAGCAGGCGCAGGAGAAGCAACAATCCCAATAGCTGACCAGCAAGCATACTTGGGGGGAATAATAATCCCAAGTGGATTAATTTGGCTGATTAGGATAATTAACCAAAAAATTATCCTGGAAACTAAACCAGATTCAAAATAGCTCAATGGAAAACATTTCCGACCTCATCTCCCAAATGACCCTGGAGGAAAAAGCTTCATTCTGCTCCGGTCAGGATTTCTGGCACCTCAAGGGCCTTGAACGCCTGGGAATTCCTTCTTTAACGGTCACCGACGGTCCGCACGGTCTCCGCAAACAAACCGGGAGCAGCGATCAAATCGGTCTCTTCGAGAGTGTTCCTGCCACCTGTTTCCCTACTGCCTCAGCCCTGGCGGCTTCCTGGAACCGGGATCTGGTTTTCGAAGTAGCACAGGCGATCGGTGAAGAGTGCAGGGAGGAGAAGGTAAATGTGATCCTGGGACCGGGCGCCAATATCAAGCGCTCTCCCCTTTGTGGCCGCAACTTCGAATATTTTTCCGAGGACCCTTACCTGACAGGCGAGATCGCCAAGAGCCATATCAAGGGAGTTCAGAGTCAGGGGGTAGGTACATCTTTGAAACATTATGCTGCCAACAACCAGGAATATCGCCGCATGATAATCGACTCCATCATCGACGAACGTGCATTGAGGGAGATATACCTGGCGGGATACGAAATTGCCGTTAAAGATGCCCAACCCTGGACGGTGATGTGCGCTTACAACAAGGTTAATGGCACCTATTGTGCCGAAAATCCAAAATTAATGACGGAAATCCTGAAAGATGAGTGGGGTCACCAGGGCTTGGTAATCACCGATTGGGGAGCCATGAACGAGCGCGTGGCTGCCATTAAGGCTGGCGTTGAGCTCGAGATGCCGGGTGTTGATAATGGCAATGATGACCTGCTCATCTCGGCAGTTCAAAATGGCCAGCTGGAGGAATCTATCCTGGACCAGGCAGTCGGGCGTATCTTGACCCTGATAAATAAAGCTGCAAAAACCCTGGAGGAAGACTTCACATATGATCGCCAGGCCCATCACCTCCTGGCTCGCCGTGCTGCCGCGGAAGGGGCAGTCTTGCTCAAGAACGAATCCGCTCTTCTCCCGCTCAACAAAAACGCAAAGACCGCCTTGATCGGTCGTTTTGCCAGGCAGCCACGCTATCAGGGAGCCGGCAGCTCGCTGGTCAATCCCACATTTTTGGATAATCTATATGATCAGCTTGCCGCGCTGATAGGTGCTCAAAACCTGGTTTACGCTCCCGGTTACGATCAGAAAGGTGAGCTGGTGGATGAAAATCTGCTTGATGAAGCCATCACCGTTGCCCAATCCGCAGACGTCGTGGTGATCTGTGCTGGTCTGACCGAGTATCACGAGGTGGAAGGTTTGGATCGAAAGCACATTCGCCTGCCGCATGCCCATAACGCCTTGATCCACAAAATCTCCCAGGTTCATGATAAAGTCGTTGTGGTATTGAGCAACGGTTCCCCGGTAGAGATGCCCTGGGTGGATGACGTTCCTGCCATATTGGAGGGCTACCTCGGTGGACAGGCAGGTGCTGGCGGCATAGCGGATATCCTGCTTGGGAAAGTTAACCCCAGCGGAAAGCTGGCTGAAACATTTCCCCTCAAGTTGGAAGATAATCCCTCTTACCATTATTTCCCCATGGGACCCAGCATAGTCGAATACCGGGAGAGCATCTTCGTTGGCTACCGCTACTATGATACCGTTGAACAGGAAGTGCTCTTCCCCTTTGGGCACGGGTTGAGCTATAGCAGCTTTGAATACCGCGATTTGGCTCTAAGCAGGAGTAAACTCACCGCTCAAGACTCATTGACGGTCACATTGAAAGTCAAGAACAATGGAACACTCGCCGGTGAAGAAGTCATCCAGGTCTATGTAAGCGCTGCTGCATCGAGCATTTTCCGTCCCCATAAGGAATTGAAGGGTTTCGTCAAGGTGTTCCTCCAGCCCGATCAAGAGGACTTGGTTTCCATCGAATTGGAACCGCGTGCCTTCAGCTACTTCGACACCAATATGAATGCCTGGCAAGTTGAGCCCGGGATGTATTCGATACTGGTTGGCGCTTCGTCGCAAGATATACGCCTGCAAACCAGCCTGGAGATCACTTCCACCCAGATTGAGATGACCCGGGCCGATCAGGAAGGTTTGAGTGTTTACTACGATTTTCCCAGAGGCACAGCCGTCAGCCTGGAGGTTTTCGCCTCGCTGCTCGGCAGGTCAGTCCCGGACAACAGGCTCCCACTCAAAGGGGAGTATGACATAAACACGCCGGTTGGAGATATGCGTGCAACTTTTATTGGGCGCCAACTATACAGCTTTCTGGAAAGCCAGGTCAGGAAGCGCATCAAGGGCCGTGAAGATACGCCGACCGCATACCTGATGCAATCCATGCTGCATGAGATCCCACTGCGCCAGATGCTGATGACGGACGACAGTCCTTTCAATCGCCCGATGCTGGAAGCACTGCTGCTTATCATCAACGGTCGATTTCTCAAGGGCTTGTATTCATTAATCAAATCCCTTTTTATCTGAAGGAGAAACAGCCACGATTAATCTTCAATCTCTTACACAGCGAAGTGCCATGATGAACAATTGGTCAGATGGATACATAACAAACGATGGATTAAGAATCCACTACTACAGAACCGGAGGAGAAAAGCCGCCGGTGATCATTAACCATGGTGCCGGAGATGATGGTCTCTGCTTCACGCGCGTGGCGAAAATCCTGCAAGATCAATATGATTTGATCATGCCAGATGCACGTGGGCATGGTAAATCCTCTTCTGGCGGGGGAGATTACTCTGCTGCAGCCCACGTGGCTGATCTCAACGCTTTGATCAGGTCATTAAATCTTGAGTCACCGGTGATAGGTGGACATTCCATGGGAGCAGATACCTCGCTACACTTTGCCGCAGCTTTTCCGGATCAAGTACGCGGCATCTTTTTAGAGGACCCGCCCATCATTTTAAGTGGGGATACTTTCAATGCTGGTGGGCAAACCTTCAATCCCGAGGAAGCCAGCAAGCTAATGGCAAATTCAATGCGCATCTACAAAATTCTGCCGAAATTCATCGGGAGACAGATGGCTCAAAAAATGTCACCTAGCTATCCACGGGACGAGATTTACCCCTGGATTGACTCCAAGAAAAGAGTCAGCTTCGACTTTCTGAATGCCCTGCCTGAAATGGGGATCCACCATGCGCATCCTATCGGGGCGTTCACAGAAGTGACAGCACCCATCCTGCTTTTCATCGGTGACCGCGAACAGATGGCGATTGTCACCCAGGAAGCTGCCCGAGAAATATCCAGAGCAAATGATCAAGTTGAGATAATTCATCTCGAGGGCGCGAGTCACGATATTCGCCGCACACGCTTTGATGGTTATTTGCAGGCTTTGCAGGACTTCCTCTACCGCCTCCATCATGCATAGGATGCTGTTCAAAACCTGTTTATGGGGAATCAATTATAGGGACGAATCTACCTTGATCAGGTAATTCCTTTTCTCTCCACTTTATCCCCCTGCACATAGAAAAATGGATCGCAGGATTGGTCGGGGTCCAGGGCAGCCTTGATGCGTTTCATCCATGTGTGGTAGTTGCTGCAGGCTGGTCCAAAAATCTCGTTGGCTTCTTCCCCAAAACCTGCAATAGGCAGCCCCATTGCCATGTCGATCGAATCACTCACCCCGCGCTGGACCAGGTCGCGAGCTGCCATTGCAGAGCGCGTGTTGCCTGGATCATAAAGAATGATCCCTTCCAAGTAGCCCAGGTGACCGCTCTCAAACGTTCCTCCGGTGCCTAGGTCTCCGCCATCATCCAGGATCAAACCTTCCTGGATGTATTGCTTCTTGATCTGCGCCACATATTCAGCCTGTGTATGCGCCAGGTCCCAGGTGTCAAAGGCACCCAGCATAGTCGCCATGCCCTGTGAGGGCCGGAAAGCGGCTTGCGTGTTGTTCGCATTGCGAAACAGCAACCAGAACAGGGTGGATTGTTTTTCCCGCCTGACCTGCTGTCCAAGAGGCAGCTTCTGGATCCATGCCTGCAATATCGGAAAGCGGCGCAGTATGTACAAAGGATCCTTGAACGGCCTGGTGAGTTTTCCTGCCGCTCGCAGCAGCCCGGCTCGCAGGGGGATGTTCATCGGGATGATCACCCCGCCTGTCTCGTTGAGAATCTGTCTGAGCGCTTTCATCTTCCACTCGAATTCTGCCTCGCTTGCTGCAAAGATCGCCGTGCTGAGGATGTTTTTGCCTATCTTCTGAAAGATTCCACTTTCCAAGGCGATCTTCAATTCCTCGTTGTTTTCCGTCAGCCCCAGCGCGGCAAAGAACATGGGTGTCCTGAATTCGCCGTGATTCAATTCGGCTTCTCCCATCTTGTACCCGGCATCCTGTTCAGCCCTGCGGGAAGGAAATGCGATCGCGTTCAGTGCGTTGCGTGGAGGCACTTCTTTCAGGACATATTTCGGAGATTGGCCTTCGAATTCCCACGCGCGCGGGCCATCCCATTTGTACAGCTTGATAGCGCACTTGGTGATCACACCCAATCCCCCAAAGCTGCCCTGGAAGCCGCGCAGGATGCCGCGCAGCGAAGGCCCTGGCCCATCTGGGGAAAACCAGCCGCAGCCCGAGCCGGCACTGCCCAGGGTCAGCACTTCCCCGTTGGGTAGCACCCACTCCACTCCCAGCAGGTTCCTTCCAGAGTAGCTCGTGGCCGCGCCAGAGACGCCGTATCCCCAGGCAGCCGCATGCGAAGCCAGCAGGGAATGATTTGCCCCGCTGGAGATGATATGGCAGTTCAACCCATGCTTGACGATCTCCGTCTGCAGATCGATCGCTCGTACGTAAGGTTCTACAACTGCGATCTGGTTCTTTAAATCGATTTCAATGATGCGATCCATGCGCTTCAGGTCCAATACGATCACATTTCCCTGGGAAGCCGCAGCAGCCGTATGAAACCCGGTGGAAATTGGCTTGACCATGTATTCAGTGCGGCAGCAAAAGCGCATGATCTCCTGAACTTCGCTCGTCGTTTTTGGCAGCACCACCGCTGCTGGCCTGGGAAGCCACTGCGAACCATCCTTGTTCATTGTTTCAGGGTTCTGGTAGAAGGCGTACGTGTCCAATACGCAGGCCGCACTCGATACCCACTTCCTGCCCACGATGCTTTCCAGGATCGCCTGGTCCTTTTCGGAGATACCGCTCATGGCTATAAATTCCACTTCCCGCGCTGCAGGATCCGGTTTGGATCGAATATCTGCTTGACCTGCTTCAACAGCGTGTAATTGGCGGGGTTTTGATTCCAGACCAGCTGCGTAGCCGAGCCGTATGGCCGGCTGAAGTATGCACCTTCTTCGATCAGCTTGGCAACGATCTGCTTCTCAAACACCTTTACCTGCAACAGCTCAGATTCGGATTTCGCATCAAATGGAATAATGCCCTCAAAATGGCAGGCATGGTTTTGGACGATGGGTTGGATGTAAATCCCGATCCTGCTTTCAGCGATCCCATGCTCCCGCGCTATTGTGTTAAATAACTGTTCGAATCGAGGCATACGGTCCAGTGTGGAGATGAAGATGACCGACAGGCTTTTCCCAAGCAACCTGTCACGCCAATCCAGGTTCCCGCAGGGCTGGGTAGCCCTGGTTAACAATTCGGCGGCAGAAATACCGCCCACCTGCTCAAATAATTGGAGTCCAGACCCGCGCGCATGGTCTCGAATCTCATCCAGGTGATATGCCAGCCTTTCGGAGGGAAGGCGCTCGAATCCCGCCACATTCTGCAGCAGCAAGTATCCGGGAGTCTCCTCCCGCAGGTGATCATAAGCACCCTGGTTATCTCCAGCCATCAACATCGCAGCTGCCGTGTTGTTGAGAATGAAGGACTGTTCACCAATCATCCTGCGCTGTACTGCATAGACGAAATCCAGCAAGTCCTCGAGGTCATGACTCCCTGTAATTCGTGTTTCCTGGATAGATGGTTCCAGCTCGCAGCGCAGCGTGATCCAGGTGACGATCCCCAGCGCACCCTGGGCACCCTGCACAACACGGTGGAAATCGGTTTGTGAGGGTCCAGAAGAGAGTTTTTGGGCGCCACCAGCTTCCCGCTGCTGGTCAATCGTCCCTGGGCCACCTCCCGCGCCGCTGCGAAACCGCTCTCCTGTGCCAAAGAAAAACTCCGTGCTGCCCACCGGATCGCTGCTGTCCCATTGTTTGTTCGGCCAGGTATGGGGTTCCCGGTCCATCACGGATGCCAGCACGCTTTTCCCGTTGCGTGGTGCCAGTGGGGTGGGCAGAGTCATGTGGTGATCTGACAATTCAGTCAGCAGCTGGCCATAGGTCACCCCGGGCTGGACGCGGCAGACTCTGTTGCGCCTATCGATCAGGTCGATTTGATTCCAGGAAGACAGGTCAACCAGGAGATGTTCCTCGTTGTTCAGGATACCACCATGCCTGTGAGCTCCCGTCGAGGAGGTGACCGTCAGGTTCAGCCCGGATTTGTTCGCAAATTGCATCACCTCCTGCAGTTCCCCTGGGCTGGCTGGCTTCAGGATGCATCCCGGTGGTTTTGAGGGGAGATCCAGCGGGTTGGATGTTATTGCAGCTTCGATCGCCTCAGGCGCTTTTTCCACCTCCCCTTCGGGCATCAGCAGCTGGATCTGGTCGATAATACCTTGCAGATCCTTCATACTGTCAATCCGCTATCCAGTTCGGCTTGATATGAACTCAATCCTGCAGCTTGGTGAACGACATCAACCAGCTCAACAAGGGGCAGCGCGTCCTTGTTTTCCCAGCGGGTCAGGTTGTGCCGGCAGTGCTGGCAGGCAGTGATCAAGATTTCAGCACCCGTTTTGTTGGCTTCAGCCTGGCGCTGTTGGGCAGCAGCACGCGCCACGTCAGGATGTGCATCCGGTACGCCACCCCCACCACCGCAGCAGTAAGCATATTCCCGTTTGCGCTGCATCTCCCGCAGTTGAAGACCGGGTATCTGCTTCAGGATCAGGCGCGGCGCTTCAAAAACTCCATTCACACCGTAGTTGATCGGTTTCGGCGGAACGAAATAAGTCATCACGCCGTGGGTCAAGCGTTCTTCACCCTGCCAGGTCTGGGGTGGTTCGCTCCTCCGCCCCAGGTAGCAGGGATCATGGTATGTTGCCACGCGCGGTACTTCATGTGAGAGGCGCAGTTTTCCCCTTTGGATCAGCTCCAGCAGGTACTCGCTGGCATGCAGCACTTCAACCCCCAGCTGGTATCCATAGGATGGATAAATCCCGCGCAGCATTCCCAGGTCTTCACCGCACAGCGCGACAACAGTTTTAGCGTTCGTTTTTTCCAGCACATTAACTACCAGCCCGGCTTGTTCAATAAAGTGCTTGCGCTGTCCGGTCCAGTAGAGATCAATCCCGCAATCAGGTTCGCCCTTAGCCAGGATGCCAAAATCGACCCCAGCCACCTTTAACAACTGGGCCAGGTTGCGGGCACTGGTAGCATGACGGGCATCCTGATGGACGCCAGCACCCACGAAAAGCAGCACCTCTGCCTGCTCTTCAGGCATTTTTTTAATCCCCATTCCTTGGGCCCAGCTGCCTGGCTCAAATACGGGCTTTCCCTCACAATATCCAAATTGTTGTAAGTTATCAGCCAAAATTCTATGTTGCTTCTGCAGTTCTCCTGATTCAACTAGGTGCTCTTTGAGCGCCATGATGACCTCCATGCGCTCCGCTGCCATGATGAATTTACAGGCGACATCACACATGCCGCAGGTTGTGCAAGCCGCAGCAATACCAGCCAGGTCTCGATCAGCTTTGATGCGTCCTTCGATTAGCGATAACGCCATTACCTGTAAGCCCCCGCCAGAGTAAGCGTGGAAATGGTACTCGTCAACCGGCGGGCAGGCACTGGTAAATTCGGCATCCACGATGGTCGGCATTGGGATCAATTTGCACAGGCTGCAACGCACGCATTTCTTCATCTCGTGCCGCAGGGATTCGAGTTGTTCGACGCTCATAGCCGGAATCAATTTCTCTGGGAAGCTAGTGTTGGTCCAGGGGTTTAAAAATCACGATCTCGTGCATTGTGGAACCCTGGTCCCTGGCTGGTTTCCCTCCTAGGAATACTTCGAGCTCGAAGTCGGAGATCAACCGGAAGTAACCTGGTTTCATGCGCAGGATTTTTTTGGCAATGAAGCGCAATGCCGGGTTGTAATTATCCAACATGTCCTGCGCTTCCAGGATTTTCTTCACGCTGAGCATGGCTTTCACCTCCTGTGGAGCATCGATGTTGATCTTGCGTGGAAAATTGTGCTTCGCTTCCGGGTTAAATTCAAGGTCTTCTATACCAAAATCAAAATCCCCTGTGCTCAGGGTCACTTCCTGCCCCTCAGCAAGCATCAGCACTTTCACTGCGTGGCGGTCAACAGCTTCATTGCATTGGATGTAGGCATAAGCCAGGGTATGCTTTTCAGCATATACCCGCCCCCACATCCAGTACTCGATGATCCTTGGGAATTGAAAATTCAACCAATTGTGATCATGATACCCCGTTCCGGATACAGTAAACGTCTGTCCTTCGCTGGTGATCTCCCCGCTAACAGAAGCCCGCGCGAAGGGTACCACCCAGCCCATGTACCCCAGGTTCCCAAATTGGGAGATCCCCGTGCCAGGTTTCCAACCATTGACCAGGGCATTAAACGCTAAGTCGCAGCCAAGGTCTTTCTCTTCAACATGAATGTTATAGACGGGCAGACCGCTTCTGGTCTGATCTACCTTGATTGTATTACCCCCGATCCTCACTTGTGGTTTGTCACGAGCGGCTTCAAAGTCTTGCTTGCTGTAGACGAAGAACTCCTGCCGCCTCTGTCCTTCAGGGCTGACCAGGATAAATTCCACGCCGGTTTTCCCCATCCGCCCCGGGTTCGGATTGGAGGCATGGAAGAAGACCACCAATGAGTGTCCGCTGCTCAGGTGGGCATCAAAATACCACCACTCGTATAACCCTTTCTGGTCCAGGTCTGAATAAAACCCATCTTCCTCTAGTGCCAGCGGTTCGATCACCAAGTCCCGCCTTCCTGGTCCTTTCCATCCCTCGATAACCTTGCCCGCTTTTTCTGTCATAGATTGTTCAGCCTCCTTAATGCTGCAAAACCACGCGAGACCAGAAATTAATGCCCTTGCTGAATCCTTGTGCGACTACCTGATTATATATCCATACAGGTTCAGGCGGAAAGCATCCACCCCGATTGATGTTAGAATGGGAAAACCTGGTGCTGGATCGGTTTCTGATGGAGTGATTTAGTTTTGTTTGAGAATTGGAAAATGGGCAAAAATAAACCTGCTCATTAAGGAGTTTATATGGGTGATAAGGACGATTTACCTCCCCAGGAAAAGATCGATCTTTACGACCAGCTGATCGCGACCAACCCTGAGATAAAACGCAAGGGTGTCACCAATCCATACACTTCCGTGAATGGGCACATGTTTACCCATCTCTCAAAAACTGGCTCGTTGGGCCTGAGGCTCCCGAAAGAGGAACGGGAAACGTTCTTGGAGAAGTACAATACCAGCCTGTATGAGTCATACGGCGCGATCATGAAAGAGTACGTGACCATCCCAGATGATTTGTTGGAAAATACCGCCGAGCTCAAGAAATACCTCGAAATCAGCTATACCTATACTAAATCCCTGGATCCGAAATCAACCAGGAAGAAATCCTGATCAACAGCGGAAGGATTACCAGAATGCCAATCGAACCCTTTCGACTTGAGCGATATTTCGCAAGGTATGAATTCTCAGCTCGCTACCTGCTTTCCAGTTCGGATTGTGAATCACTCTCCATGCAGGAGCTGCTCAGCATGGCAGACCCGGAAATGATCGCCTTGTGGGAGAATCTCCGATTGGGGTACACCGAATCCTGGGGCCATCCCTTGTTGCGGGATGAGATCGCCAGGATATACCAGGGGATCGAGATACCAGGGGTGATGGAAGTTGTGCCAGAAGAAGGTATCTACCTGACAATGCGTGCCCTGCTGCAACCAGGTGATCATGTCGTCTGCACCTTTCCCGGCTACCAATCCCTGTACGAAGTGGCACGCTCGATTGGCTGCCAGGTATCAAGATGGGAGCCCAAAGAAGAGCAGGGTTGGAATTTCCCCCTCGCTGAACTCTCCCAGCTGATCCAGGACAACACCAGGCTTGTCGTGGTCAATTTTCCCCATAACCCCACCGGTTTCGTTCCCGCCAAGGATGAATTTCTTGCCCTGGTCGACCTGGTTCGTGAGAATGGTGCCTACCTGCTCTCCGACGAGATGTACCGTTACCTTGAAGTCAAACCAGGCACATCCTTACCTGCTGCTTGTGAACTCTACGAACGGGCAATTTCTTTATTCGGTTTATCGAAATCTTTCGGTTTACCAGGGCTGCGCGTGGGCTGGCTAGCTTCCAGGGATGCTGATTTCTTGGACCAAATCAGCCGCTTGAAGGATTACACCACCATCTGTGGTAGCGCGCCTGGCGAGCTGCTGGCGATCATCGCACTGAGAAACAGGGAGTACATCCTCGACCTGCAAAACAACCGTGTGCGCAGGAATGTGGCTGTGCTTGATAATTTCTTTTCCATGCACCAGGAGATGTTCACCTGGCATGCGCCTCTTGGAGGTTCGATCTGCTTCCCCAGGATGCAGGGTGTTGAAGATACCTATACATTCTCTGAACAGCTGGTCGCTGAAACCGGCATCATGATAGCGCCCTCAAGGGTGTTCCAGTTTGGCGATCACCATGTGCGCATCGGTGTGGGAAGGGAAAACTTCCCCCAGGTGCTCGAACTTTTCGGGCAGTATCTCGATCAGCACGACCAGGGAGCACAACATTCCACATAAACAAACCTTCCTTCAATCAACAAACGAACTCGGATAATGATGGATTTCCCTGACAATCGATTGATAAAACGGCCAATGGTTGACCTGCGCTATGAGATTGAAATCCAAGCCAGGCCGGCAGATATTTTCCCCTGGATCAAACAGGTCGGCTATCACCGTGGAGGCTGGTATATTGATACCTGGTGGGATGAGTTTGAGCAGAAATTTTTCTGGCCTGCGCTTGTCCCCAAGGATGCTCGCGGCACCTATCAGCCAGCTGCGAACCAGATACTCCCCCAATATCAGGGTTTGTCTGTTGGCGATATTGTCCCAGACGGACCACCCGACTCCGCATATTATGAAGTTATTGGCCTCGAGGAAAACCGCCTCCTGCTGCTGTACGCCACCACCCACTTCAATTACGTTGCACCTCAATTCGTGTACAGGACCAGGTACGCCCCGAAAGGACCATTTTGTTGGGCGTTCATGCTGGATGAAATCGACGAGAAGGTAACTCGCTTGGTCAGCTGGTGGCGCGCAGAAGGCTATCCCAGGGCTGGCTTTTACCTGCTCAAACCTTTTTTGGTCTTCGTCGATAGTGCTCACCAACGCCAGATATTGAAGGGCATCAAGAACAGGGTCGAGAAGACCCAGTCGCAGGAGTAACCAATGAATACGACCGCATCAGTGATTGCAGTGTGCAAAAAATCAGAACCTGGCATCCCAAAGCTGCAGGCAGATTCCATCCTGCTGCTGGAAGATCTTGGCGTTGAAGGGGATTACCATGCTGGTAAATTTGTCCGCCACCGCTACCTGGCAAAAAAGGATCCCACCCGGCCCAATATTCGCCAGGTGCTGATCATCGATACCACGATCCTTTCATACCTCTCAGGCTTGGGGATGGACCTCCAGCCAGGTTGGATGGGCGAGAATATCATCCTTGACGGGATATCGGTCATGAATCTCTCCTTGGGTACCCGGCTTGAGATCGGGGAGGCACTAGTTGAGATCGCTGAAATCCGCAACCCCTGCTACCAGCTCGATGACATGCAGGTCGGTGTGCTCGAAGCAGTTAAATCTTCCGGTCCTTCGCCGGACAAACGCAATGCCGGCATGCTGGCGCGCGTCTTGCGGGGGGGCAAGGTGCAGCCAGCCGACCTGGTGAGTATCAAATCGAAACCGGATGGATAGATTTCCTTCTTGAAACAAGCCATCTACTGGAGGACAGGTATGAATAGCTCACGACTGCTTATCTTCGATGCTGCCATCAACTTAATACTGGGAATCCTGCTCCTGTTAACCATCCCTTTTCCTGATCAGCTCCCAACCTCCTTAGGTGTTCCTGCTGTTGGACATGCATTCTATACCAGCATATTGGGTTCTGTTCTGATTGGGATCGGCATCGCCTTGATCATGGAGAGCAAGCGCACAAATCACAGGCAGCTGATTGGCCTGGGATTAGGTGGTGCGATCGTGATAAATTTGTGCGCTGGAACAATCCTGATCGGCTGGCTGATATTTGGCGACCTTCAGCTGCCGGCTACCGGCTTGGGTTTCCTGTGGATTATTGCCTTATTGCTGATCATCATCAGTGGATTTGAGCTCATCACGCATAAAAGGAGAATCGAATCACCTTCGTAAATTGCTAAGAACTCCACCTATAACCCACGTTACCACCGCAAATGATCACCCACATCCGCCACTGGTAGGTCCTCGCTTGAGTTCAAGTTTGATCTTGGGTATGAATTCAAGGTCATATTCGTTGATATGTGGATCGGAAGCTGGAAAAGCTCCACCCAGCGCAGCCGCAAATTGGTAGCGCAGACTGTCATCCGGGCTGGATTCCAGGGCTTCGATCCGGTTATCTTCTTCAGCAAAGGTAGCCAACCAGTTGTTGAGTCCTCCTTCAAGGATGTAAACATTCGGTATGCTCTCAGCAACCAGGAATTTCCAGGCTTCCGTGGCAGCAGATTCGTCATTGCTCATCACCACGAAAACAGAATTTTCAGGTTCAAGATGCAGGCCTGGGACAAGCTCAGCCAGGTTATCAAACGGAACGTGCTGGGCATCAGCAATATGGAAAAGGTTGTAGTTGGCCTCGTCACGTATGTCCAGCATGACTAGGTTGAGCAGGTGATCGTGGATCGTATTCAGCAATTCAGCGGGACTGATCTGGACTTCGCGGTTCTCCAATTGGGCTTCTTTCTCAGCGCTAATCTGGTCCCACTTATCAGCATTGGTCGGTTGGCCGAGCGGGATCAGCAGTAAAGCACCTAAGATCAAAGCACCTGCGCCAACATAGCGAAACTTGGGGGCTTTGCTGGGGTCTTTTCCCCCAAATATCTTTTCAAGCTGCTCACTACCCCAAAACATGAACAGTGCCATCACGACGATGATCAGTACCACCCAGCCAGTGGGCATACCAAGCCAATCCATGATTGTAAAGCGACCCAGGTAAGATGAGTGCCAGAACAGGTCGATCGAACGGACTGTCTCACCAAAAACGAATATCCCAAACAATACGCCAAGGGCAAAAAAGATCCCGTCCAGCTTCCAGGTCGCAGCTGCCACAAGGGATGTGCCCGGACAAAAACCACCGATGATAAATCCAATCCCCATTATCAGCCCCCCGATGATACCTGGCCATAAGTAGGTCGGGTTCACCCAGATCAGGTTGTAGTCCAGCATGCCAAGCGCTGATGTAGCAAAGACCAGCACCATGGCTGTCACGATTGCACCGAACATTACTTTCAGCACGGTCATATCCTTGAAATAGAACTGGGCAGCCAGCTTCTTCGAGTTGCCAAACCCGGAACTCTCTAAGACAAACCCAAAACCAAAACCGATCAGCAAATATATAAAATATGCACCGTACTTGCCGAGCAATTCTGTTAGTTGCAGTGGAAATGGAGCCATAAAATACCTCCTCGATCAATTCCAAAGGCGTCGTACGAAGTATGCTAGGGCATAAGCCCCAGCAAACACAGCCAGCATGAAAGCCCAGCTTCCCGCAGATAATACTGCACCGCCTGATAGCGCTTGACCAGATGTGCAACCACGCGCCATGCGTGCACCGTATCCCATGAATGCCCCTCCCAGGAAAGCAAATACCCAACGTGCCTTGTGGCCGATGCGTGGCCCACGGTTGGTCTCCACTTTCAACCTGCCGTTGTACCAGCCAGAGAAAAAGCCTCCCAGCAGGGTGCCAACAGTCATGAAAACAATCCAGGAATCGAGGGCATTCAATGCACCCCCAGCAAGGGTGATCAGGTAGGGCACTTGGTCTATGTGACCCGGTGCGACCAGGTCCTCGAAAAAAACCAGAATTCGATTGAGCCCACCCGATGCACCCAGGCCATTCCCCGTAATGAAGAAAGCCAGGAATAAAACTACGCCTAACAAGAATCCACCCAGGTAGGGATTGATATATGGCTTCGTCTCACGCCGGGTAAATACTGCCAGCAGGGATCGTTTTTCTGGAACCGCTTTTGGTTCAGTGATTGTTGTCATTAGATACTTTCCTCCGGTGTTGGACTTACAAAATCCGCTTCATCCCCCAGGTGGACTTCAACTTCATCCCAACCAACCATCATCGCATTAATCGCCGCCAAAGGCTTGGGACCCGTGGTGGTCAAATATACATGGGCCACGATAAACGATGCGAACAGCCAGGCAATCAGGGTGTGAAAGGGCGCCAGGTAGGTCAAGCCGCTGATTCTGGCCGAAATCTCCGGGTAATACTGGGTTCCCCACATCAATATACCTGTGATTCCAATCAGAGGCAGCAGCACGTTTAGAATTCCAAAATAAGTGATCTGTTGCAGGGGATTGAGTTTCTTATCAGGGGTTTTTTCAAAGGGGTGTTCTGCTCCCTGGAAAATGCCCTTTATATAGTAAATTGCCTGCTTAAGAGCTTGGTCAAAGAAACCCCGCGGTCGGGGAATATACTGCTTGATTTCCCCGCTCACCAGGTGATAGAACAAGGCTAATGCCGCGTTCGCAGCCAGTATCACTGCCAGGATATTGTGCACCAGCACCACGTACCGGAAGCTGAATATTCCAAACGTATCGGGTCGGTGAATAATCAACCCGGTGAAGAGCAGCAGCATTATCACAAATGTTTGCAGCCAGTGCCAAAGACGTTCGTACACACTATACATATAAACCTGTTTAAGTTCAGGTTGTGCAGGCTTGTTGCGCAGCGAAGCAATAAAACGCATACCGGCATGGACTGAAATCGCCAGGATCACACCTATGAAAAACAGGCTTCCGATCAAATCTATCCAAAAAACCCGGTCATGACCCAAGATGTAATAGCTCTCGTCTTCTGCTAAAGGCAGGTAGTACAATTCCCCGCTTTCATCATCAAGATACAATTCTCCCGCTGCCTGGACATTATTTCCGGGCACAAATTCGGGCAGGTCTCCTCCCGGCAGGTAAGATGCTAGTTTGAAGGGCTGGTAGATACGGGATCCGGCACCGTGGCAGTCCTCGCAGTTCCGGGTAACCCACTCTCCATTCGCTACGTTATGGTTGATGCTGTACGGTTGAATATCCCCGACAATACGTGGATTTTCCACGCCCAGGCTCTGTAAGCGATTCTCGATCAGGCTTTCCTTCTGCTGGTTGTCAATCCTTAATTCGGATGGGTTAAGCGTGCCGTTGTCATCCGCATCAAAAGCAGCCAACACGTCCTTGTGGTAATCATCCCCTTCATAGAAGGCTGCCTCGAGATCCTGCAGGCGAACAGGGCGAGGTGGATCGCCGTATATCCAATACCAAGAACTGACCAGGTTATAGGGAGCCAGCTTGATATCCCCATCCACATCTTGGCGCGGCATTAGGACCGGCTCAAATCCCGTAATCAGGGAATTCAGGGACCTGGGATCACCTTCAATACCGCGACAATCCTTGAGTGGCTCTGCATTGGCATCGAGTGTCGTGTAATCCAACTGCGCTATGGCATTCGAATAAATCTTTGGTATATGACAGGATTCACAACTCATCGCCTCAAAATGTCGCTCTTGATACGGCAACCACGCATGGCCCGTATCAGCATCGTGGCAGGATTCACAGCGTCGCATGGTATCGACAAGTTCCGGGCTTACGCTGCTTTGCGCGGATTGTCCCCTGGCAAATTGGTGCAGCGGCTGCTGGAGATATTCACTTATCTCTATTCGCCTTGGATCAAAGAGCAGGTGATCCGGCCGACTGTCTTCATCTTCCTGGTAGTAAACCGGATTGTTTAATGAATAGTGGCAGTCAGTACAGTTTACAAGCCGTTCAGCATGGATATCCCAGGAACGCGACAGGGAATCCTTGTTAGCCAAATTCATGCCAGAATCACTCAATTTCTGTCCTGCGATGATCTGCCCTGTGGTGACGGTGCGCATCCGTTCTGGGACACAGCCCCCGGTCACCAATGGCTCACTCAAATCATCATGCACCAGGCCATGGCATTGACCACAATTCTCGTTCGTGGGATCCTGGATTTGGATATAGTCAGGAGCAAGCTCGCCATTGTCCTGGAAAGCGCTTTGATTCCATAGAAACTGGTCCCCCTGTTTCTCAACGATACCGCTGCCCAGTAAAGTTGCTGTATTAGCCCATTTGAAATCCCCTGCATGTAAGGCCTCTGCTCGCGCATCAGCGTCCGGCTCTGGGGTATGGCAGAGGAAGCAGTTCATTTCCACCACCCCAGATTCACTCCAATCCCATGGGACCAGCTGGTTGTTTTCTTCATCTAATACGCTGGTTTGCAGGTCTTTATCATCTGGTTGGAGTTCATCTAGCGGGGCACCTTCCTGGCTGGTCGTTGCTGGTCCTCCACCTACGTGGCGCAAACCAAGCGTTTTCAGCCAACCGGCTGTTGTTAGGTCAACGCGAGCCTCACCTTCCACAGATAAGAAACGGTATGTCAGTGGATCCCACTTGCCGAATAAGCCTGGCGAGGAATCCCAGGGCCTTCCTCCAGCAATATCACCTGCCGGGCTGAAATCACTCAAACCAACGTCCGCATGGAAGGAATGGCCTGAGATGAAATCCGTATCGTGGCAAGATCCACAGGTATTGAGCGTGGATACCGGCTCGCCTGTCTCCAGCACATTCTCCCCTTCCTGGTCTAACAATGGGAAAGTTGGGTGTAGTGAAGTGGTGTTTCTCTCCGTTATCAGAGCCTGGCTCGCAAATACCTCGTTACTAGCAAACAAGAAAGCCAGCGCCACCACAACAACGATTGCTCCAGGTAGGAAGTAAAAGGTTCTAGAATACTTATTCTTATCTATGTTCATAATCTTGAATCCAGCCGTACATTATGGCACGAATAGATCACGTCCACCCCATGTGATTGGATCTCCTGGATAACCCAGGGATTGCCAATCCAGGCGGCCTTCCTGCCCATGACAATCATCACAAAGCAGGGCTTCCTCTACAGGAGCAACCATATGGCTGATCGGCCAGTACATCTCGGTCTCGGCAAACCCATACTCCCCGCTGTATTCCAAACCAACCACTTTAGAACCAAGGCGCAAGGCCTGGTCCCAATCAAACTCGGTCCAGAATCCGCCCTCACCAACCGTCTTCGGCTGGAGCAGGTAGTTGTATACCGTGTCATAAGGTTGCTTGGCTCGATGAACCTTGAACGGCCAGATCTTTGCCTCGGGTTGGCTGATATCACCGGCCGGAGGATTCATGATCGTCGGTTGGGTTGGATCAATCACGTCTCCCAGCAGGTAACGATCTTTGATCCCCGAATACCAGTAATATTCTGGGACAAAATCCCCCTCATACACAAATGAGCCCTTTATTTTCAGGTAGGAATGGGGATCTTCTGGTAAATCTTGACCTGCCGTCGACCAATCCCAGTACATCTTGGTCGGATCCTTTACTGCGCCGGCAGGAATATGGCAGGTCTGGCAGGCAACGGACTGCACGTGCGTGTTGATGCGGTCATCTTCATGCAGTGTTTCAGCATGGCAATCCGTGCAGTAGATCTGGTTTTCCGAATCCAGGCTGACTGAAATCGAGCGCCCGCTGATCTCATGATTCTCAGTCTGGTGGCAATCGGTGCACACGAAATCATTACCTCCCATATGTACATCGATCATCTCCGACGGGTTGAACAGGTGCTCATCGAGGTCACCGTGTTTGACTGCATTTCCACCGCCGCCCTTGAAGTGACAGCTGCCGCAGTTATCCCGATCCGGGTAGCCAACGCTCTGAGCAACACTGACCAAATCCACTCCCTCTGCCGGTAGACCAGATTTTGATTTCACATAGGTTCCCGCCTGTTCATGGCATACGAGGCAATCGATATTCTCTGTCTGCGAGAAATCAAAATTTTCATCCTCCCACCCGTAACCTGCATGGCAGGACGTGCAGCCTGGCCAGTTGGATTGAATCCCTATGCAGAAATTATTCAGCGAAGTCTTTTTTCCCACGGTAACTGGCTCCGGACGACCTTCAATCTGGTACTCTCTTGATTCCCAGGTCCAGTGCACCGAGTTCAGCATTTCTTCACCTGCCTCAGCGTGGCATTCCAGGCAGCGCTGGGTAACTTCGCTCCCTGAATCAAAAGGCCCTTCGATGAGGCTGGAGTGATCAACGTGGGATGGGCGTTGGGGAAGGTTTCCCCATGGATCATCAGACTTTCCGGAGGCCTTTGGAAGAAATACAACCATGGGGATCACGATAATCAAAACTGTGATCACCAGTCCTAAAATCCATACATATTTTTTTCTTTTCATTCGGTTATCAATGCCTCAATGTAGAAAATTAGCTGTACACCCCGCGCGTATCATTCAAGCATTTGGATCAAGTCTGCCCGGTTCTTGAGCTGAACCCGCAATACTGAGCGCAATAAATCGAGGGCCTGGATAAGGCGCATATCTGTCAAATGGTATTCAACACGCTGGCCTTTTCGAATAGATTGAACCAGGTTTCGTTCACGCATGATCTTGAGATGGCGTGAAGCTGCCGGTTGGCTGATACCCGCAGCGATGGCTAAATCACTTACGTTGCAATTCTTCTCAGCTAAAACGTAAAACATCAAGATTCGCCGGGGATCTGCCAGGGCAGAACAAATCTCAGCGTGTAGCTCGTTGATCTCTAATTGCAGCTCGCGGGTTTCCATCATAATGATTTTGACTTATGCATATAATTGCAAATATGTATTATTGCATATGATAATGGGTGGTCTGGGTGTCCTTTTAGTGACAAGCGTCACAAATTCTCTGGATCTTATTCATGGGATGCACACCCGCAACTAAAGCGTGAAACCCGGCTTTTTCTGCTGATCCACACCAGGAAACACCCACCTTTTTCGATTATTCACATCCAAAGTTCTGCACTTTTCCTTATAATTATTCTGCAGTCCATCCCTGCACAATAGGATAAAATCTTATAAAACATAAAGACCCAAAACTGGTAGAAAGCAAACCGGATATAGACAAGGAGACAAAAACATGTCTCAAAAGAGCGTGAAACCAAATGCAAGCGATACCCCGGGCCCTAAACCCACCCCTATCCTGGGCAATATCCTAGATATGCGTCAGGGGGAGGTCTTTGAAACCCTCCTGGAATTTCACAAATCCTACGGGGATATCGTCCAGCTCGAGCTGCCGAAGAACAATTTCGTCTACTCAATCGCCAACCCCGAATCCATCCAGCATGTCATGCAGATGAACAACCAGAATTACACCAAGGGAGAGCGCATCAGAATTGCATCGCCCCTGATCGGAAATGGCTTGTTCGCCAGCGAAGGCGAGTTTTGGCGCCGCCAGCGGCGCATGATGCAGCCAGCTTTTCACCGCAAACAGATCGCCCTCCTGGCAGAGGAAATGGTCCGCACCATCCAGGAAATGCTTGATCGCTGGGAGCCTTATGCGAACAGCGGTCAGACGCTGGACATGCAGAACGAGATGATGTCATTAACCATGGATGTGGTCACCCGTACCTTATTTACCAGCAGCCTCGAACCCGCAGAGGTGGCGGAGCTCGGCAGACAGATCACTTTTCTTTTAGACATGATCACCGAACGCAGCCAGGCCATTTTGCCCATCAGCGAAAAAATTCCCTCTGCCAAGAACCGTCGTTTTGATGAAGGCGTTGCTACCATCGATAAGATCATCTACCGCTTAATTGAAGAGAGAAGGGCTTCGCTGGCTAGACAAGATGATCTGCTCACGATGCTGATCGAAGCCCGTGATGAGGAGTCAGAGGAAGTAATGGATGATAAGCAGCTGCGTGATGAACTGGTGACGATTTTCCTTGCCGGGCATGAGACGACCGCTATTGCTTTATCCTGGTCTATTGCACTCCTATCTTTACACCCTATGGTGCGCCGTAAACTGCAAAACGAGGTTGACCAGGTCCTGGGTGATCGCATTCCCGGTGCAGCTGATTACAATGACCTTCCTTATACCATTGCAGTTGTTAGTGAAGCCATGCGCCTCTACCCCCCTCTGCCTATGACTATCCGACAGGCACTTGAAGATGATGTCCTCGATGGGTACACGATCAAAGCAAACAGCGGGGTGTTTATTAACATATACAGCGCCCACCACAATCCAGATGTCTGGGAAAACCCGGAAGGGTTTGATCCGCAACGCTTCCTGCCTGAGCAGAGCAAAAACATCCCCCGCTTTGCCTATCTGCCTTTCGGGGGTGGTCCGAGGCAGTGCATTGGAAACAACTTCGCCCTCATGGAAGCGGTGCTTGCTTTATCCATGATCACCCAGCGCTTCGAACTCAATCTGGTTCCAGGTGCCGACCTAGCGCCTTATATGCCTGGCACATTGCGGCCAAAAGGTGGTGTTCCGGTGGTAATCAAAAGACGTTAAATGCCGTAAGGAAGAGCTCGTCCCTTCAGGTATCCACCTATTTATCCGCCAGGTTGATAACCCATATCCTCCACTGGAGAGCATAGATGGTCACGATTGTTCCCTACAATCCCGCCTGGCCTGATGAATTCCAATCCATCGCCAACGAATTGCGCACCACGCTCGGGGAGATTGCCCTGCGTATTGACCACATCGGTTCAACCTCTGTACCAGGCCTGGATGCAAAAGACCGCATCGACATCCAGGTGACAGTCGAGAAACTCGACAATCAGGTTGAGCGTGCACTCTCCCACCTTGGATATACAAAACTTCCTTACCAGAGCGACCACCCGCCTTTTGGGCTGGATAGCCCAGCGGACGAATGGATCAAGTGGATTTTTGCACCCTCACCTGAACAGCGTCCCACGAACCTGCATGTACGCATCTCCGGGCGAGCAAACCAGCGGTATGCCCTGCTCTTCCGGGATTACCTGCGTACCCATCCAAAATCTGCAGCCGCATATGCGGAATTAAAACGTCGTTTGGTGGAGAACCTGGTCGATGTGGATACCTACCCGGATGTCAAGGATCCAGCAGTAGACTTGATCTACTTCGCCGCAGAAGATTGGGCTGCCGCCACCAACTGGCAGCCAGGACCACCCGACGCGTGAGTCATGCACATCTTATCAAACCATTCAATTTTTACATGGAAAACTATCAATTTCTTGAAAATCCTGTACAATAACTTAGATCAATTCTATATCTTCGGTTTAGCCGAAGATCAATTCCCACTCCATTCCTCATATTCTTGATACTTAAAGGAGCCCATGCATGTCTTCTTCCACCCTCAAAACCTTTGGTCAGCAGTTAAGCCGCCGTTCCTGGGCAGAGCCCTGGAAGATCAAATCTGTTGAGCCGATCCGCCGCATCAGTCAAGAGGAACGTGCACAAGCACTCGAAGAAGCCGGTTATAACACTTTTTTATTGCGTTCCGCGGATGTTTATATTGACTTACTCACAGATAGCGGCACCAGTGCTATGAGCGACCGCCAATGGGCGGGCATGATGCTGGGTGATGAAGCTTATGCAGGAAGCAATAATTTCTACCGGCTTGAAAAAGCTATCCAGGATTATTACGGCTACCAGCACATGGTGCCTACCCATCAAGGGCGGGGTGCCGAACACCTGCTCAGCCAGACTGCGATCAAACCCGGACAGTTCGTGCCGGGCAACATGTACTTCACCACCACCCGCCTGCACCACGAAC
>Ga0209536_100002809_pt1 | contig 28249 bp, 27 predicted proteins | sample DeeMarSeWOR28_12_FD_187461 | JGI IMG/M metagenome (GOLD analysis project Ga0209536, IMG submission 187461) | Marine sediment microbial communities from White Oak River estuary, North Carolina - WOR-2-8_12 (SPAdes) (version 2) | ecosystem: Environmental > Aquatic > Marine > Intertidal zone >... | reverse complement strand
CTGGCTGCACCGGAGTATGTTCCGGACTCCCCTGGCTCAAGATTCAGCCCCCGTTCGGTTGGTCGCTTGTCGGCCTGCCACCATGACTGCATTGCCCCCCACTGCCTTGGCCTGGTACAACGCCCGGTCGGCCTGCTCCAAGACGTCCTCTCTCTGGTCGCTTCGCGGATCGTGACAGGCTACTCCGATGGACACTGACACCCGACCTTGCTCCAGACCCAGCGTGCGACCGAACGCTTCAACTGCTTCCCTTACCGATTCACCAACACGGCGTGCCCCTTCAATGTCAGTGCGCACCAGTATCAAGACGAACTCATCCCCACCATACCGCGCCGCAAGGTCGGTCTTCCGAACGCTACGCTCAAGTTCCCGCCCCACCCCCTCCAGCACTCGATTGCCCATCTCATGCCCGCAAGCATCATTGAGGACCTTGAACCCATCCATATCCACGAACAAGACTCCGAACGGTTCCCCACTTCGGTCGCTACGCGCGAACTCTTGCTCAATCCGCGATCGCAGCATGCGGTACGTCGCGAGTCCGGTGAGCTCGTCGACGGCGGAAACCCGATGGGCTTCCTCCGCTCGCCGCTCAAGGTAATACGGGCACTGTCGCAGCGTGGACCGACCCTCGAGCATGGCCCCTGCGAAGCCATCACAAGTGTCATAACCACATGCCCCACAGTCCCACGTGCTACCTCCTGGAGCGCGCCCTATTGTCTCAATCACTTCTTCAATCTCAGCCCGAGACGGCTGGCGGCCGTTACCATGGAGCTGGAAGGCTCGCCCCAACTTGACCGTCACCATCTTGTCTGCCACCGGGCTGGGTGACCTCGGGGGTTCAGTTGCAGCGACCACCCACCGACGCCAGTACAATTCGTCCTTGGGCCCAATCAGCGGATGGTCGAGGCAACCTTCACACGGTAGGATGTCCACAAAACCGACATCCAGCTTATCGACTCCCACAGCCCGCGCTACTGGGCCTAGCCCGTCCAGCCCCCTCATCTTCCGGAAGCGGCGACTCGCCTGATGCTCCATTTGCAGGATGGGAAGCGGCAATCCGCCAGCCGTGCTCAGGTGCCGCTCCCGAACCTCAGGAATCCGTTCGTAATGCTGGGACTGCCGCTCAACACTCACCCCCCGGATCTGTAGCAGTTGTCCCAGTTCCTCGAAAGTCAGGGCCGCGTCCACATGAGCATCCGCTTCCGCCAGACAAACACCCACGTAGACCAGCCGCACGTCACTCCCATATGTTGACCGATGGTAAGCAGACTCGGCCGCCAAGGGAGTCTGAATCGGAGCCAGATAGGGCACCAACTCCGGATATTGACTCTCTATCTGCTCGATCACGACCGGACAGGTCGACCGGATCATTGTGCCCCAGTCTGGGTCGGCCCACAGTGCTTGGTACTCCTTCGCCACTAGCTCATCGCCAATGACCCCCCGGTGGACCGCCCGAAATCCGGCACGGTAACAAGCATTGACCACCTGCTCGGGCGTAGCCGGATAAAAGTGTACTGCGCCTTCGACCGCGAAGATTAGGACAGCGTTCCCTGCTTCGGCCAGCTCGAGTGCCCGATCCAGATCCCCGACCGCCCGGATGGCATCGTGATGGCACTCGGACAGACAGGCCCCCGAGAGTATGCACACGTCATCCAAGATCTCGACAACGGGATCAGAGACGGTGATTGCACCGGCCCTGCAGACCTTGACACAGGCCAGGCAACTCACACACTTGTCGGGGTTTATCTCGAACCGCAAATATCCTGTGCCTGGCCCCCACTTGGGCCTCAGTTGTTTTGCGCCATCTTGCGTTGGAGGCCAGAACCGGACCCCAACAATAGCGTTCTCGTTGGTTAAAAGTCAATAGTATAAAGTGATTCAAGGCACTGAATTTCAGTGACTTAGATCACCCTTCCCAGAAACTACTCGAAGGCGCGGCGTAGCTTGTTTAGGCTGGCCTAAACAAGCTACGCCCAGCCCGAATCTCCGTTCAACCACACTGCCAATCTCGTGCCAACCCAGCTGCGCCACGTAACCCGCGCGTGCTCGTAGCATCCAGACAGCGGGCGCTCTTGCCGTCATAGCTTCGATTGAGGGGTCCCCGTCCGGACCTCTTAGGTTCATGATCCGGCTGCGCGCCTGTCGTTCAGTCTGTCCATAGCGGAGCCGGGATTGGGCCGAGCTCTGCTATTCCAGCTGAAACTCCTTGATCTTCCGATATAGGGTCCGCTCGCCGATTCCCAGCTTCTCGGCAGCTCGCCGGCGATTGCCTCGAGTCTCGTGGAGAGCTGCCTCAATAGCGGCTCGCTCGACATCAGCCATGGTCATTCCAGGACTGTATACCACACGATCCTGCAACCTGCTCCCGCCCGGTTCCCCTTCCGGCACAGCCGCGACCGGACCGATCTCCTCGTATTCGGTGCGTGTCACACGCCCCATGTCGAGGACCTCTACCCGTTGCGGAACTTCGTCAACGCGGCGGCGCAGGTCTTCGACATGCAGCTTGAGTTCCACAAGACTGCGAAAGATGAACTCCAGTTCATTTCCTTGGACTTCGCGGCTTTGCTGCGGCAACCGCATCGGAAGCAGGCGGGTACCACCCTCTCGGATGTCGGTAGGGATGTCGCTGGCCTGTATCTCCCGACCCGGGGCCAGCACGACCATGGAGTCGATCAGGTTTCTCAGTTGCCGGACGTTGCCTGGCCAGTGAGCGTTGACCAGGATCCCCATCGCATCGGGGCTGACGCCGGGGAAGGGCCTCCCGTGTTGCCGACTCAACTCTCGTGCAAATTGCCTTATCAAGATCGGAATGTCCGGCTTACGTTCCCTCAGCGGCGGTAGGTAGATGGACAGCACGTTCAATCGGTAGTACAAGTCATCGCGAAACCCACCCAATGCGACCAGCTCTTTCAGGGAACGGTTGGTAGCCGCGATGACTCGGACGTCGACGCGAATCGATGTCGTTCCTCCGACCCGGAAAAATGCCCGATTCTCCAGAACCCGAAGCAACTTCACCTGTGTCGAGAGGGGCATTTCTCCCACTTCATCGAGGAATAGCGTCCCGCCATTGGCTAGCTCAAAGCGCCCCAACCGTCTTTCAGTAGCTCCGGTGAAAGAGCCCTTCTCATGCCCGAAGAGTTCCGACTCAAGTAGCGTGTCCGGCAGTGCCGAGCAGTTGACGGCGATGAAGGGCTCGCCGCGTCTGGGGGACAGCTCGTGGATGGCATGCGCTACCAGCTCTTTGCCTGTACCCGACTCGCCCTCGACGAGAACCGTGCTCGTCACGGGGGCCATCTGCTCGATCTTCACCAGCACCTGCTGAATCGCAGGGCTCTCGCCCGAAATGCCAGTACGCTCCTGCAGGCGTCGTCCTTCGATCAAATGCTGGACCGCGGCCGTCACGTCGGTCGGTGCGGCGGGCTTGGACAGCCACGCAGACAGTCCAACACGACGGGCCAGATCCGCCGGATCGGGAGTCACAGGCTCCACCAGCCCAAGAGTTGCTATCGAGCGCTCACGCGCCAGCTCAACTAGCGTCTTGCCCGTGTGCTCTTGGAGCCCTCCCGTGAGCACCACAACCGCGGGGTCCGAATCCCCAATGAGCCGCGAGGTATCGTCAAGCGCAGACACCAGGACAGTCTCGAAACCAGCCTCTTCAAGTTGCGCGTTCGAAAGCACGGCAGTTTCGAGATCGTCCATGGTGATGAGGACTTTAGTGGCCATTCAATGGTCCGTTGGCTCGTTACGGATTATTGCTACCGCGTGGTCCAAAAAAAGCCCAAGCGTTGCCAGGCCAGCTCGAACACCGCCGACACTGCCCGGGAGATTGACTATCAGGCTCGCCGCCCGGACACCGGCAACGCCACGTGACAGAACTGCCCGCGCCGTCACGGAACGGCCATCTGCCCGGATCGCTTCGGCGATTCCCGGTGTCTCTCGTTCAATCGCAGCGCGAGTCGCCTCCGGTGTTACGTCTCGAGGACCCAACCCGGTCCCGCCGGTCGTGAGGATCAGATCCGCGATTCCTTCATCCGCCCACTGGGCCAGCAGCCTAGCGATCTGGTCGCTCTCGTCCGGCACCAGCCCACGGTGCACCAGCTCGCAACTACACCGCCGGACCCAATCAGTGATGACGTCCCCCGAGTCATCCGCTCGATCCCCGGCCGCACTCCGATCGGATATGGTCAGCACGGCCACCCTTATCGACATGTCATCCGTCCAAGCCGTTCCTGCTCCTCACACTCCCGTCCCGGTAGAAAGGCATCGAGACAACCTCTGCTTCGACGCGCTTTCCTCTACAATCAATCTCTATCTTGGTGCCGGGCTCTGTCGAATGCGTCGGCAAATAGGTGGTGCCGATAGCGATCTGGAGACTCGGGCTGAATCCACCGCTGCGAACAATGTCCACCCTGCGATCGGCTAGAAACACATCGTACCCATGCCGGGGGATTGATCCACGCTCAGTCACCTTGTAGCCGACCAGGCGCCGCGTGGGCCCTCCCGATCCCTTGACCTGCTCCAGCGCGGCTCTGCCATTGAACGGAGCACCCTTACGGAGCTTGACTATCCAGCCGAGACCGGCCTCGTAGGCATTGATATTGTCGTCGATGTCATTACCGTACAGCGGATACCCCATCTCCAACCGCAGCGAATCCCTCGCTCCCAAACCAACCGGCGCGGCACCACCCGATTCCACCAGAGCATTCCACACGACCTCGGCATGTTTGGCCCTGAAGTACAGCTCGAAGCCATCCTCACCCGTGTACCCTGTGCGTGAGATGAAGCAGTCTGCCCCCGCGACACGCCCAGTCTCGAAGCGATAGTAGCGGAGCTTGGAGACATCTGGCTCGGCAAGCGTGCTGACGAGATCTTCAGCTTGCGGGCCCTGCACGGCCAGTAGGGCCACCTCGTCTGATATGTTTCTCAAGCGGACATTGATCCCACTCTTCATCCCGACAACGTGCTCCCAGTCCTTTTCGACGTTCGCACCGTTTACCACCAGCATCAGCCGATCGTCGAAGCGATAGACGAGGCAGTCATCGATGAAAGTTCCCATGTCGGTGAGGAGCGCCGAATACTGTGCCTGTCCTACCTCAAGAGCAGACACGTCGTTGCAGGTCAGGCGGTTCACGAAAGCGTTGCGATCAGGGCCCGAGATCTCGAATTCACCCATGTGCGACACGTCAAACACCCCTACCGATGTTCGTACGATGAGGTGCTCCCGCTTTATCCCTGTCTCGTACTGCACCGGCATCTCGAAACCTGCGAACGGAACAATCTTCGCGTTGTTAGCACCGTGAAGATCGAAGAAGGGTGTCCTCTTCAGTTTCTCTCCCGACATTACCTTCCTTTCAACCCATCAGGGTGGCAAGCAATGCTTTCTGCACATGCAATCGGTTTTCGGCTTGATTGAACACCCTAGACTGTGGACCATCGATCACTTCGTGTGACACTTCCTCGCCACGATGTGCCGGTAAGCAGTGAAGGAATATCGCGTCAGGTGACGCCAACTTCATCAAGTCCCCATCAACCGTGTAACCCTTGAAAGCCAATCTCCTTGCTTCTGCATCGGACTCCTGTCCCATGGACGCCCATACGTCAGTGTTTATGACCTGAGCTCCTCTCACAGCGTCATCAGGATCTTCGTAGATGCTCACCTTCGTCGCCGCCTTAGCGCGCTCGAAGATATCGTGATCCGGCTCGTAGCCCTCCGGGCACGCTATCCTGATCTCGAATCCCAGCACCGCAGCTGCATTGAGCCACGAGTTGGCCATATTGTTGCCGTCACCGACCCAGGCGACGATCCTATCTTCCCAGCTCCCCAGCTCTTCCCACAGAGTGAATACGTCTGTCAGCACCTGACAGGGATGAAGCAAGTCGGTCAGCCCGTTCACAACGGGGACTGTCGTGTGTCTCGCAAGTTCCTCAACATCGGCGTGCGAGAAAGTCCGAATCATGATGCCGTCAACGTAGCGCGAGAGAACCCGCGCAGTATCCGCGATCGTCTCACCTCTCCCGAGCTGCAGGTCCTGAGAGGATAGGAACAGAGCATGGCCACCCAATTGGTATGTGCCCACCTCGAACGACACCCGGGTCCGAGTACTACTCTTGGCAAAGATCATTGCCAGCGTCTTGCCCGTGAGCTGTCGGTCCGTGTATTCACCGGCTTTCATTGCGGCGGCGAGTGCGAACAGCTCCTCAATCTCACCCTTCGAGAGGTCGCGTATCTGCAACAAGTCTCGCTTTGGCATATTTGGACACTCTAAGTCGGTCAAAATGACAGGTCGAGGATTGATCTTAGCCATAGTCCCAATGACTGGCAAGGAGCATCTAGAGGAGCGTCTCCAGTTGCAGGATAGCTGTTGTGACGAGGGGTCAAGCAGTTGCGAAGAGACCCAGCGTAACTGCGTATTGCTCCTTGAAACACCTAGCTCCCGGGATCTACCGCGCAATACGCTACAGGATGTATTTCCGCAGGTCTTCGTCTTCCACGATCCGCATGAGCCGCTGTTCCACCGCTTTGGCATCAAACACAACGTGTTTGTCAGGTACGTCAGGGAGATCAAAAAGCAGGTCTTCAAGCAACGTGGTCATCACGGTGTGTAGCCTGCGAGCACCAATATTCTCCATTCGCTCATTCATGAGCATGGCGATTCGAGCGATCTCTCGCACGCCCTCGGGGCTGAACTCCAGGACTGCACCTTCTGAGGCACACAGCGCCTGGTATTGCTTCACCAGGGAGTTCTCGGGCTCAGTCATGATGCGAACGAAGTCTTCCGCGCTCAGTGACGACAGTTCCACGCGGATCGGGAACCTGCCCTGCAACTCAGGGATCAGATCAGAGGGCTTGGCTACGTGAAAGGCCCCAGCTGCGATGAAGAGTATGTGGTCGCTCCGCACATACCCATACCGCGTCTGCACGGTCGAGCCCTCTACAATGGGCAGTAGGTCGCGCTGAACACCTTCGCGCGAAACGTCGGGCCCAGCCTGGCCCCGCTCACCCGCGATCTTGTCGAGCTCGTCGATGAAGATGATGCCATGATTCTCAACTCGATCGAGCGCCTCATTTACGACGTCCTCCAAGTCGACCAACTTCTTCAACTCCTCATCAATCAGAATCCGTCTCGCGTCGGAAACCCGCACCGAACGCCGCTTCGTCCGCTTTGGCAGCATGTCCTGAAGCATCTCCCCCAGATTGATGTCGGGAGCATCCATTCCGGGTTGCGGCTGCATGAACTCTAGGATCGGAAGCGCCTGCTGGGTTACCTCGATTTCCACCTCCCGATCTTCGAGCTTGCCATCGCTCAAGAGCTGTCGGAGCTTGTCCTGGGTGCGCAGGTGCCTTTCCTGAACGCTCTCACTGCCACCGGTCGACGGTTCTTCCTCTCGTACCTCCCCAGTTGAGGACACTACGAACAGAGCCTGTCGTTCGGGCTCCTGGCTCTGTTCCGTTTCACTTGCGCCCTTCGGTGATGCGGGCGCACGAGCAGCCGCTGTCAGCGGTGCGGCAGCGGGAGCAGGGAACAGCAATTCTACCAGTTTGTCTTCGACTCGCCTCTCGGCGACCGGATACACGTCCTCCTCGCGCTCACTGCGGACCATATTGATTGCCGCATCGACCAGGTCACGAATCATGGATTCTACATCACGGCCGACGTAGCCTACTTCGGTAAACTTAGAGGCTTCTACCTTGATGAACGGCGCACCGGCTAACCGAGCCAACCGCCGTGCTATCTCTGTCTTGCCGACGCCTGTGGGGCCGATCATGATTATGTTGTTTGGCAGTATTTCGTCACGGATCTCCTCGGCCGCCTGCTGCCGCCTCCATCTATTGCGAATGGCGATGGCAACTGATTTCTTGGCGTCACGTTGTCCGACGATGTAGCGGTCCAATTCTGCGACGATCTGGCGGGGCGCCAGTTCTTCCAACCACGGGATGGGTTCCGGTCCGCTATCGATGGTCCGGACCTTGGAGTCGGTAGAGTTCTTTTCGGTCGTCATCTGTCACCCATCACCACAGCAGCCAACATCATCCGAGTTCCAGAATGTTGATGTTCTCATTCGTGTAGACACATATTGCCGCTGCAATTCTCAGACTCCTCTCGACGATCTCCTTAGCAGTCAAATTCGAATCTTCGCTCAGTGCTCTTGCAGCGGCGAGAGCGTAGTTCCCTCCGCTGCCAATCGCCACCACACCATCGTCTGGCTCAATCAACTCCCCACCTCCACTCACTACGAATGAGTGTTCATCATTCGCCACCGCTAGAAGGGCCTCTAGCCTTCGTAACACTCTGTCAGACCGCCAGTCTTTCGCCAGTTCCACGACAGCTCGTGACAAGTTCCCCGGAAAGCGTTCCAGCTTCTCTTCAAGCTTCTCGAACAGCGTGAAGCCATCCGCAGCCGCGCCTGCAAAACCAGCCAGCACCTTCCCACCTGCCACGCTGCGTACCTTGCACGCACGGGCCTTGACAACCGTCTCTCCCATGGTAACCTGGCCGTCACCACCCATTGCCACCTGGCCCTGCTTCCTCACACACAAGATGGTAGTAGCCCTGACCTTATTCTGACGCATCTCTGCCTCCTACCGTTCCGCTTCCTCGCTGCCCCCGCTTGCACTTGCAGCAAATCCAGGCAATCGCAAGACCGTCCAGCTAAGCCCGAGGGTGCGCTTGATCATACACCCGCTTGAGTCGCTCCACGCTAGTATGAGTATACAACTGAGTCGTGCTGAGTGATGCATGACCCAATAGCTCCTGGACAGCGCGAAGATCGGCTCCCGCATCCAGCAGGTGCGTAGCAAAGCTGTGGCGCAGACTGTGTACTCGAAAGCCCGAGCTCTCGTCCAGCAATCGAAGGAAGCGGGCTACAATGTGCTGGACTCCACGCGGTGAGAGTCTTCTTCCCTTAGTCGACAGGAAGACAGCCCGCTTGTCACTCTGCCTTACCGGAAGCTCGGCCAGCAGGGCATCCCGTTCAACCTGATAGCGCCGCAGAGCGCTCGATGCATGGCTGCCGAGTGGCACGATCCGCTCCTTCTTGCCCTTGCCGCGCACTTTTGCTTGGCCGGAAACCATGTCCACGTTGGACACGTCCAGGGCAGCCAACTCTGAGAGTCTCATGCCTGTGGCGTAGAACACCTCGAGCATCGCAAGATCGCGGGTCTCTTTGAATCCTCCTTGATCCGCTAACGACTCCGCAAACTCGAACATCACATCAACTTGCGCGCGATCCAGCACCGCCGGCAACCTCCTCTCGAGCTTGGGAACACGCACAGCTGCGGCTGGATTCGCCTCAATGCCATAGCGGCTGTTGAGGAAACGATAGAACGCACGCAATGCGGAGACCGCTCGCGCGACTGTCCGTTTCGCCAGCCCGCGACGAGCGAGTTCCCCCATGAAACTCCTCAATGCCACCCGGTCTACGGTCACCCAGTCCCAGTTCGACCGCCCTCCAAAATAGCCGTCGCAAAACTCCTGAAATGATCTCAGGTCGCGCCCGTAGGCTTTCACAGTGTGTGGTGAATCCTGCCGTTCCTTTTCAAGAAACTGCAAGAATTCATCAAGTTCAGGTCGTGCGTCCTTGTTCACGCCCGCTGGGGAGTCAAGGACATTGCCAGATACCTCATAGTCGTCAAGGCCCGCGTTGCTAGGAGCCTACGTTTCTCCTGTTTGCTTTTCACCGGACTTTCCAAGGGTGCAAGCAATCCCAGGTTGGCGTTCATTGGCTGAAAGTGCTCAGGATCCGCCTCGTTAATGTAGTGGAGCAAACCACCCAGCATGGTCTCAGGAGGTGGGACCACTGGCTGATCTCCATGGAGCATACGTGCCAGGTTGATGCCGGCTAGCAATCCAGTGCCCAGAGATTCCGTGTAGCCCTCAACTCCGACCATCTGACCTGCGAACAGTAGCGATTCATGATGTCGAGCTGAAAGGTAGGGCGTCAGCGCTGCGGGAGACTTCAAGTACGTGTTGCGATGGACGCTCCCAAAGCGTAGGAACTCCGCCGACTGCAGTCCCGGCACCAGGCGGAAGATCTCCTTCTGTGCAGCGATCTTCAGCCGTGTCTGGAATCCAACCAAGTTCCACATCTGGCCAGCCGTATCTTCTTGTCGCAGTTGGACGACGGCGAAAGGTTCCTGGAGAGTACGCGGATCTGGCAGGCCCACCGGCTTCATGGGGCCAAAGCGGAGGGTCTCTGCTCCCCTCCTCGCCTGTTCCTCGATCGGCAGACAGCCCTCGAAGTATGGCACCTTGTCGAACTCGTGACCAGCGTGTTGATCGGCGTCGCAAAGAGCGGAGACAAAGGAGTAGTACTGGTCTTCATTGAACGGCGCGTTGACATAGTCTGTCCCCCCTCCCTTCCCGTAGCGCGACAACCGATACAACTCGGACCAGTCAAGTGATTCGCTGCTCACGATGGGAGCGATGGCGTCGAAAAAGGCAAGTGACTTCGTCCCCAGCTGCCCACAGATGACCCGCGCCAGGCGGTCCGATGTGAGTGGACCAGTGGCGACAACAGCAGGTGGAGACAAATCGACAGCTTCCCGACGCTGCACTTCGATTCTTGGATGGTCCGAGATCTTGGCTGTCACGCCAGCACTGAATACGTGTCGATCCACCGCCAGGGCAGCGCCGCCCGGCACCCGTGCACTGTCCGCCACATCCAACAAAAGACTGCCCAGCAGACGGAGTTCGGCCTTCAGCAGGCCGTGCGCATTAGTGATCTCAGTCGATTTGAAGCTGTTACTGCAGACTATCTCTGCCAGTTGATCCGTCTGGTGCGCAGGCGTACTTACGATGGGTCGCATCTCTATCAGAGTCACGGCTACCCCTCGCTGGGCCAGAGCCCACGCAGCTTCGCACCCAGCAAGGCCACCTCCTACAACCGTGGCCCTCATTTCTTGACTGCTTTGTCAGCCTCCTCGCCTACCTCGAATTCCTGCCCGCATTTGACGCAACGTCTGTATTCACCCCGAGCCTTCGTGGACCGCATCTCAGCCCCCACATAGCCACAAACCGGACACTCCTCAGGGCTGGGGCGGTACCAGCTGGAGAAGTCGCACTTGGGATAGTTGGCACACCCATAGAAAGATCTGCCGCGTCGAGTACGTCGCTCGGAGAGTTCTCCGGTTCCACATTTGGGACACTTGACACCGAGCGGAATGGGTCGAGTGTGCGTGCACTTGGGGTACTTTGTACAAGCCAGGAACTCACCGTACCGACCTGTCTTGATGACCATAGGAGCTCCGCATTCGCGACACACCTCATCAGATGGCTGATCCGGGATTTTGTCCCTCTTGAGTGGCCGCGTGTGACGGCATTTCGGGTAGTTGCCACACGCGATGAACGGCCCGAACCTCCCACTCTTGACCGTCAGTGTACCGCCGCACTCGGGACACGGCTGCTGCTCGATTTCCTTGACGTCGAAGGCCTCGCGAATCATGGCCACAGTGTCGACTTCCTCGAGCGCTTTTGCGAACGGCTGGTAGAAGTTTTCCAGGACTGTACGCCAGGCAAGTTCACCATCTTCAACCTTATCCAGCTCGTTCTCCATCTCGGATGTAAACTCGACGTTGAAGATGTTTGGGAAGCGGCTCACAAGTACCTTCGCAACGGTCTCACCAAGCTCTGTGGGTTGAAATCGCCTGCTCTCTATCCGCACGTAGCTCCGCTCTCTCAGCGTGGAGACGATGCTCGAGTACGTACTTGGCCGCCCTATTCCGAGGGCTTCCAGCTCCTTGACCAGGCTGGCCTCGCTGTACCGTGGAGGAGGCTCAGTGAAATGCTGCAGCGCTGCAAGTTCGCAGACCTCGGCCCGGTCGCCTCTGTTGAGTGCAGGCACAGGTGCGAGATCGTCAAACGTCTTCGCCTCCTCGGCCTCCTTCGCCTCTGAGTAGAGCACGTGGAAACCATCGAACACCACTACTGACCCAGTGGCGCGGAACAGGTACTGGGCGATATCGAAGTCCAGCGTGGTAGTATCGTACACCGCTGATGTCATCTGAGAGGCAACGAAACGTTGCCAAATCACCTGGTACAGTTTCTGCTGGTCGCCGGTGAGGTGTTTTCTCACCAGCTCAGGCGTCAGAGTGACATCCGTTGGCCGGATCGCTTCGTGCGCATCCTGTGCATGAGTGGACTTCTTGGTTCTATACACGTTCGGCTTGGCCGGCAGGTACGGGTCACCATACCGTTCGCTAATGAAGGACCGCACCTGGTCGATCGCACTGGACGCCACCCGGGTAGAGTCGGTGCGCATGTAGGTGATGAGACCCACGGCACCCTCCTTACCCAACTCAACACCCTCGTAGAGCTGCTGCGCACATGCCATCGTGCGCTTGGCTGAGAAGCCAAGGCGCTTAGCCGCCTCCTGTTGCAGGGTGCTAGTGATGAAAGGTGGCGCGGCATGTTTGCGTCGCTGCTTGCGCTGGACGCTGGAGACCGTGAACGGTTGCCCCGTTACGTCCGAGACGACGGCATTGGCAGCCTCAGCCGTGCGCAAGTCAGGCTTCCGACCATCGATCTTGTGCAGCTTCGCTGCAAACCGCCGCTCCATGGCCTCGAGTTCCGCCTCTATCGACCAGTACTCTCTTGGCTTGAAAGCCCGAATCTCTCCCTCACGTTCCGTTATGAGCCGAAGTGCTACGGTTTGGACCCGACCGGCAGAGAGACCAGCCTTCACAGATCGCCAGAGCAACGGACTTGCCTTGTAGCCAACCAAACGGTCTAGTATCCGGCGCGCCTGTTGGGCGTCCACTTTTCGCTCGTCGATCTTGAGCGGGTTGTCCATCGCGTGCTCTATGGCGTCCCTGGTGATCTCGTGGAACATCACGCGAAACACTCTCGACCCATTATCGAGCTGCTGCGCGACATGCCAGGCAATGGCCTCACCTTCGCGATCTGGGTCCGTGGCCAGGTACACCGAGGCCGAGTTCTCAGCCGACCGTTTGAGGTCAGCCAGGGTCTTTCCCTTGCCTCGAATAGTCACGTAGGTGGGTTGAAATCCCTTGTCCACATCGACGCCTAGTTCACGTTGTGGCAGGTCGCGCACATGACCGACGGTGGCTTTGACAGCGTAGCCAGTTCCGAGGTACTTGCCGATCGTTCTCGCCTTAGCCGGCGACTCGACGACCACCAAGGACTGCTCACTCTTCCGCACCCGTCTCTGTGTCTGTTTCTTCTTCTTATTGGGCATCTCACTCGCTCAGTTGCTCACCACTACACACTATCTAAGGCCAGACCGTCAAGGCACTCTCAACCCGGTAGCGCCTGTCTCAACAGCACCCTCTCAAAGTCCGTAAGGCCCAGGGGGAAAGACGACCTCCTCCTAGGCCTCTCACAACAGCTGGACAACACATATCCCCACCTACCGCATTGGCGGTGCGCGCCAGACCGGCGGGGGCATTATTACCCCCCTCCGCCCCGCAACGCAACCTCCACGACCTCGCTTGCTACTTCCTCGGCTGTTTTCCCATCGGTATCGACCCTGATGTCACAGCGCTCATAGAACGCCGCGCGTTCGGCCAGTAGCTCCCTAATCTTGGCTGCCGCATCAGTGCCGGAGAGAAGTGGACGCTCACTTTGCGGCAGCGCTCGTGCGGCCGCCTGTTCAGGAGAAGTATGAAGGTAGACAGTCAATGCCCGCCCCCTCGCCCGGTCGAGGTTTCCCGGTTGCGCTGCCCAGCCACCACCAGGTACTACAACTATTGGGTCACCTGCTAGTGCTCGCATGGTTTCGGCACGTTCAAGCGACCGGAACCCGGCTTCACCCTGCGTGGCGAAGATCTCGGGAATGTCCATCCCCAAGCGACTCTCAATCAGGGCATCGATGTCGCGTAGTTGGACTCCGAGAGCGCCCGCAACAAGTCGCCCAACAGTACTCTTGCCAGCTGCCGGAAGCCCAACCAGCAGAAGGTGTCGGCTCATGCACCGCTTCGCAGCCATCAAGTCCGGCGTTGCTCAAGCCGCCGCAAGTAGCTGACGTAGTTATCACGCATCTCTGGCAGTGAATCTCCCCCAAACTTCTCTCTCATCGCCCTAGCCACCACAATTGCCGCCATGGCTTCAGCAATTACTCCCATAGCCGGAACAGCGGTCACGTCCGAGCGTTCTACCTGTGCCTTGGCGGGTTCGCCGGTCACAAGGTCGATCGAAGGCAACGGCTTGCGAACGGTTGCGATGGGCTTCATGGCGGCGCGGATCACCAACGGTTCGCCCGTCGTGATCCCACCTTCAAGCCCACCGGCCCGGTTAGTCGTGCGCCCAAACCGACCACTCCTGTCCCCACCCCCGCTCACGATCCCATCATGCACTTGCGAGCCTCGTCTACCTGCAGCGGCGAACCCGAGCCCGATCTCAACTCCCTTCACACCTGGGATTGACATGATGGCTCGCGCAATCTGACCATCCAACTTCCTATCCCATGACACGTGTGACCCCAGCCCGACGACAAGGCCTCGGACAACGATCTCCGCTGCCCCTCCCAGCGTGTCCCTGGCTTGATCAGCTGCGTCGATCTCTGCCACCATCTTGTCGGAAGCCGTCGGGTCGAGGCAGCGTACAGGGGATTCGTCTGCCAGCTCATTGAGCGGTGCAGGAAGTGGTTCCGGCACGTGAGCTCTTACCGACCCGAGTTCCACTACATGGCTGCCGATCTCCACCTCAAACTCCGCGGCAAGCTTGCGGCACGCGGCACCGCATGCCACCCGCGCCGCAGTCTCTCGAGCGCTGGCTCGTTCGAGGATGTCTCGGGCATCACGCCGATCATACTTGAGCACGCCAGCCAAATCAGCATGACCAGGGCGCGGTCGCCGCACCTGCCGACGACGCTCCTGGTGACCTGGGGGATCTGGCTCTGCACACATGATTTCCTCCCAGTTCACCCAATCCCGATTCCGGATCAGGAACGTAATCGGCGAACCGAGCGTCTCACCTGCGCGCACTCCGGAAAGGATCTCCACTTCATCCGCCTCGAGCTTCATCCGCGCACCTCTGCCGTAACCCGCCATCCTCCTCCGCAGCTGCCGGTTTATGTCTTCTGCGACTACCGACAATCCCGCGGGCATTCCCTCGAGAACCGCTACGAGAGCCTTTCCGTGTGATTCACCCGCAGTAGTGAACCGAATCATCTGGCGATCCGCTCCAAGTGTTTCAGGGCAATAGTCCGGCTGCTAGACCGTACGATCGTCATGTGGGGACGATGACATATTCGGCCATAAAAGAGAAGAGCCCGGCGTTGACCGGGCTCCAGGTAACCAGCTCGCAACCGTTCTACGGGGTTGCGTCCAATATGTGTGGCGTGACCATTATCAGCAGATCGCGGCGCTGCTCCCGCGTTTGGCGGAAACCGAACAACCCACCAATTATCGGAAGGTCGACCAGGAGTGGAATCCCGCTCTTGGTAACCGTCACTTGGCTCACGGTCAGCCCTCCTATCACCGCCGTCTCACCATCATTCGCAAGAATCTGAGACTCGACTTCCTGTGTCTGGAAGGTGAAGCCAAGATCAGCCGGAGCATCCTTGAGCGATGAATTCTCGACGCGGACGTCCATCAGAATCTGCCGATTGGCTGTCACATGCGGCGTCACTTTGAGTTGCAGCCCGGTGGGCACCATCTCCGTGGTTGCACGGGGTACAGTCGCACCACCCCCGGTAGCACTGACGTCAATTACTCTTACTGGTGTCCGCTCGCCGACGAGGATGTACGCCTCGGTGTTATCAGCCGTAGTGGTGAGCGGCTCTGCCTGCAAATCGGCTAGTTCCACTCGTTGCAGGGCGCTGACAAACGTAGTGATGTCGAAGTTCCCAATCGCTGTGGAGAAGATCAGATCGAGTGCCGGAGAGATCACCACGGCGTCAGCGTTAGCCACACCCGACAGAGCGCTGCCACCCAAGTCGACAATCGTTACCTCCTTGTCGTACGGCTCCGTGGAGAAAACATCCGGGACTCCATCTCCATCAGTGTCTTCTCCCTTTAGGGTCGAGGGATCGGGTCGCGACACGAGACTATTGAAGAACTGGTTAGCAGTGCCAAGGTCGTACTGCAGCCCTAGCTCCTCGATGTTTGTCCGGTCCACGAAGACAAGCCTCGCCTGAATCGATACTTGAGGTGTTCGGACGTCAAGTTGCGACACGAGCATGGAGTCGTCGTCGATTCTACCCTGAACATCGGTGACTAGCAGGCTGTTGGTAAACGTGTCCGCGACAACGCTGCCACGTTCCGAGACAACATTCCCCATTACTCCAGCCAAAGCAGCGGCCTTTGCATAGTTGATTGCGATTACCTTGGTAACCAGCGGTTCCGTCGAGTCCCGCGCCGCCAGCGATGCACGACTGTCCACGCGAATGACTCCCGGTGGGTCTTCAGTCCCCGTCAAGCCGTGAGCATCCAATATCGTCCGAAATGCCACATCCCATGGCTGGTTCTTGATGGTTGCATTGATTACAGCGTCGATGTCTCTCCCCACTATGATCGACTTCCCGCTATACTCGGCAAACCCGTTTGCCACGTCCCTGATATGCGCTGAGTCGTAGGTGACCGTGACCGGTGGCTGCTGAGACTGAGGGGTCGGCAGGCCTCTCTCACGGGTGAACGTGGTCATTGGCCCCGGAGCTGACTCTGCCTCTTCTGTTGCTGACCATGCCTCCGCGACAGCACTGGACCAAGCCTGGAACGACCGGTCTGTCCCGAAGGAGATCCGCACCGCATGATCCACTTGCTCCAACTGGTAGTTTCTGAGCGACTCCAGCTCGACCACCACCCGGACTACGTCCGGTCTGTGCTGAGAATACCGCACGTCGACAACGCCGCCACGATTCTGCCCGTCGTACAGCGTCCCCGGTGCGTTCAACTTCGCTCCCACCAGATCGACGACAAGGCGTGCAGGATTGTCGAGCACGAAATCCTGAACCGTCACGCTTCCTTCCACGTCGACCACGATGTGTATGCGGCCGGCACCCGGCAGCACGCTCACCGCAGTCACGTCGCCAGGCCCCGTCAGCTTGCCTGCATCGGCTATGGCTGCGGGCGCCGCCAAGGCTAGACCCAAGGCCGCGATTGTCATGAACCGCTTCATGGTGTTCCCTCCTGCCTGCGCCTCTGGCGCAACACTACCTGGCGTTCAGATCCAAATTCAGAAATCACGAGTACGACTTGGCCCGGAGTGATTTCGGCCACCCTAATTCGGCCAACTTCATCTCCCACTCGCAAGGCGTAAGACTGATTGACTATCGTGTCGCGGAGCACCGCAACGCTGGCAGCAGGGTACCGCGGATCATACGTAATGCTTGTGATCCGTAGATCCTGAACCAGCGGGCGCACATCGCCGGACTCGATAAGCGATACGAACGGATCGCGGGTGGCTCCGCGGTAGGAAAAAACCTCTCGCACCAGCTCGGTCTCACCCCTCGATTGCGTCACCACTTCGGAGTCCACTTGGGCCTGTTGCTCGCCGGCCCCGGGGACTGCACCCTGCCTCACCGCGGTTGCAGCTGGTTCCGGTTCTCCGCGGCCACACGCCATAAGGATACTGGCACCAACCAGAACCCAAAGACACGCCTTACCGGTCACCGGCGCCACCTCCTTCCGCCTCAGGTCCCTGGGGCTTCACAAAGGTGCGCAGAAAGAACTGCGCCCGCAGAAGTGACCCACTCTCATCCGCGAATGCAGCCTGTCCCATGGCATCTGCAACATTGAGCTCGAGATCATACGGGACCATGATCCGGGAGAGCCCTGCAATGTCTGACATAAGGACGCCGATTTGATTGTAGTGTCCGAAGACTGCCCACCGATACCGATGGATATCGAACGCATTCCCAATCTCAACGGCAAGAGGGCTGAACTCATCGATCTCGACGCCGTTGCGTCTCGCCCGTGCCGAGATTTCATCTATCAGAGTGGTGACCTCATTGCCGGTCGGCACAAGCTCGGTCATCAAGTCGAGCATTGCCTCATAGTCCCTGTTTTGCTGCCGGATGCTCTCAACGGTTCCACTGGCCAGATCTTGCCGTGCGGCAACAACTCTTGCGGTCACGGAGTCGAGTTCGGCCTGCAGCCGTCTTTGTTCTTCGACTTTAGGCCCGCGCCAATAGACCCAAAACGCGGCGCCGGCTGCCACTCCGATCACAACCGCGAGGATGAGAGCCTGTTGCCGTTCCTTTGCTGTCATCGCCATGCCAGCGCTCCCCTACCGCACCGACTCATGCACCGGAGCGGTGCGAATGAAGGCCGAATCGGCCTGCTGGAACGTTCCTGTAATCGTGAAAGCCGTGACGGGCCTGTCACTCTCCATCACTGTCTCGGTCGGCCCCGGCTGCACGTCACCCAACCAGGGAGAATTCCCCAGATTCCTGAGGAAGCGAGTATATGCCCCAATATCGGCCGTCCGGCCGTCGATCGTGAATCTCACCGGCGGCTTTATCGTAACCTCGGTCTCCTCAAGCAGGTCCAGCGCCGGTGGAGGAACAAACTCAAGACTCACCAACCAGGTGAAGTCCGGCAGCGCCTTGGTGACCTCTTCCATCACATGCGCCCATACATATCGATCGGCGTCAATCTCGCGGATGGCCTGCAATTCAATCACAAGAGAATCGCGCAGCGCCTCCTGGCGCTGCTTGTCCCTTATGAGCGTATTGAAACGCCGCGCCTCAGTAGTGATCTCGTCCACCTCTCCTCTCAGGGCGGATACCTTGGCCCGTTCACTGAAGTAGGTGTACCCGACCACTGCGAGCACGACAACCCAAACCCCGACGGCGGCAACCAAAACGGGATCGCGGATCTTCCCGGCAAGTTCACCAAAGTCCGGCAAGGCGAAGCCTGTACCGGCTGCTTTCTTCTTCCTACCAGGAAGTAGATTGATCTCGATCATCGACTGCATGGGTCCTAGCCCTCAGACGGATCGTAGTGCGAGACCGGTCGCTAGCATCAGTAGCGGCGCGACCTCATCGACGTTCACCGCATCAAACACCCCATCCTTGACGTTGAGACGCTGGATCGGGTTAGCGACCTCCACCGGCATGCTGAGACGGTTAGACAGAGCGTCGGTGAGGCCGGGGACTCGTGCTCCCCCTCCACAACAATATACTCGTTGAATCGTGCCAGCTTCCCGACTTGCCGACTGCAGGAACGCAGACGCACGCTCCAATCCCACGGCGATCTCTTCCCCCCGCGCCTGAACGTAGGGACTGAGATCGGGGGACCGCTCAAAGCCCTTTAGAAGCCCGTCGGCATCGTCAGCTGACACGCCACGCTCGCGCTGTAGATCCTCACGCATCTTCCGAGTCCCTACCGTCAGGTCTCGCGTAAGGAGGGGAATGCCATCGTCCAGCACATTCACGTTCGTGAGCTCGTGTCCAATGTTCAGTAGGGCCGTGATGCCTTCCATAGCCTCTGGGTGGTTCAAACCGAACGCGTTATGCAGAGCGAACGCGTCGACGTCGACTATCTCGGGTTCCAGACCTGCCTGGGCCAGCAGCTGAACCTTGTCTTCGACCAGGTCCCGCTTCGCGGCCACAAGCAACACGTCCATCTGAAGCCCTTCTCCGTCAGGGTCCAAGATCTGGAAGTCAAGCTCGACAGCCTCAATGTCGAACGGGACGTGCTGCTGGGCCTCCCACCTGACGACGTCGTAGGCCTCGCTCTCCTTCATCCGATCGACCTGGATCTTCTTGATGATGACGTCCCGACCGCCCACGGCGACGACTACCCTCTTCTGTCGCAGGCCAGCCGCTTTGAACAAGCCTTGGATCGTGTCGGAGACAATCCCCGGATCCATTATTTCGCCTTCGACGATCGCGTCAGCTAAGACGGGCGTTACTGACACGCCGCTCAGCAACGGTTCTGCCTTGCTGTGGTCGATGGCCACCAGCTTGAGGAACCCGCTGCCGATGTCTAGGCCGACCGTCGTCTTGCTCCCGAAGCCGAAAAGCGCCATATCTGCCTACAGGTCAACGAGATAAGTGTGTTTGCGGGACCCTACAGTATGATTCCCCGCTCGGTTTGTCAAGCTCTAAGCTACTTTAACCCAACCACAACAACCCTCTGACAGGCAGTAACTTACGCCATTTCAATAGACTTGAAACCAACTCCGCTCGCGCAGTAGGCCCGCCCGGGCCGACGCTACTAGCACGGTCTGAAGCCCGCAGCTCGAGTATTGAACCACAGACACCCCCCCGATTGAAATCGGCGCCAGCTCGGTATTGGCAACGATGAGCGCGCCCTCGATGCGGTTCCCCATCCCCGAGCTCCGGAATGCACCTCGAACCACAACCAAACCAATGAACGTGAATCCATCGCTCACCGCTAGATCACCATCCACTACGAGTACGCCCTGCCCAATCCCACCCCGGGTTTCGAGATCCCCGGTGACGTAGATTAGTGGGTAGTAGCGACCGCAGGGTCTGTCAGCACCATAAGGGTCGCCCCAGTTGTCCGAAACCGCTGTGACGCATGTCTCATTCGATGCACGAGGTGTCGGTCTGACCAGCCCTCCCGGGACAACGACCCAGGCGAGATCCCTCAACTGATCCAGGCTCAAGCCGTCAAGTGTAATGAGTGTATCCAGTGTCAGCGAACTGTCTGCTTGGATCTGAGGGACACCCACCACACAACTCGCGGGCGGGCACAGGATCTCAAGCGACTGGATTGAGTCGCTTGGGGGCAGGCGGACGGCAGCGACGAGTCCTGCCTCCCCCGGGCAATCCCAGCCCGGCGGGTCGTGATTGTCGCCGACGACTACAGCGTCGCTGCCGATTGACAGGGGTCCCCGCATGGTGATAGCGGCCTTCGGCTGTACCTTCAAGGCGTAGAGTCGGGCCACAACACCAATTCGCTGGCGTGCTAGGCGCCTGGTGTCGGTGCCTTCCGCCGTAATGAGGTAAAGGAGACTACTGAGCCGCCTAACCTCGCCCGAGTACGGAACGCCCAGACCCGGCGTGAGTCCCGTGAACCGACGGCTGTTCCCTGGCGCCCACTGACTGTATTCGACGGGATCCCAAGCATAGAGAGCGTGATAGGCACCAGCTTCGGCAACACCATGGGCCTGTTGCATCCCGACGAAATTCTGTCCGCCCCGCCGTTCGGCCAGGCCCAGCAGGACGGCAGTCCCAACCAAGACACCGACACACAAGAGGCAGATTACCGCCAAGACGAGGGCGGCCCCCTGCTCGGGGTCTGGCAGTCCAGTTGAAGCTCGACACATCAAGGATGTCACCAGCGCGAGTTGTTTCGGAGGGCAGCCAGGATCCTCACGGAGTCGCGAATCTCGCCACCCCACAGCCATGCACCACCGGGCGGTCGCGAACCTGCTGCAACGATGGTCACACCAACCATTGCGACCTCATGCAATCTGGCGGTTTCGTTCCCGGTGGCATCGTAGTACACGATACGAAGGCCTGCTGCAGTGAGAGGACCAACTGCAGGCTGCACAGTACTCCACCCGCTGCCCGGCTTCCACTCCCTGAAGCCAAGCCAGAATACCCCTCCGCCGTCCCGATACAGCCGCAACTCGGTGACTTGGAATGCGCGCACTGGGGCTCCGATATGAGCACCCACCAGAGAGCTTTCAGGTAGTCCTCCAACTCCGATGCTCAACCCTGGTGAGCTCTCGGGGCACACGCCATTGGCCACAGATACCACTCCAGCACTTACCCAAGCGTTGTCGGCATCGGTTCTGAAGTCACGTTCTAACAGCACGAGGACCGAATCTCGCCCAGCCTCGATGTTGCGTAGACCAAATGCGGTCTCCAGCTCTACTGTCATCCTTGCGCGGCTCGCATCGGGAACGCGACAGAGAAATGACGTATTCCTCATCGCCCGGTAGACCAATGAAGAAGCTCCCAATTCGATCAGGTCTCCTCCACTCGCGCTCAGGCCTCTCAATTCGCTCACGATGAGAGAGGCTGCGACACGGAGGTTACGTTGCACTTCGACTCGCTCACTCTGTCGCCGGAAGAACCGCGCACACGAAATGGTAGTTCCGACCGCGACGGCACCAATCAGGCCCGCGAGCACCAATGAGACGATCAGCTCCAACAGGGTGAATCCGCTACGGTGCGCGAGAAGGTCAGCAGAGTGTGAGTGTTGTGAACGTGTTGGTCTGCTCACCCCAGTGGTCCTCCGTGATAACCTGGATATTCAGGCGGTAGACCCAAGCATCAACTGGGGTCACCTCCCATGAGACAGCTTGGCCTCCGTCCGACCATTCGCCGTGTGCTGCACCTCGGCAGGCAGCCTTGTGCAGTCGTTCCAGTTCTCGCAGAGCGACAGCCGCCGCTTCGTTCGACAAGCGACCTTGTGAAACCAGCTGAGGTACAGATGCGGCGGTCGTAATCGATGCCAGTACCCCCAACATGAGGACTGTGATCGCGACCAACACCTCCAACACCGTGAACCCCTCGCAGCAGCTTCTCAAGTCACCTCCCGGCCGCGTTACGCCTTAGCTCCCATGCCACCGAACTCAGTGGCCGGGGAAATGATAGCTTCCCAATTTGTCTCGGCCTAATCCATTTCATGCACTACGGAACGAGATCGCGCCCGCGTAGTGATACTGGACGACCGCTGTGACAGTCGGGAGGTTGAGTGAAATGCCGTGCCTGGTGGCGGACAAGAAAAACGGACGGCTGAGAACCGTCCGTGCGGGTGTATTCAGTTGGGCTATTCTGTCAGTTACAGGCCGGACTGCCTTCCTGTATCGCTGGGGGAGGTGCGGCGTGGCTGCCGACAAAGATGGCACAGGTGTTGGCGATGCCCGCATATTGGGCCGTACCTGACCAACCTGAGATGTCACCACTCAGCAGGTTCACCGTAACACCCGCCGAGGGACCGTAATCGAACGCCGCGTTGGGAATCGCACCGGCATAGTAGATACCGTTGTCGTAATAGTATGCCTCTTGGGCGGTCGATAGGTTCTTAAGATCCGACTTCATGGTGGCTATATAGGACTTCTGCTTGGTGTTCGCGAACTTGGGTATCGCGATGGCGGCAAGTATGCCAATAATCACCACCACTATCAGCAGTTCGATCAGAGTGAAGCCACGTCGGTTCATTGGATGCCACCCCTCATGGTGACTGCGCCGGTCGCGGACGCCACGCTCCGCAGACCGGCGCAGGAGTTCAACTCACCATCGTTGAGCTAGGCCCCTGGGCTTACCAGCAGGCCACTTCGCCTTCGTTCATGCCGCCCGGTGCCCCAGCAGGTGCGCCAGCCACACCGACGAAGACGCCACACGTGGTACCCGGAGCGCCAGGGTGCGACTGCGTGGCATTGAATCCGGCCGCAGTGACAGCACCTAGCACGGGCGCGTTCGTACCCGACGTTTCCTGGAACAGGCCAGCACCGTTCAAGGCAGCGTAGTCGCCGTACGTGTTCATGTCGACGAAGTACGACTCATTAGCGAGCACCAGGTTCTTCAGATCGCTCTTCAATGCGGCCACGTAGGCCTTCTGTTTGGTTCCCGCGAACTTCGGGATCGCGATGGCTGCCAGGATGCCAATGATGACGACCACGATCAAGAGCTCGATCAGCGTGAAACCTTTCGTGTTGCGGACCATTCTCTGCAACCTCCATGGAGTGAGACGTTTGAGCCCATTGAGGGCCAGGGTTCCGACCCTGGTTTACGCAACCGACATGCCAAGCCTAGGATACACACTCAACTTACTCAAAACAAAGCACTTACAACACTTGCCGCGGGTGAGCAGGCGCTCCGATCCAAGCCAAGAACCATGCTATTTGCAAGGCCCCTTGCCATTCGCCAGCAGAGATCGGGCTTCCAGTGGGTACCCGTCGAGTCCCCCTCACGGCTTCCCGCAACACAAGATCCGGCAACTAGCAGGGTAGCCTCGCCTGGTCAACAAGCCCTATTCCGAGTCAGCTTCATAGCGGGCGAGTTTGCGATAGAGCGTCGATGGATCGATGCCCAGGAGTTCCGCCGCCCTGGTCTTGTTGCCCCCCTCTGCCTGCAAAACCCACGTGATGTAGGCCCGTTCAATCACCTCCAACGTCGGATTCTCCGGCGTTCGTTGGCTGACGATGGGCCTCGCTTTGGGCTCTCTGATGCGTTCGGGGAGCATCCCCACTTCGATGTCGGCGTCCCGGCTGAGCACAGCTGCATGTTCCAGTGCGTTTTCCAGTTCCCGCACATTGCCTGGCCAATCGTACGCGAGAAGACAGTCTAGGGCTTCGGCTGTCAGGCGCCTTGTGGGCTGTGCCCTGTCCTTCGCTACCCGCTCAAGGAAAGCTTGGGAGAGCAGTGGGATGTCTTCCTTGCGATCTCTCAGCAACGGCAGGTGTAACGTGATTACGTTGAGTCGGTAGTAGAGATCTGTCCGGAAAGCACCGCGTTTCATCTCCTCCTCGAGATCCCGGTTTGTAGCGGCGATGACGCGGACATCAACAGGAACCGGCTCCGTACCACCAACCGGAAGCGCTTCCCGTTCCTGCAGCACCCGCAGTAGTTTCACTTGCGTCGACGGCTTTGTCTCCGCGATCTCATCCAAGAAGAAGGTCCCTCCCCGCGCAGCCATGAACAAGCCTTGTTTGTCCCGCACAGCACCTGTGAACGAACCTTTGACGTGCCCGAACAACTCCGACTCCAGGAGGCTCTCTGGCAACGCCCCACAGTTGATGGAGAAGAACGGTCCATCGCTTCTGTTGGATAGCTCGTGGATGTAGCGAGCTATCACTTCCTTCCCGGTTCCGCTGTGCCCAAGGATCAGGACCGTCGAATCAGTGGGAGCCACTTGATCAGCGAGCTTCACCAAGTCGACGAAATTCCTGGCCTTGCCGAGCGGCTTGATCGAAGTGGATTGCTCGCGCCGCCGAATCTCGCGCTTCAGTTGCTTATTCTCCGAACGCAGCTCTCGGTATTCAGCCGCGCGTCGTAGGATTGCCACCAGCTCATCGTTGCCGAACGGCTTCTGGATGTAGTGGAACGCACCTTGGTTGACGGCCTGGATGGCGGTCTGGAGCGACGCCTGAGCGGTCATGAGAATGACCGGCATCTCTGGATCATGTTCGCGCGCCGCTTCCAGGATATCGATCCCGGTCACCTGAGGCATCCGGATGTCACAGAGCACGATGTCCAGCGCGGAGGATTCGATCATGGCAAGCCCTGCCTTGCCACCTTGTGCGGTTTGCACGTCGAAACCAGAGTTCTTGAGCAGAATTGACAGCGTCTCTAGAATTCCGGTCTCGTCGTCAATGACGAGTATGCTGGGTCGATATTGACTCAAGCGAGCACCTCCGTAGCTCCTTTGATAGGTAGGAACACGCTGAATGTTGTCTGCGAACCAGGAACCGTATCTAGGAACACCATACCACGATGAGCTTGAACGGCACGTTGCACGATAGCGAGGCCCAGCCCCGATCCCCCGACCCTCCCCGTCACAAATGGTTCGAACACACGTTCGCGCAGGTCTGCTGGAATGCCAGGTCCGTTGTCAGACACCCTGAGGATGACCGCCCCCCCCAGCGGGAATGCCCCGGGGATTTCCTCAGTTCGCGCCTCCCTTACTTCAACAGAGACGCGGACCCTACCCTCCGATGCCTGCACCGCGTTCAGCACCAGATTGACTACGATTCGATGCAAGAGATCCGCATCACCCTCCAGTGACACCGAGGAGCCCCTCAGGTCGAACACGGCGTCCTGCGAACACGCCGGGTTCCCCCGCACCACCGCAAGCGCGCCCTCTACCACGCTCACCAGGTCCAACGATCTGCAATTAGTAGCCCGTACTCTAGAGAAGTCCAAGAACTCGGTCAACAAGTCGCTCAGTCGATCGCTCTCCCGGAGTACGAGGCGCACGAGAGACCGCTCATCGTCATTGACCCGAGTCGCCGCAGACAGCTGTTCCACGGATGACCGGATTGACGCTAGGGGGTTCTTGATCTCGTGTGCAAGTGAAGCAGACAGTTCCGCCACTGCCTCCAGCCTCTCGGTGCGGAGTCGCAGTTCTTCGACACGCTTCTGACTGGAGATGTCAGTGAATATTGCAGCCACTGTGCAGGGGCCTTCCGCATCGAGGTCGAGCGCAGTCGTGGTAACCCCAATCGGGAATTCCTGCTCTTCCCAGGACACCGTCCCGTCAGCTCGCAGACTCTTGGCACCACGACGCTGAGTTTCGAGTATGACATTCCACAGTTCGCGCGACCGATTCCCCAGGACGTCGGCCGCCGATGGTTCGGGCGAGTCTACCGGATCAATACCCAGCAAGCTTCTGGCGGCCGCATTCACATATATCAGCCTGCCAGCGCCGTCCACCGTAACCACCCCGCTGTGAATGCTGCCCAATATGTCACTGGCCTCCAGCCTGAGACGATGAACCTCCTGTTGCAGTTCTTCTCTTTCTGCCCCTACAGCTTGGACGCGGCTGGCGATCCACCCGGTGGCGATGAACACACCCACAAAGACAGCAATCTGCAACCAGACTGCGGCGTTGAGGGCTTCCTGCTGCCACCAAATGATGTCAGCCACGTACAGCAGGCTAGCAAGGGCGGTAACAAGCAGGCTCGAGCCCAGCGGCATGAGCATCGCGCTGACAGCGATGACAATGATGTAGAGTGCCGGAAACTGACTGTCGGGCCCTTCCGTTACGTGGACCACCGTTGTGACCAGCGCCAAGTCGAACAGTGCCTGGCTGTAGATGAACAGCCGGCCGGGGCGCCTGTCCCGGATGTGCGTATGCCATACGGCCCACCCGCTCACGAGAACACTGCAAAGGGCTGCTACAGCCAAGATGACCAGGGTCGCAGGCGGGACTGCCTGGAAATAGAACGCGGCGGCCAGGAACACCACGATCGCCAAGATCACTCGCACCACGTAGACCCAGCGTAGCAGGTCACGGGCGGACGGCGCGGCCGTGCGCTGCTCAACCGCTAGCCGGCTATTAGGCTTCTCAGTGCTTATCCAGCGCATTGCGTCCTAGTATTTGGAGTGCACTTGCAGAATGCAATAGCAGGAATCGGCGAGCGACGACGGAAAATGCGCGGCTCGGGATCTGAACTCACGGAACCTCGGGCAGCGTCCCCGGTCACACCCCCACGTGCGAAGGGGCCTCACGGTATATGTGTGAAGCCCCTTTGCTTCCATCCCACTCGGATCCCTGACTATCAGGCGCCCACAGCGTTGATCATGTCGAATATCGGTAGGTACATCGCTACGATCATGCCGCCTACGATTACGCCCAGAAACACTATCATTATTGGCTCCATGAGCGACAGCAGCGTCGACACCGCTGCGTCAACTTCATCGTCGTAGAAATCGGCGATCTTCGCGAGCATGTCGTCCAACCCACCTGTCGCCTCTCCAACCGCGATCATCGACGTCACCATGGGCGGGAACACACCGGACCGCTCCAGCGGTCCAGCTATCGTATCCCCCCCGGCAATCGATCCACGAGACTCCATAACCGCGTCATGAATGACCCTGTTACCGGCTGTTCGAGCCGTGATCTCCAGCCCATCCAATATGGACACCCCCGACGCCAGCAGCGTTCCCAGTGTGCGGGTGAAGCGCGATACGGATGATTTCCGCAATAGGTCACCGAGAACCGGGAAATTCAGCAGCGTCCGGTCGATGACCAGCCGGCCGCCCTCAGTAGCATAGTAGCGGCGCAGGATCAATCCACCCGCAACCGCGACACCAGCAATCAGCCACCAGAATCCCTGCAACAAATCACTGATCCCGATGACTATGCGGGTTGGCAGCGGCAGATCCAGGTTGACCGAAGCGAACATCTGCTGGAAGGTGGGGATAACGAAAATCAGCAGCACGAGAACGGCGATGATGGCCACCGCGAAGATCACAGCTGGGTATACCATCGCACCCTTCACCTTGCGCACGATTGCGTCGTTCTTTTCCAGAAACGTGGCGAGACGCAGCATGATGGTATCGAGAATACCGCCGGCCTCACCAGCGGCCACCATGTTAACATAGAGCGCGGTGAACGCATTCCTGTGCTTGTCCAGGGCGTCCGCTAGTGTATGGCCGCTCTCCACATCATACACCACCTGCTTGGTCACTTCTGCCAATACCTTGTTCTCGGTCTGCTGTGCCAGGATGTCGAGCGCTTGCACCAACGGCAGTCCAGAGTTGACCATTGTGGCGAATTGCCGGGTGAAGACAACCACATCTCGGGTGCTGACACGCCCACCTTTCCTACGTCTTCGCTGCTCTCGAACCCGGACGACAACCATCCGATTTCTGCGCAACTGCTGGACAACCTCCTCGCGAGAAGCCGCCTCCATCGAGCTGG
>Ga0209536_100002808_pt1 | contig 28249 bp, 22 predicted proteins | sample DeeMarSeWOR28_12_FD_187461 | JGI IMG/M metagenome (GOLD analysis project Ga0209536, IMG submission 187461) | Marine sediment microbial communities from White Oak River estuary, North Carolina - WOR-2-8_12 (SPAdes) (version 2) | ecosystem: Environmental > Aquatic > Marine > Intertidal zone >... | reverse complement strand
TGGATCGCGGCGGGCGAGCGCGGGCCGGGCGGCGCCTACCCGCCGGGAACGATCAACGCGCGCGTCGAGCGGCGGCTGGCCGAATTCGCCGAGCGCAGCAAGGCGGCCGGGACCGACCGCCTGAGCCGAAAATCATGGCGCGGGACGCCGCCACAAAAACGCTGAAGCCGCGGCGCATCGTCGTCGGGCTCGAGGCGCTGCCGCGCAGCCGTGCGGCGCTGCACGCGGCGGCGGAGATCGCCGCGCGCACCGAGGCCGAGCTGCTCGCGCTGTTCGTCGAGGACGCGAACCTGCTGGAATGGGCCGGACTGCCGTTCGCGCGCGAGGTCGGCTATACCTCGGCGGTCTCGCGCACGCTCGACGCGGTGGCGATGGAGCGCAGGCTGCGAGCGATGTCACAGGAGGCCGAACGCTCGCTGGCCGCGCTGGCGCGCGGCACGCCACTGCGCTGGTCCTACCAGGTCGCACGCGGCGCGCTGATGACCGAGCTGCTCGCCGCAGCCGCCGAGTCGGATCTGGTCGTCGCCGCCGCGCTCGCCGAGTGGACGCCGAGGCGGCTCGCCTCCAGCGCGCGCACCGCGGTACTGCTGGTGCAGGAGCTGGTCCGTCCGGGCACCCCGGTCGTCGCCGCCTGTTCGAGCGCACTGCCGCCCGCCGACGCGGCGCGCATGCTCGGTGACATGGCGAGCGTGCTGGGGCAGGATCACGAGGTCACCCTCGCCCTGCTGTGCGAAACGCCGGAGGCGGCGGCGCGCTGGGCGGGCGAGGTGCAGAAACACGCGCCCGAGATTCGCCTCAAGATCCTGCTGGCGCGCGACGAGGCCGAACTGCAGGCGCGGCTCGCTGCGCTGCGCCGGCCGGTGGTGGTGCTGCCGGAGCCGCCCGCCAGCGGCGCGCCGTCTCAGGCGGCGAGATCTTCCCGGCCGCGCAGCCGGCGCTCACCGTAAACCGCCGCGAACTTGCGCGCCGCGTAAAGCGAACGGAAGGTGCGGCCCTCGGGTGCCGGCATGTCGCGTCCGCGCGTCCATCCGCCGACCAGCGGCAGCCGCGCGATGCGGCCGCGCCGGCCACCCATCCAGCCCAGCACCCGCGCGCCGATCGAGGCGGCGAGCGCATACAGGCGCGGGCGCCGCGCGACGTAGGCCCACAGCGCGAAGCCCAGGCGCTCGCGCCAGGGACGCAGCCGGCCTGCCATCTGCTTTTCGCGCAGCGTGCGCAGCAGCTCGGGCAGCGGAATCTTCACCGGGCAGGCGACGTGGCAGGCCCCGCACAGCGTCGCCGCCTGCGGCAGGTCGAGCGCGTTTTCGATGCCCTCGTATACCGGCGTGAGCACCGAGCCCATCGGGCCCGGATAAACCCAGCCGTAGGCGTGGCCACCGACCGTGTGATAGACGGGGCAGTGGTTCATGCAGGCGCCGCAGCGAATGCAGCGCAGCATCTCCTTCAGATCGCTCCCCACCAGGCGGGTGCGTCCCGCATCGACCAGGATCACGATCATGTGCTCCGGTCCGTCCACGTCGCCCGCGCGGCGCGGTCCGGTGACGATGGTGAAGTAGTTCTCGATGTCCTGGCCGGTCGCCGAGCGCGGCAGCACACGGTTCAGCGTCGACAGGTCCTCGAGCGTCGGAATCACCTTCTCGATGCCGGTGATCGCGATGTGCACGCGCGGCAGCGTGGTCACCATGCGGCCGTTGCCCTCGTTGGTGACGAGTGCGACCGACCCGGTCTCGGCGACGAGGAAATTCCCGCCCGAGATGCCGAGATCGGCGGACAGAAAATGCTCGCGCAGCATGAGGCGCGCCTCGCGCGTCATCTTTTCGATGTCGGTGCTGCGCGGCCGGCCATGGTGCTCGGCAAACAGGTCCGCGACCTGGTCGAGGTCCTTGTGGATCGCAGGCGCGATGATGTGCGAGGGCGCTTCCTTGGCGAGTTGGATGATGTACTCGCCGAGGTCGGTCTCGACGGCCTGCACCCCGTTCGCCTCGAGCGCGCCGTTCAGGCCCGCCTCCTCCGAGACCATCGACTTCGACTTGATCGCCTTCTTCAGGCCGAGGCGCGCGCAGATTTCGAGCACGTGGGCACGGATCTCGTCCGCGGTCTCGGCCCAGCGCACCTCGGTGCCGCGCCGCGTCGCTTCGGCCTCGAAGCGCAGCAGCCAGCTGTCGAGGTGCTCGAGCCCGCGGTCGCGGATCGCCGCGCTCGCGGTGCGCAGATCCTCGAAGGCTTCGACGCCGTAGGCGGCGCGCGCCACGGAACGCTTCTCGGCGAAGCCGCTGCCGAAACGCTTGAGTGTGCCCTGCAGCCGGACGTCGGCCAGCGCGCGCCCGGCGCGCGCCTTGAAATGCATCGACTGGCTTCTCATCCCTCGGTCCTGCCGGAGAGCAACTCGGCGATGTGCAGCACACGGGTACGCTCGTCGCCGCGGCGCCGCAGCCGGCCCTCGATGTTCAGCATGCAGCCGAGGTCGCCGAGCACCACGGCCTGCGCGCCGCTCGCCGCGATGCGCTCGCATTTGGCATCTGCCATCGCTGCCGAGATGTCGCCGAACTTGATTGAGAAGGTGCCGCCGAATCCGCAGCAGGTTTCGCAGTCCTGCATTTCCCGCAGCTCCACCCCCGGCAGCTTGGCGAGCAGCGCGCGCGGCTGGGTTTTCACCCCGAGCTCGCGCAGCCCCGCGCAGCTGTCGTGGTAGGTCACCGTGCCCGCGAAATCACCCGGCAGAGAATCGACTTTCGCCACGTTTACCAGGAAGTCGGTGAGTTCCCAGGTTTTCGCCGCGAGCGCCTCGACGCGCGACAGCCAGGCACCTTCGCCCGCAAACAGGTCCTTGTAGTGGGTCTTCACCATGCCCGCGCAGGAGCCCGAGGGCGCGACGACATAATCGAACGGCTCGAACTCCTCGATCAGCTTTTCGGCCAGCGCGCGCGCCGAGCTGCGCGCGCCGGAATTCCATCCCGGCTGACCGCAGCAGGTCTGGGTCGCGGGCACGTGCACTTCGCAGCCGGCTGACTCGAGCAGCGTCAGCGCGGCGAAGCCGATGCGCGGCCGCATGAGATCGACGAGACAGGTCACCAGAAGTCCGACGCGCATGGCGGCGCAGAGAATAGCACGCGCAATCGGGATATTTCACATCGTGGAATACCCTCGCGCGAAACGTTACAATGGCGCGCGCCATGGCCACCCAAAACGAGCAAAAAAGTCCGATCCAGGTCATCGAGCGAATGATGAAGCTACTCGATGTGCTCGCCGAGCACCCAGAGCCGCTGGGCCTGAAGCAGATCTCGCAGTACGCCGGACTACACCCTTCGACCGCGCACCGCATTCTGTCGGCGATGGCGGCCGATCGCATCGTCGACCGCATCGAGCCCGGTTCCTACCGGCTGGGCATGCGACTGCTGGAGCTCGGTAATCTCGTCAAGTCGCGCATCAGCGTGCGCGAGCTCGCGCTGCCCATCATGCGCGAGCTGCACGCGCAGACCGGCGAGACGGTCAACCTTTCGGTGCGCCACGACGACGAGATCGTCTACGTCGAGCGCACCTCGAGCGGGCGCTCGGCGATGCGCGTGGTGCACGTAATCGGCGCGCGCGCGCCGCTGCACGTCACTGCCGCGGGCAAGCTCTTCCTGCTCGAGGACGGGTTTGCGCGGCTGCGCGATTACGCCAAGCGCACCGGCTTGCGGCCCTACACCAAGAACACTCAGTCCAGCGTCGCGCTGCTCGAGCGCGACCTCGAGCGCATCCAGCAGCAGGGCTGGGCCACCGACAACGAGGAGGCCGAGCTCGGCGTGCGCTGCGTCGCCGCCGGCGTGCGCGACGACAGCCGGCAGCTGGTCGCGGCGCTCTCGATCTCGACGCCCGCCGATCGCATGAAGGCAGCCTGGGGCGCACTGGTCAAGGAAAGCGCCGAGCGCATCGCCCAGGCCATCGGGCACCGCGTAGCCACGCGCGTCGGCGCGGCCTGAGCCGTAGCGCCGGCGCCGCCCGTAACGAGCGGCGCGTCACCTCAGGCGGCGCGCAGGCCGTGCAACGCGAACAGCGCGCGGCGGTCGCGCCAGACCTTGCGCGGCGTGAAGCCCGCGTCACGCGCGAAGGCCTGGAATTCCTCGACCGAGTACTTGTGCGAATTCTCGGTATGGATCGTCTCGCCCGCGTCGAAGTCGAAGCGATGGCGCCCGATCGCCACGCGCTGACGCAGGAGCGAAACGAGGTGCATCTCCACGCGCCCGCGCGACGCGTTGTAGAACGCGTAATGGCGGAAGCGCCGCAGGTCGAAGTTCGCCCCCAGCTCCGCGTTCATGCGCGCGAGCAGGTTGCGGTTGAACGCCGCGGTGACGCCACGCGCGTCGTTGTACGCCGCGTGCAGGACGTTCGCGTCCTTCTTGCAGTCCACGCCGACCAGCATCGCGCCGCCGCGACCCACGAGGCCGCGCGTCATGTGCAGAAAACCTTCGGCCTCCTGGGGCAGCAGGTTGCCGATGGTCGAACCGGGGAAATAGGCGACCCGCCTTCCCAGCGCGCGCGGCAGGTCGATGGGACGCGAAAAATCGCCCACCACCGCGGTGATCTGCAGCCGGGGGAACTCGCGCGCGAGGCGCGCCACCGCCCGCTGCAGAGCCGCCTGCGAGATGTCGATCGCCACGTAATGCGCGGGTTGCAGGCGCCGGATGAGCAGCCGCGTCTTCACGCTCGCGCCGCTGCCGAACTCGATCAGCTCACAGCCGCGGCCGGCGAAGCGCGCGATGTCATCGAGATGGGCGCGGGTCAGCGCCAGTTCGGCGCGCGTCGGGTAGTACTCGGGCAGGCGGCAGATCGCCTCGAACAGTGCGCTGCCCCGGGCGTCGTAAAAGTACTTCGGCGCGAGCGCCTTCTGCGGGCGCGACAGCCCCGCAAGAACGTCATCCAGGAAATGCGTTTCGGGAAGGTCTTCGAAGCGCCAGCGGACCGCATGCGCGGCCCGCGGCCTCAGCTGCTCAGGTCCCGCGCGCCGACGGTCTTGCTTTCGAGCCACTTGCGGATCCTGTTCGCGTCGCCGATCCGCGAGTAGCGCCCCCAGGAGTCCAGCAGAACGACGATCAGGTTTCGGTTTGCCACCTGCGTGCGCATGACCAGGCAGCGCCCCGCCTCGCTGATGTAGCCGGTCTTCGACAGCGTGATGTCCCAGTCCGATTTGCGCACCAGCGTGTTGGTATTGCGGAACGAGAGCATCCGCCCGTAGGCCTCGACCGAGGCGCTTTCGCGCGTGGTGTATTCGCGGATCAGCGGGTAGCGGTGCGCAGCGCCAACCAGCCGCACCAGATCGTGCGCGCTCGAGACGTTCTCCGAGGACAGACCGGTCGGTTCGACGAAGCGCGTATCGCGCATGCCGAGCAGTTGCGCCTTGGCGTTCATCATGGAGACGAAATTCTCGGTGCCCCCCGGATACGTCCGGGCGAGTGCGGCAGCGGCGCGATTCTCGGAAGCCATCAGCGCGATGAGCAGCAGCTCCTGGCGCGTCAGGACCGAACCGGTGCGCAGTTTCGAGCGCGAACCCTTCATCGTGTCGATGTCCTCGCGACTCACCACGATGCGCTGTGAGAGGTCGAGCTGCCGGTCGAGCACGATCATCGCGGTCATCAGCTTGGTGATCGAGGCGATCGGCGCGATGGTGTCGCTGTTCTTGTCGAGGATCACCTCGCCGGTGTTCGCGTCCTTGACCAGCGCGACCGCCGAGCGCAGGAAGACGGCCTTCGGATCGTTCTTGTCGTCTGCCTGCGCAAAGCCCACCGTCAGAAACAGCACGGCGACCAGCGCGCACACGGCGACGATTTTTTCCAGGTGATGAAGCTGGCGTTGTTGTTGTTGCATTCCCTCTGTCCCCTGAGTGGCGCGTCGAGTGTAAAACAGCTCTTTCTGGAAATGCAAGCAAAAATAAAGAGCTAGAGCCAGTTTCTCGAAACGATCTGATAAATACTGCACAAGGTCCACATCCTGCGATTCAGGCCCGGCGCCACGCTCAGGCCGCCTTGGCCCGCTCGAGCACCGCCTCGGCCGCTTCCGCCTGCTGCTGCAGCGCCCACATCCGCGCGTACTCGCCGCGTGCAGCGAGCAGCTCGGCGTGGGTGCCGCGCTCGATGATGCGACCCTGGGCGAGGACCAGAATCTGGCTGGCGTCCATCACCGTCGAGAGCCGGTGCGCAATCACCAGCGTGGTGCGTCCCTCGGCAGCACGCTCGAGCTCGGCCTGGATCGCCTTCTCGGACTTCGAGTCTAGCGCCGAGGTGGCTTCGTCGAAAATCAGGATGCGCGGGTTTTTCAGCAGCGCGCGCGCAATGGCGACGCGCTGCTTCTCGCCGCCGGACAGCTTGAGGCCGCGCTCGCCCACCGTCGTGTCGTACCGGGCCGGCAGCGACTCGATGAACGTATGGATGTGCGCCGCACGGGCCGCCTCCTCGACCTCGGCGTCGCTCGCCTCGGGCCGGCCGTAGCGGATGTTGTAGCGGATCGTGTCGTTGAACAGCACGGTGTCCTGCGGCACGATGCCGATCGCCGCGCGCAGGCTCGCCTGGCGCAGGTCGCGCAGGTCGACGCCGTTGACGCACAGCGCGCCCGCACTCACGTCGTAGAAGCGGTACAGCAGACGCGCGAGCGTGGACTTGCCGGCGCCGGAAGGACCCACCACCGCGACGCGCTCGCCGGGCGCGATGGTAAAGCTCACGCCGTGCAGGATGCTGCGCGCCGGCTCGTACGCGAAGTCGACCGCGCGGAACTCGATGCGCGCCGGGCCCGGCGGGACATCCGCGGCATCGGGCCTGTCCTCGATCTCGCGGTGCTCCGAAAGCAGGCCGAACATGCGGTCCATGTCGATCAGAGCCTGCTTGATCTCGCGATACACCATGCCGAGGAAGTTGAGGGGGATGTAGAGCTGGATCAGCAGACCGTTGATCAGCACCAGGTCGCCCAGCGTCAGCGCGCCGACGACGACCCCGTCGGCGGCAAGGAACATCAGCGCGGTGAGCGCCAGCGCGATGATGAAGCTCTGGCCGATGTTCAGCAGGCCGAGCGAGGCCTCGTTCTTCACCGCCGCCGCCTCGTAGCCCCGCAGGTTGTCGTCGTAGCGCCGCGCCTCGAACTCTTCGTTGCCGAAGTACTTCACCGTCTCGTAGTTCAGCAGGCTGTCGATCGCGCGCGTGTTGGCGCGCGAGTCGAGCTCGTTCGCCCGGCGGCGGAAATGCATGCGCCACTCGGTGACGGTCACCGTGAAACCGATATAGATCGCGACCGCGCCGAAGGTGATCGCGGCAAAGCGCCAGTCGAACTTCCCGAGCAGCACTGCGGCGACGAGTGCGAACTCGAGGATCACCGGCAGGATCGAGAACAGCAGGTACGACAGCAGCGTGGAAATCCCCTTGGTGCCGCGCTCGATGTCGCGCGACATGCCGCCGGTCTGCCGCTCGAGGTGAAAGCGCAGGCTGAGCGCATGCAGGTGGCGGAACACGCTGAGTGCGACACGCCGGATCGCGCGCTGCGTCACGCGCACGAAAACGACGTCGCGCAGCTCCGCGAACAGCACCGTGGAAAAGCGCAGCAGGCCGTAGATTGCGAGCAGCACCACCGGCACGACGAGCAGCGCGCGCTCCGCATCCAGTCCGTCGACGACCTCCTTCAGCACCAGCGGCACCGCAACGTTGGCCAGCTTGGCGGCAACCAGAAACGCCAGCGCCGCGGCCACGCGTCCGCGGTACTCCCACAGATAGGGCAGCAGCAGCGGGAGCACGCGCCACTCGTTGCCGGAAAGCGGCTGTGTCGGCGCGGCGCGATGCGCGCTCATCTAGAAAGCCTCGGGGGGAAAGCCCGGCATTCTACGGGCTCAGTCGGGCCCGTCCTGCGGCGGCTCGCCGCGCAGCCCGACGAGCGCGAGGAGTAAACCGCCCAGGCCCCGCAGGTCGAGAAACAACGGCAGCAGGATCCAGAAGAACGGCCACGGGACCTCAAGGCCGAACCGCGTCGTCAACTGCGGGATCAGAAAGAACAGCGTCACCGAGCCGACCACCCCCGGCAGGATCGGGATACCCGCGGCGGCGCGCGCGCCCGGTCGCGCACGCCGCGCGGTCCGCCAAGCATGGAAGTTCATCAGCAGCCCGGCGAGCGCGAACAGGCTCGCCATCGAGATCCCGATCAGGCCCAGCAAATAGCCGCCGCTCATGGCGCGAGCCTCGCATAGCCCCCGGGACCACGCCACTCCCGCCGACCGGCTTGACGCACAAGGCTTCGATGCCTATCATTCAAACGTTCGTTTGAAACTGAAGAGCCATGAGCCTGCGTTCCGTCAAGCCCGTGCACGAAACCCAGACCCGCATCCTCGACGCCGCCGAGGCGCTGTTCCTGCTGCACGGCTTCGAGGGGGCCTCGATGCGCATGCTGACCGCGCGTGCAGGGGTGAATCTCGCCGCGATCAACTATCACTTCGGCTCGAAGGACGCGCTCATCGAAGCGGTCCTGCGCCGCCGCCTCGACCCGATGAATACGAGCCGCATCGCGGCGCTCGATCGGCTCGAGGAGCAGGCCGCGGGCCGCCCGCTCGCGCCCGAGGCCATCATCGGTGCCTTCGTCGGTACGTCGCTGCGCATGATCGAGGATGCGCGCGGCGGCGGGCGCAACTTCATCCGCCTGCTCGGCCGCACCTATACCGACCCGGACAAGCGGATCCGCGCGCTGATCGGGCAGCTCTACGCGCCGGCGATGGAGCGCTACAAGGCGGCGTTCACGCGGGCGCTGCCCGAGCTGCCCGGCGAGGAGCTCGTCTGGCGCATGCATTTCATGTTCGGCACGCTGTCCTACACGCTCGCCGCGACCGACACCGTGCAGCTCATCGCAGGCTGCAAGCCCGAAGACCGCTACGACGCGCGCCTGCTCGAGGCACGCCTCACCGCCTTTCTCGTCGCCGGCCTGATGGCGCCGCTGCCCAGCGGCGCGTCGGTACGCAAGGCGGCCTGAGCCCGTTCAACCCACGGAGCATAGTCCGATGCCTGGTACCCTGATTCTCATCATCGCCGCACTGGCCGCAGTCGCTTTCGTGCCGCCGATCCGCCGCGCGCTGGTGACCAATCCATTGCTGCGCCTGTATCGCCGCATCCTGCCCGACATGTCGCCCACCGAGAAGGAGGCGATCGACGCGGGCACCGTGTGGTGGGACGCGGACCTGTTCTCCGGTGCGCCGGACTGGAACAAGCTGCTCGCGATTCCCGAGCCGCGGCTCACGGAAGAGGAGCAGGCATTCGTCGACGGCCCGGTGGAAACCCTGTGCGCGATGTGCGACGACTGGGAGATCACGCACGAGCGCCAGGACCTGCCGCCCGAGGTCTGGCAAACCATCAAGGCGCAGGGCTTTCTCGGCATGATCATCCCGAAGCAGTACGGCGGCCTCGGCTTCAGCGCGCTCGCGCATTCGGCGGTGGTGACCAAGCTCTCGAGCCGCTCAAATGCCGCGGCGGTGAGCGTGATGGTGCCGAACTCGCTCGGCCCGGCCGAGCTGCTGCTGCATTACGGCACCGAGGCGCAGAAGAACCATTACCTGCCGCGCCTCGCCAAGGGCCTCGAGATCCCGTGCTTTGCGCTGACCTCGCCCGAGGCGGGTTCGGACGCCGCCTCGATCCCGGACGCCGGCGTGGTCTGCAAGGGCCAGTGGCAGGGCAAGGAAGTGCTCGGCATGCGCGTGACCTGGGACAAGCGCTACATCACGCTTGGCCCGGTGGCCACGCTGCTCGGGCTCGCGTTCCGGCTCTACGATCCGGAGCACCTGCTCGGCGAGACCGAGGACCTCGGCATCACCTGCGCGCTGGTGCCGACCGACACGCCCGGCGTGAACATCGGCCGGCGCCACCTGCCGTTGAACGCGGTGTTCCAGAACGGGCCGAACTCGGGCACCGACGTGTTCATGCCGATCGACTGGATCATCGGCGGCCCCGAGTACGCCGGCAAGGGCTGGATGATGCTGATGGGCTGCCTCGCCGCGGGCCGCTCGATCTCGCTGCCGTCGTCCTCCGTCGGCGGAACCAAGGCGCTGTCGCGCTACGTCGGCGCCTACGCCCGCGTGCGCAGCCAGTTCCGCACCCCGATCGGCAAGCTCGAGGGTGTCGAGGAAGCACTCGGCCGCATCGCGGCGAACGCCTACATGATGGATGCGGCGCGCGTCATGACCGCGGGCGCGGTCGATGCCGGCGAGAAGCCGGCGGTGATCTCGGCGATCGTCAAGTACCACCTCACCGAGCGCGCGCGACAGTGCGTCAACGACGCAATGGACATCGTCGGCGGCAAGGGCATCTGCCTCGGACCGAACAACTGGGTCGGCCGCGGCTACCAGGTGATGCCGGTGGGCATCACGGTCGAGGGCGCCAACATCCTCACCCGCAGTCTGATCATCTTCGGCCAGGGCGCGATCCGCTGCCATCCCTACGTGCTGCGCGAGATGCGTGCGGCCAAGACGCTGCGCGGCACGGAGGCCGAAGTCGAATTCGACAGCGCATTCTCGGCGCACGTCGCGCACACGCTGTCCAACGCCGCGCGCGCTTTCTGGCACGGGCTGACCGGATCGCGCTTCGCGCGCGTGCCCGCCGACGCCGCGCGCGAGACCGCGCGCTACTACCAGCGCGCGACCCATCTCTCGGCCGCGTTCGCCTTCCTCGCCGACGTCTCGATGCTGGTGATGGGCGGCGCGCTCAAGCGAAAAGAGAAAATCTCCGGCCGCCTCGGCGACGTGCTGTCGATGATGTACCTCGTCTCCGCGGCGCTGAAGCGCTACGAGGACCAGGGCCGGCCGGCCGCAGACCTGCCGCTGGTCCACGGGTCGGTGCGCGACGCGCTCTACCAGGCGCAGCAGGCGATCGACGCCATCCTTGCCAACTTCCCCAACGCGTTCGTCGCCGGCCTGCTCTATCGCATGATATTTCCCTGGGGAACACCCTTCCGGCCCTCCGCCGACATGCACAACCGCGGCTGCGCCGCGCTGGTGCTCGAAGCCGGCGAAGCGCGCGAGCGCCTGACCGCGGGGATGTACCTGCCCCCGAAGGCGGACCGCTCGGATGCGACCGCGGTGCTCGAGGCGGCGTTCCACGCCACGATCGCCTGCGAGCCGATCGAGAAGAAACTGCGCGAAGCGGTGAAGTCCGGCGTCCTCGCGCCGCGCGCGGGACTCGATACCGCGCAGCTCGCGCGCGACAACGGCGTGATCAGCGCCGACGAGTACGCGCGCTGGCAGGACAAGGAAACGCTGCGCAAGCGCGTCATCCAGGTTGACGATTTCCCGCAGGACTTTGGCCGCGCGGAGATCATGGCGCGGCTCGATGCAGAAGCTCCGCGCGCCGCGGCCAAGGCGGCCTGAGGCGACCGAGATGACCGCAAAGACCATCTACATCATCGACGGCACGCGCACGCCGTTCCTCAAGGCGAAGAACCGTCCCGGCCCGTTCTCCGGGGGCGACCTCGCCACCCAGGCCGGTCGCACGCTGCTCATGCGCCAGCCGTTCTCGCCGCAGGACCTCGACGAGGTCATCCTCGGCTGCGCCGCGCCCTCGGTCGACGAAGTCAACATCGGCCGCGTCGTCGCACTGCGCATGGGCTGCGGACAGAAGGTCCCAGGCTGGACCGTGATGCGCAATTGCGCCTCGGGCATGCAGGCGCTCGACTCGGCGATCGCCAACATCCTCACCGGCCGCTCGAACTTGGTGCTCGCCGGCGGCGTCGATGCGCTGTCGCGTGCGCCGCTGCTCTACAGCGACAGGATGGTGCTGTGGTTCGCCGGCATGATGGGCGCGAAAACCCCGCTGCAGCGCGCGGCGCAGTTCACCCGGCTGCCCCTCGCTGCGCTGCTCTCGCCGGTGATCGGCATCATGAAGGGCCTCACCGATCCGATGGTCGGCCTGCTCATGGGCCAGACCGCCGAGAACCTCGCCTACCGCTTCGGCATCACGCGCGAGGAGATGGACGCCTTTGCAGTGCGCAGCCACCAGCGCGTGACGCGGGCGCAGAGCGAAGGTGCACTCGCCCCGGGCGGCGGCGAGGTCGAAGCGGTATACGACGCGGCCGGCGACGTGTTTTCGCTCGACGATGGCGTGCGCAAGGACGCATCAATCGAGAACCTTGCCAAGCTCAAGCCGTTCTTCGACCGCAAGTTCGGCAACATCACGCCGGGCAACAGCTCGCAGATCACCGACGGCGCCGCGTGGCTGCTGCTCGCGTCGGAAGAAGCCGTCGCGCGACATGGCCTGACGCCGATCGGCCGCATCGTCGACTCGGAATGGGCCGGGCTCGATCCGGCGCAGATGGGCCTCGGTCCGGTACACGCGGCCACCCCGATTCTCAAGCGCCACGGCCTCGGCCTGAACGATCTCGACGCCTGGGAAATCAACGAAGCCTTTGCCGCGCAGGTGCTGGGTTGTCTCGCCGCCTGGAAGGATGAAACCTACTGTCGCGAGCAGCTCGGCCTCGAAGGGGCGCTCGGTGCGCTTGACGAGGAGAAGCTCAACGTCGATGGCGGCGCGATCGCCCTCGGCCATCCGGTCGGCGCATCAGGCGCGCGCATCGTCCTTCACCTCATCCGAACGCTTCAGCGCACCGGAGCAAAGCGTGGCATGGCCGCGATCTGCATCGGCGGAGGGCTCGGCGGCGCGATGCTCGTCGAGGCGACGTGATGCAGCACTGGTTCGCGGAACAGGACGCGCAGCAGCTCGTCTGGCTGACCTTCGACAAGCAGGGCGAGTCGACCAACACCTTCTCGCGCCAGGCGCTGGAAGAGCTGAACTCGGCGCTTGACGAGGTGCGCACGACCAATCCGCGCGGCCTGGTCATCCGTTCGGCGAAGGACAACTTCATCGCCGGCGCCGACGTCAACGCGTTCGTCAATTTCAAAGGCAGCGACGAGGCCATCGCCTTCACGCGCCTGGGCTGGGACACGATGCAGAAGCTGCGTGACCTGCCCTTCCCCACGACGGCGCTGATCAACGGCTTCTGCATGGGCGGCGGGCTCGAGCTGGCGCTCGCCTGCCGCTACCGCGTCGCGCTCGACGACCCGAAGACGCGCTTCGCCTTCCCCGAGGTGATGCTCGGCATCTGGCCGTTCTGGCACGGTCTGCAATGGCTGCCGAAGCTGGTCGGCCCCACCGCGGCGATGGACATGCTGCTCACCGGGCGCACGGTCGACGTTCGCCGCGCGAAGCGCATCGGGCTGGTCGACCAGGCGGTGCCGCAGCGCGTTTTCGAGAACACCGCGCGCATGGTGACGCTGGAAGCGCCGGCGCCGAGAAAGCCGAAGGTCGTCGAGCGGCTGCTGCTGCTGCCGCTCGGCCGCAAGCTCGTGGCGGCGCAGGCGCGCAAGCAGGTCGCCAAGCGCGCGCGCCCGGAACACTATCCGGCACCGTACGCGATCCTCGACGCCTGGCTGAAATTCGACGGCGACCCCTTCGTCGAGCCGAACGACCCGAGCTCGATCAAGGCGCTCTCCGAGCACCCGACGACGCGCAACCTGATCCGCATCTTCTTCCTGCAGGAGCGCTTGAAGGGCATCGCCAAGGGCAACGACTTCGCGCCACGCCATGTGCACATCGTCGGCGCCGGCGTCATGGGCGGCGACGTCGCGGCCGTGTGCGCGCAGCGCGGCCTCACCGTCACACTGCAGGACACCACGCCGGAGCGCATCGGCCCGGCGATCCAACGCGCGGCGAAACTGTTCAAGCGACGCCTCAAGGATCCGCGCCGGGTACGCGACGCGCTCGACCGGCTGATTCCCGACGTCGAGGGCGCTGGCGCGGCGCGCGCCGACGTCATCATCGAAGCGATCTTCGAGGACCTGGAAGCCAAGCGCGCGCTGTTTGCCAAGCTCGAGGCGGTGGCCAAGCCGGACGCCATCCTCGCCAGCAACACCTCGAGCCTCAAGCTCGCCGACATCGCGACTGCGCTTAAGGATCCGGCGCGCCTGGTCGGCATCCACTTCTTCAACCCGGTGCCGCAGATGATGCTGGTTGAGGTCGTCATGGGCGAGACGACCCGGCCCGCGCTCGCGCAGCGGGCAGCCGCGTTCGTGCGCCGCATCGACAAACTGCCGCTGCCGGTGGCGGATTCGCCCGGCTTCCTCGTCAACCGCGTGCTCGGCCCCTACATGCAGAATGCCTTCCGCCTGCTCGACGCGGGGCACAAGCCGGAGACGATCGACGCCGCGATGGAACGCTTCGGCATGCCGATGGGCCCGATCACGCTCGCCGACACCGTGGGCCTCGACATCTGCCTCGCGGCGGGCAAGGAACTCGCCAAGAAAGGCGCGCAGGGCGAGCTCGAAGCGCCGCGCATCCTGACCGAGAAGGTCGCGCGCGGCGAACTGGGGAAAAAGAGCGGTGCCGGTATCTACCGCTATGAAAAGGGCAAACCCGTGAAGGGCGAGCCGGACCGGTTCGACGCCCAGTTCGTCGACGAGCTGATCGAGCCCTACCTCGCCGAGGCCAGAGCGGTACTCGCCGAGGGCATCGTCGCCGACGCCGAATTGATCGACGCCGGCCTCATCTTCGGCACCGGCTTCGCGCCGTTCCGCGGCGGGCCGCTGCACTATCTCGAGCAATCGCAGAAGCGCTGAGAAGCGGTTTTACGGCGCCGGATGGCGAAGATCGTCGTTCTAGAGCACGAGCTGCAGCGCGGACTCGGGCTGCCGTACATGGTCAACACCTTCGCCGAGCGCTGGCGCGCGCTCGGCCACGAGGTTGTCTGGCACTACGGCGTGCGGAATCCCCCGCCGGGCGACCTCGCGATCCTGCACCTCGATCTGACGGAGGTTCCCGAGGCGTATCGCACGCTCGTTGCGCACTATCCGAGAACGCTCAACGCACGGGCGCTGACCGTCGCCAAGAGCAGCTTCAGCCAGCAGATCGTTCCCCGCGACTCGCCATGGGCGGGGCCCGTGATCGTGAAGACCGACGCGAACTTCGGCGGGCGCCCGGAGCACTTCCTGCGCCAGCGCGCACAACGCGACGGCCTGCCCTGTGACATCGCCGCGGGACCGGTCGCGACCGAGTACCCGATGTACGGGTCCGTGCGCGATGTGCCCGACGCGTTCTGGGAGACGCCCGGGATCATCGTCGAGAAGTTCCTGCCTGAGCGCGATGCGCAGGGCCACTACCGGGTGCGCGTGTGGACGTTCCTCGGCGATCGCGAGCGCAATCTGATCTGGCGCAGCACGCACCCGATCGTCAAGGCGGAGAACGTGATCGCGCGCGAGCCGGCCGACGTACCCGACGCCATGCGCGCGTGGCGCGAGAAGCTCGGTTTTGATTTTGCCAAGTTCGATTACGTCATCCGCGAGGAGGGCGCCGTCCTGCTCGACGTCAATCGCACACCTGCATTTCCGAGCATGGACGTGCAGCGCCGCCGGGACGCGCTCTACCCGCTTGCCGACGGCATCGAGCGCTATCTGCGGTGAGTGCCGATCACGCGCGACGCGCGCGCAGGGTGAGCGTCGGGCAGCAATCCGCCAGCGCGTAGGAAGTCGGCACACGGCACTCGAGCACCTCGAAGTGCGTGCGCGTCATGTCGCGTACCTCGCTCAGCGAGGGAAACGGGAGCGTCACATCGAGCCCTTTCCAGCCTTCGATCAGCGCGAGCGTACGCGCGTCCCAGCCCGTGCGGGCCAAAAGCGCGGCGGCATCCGGTACGCGCTCGTGCCAGACACGGTAGACCCGATCGGCCCGCACCGCTTCGCCTTGCGCGCCGTGCAGAGCCATCGCCAGGCGCCAGCGGAATGCCCCCATGCTGTCGATCTCGCCGGCGACGAGCTGTGCGAACAGGCGGTCGAGCGGCTCCGGCACCTCCGGGCGCAGAACCGCGCGCTGGATGAAGTAGCCACCCGGACGCAGAACGCGCCAGACCTCCTCGTGCAGGCGTACACAATCCGCAAACGTGCCAAGGGCAGCGTAGCAGGCGTCGCCGACCACGAGGTCGAAGCGCTGCGACGCCAACGGCATCTGGCGCCAGTCGCCGAGCGCAAATGAGGTATCCGCCGGTGCACCACGCGACGGCCAGCGATGCTTGATCATCAGCGCAGACCAGTCGATCGCAAGAAAACGGGTTCCCGCCGGCCACGGCAGCGTGGCCAGCGCCGGCGTCGCGCCGAGCAGGAGCGCCTGCGGCGGTTGCGCGAGCCCGACGCAAGCATGCTGCACGCCCGCACGGTAGGCCGCGATGTCGTCGTCGGCGGGCCGCAACGGCGACGCGAGCGGCATGCCGCCGTGAAGCACGGCGCGCTCGTTCCAATAGGCCAGCTTGGTGCGGTCCATGGCCGGCGTGGTCACGGCCCGGCGCGGGACAGCATCCGCGGAGGTTCCGCGGCGTCGACCCCGCCAGGCCTAAGGCAATTGCCGGCTCCGCCCTTCATCGCAGGTCCGATTCTTGGCCATTCGTTGCGTGAGAACGACAAATATCTTGAAAGGGCCGCCAAAGCGGAGGAGAATTTTTCGCAGAGGCGGATTGGTAATCAAAAAAACCTCAAAATTAAAAGACCTTAGGGTGGGGAGCTTAAAGTGAAAACTAAGGTTTCGTGGGAAGCACTCGGGCACGCGCAGCGGCTGGCCGGCTGGCTCGCCGCCGCATGGCTGATCGGTTTTGCGTCGCAACTCCAGGCCCAGATCCAGAAGCCGCCGCCGGCGCCGCGCTTCGCGATCGATCAGTTCGTCGTCGAAGGCAATACCCTGCTTGCGGCCAGCGAGGTGCAGGCCATCGTCGGCCCGTTCACCGGACCCGATCAGGATTTTGGCCACGTGCAGCGCGCGCTCGAGGCATTGCAGGACGCCTACCTCGATCGCGGCTACAACGCGGTGCGCGTTCTGATTCCGGAACAGAACCTGTCAGGCGGCAAGGTCCGCCTGCGGGTGATCGAAGCGCAGTTGCGCGAAGTCCGCGTCGAGGGCAACGAACACTTCGACGAAGCCAACATCCGCGCCTCGATGCCGAGCCTCGCGACCGGCGAATCGCCGAACGTGCAGCGAATCGGCCGCGACGCGCAACTCGTGCAGGAAAATCCCGCGAAGCAGGTCGGCGTGCGGCTCGAGGCGGCGCCCGAAGAGGGCAAAGTGGACGCCGTGGTCCGGGTGAAGGACGAGAATCCCCAGGGCGGCGTGGTGTTCCTCGACAATACGGGGACCCCGCAGACCGGCAATCTGCGCCTCGGCATCGGCTACCGGCACGCGAACGTTTTCGACAGCGACAACGTCTTCACTGCGCAGTTCATCACGGCACCGGAGAACATCGACAAGGTGAAGATCTACGGCGCCGGCTACCGGGTGCCGCTCTACGGCTACAACAGCCTCGTCGACTTCTTCGCGGGTTATTCGGACGTTGACTCGGGTCAGGTGGCGGACCTGTTTGCGGTGACCGGCGCAGGCACGGTCGCCGGCCTGCGCTACTCCTACATCCTGCCGCGCATCAGCAGCTACGAGCAGAAGCTTTCGCTCGGCTGGGACTACCGGGATTACAAACAGGGCACGACCCTGGTCGGCACAACCACGCAACTGCTTCCCGACTACACCGTCAGGCCGGTCACGCTCGCTTACACCGGCCGCCAGTCGACCGTCGGCCAGGACTGGTTCTTCGTTGCGTCGTGGTCGCAGAACATCCCCGGCGGCGCCGATGGCAGCGACGCCGCCGTCCAGGCGCAGCGCTTCGGTGCCAACCCACGCTACAACGTCTGGCGGCTGGCGGGCGCCTACACCCGCGCGTTCGCCGGCGATCTGCTGTTCCGCACCGCGTTCAATGCGCAGTACTCGCACAACGCGCTCGTTCCGGCCGAGCAGTTCGGCATGGGCGGCGTGAACTCGGTGCGCGGCTTTTACGAACGCGAGGTCGCAAACGACCACGGCTATCGATTCGCGTTCGAGGGCTACAGTCCCGACCTCGGAAAACAGATCGGCGAGGACTGGCGTGCACGCGTTCTGGTGTTCTACGACGTCGCGCAGGGCAAGGACAATTCTCCTACGCGGGTGGCCGAGAACACCTTGGGGAGCATTGGCATCGGCCTGCGCGTGACGCAGAGCAAGTCGCTCTCGCTGCGCGTCGATTTCGCCACCGTGGTTGACGGCGCCGGGGCGCGGCAGGACGGAGCGAATAGGGTGCACTTCGGCGGCGTTTACAGTTTTTGACAGTTTCACCTAGGACAAATGCGCTCCTGGGCGCCGGCCGAGTCATGACTTTCCGTCCCTGGAGGGACTAGAATCCGAGGGAGACGTTGTAAGCGTGGCTGCACTCGTCCGCCACTGTGCAAACCACGCTTGCCAGGACTGCACGTCCACTCGATAGGGGACTGCCATGGCGCGCAAGAAAGAACCTTCAGGCTCCGCGATCCGCCCCAAAGTCATCGCCGTCGCAGTGGCGGCCTGCTTTGGCATGGCGCCGCTCGCGTCGCTCGCGAACCCTACCGGGCCGACAGTCGTTTCCGGCAGCGCAAGCATTGCCGCGCAGGGCAACGCGCTGACGATCACCAACAGCCATAACGCGATCATCAACTGGCAGGGCTTCTCGATCGGCATCAACGAGCTGACGCGATTCCTGCAACCCTCGGTTGCGTCGGCGGTGCTCAATCGCGTCATCGGATCGGGCGGGACCATTCCGCAAAGCGTGATCGACGGCATCCTGTCGTCCAACGGTCATGTCTATCTGTTGAACCCGAACGGCATCGTGTTCGGCCCGAACGCGCAGATCGACGTCGCCGGCCTCGTCGCCTCGAGCCTCGACATCTCGAACCAGGATTTTCTGAACGGCAAGCTGCGCTTCATGGAGGTGCCCAATGCGGGCGGCGTGGCCAACCACGGCATCATCGAGACCGCGTCGGGCGGGCGCGTGCTGCTGGTCGCACCGAACGTCGAGAACACCGGGATCATCCGCTCGCCGCAGGGCGAGATCCTGCTGGCCGCCGGCAAGCAGGTCGAGCTGGTCTCTGAGGAAAATCCCTACGTCACGGTCAAGGTGACCGCAAACGCCGAGTCCGCACTCAACGTCGGCAGCCTGATCGCCGATTCCGGGCGCATCGGGATGTACGGTGGCGTCGTGACAAACACGGGTGTCGCAGCGGCCAACGCGGCCGTGGTCGGCGAAGGCGGACAGATCCAGTTCGTTGCAACGAAGGACGTCACCGTCGGCGCGGGCAGCACCGTCGCCGCGAATGGCGCGAGCGGCGGCAACGTGCTGCTGCAGGCACAGGGCGGGACAACGCAGGTCGAGGGTACGGTCGAAGCCAAGGGTGCGAGCGGCAGCGGCGGCACGGTCGATGCGCTCGGCGTGCGCGTCGGCGTGGTGGGCAACGGCGTGATCGACGCCTCGGGCGAGACCGGGGGCGGCACGGTGCGCGTCGGCGGCGATTATCAGGGCAAGAATACGGGCGTGCAGAACGCGCAGGAAACGACCGTGGGGTCGGACGGCGTGATCCGCGCCGACGCCGGCTCGAGCGGCGACGGTGGTCGCGTGATCGTCTGGGCCGACGATTCGACCGCGGTGCACGGCAGTGTCTCGGTGCGCGGCGGCGCGCAGTCGGGCGATGGCGGCTTCGTCGAAACCTCGGGCAAGCAGTCGCTCACCGTGGCGGGGGCCCGCATCGATGCGAGCGCACCGAACGGCAGCGCGGGCGGCTGGTTGCTGGATCCGACGGATTACACGATCGACGCGGCCGAAGCGGCGACGATCCAGAGCAACTTCGCCAGCACGGCGTACGTCCAGATCGTTTCCGACGGCAGCATCAATTACCAGGCCGGGCTGAACCTGGCCTACGGTGGCGGCGGAGGCGGCTCGTATTACAACTACGCGTCGAACAACATCAACCTCAACGCGAACACCATCACGACGGACCGCGCCAGCGTCTACCTGGAAGCGAACAGCAGCTATGGCGGCGCGCCCAGCGGCACCGGCAGCATTACCTCGACGGCTGCAGCGGGATCGACGCAGATCACTACGAACGGCGGTTACGTCGAGCTGACTGGCCAATCCGTTGGCGTTGGCGGCATCAACACCGCCGGGGCCGCCGGGTCGCGCTCTGGCGGCAGCATCTACATCGAGGCGAATCCAACGAGCGGCACGGTGAACGTCGGCGGACCAATCGTCACCCGCGGCGCGCCCGGCCAGGCTGCAACCGCGACGCAATATGCAGAAAGCGGCGGCTGGGGCGGCTACGTCTACCTTTCCGGGGCGACGGTCAGCACCGGTTCGATCGACACCAGCGGCGGCGCTGGCGGCGCCGGCTATTCGGGCGCCGTCGATCCGTCCGCCTATGGCGGAATCGGGCGCGGCGGCTGGGGCGGCGGCGCCGGCTGGGTCGACATTTACGCTGGCGGGCCGGCGACGATCACGACGGGGCCAATCACGGCGCGCGGCGGCGATGGCGGCAGCGGTGGCAACGTCAGCGGTGACGCAACCGGCATGACGTACGCATACTTGGACGCGGCCGGTGGCGGCGGCGGCCCGGGCGGCTCGATTTATCTCTCCTCCAACGGGGCGGTCACCGTCAACGGAACGATCGACGCAACGGGCGGCAACGGTGGCGCAGGCGGCAGCGCGAACCTGAGCGGCGCCTACGGTGGCCAGGGTTCGGTCTATCGGTACGCCTACGCCCTGGGCGGGGACGGCGGCGAAGGCGGCGCGATCGGGATCACGGGAAGCGCGATCACGACCAGCTCGATCATCGCGCGCGGCGGCAATGGCGCGCCGGGCGGCAGCGCAAGCGTCGTGATCAACGAGCCGAACGCCAACGCGATCTACTCGAACGCCGATGCGACAGGCGGCTGGAGCGGCTACTACTACGGCGGCGGCTATCAGGTCGCCCTGTCATCTGCGGGTGCGGTAAACATCAACGGCACGATCGATATCACCGGTGGCAACGGCGCTAACGGTGGCACGGCGTCCATTTCCGCCTCCGGAGGTTCCAGCGTCACCAACTTCTCCGGCTACGCGACAGCGGAAGGCGGCTGGGGCGCGCCGGTCACTGGCGTGATGATCGAAGGCAGCTCGGTGACGGTCGGGGCAATCAACATGCGCGGCGGAAGCGGCGCGAACGGCGGCACCGCGTCGGTCAGTGCCTCGTTCCCCGGCGCGAGCCTTAACGGCTACGCCGAGGCCGAGGCCAGCGGCGGCGGCGCCGGCTATTACGGCGGCTATCTTCCGATCGAGAGCCTGGGGCTGTATGTCCGGGCGCCGGGCGCCGTCGCGATCGCCTCGGTCGACGCCCGTGGCGGCGACGCCGCATCAGGCGGCAGCGCGAGCACGAGCGTGAGCGCAAGCGCAGCGGCGAGTTACTTCTACGCGGACGCCTTCGCATCCGGAGGATTCTTCGGCGGCCAGGGCGGATTCGTCGATATCGTCGGCGGTGCTTCCGTCACCACCGCCGGCCTGTCCACGCAGGGTGGCTTCGGCGGCAACGGTGGGTCGGCGAGCATTGCGAGCAACCTAAGCGGACCGGTCTACAGGGAAGCAGAGGTGTTCGGCGGTGACGGTGGCTTGGGCGGCCCCGTCTATATCGGCTCCGACGGCCCGATTGCCACGGGCGGCATTACCACCAATGGCGGAAACGGCGGTCTGGTCGGTAGTGTTGCACTCTCCGGCAACAGCGTCGGCGACACGATTTCGCGCTGGGGTGCGCACGGCGGCGACGGTGGCTATGTTTACCTTGACGGCGCGAGCGTCACCACCGGCGTGGTGACCACGCGCGGCGGCAACGGTACGCCGGGCGGACCGGGTGGCGAAGGCGGCAGCGGCGGCAGCGGCGGCGACATCGGCCTGATCGCGAGCGGCTTGGTCACGGTCGGGCCGCAAGCGAAGCCCGGCGTGTTCGCAACCGTGATCGACGCTTCCGGCGGCAGCGGAGGCGCGGGCGGACCGCCGGCGAGTCCGGCGCCGCCGGGCGGCGCCGGTGGCTCGGGCGGCTTCGTCAACCTGGACGGCAGCGCGGTCAACGTCAACGGCATCATTCTTTCGGCCGGCGGCGTCGGCGGCGCGGGTTTCCCGGGCGGCAACGGCGGGACAGGCGGCGCGCTCACGCTCGCCACGACCGGCAGCGCCGGCGTCATCACCTTCTATAACGGCGGCTGGGATATCCTCGGCGGCGCCGCCGGTGCGGGCGCGTTCGGCGGGCTTGCGGGCCTTGCCGGTTCGGCGGGCGTCGTCGACGTCTTCGGCACGCTGGTGTTCGTCATCCTCGATCCGCTGCTGGTCCCCGAGATCCAAGCCGCCGTCCAGCAGGTCAACGACAGCGTGAACAAGTCGATTTTGTACATCGACGAGCCGGACGGCAACGATGACGAGGAAGACAAGCTCGGCAAGAAAGGGACAGCCGTATGCAAACCGCGATCCAGCTGATGAGCGCGAGGCGTCTGCGTCGGGCGCTGCTTAGCGCGCTGCTGTGTGCCGCGCCCGCGCTGGCGCTGGCGCAGGGCGTCGTGCAGCACCTGTCGGGCACGCTCTCGGCCCAACGCGCGGACGGGTCGATACGTCTGCTGTCGGAGAAGTCGCAGATCCAGCCCGGGGAGGTGCTCGCGACTGAGCGTGACAGCTATGCGCAGCTGCGCTTTCCCGACGGCGGACGCATCACGATGCGCCCGAACTCGCAGGTGAAGCTCGACAGCTACCGCTTCAGCGAGAAGGAGCCGCAGCGCGACAGCTTCGTCATGAGCCTGCTGCGCGGCGGCTTTCGCGCCATTACGGGACTGATCGGCAAGCGCAAGCGCGAGGCCTACAAGATTCAGACCGCGACCGCGACGGTCGGCATCCGCGGCACGACCTTCTCCACGATCGACGTGCCGCGACCGCCGGAAGGGCGCGCACCCGACCCGGATGCCCCGCCGCCGGGCGTGTACGTCATTGTGACGGACGGTGTGGTGGCCTTCATGTCCGGCAACGTTGCGCAGGACGTCGCCGCCGGCCAAACGGCCGTTTCGACCGACTTCAATTTGCCGCCGCGGCTGATCCCCACGCCACCGAACCTCCCCGTGATCGCCCCGCCGGCGAGCTTCACGGAGCTCGGCTCGTCGACGATCAACGCCGGATCGAGCATGGAGTGCACCATCGAGTAGCGCAGAGACTTCGCTCGAAACGAAAGCCCGCCCTCGGCGGGCTTTCGTTTTTGAGGGATTGCTGCTACACGCATCCCATGGATGGAATGACCCCGCTCCGCTTCGATCTTGCCTGGGAACTCGGCGGTCACACCGGTCACGTGACCACCCTGCTGCCGTTCGCGCAGGCGCTGCGGGCGCGCGGGCACGCGGTGCGCTTTCTTCTCAAGAGCCTCGCCGCAGGCGAAGATCTCGAGGGCATGGACGCGATCGAGCGGGTGGCCGCACCGATCTGGGTCGGACCGCATCTCTTCCAGAATCCACGCAACTTCGGCGAGATCCTGACCAATTTCGGTTACGCCGACCCGCCTCGCCTGCACGAGCTGATCGAGGCCTGGCGCGAGCGCCTCGCGGGGACCGCGGCGGTCATCGCGAACGTGGCACCCGCTGCGCATGTCGCCGCGCGCACGCTCGGCGTTCCGAGTTTCGAGATATCGCAGGGCTTTCACATCCCGCCACCGACGATGCCTTCACCGCCCCTGCGCCACTGGGAGCCCGCGCCACGCGCCGAGCTCGAGGCCGCCGATCGTGCCGTGCTCGCAGCGATCAACGACGTGCTGCGCGCCTACGCTGTCGCACCGCTCGCGACGATCGGCGACCTGTTCGAAGGGCGCGCGATGCTGCTCACCTATCCCGAGCTCGACATCTACCCGGAACGCGGGCCCGCCGAATACTTCGGCATTCCACGCGCGGCGGAAGGCCGCGCGCACCCCGAGTGGCCCCGGGGCCGCGGACGCAGGGTCCTCGGCTACCTCTACCAATACTACGAGGGCCTGCCGCGCCTGCTCGAAGCGCTCGAAGGCCTCGATATGCCGACCCTTTTGCTGTGTCGCGGCGCCGACGCCGCGCTCAAGGCGCGCTTCGATGGCGGACCGGTCCGCCTTCTGGATACGCCGATGGCCGTTACGCAACTCCTGTCCGAGTGCGATCTCGTCATCTGTCACGGCAGCCACCAGATGAGCGCCCAGAGCCTGCTCGCCGGCCGGCCGATGCTAATGCTGCCGACGCAGCTCGAGCAGTTTCTCATCACGCGGCATGCGGTGCGCTACGGGGCAGCGCTTGGCGTGGTCGACGCGCAGCCCGACGCAGACTATGCGGCCGCACTTCACGCCCTGACGAACGACGCAGGCTACGCTGAAAAGGCACGGGCGTTTGCGCAGCGCTACGCCGGGCACGACCGCAATGCCGCGCTGGACACGATGGTGAAGCGCTGCGAGGCGGCGGTCGCAGCAAAGAATCAAATGGGCCCGACCCATGCCTGAACCGATGGTGCCTGGCGAGTTGGCGTTGCTCTCGTCGATCGAAGGCGTGGCCTGGCCGGGCATCCCGGCGCCGCAGGCCTCCGCGGTGCTCGCACTGCTCTACCAGCTCGACAGGACGCAGTGGCTGTCTGCTGCGCAACTGCGCGAGAGACAGGGTGCGCAACTCGAGCACATCGTGCGGCACGCGTTCGCAACCACGCCGTACTACCGCGAGCAATGGCGCGACCGTCTCGTGCCGAACGCGCCGTTCTCGCTATCCGCGTTCGCCCAGCTGCCGCTGCTCTCGCGCCCTGCGCTGCAGGCGCAGTTCGACAGCATGCGCAGCGAGGCGCTGCCCGCGGATCACGGCTCGGCACAGCTTCTCAGGACGTCCGGGTCGACCGGCATGCCGGTGCGCGTTCTGGCGACGCCGCTGACCGCGCTGTTCTGGTCCGCGCTGACCTTGCGCGACCATCAGTGGCACGACAGGGACTTCAAGCGATCGCTCGCAGTCATCCGCCGGGGCGTGACGCCGGGGCAGGCGCCCTCCTGGGGACGCGCCACCGAAGGGCTTGTCGCCACTGGGCCGTGCTGGATGCAGGAGGTAGACCGTTCGGCGGAGGCGCAGCTCGACTGGCTGGCCGAGACCCGTGCGGGCTATCTGCTGACCTACCCGTCGCTCGCCAAGGAGCTGGCACGCGCGGCACTGGGTCGCGGCCGGCGCCTGCCCGAGCTGCGGCAGGTTCGGACGCTCGGTGAATCGATCGATGAAGAGACGCGCGCGCTGTGCCGCGCGGCATGGGACGTCGCCGTGACGGACATGTACTCGGCCGAGGAGGTCGGCTACATCGCGCTGCAGTGCCCGGCGCACGAGCATTATCACGTGCAGGGCGAGACGCTCTACGTGGAAGTACTCGATGACGACGGCAGGCCCTGCCCACCGGGCGGGGTCGGCCGCGTGGTGGTGACGTCGCTGCACAACTTCGCGACGCCCATCGTGCGCTACGACATCGGCGACTATGCCGAGGTCGGCGAACCCTGTGCCTGCGGCCGCGGGCTGCCGGTCCTGAAACGCATTCTCGGTCGGGTGCGCAACATGCTCGTCACCGCGGGCGGCGAGCGCTACTGGCCGGCGTTCGGGCTGCGCGCACTGCAGGACCGGCTGCCGATCCGGCAGTACCAGTTCGTGCAGAAGACCCACCAACACATCGAGATGCGCCTCGTCGTCTCGGCGGCACTGCGCGCAGACGAGGAGGCGATGCTGCGCGAGCGCGTGCTCGAGCGCTTGCCGCCCGGCTTCGATCTCGCGCTGCGCTACGTCGATCGCATCGCGCGCGGCGCGAGCGGCAAGTTCGAGGAATTCATGAGCGAGGTCGCCGCGCAATAACGCTGACGTAGTCGGCGCCCGCGGACACCGTCGGCCCGCGAACCGAATGACGGGGTCCGCCCGGGACCGGCGCGCAGCTCAGCTGCACGATCTCGAACCCGCCCCGCTCGAACAGCGCACGGATCTCCGCCACCGAAGCGATCGGGTGCGGCCGCTGGCGCAGCGCGTAGCGCTCGGCGTCCGCGGCGAGCGTCGCGCCGTCGACGCCGACCGCGGGCGGCAGGCTCGGCGCCAGCCGCTCGATCATGGCGCGCAGCGCGACGGCCTGTTGTGCGCCGAATGCGACCGGTCCGGGCGCCGTACCCGGCCGGATCCGGTTCACCGTCACCGCAATGCCGCCGGGACGCAGCAGCGCATGCCATTTCTCGATCAGCCGCGCCCGCGCATCGGGCGCGAACTGGCCGAGAAACGAATGCGTGCACACGGCATCGAACGGCAGCGGCTCGTCGTACTCCAGCATGTCGCTGCAGCGCGTCGCAATGGATGCGCCGACACGCTCCGCATACCAGCGATTCAGCGCGAGCGGCGTTTCGCAGATATCGACGACCGTGACGTCCGGCGCGCGATCGCGGTCGCTCCAGGCGGCGAGAACCTGGTGCAGCATGCCGTAGTCCGCCGAACCCGAAACCAGGACGCGCGTTCCGTCCGAGCCCGTTTGCAGCGCGCGCAGCGCCTCCCGGCACAACGCCGGCTGGTCCGCGGGCGTCGCGTTCAGTTCGAGCAGTCGCAGAATCTGCCACAGGCCGTGATTCCAGTCGCAGCGTTCGCCCGTCAAGGGGTCCGTGCGGCACAGCGTGCGCGCCCATCTGCGAGCGAGCCCAGCGCTTTCGGCCAGCGGCTCTGCGGGCAGCGATTTCGGCATGCGCGCACCTTATCACCGCGCCGACGGCACGCGGCGCGTCGATTGCCCCGGGGTGCGCGATCGGCTAGTCTCCCTCGGCCCATGCCCACCACCCGCGAAGCCCTCGCCCTGCCCACGGACCGCGCGCCGTCGCTGCGCGTGGTACCGATGCCCGCGGACGCGAACCACAACGGCGACATCTTCGGCGGCTGGATCATGGCGCAGGTCGACATCGCGGGCGGCATCGTCGCCGGGCGCGTCGCGCGCGGGCGGGTGGCGACCGTCGCAGTCAACCAGTTTGTCTTCAAGGAGCCGGTGCAGATCGGCGATGTGCTGTCGCTGTACGCCACGGTGGTGCGCATCGGCAACACCTCGATCACGGTCGACGTCGAGGTCTATGCCGAGCGCGGCCGCGAGGATCCGAAGGTGGTCAAGGTCACCGAGGCCGTGCTGACCTTCGTCGCGATCGACCCGAACGGCCGACCGCGGCCGGTACCGAAACCGGCGGCCTGAGGCGGGCGGCGCGGCGCGCCCGCCGACCATGCTGCTCGATCCGACGACCTTCGCCGCAGTGGCGCTGCTCGCGGCCGCCGCGGCGGTGATCGGCGGCATCGGCGGCTTCGGCACCGGCATCATCCTCACGGCGGCGCTGGTGCCGCTGATCGGCCCGAAAGCCACCGTGCCCGTGCTGGCGGTTGCCGGGGTCCTGATCAATGGCGGGCGCTTCTGGTTCTACCGCCGAGCGGTGAACCTGCGCGCCGTGGCCTTCGTCTGCGCCGGTGCCCTGCCCGCGCTGCTCGTCGGGACCTGGATCTTCGCCGTGCTCGATGCGCGCGCGCTCGGCATCGTGCTGGCGCTGTTCGTGCTCGGCTCGATTCCGCTGCGCCGCATCCTCAAGCGGCGTCAGCTGACGCTCGGACCGAAGGGGCTGGTCGCCGGCGCCGGCGTCTTCGGCCTCGCCTCGGGCTTCGCCTCGGGCACCGGGGTGATCCTCATCTCGCTGCTGCTCGGCGCGGGCTTCGGCGGGACGACGGTGCTGGCGACCGACGCGCTGATCACCATCATCGTCGACGTGGTGCGCGCCGCACTCTACGGGCGCTTCGACCTGCTCGACCTGCGCTACGCTACGCTCGGTGCAGCCATCGGCCTGGTGACCGTGCCGGGAAGCTGGCTGGCGGCGTTTCTGGTCGAGCGCATGGGTGCGCGCCTGCACACGCTCGCGATCGAGGCGCTGATCTTGGTCGGCGGCATCGTCATGCTGTGGCACGCATTGAAATGAGCGAAGCGATCGAAATCGAGACCAGCGACCGTGTGCGGCTGGGCGCGACGCTGTTTCGCCCCGCGGGGAGCGTGCAGCGCGCGATCGCCATCCAGGCCGCGACCGGCGTCAAGCAGACCTACTACGCGGGTTTCGCGACCTATCTCGCCGCGCGCGGCTTCGGCGTGCTGACCTACGACTACCGCGGCATCGGCCGCTCAAAACCAGCAAGCCTCAAAGGCTACGGCGCATCGATGCGCGACTGGGCCGAGCGCGATGTGCCGGCCGCGTTCGGCTATCTCGAGCGCATCGCCCCGGGCGCCCGGCTGATGGCCGTCGGCCACAGCTTCGGCGGCCAGATCGTCGGCCTGCTGCCGCAGCGCGAGCGCATCGCCGCCATGCTCGCCGTCGGCTCGCAGAGCGGCT
>Ga0209536_100002807_pt1 | contig 28252 bp, 19 predicted proteins | sample DeeMarSeWOR28_12_FD_187461 | JGI IMG/M metagenome (GOLD analysis project Ga0209536, IMG submission 187461) | Marine sediment microbial communities from White Oak River estuary, North Carolina - WOR-2-8_12 (SPAdes) (version 2) | ecosystem: Environmental > Aquatic > Marine > Intertidal zone >... | reverse complement strand
ATTTACCGTAATATTCCCGCCGTTGGGAGCCGTAATATCCGGCTTGTTATATCCTAATTCCGCAGGGACTTCCGATCCGCGTGATGAAAAGTTTTCCACTTTTTGCAGATCGTCATATCTTGTGGCAGCGACTGTGATGGCGTTGGGATTGGCGGCATGACCGATAATCGTAGAGGTACCCTGGTTATATTCCTGAATAAATCCGGTACTGGACCGGAATACCACGTATTTCAAACGCACAGGAGTTGAAGGTCCTGAAGCCTTCTCTATGATGAGGTTGGCTTCGGCTGCATCCGAAATAACCGTAAAGGGAAGTACTTCAAACGGATCTACATTAATCCTGTTGAATCCAAAAAGAATATTGCCGTCCAGGTCGGCCATGTAAATGTCAAAATCGTATTGAGCGCCTGAGGGTGTTCCTCCGCCTACCGGCTCATCGGAATACCAGTCATCATCCCATTGCAGCACGATAGTATAGGTTCCTTTTTCAAGGGATACCCGTTGTAAATAATCGCTTGCGCCATCAAAATGATGCCGGTCTTTATTGGGACCTGATCCGGGTGAGGAAAATACCCCTTCCCATGCATCCGATGCAAAATTACCTGACGAAGTAAAATAGCTTACACCCTGGCTTGTTACCTGGTCAATCGCCTGAGAGACAAGACCCGACCTGTAAAAAGGTTCGGTGATATACGTGATATCGTCAATGATTATATCGCAATTGGCATTGTAAAGGTCAAGGATACCCTGTGCAAAATCGGCTTCACTTATAAACGCAGTTCTGAAGGCCTTTTGCGCTGCGGGAGCCACGTCGTGCAGGATCTGGATCATGGCCCGGCCTTCATCCGATCCGTAAGGCGCCGTGTCCCAGCTGTTTCCCGATCCATCATCCACCTGCACGTTGTCGGGCAAATCACCGGTGGAAATATCTCCTGCCGCTCCGTTTAGCAGGTTGTAGCTGTCCGAAAGTACCCCAATCTTTACGTTTTCCCCGCCGACCCCGAATTTATTTCGACCTATGTCCGACCTTTGAGCGGCATCTCCCTGAGTTAGGATGCCGGTTTCCGGGAATGAATTAGACAGGCCCAGGTAGGCATTCGATACATAACTTATGATATCGGTTCGGGCATTCAGTTCAATTAAATTCTGAATAGGGAAATACGTGGTAATGATCAGGTCATTGAAACTGATGTGAACGGGATCCACACCATACGTATTGGTTAACAGATCCACCACATCCTGCAAAAAACCATCCTTCACGATGATATTTATTAAGACCTGATCTGAATTAATGATGTACACACTGTCCGTTTCAGCCGAACCGGTCCTTGTGTATTCATCGTACAGGGAGGTGAGTTCAGATCCGATCAATTCATTCACCTTTAACGTGGGATTGTAATAAGGGATAATATCACCGGAAGTCCGGCAGTGAACCGAATTGATGCTGGAACTCTTGATTTTTTGAGTTCCATCTGGAAGTATCAATATCCAGTCGCATTTATCGTCCTTATCGAATTCCTGACTGAAGACATTGTATTGCCTTCCGGTTTGAAAAGTATTGACCGCATTCTTTTTGGACTGTCCCTTGTTGTAGACAACCACACTGTTGTCCTCAGCTACGGTGATTATTTTTTTATTTGGATTTTTGTATCCAAAATTTGCCCGGTACATCCCGTTGCCTACGTATTCTACGCATTCGACAATGAGTTCTATTTCCTTATCTTTCTGGCCAAAAGCCAGAAAAGGGAGCACAAATAAGGAGAATGACAAAACGGAAAACGGAAGAAAAGAAGATATTCCCAGCTTCTTCCTTGGGGAGAAAGGCTTCTTGTGATATTTCATAGGTAGTACTTGATTGGTTCTAGTTTCCTAATGTAAATTTTTGAACATATCTGATTTTTATGTAAGATAATTTAATTCCAAAATAAACATTCTTGAATACATTTAATTTCCAGAAATAGTATTATTAACCCTCGAAAATTGATATTAAGTTTTAAGACAACCGGAAAAATACCATAATCATTTTAATTTTCCTACTGTATTTGCATTATTAGTAAAAAAAATATCACTTTATTGGACTAATCCAGGATTAGGTATCGAGTCTGTTTATTAAAAAGAAGAATCTATTGAAGCTATGTATTTAAATCCTATTTCCATCCAACCGGGGAAAAAGAATTCTGAGGGATTGATTATTCATATAAGGACTTCAGTCCTTTCAGGTTGGCTTCGAGAATCTTTTGTACATCGGCATCCTCCACGTGACCCAATATGCCCCATGGACCGGTGTACCCGGCTTCAATAAAAAGGTCGATCATTTTCTTTTCCTGGTCTCCGGTACCCAGCGGCAGGATTTTGGGCCCTTCCTTGCGCATGCCGTTCAGATTGACCACCCATAGATAGGGTTTCATGACATTTATGATTTCCGGTAAGCGGATGATCTGTCCGTGGGCATGATGAAAATTATAGATGATCCCGATATCGAGATCGGGGAGTTTTTCAATGATCTTCACCTGGTTGGCAGGTTCTCCGAACCAGTCTCCATGATTATACAGGGCCAGTCGGCAACCGATCTCCGCGGCCCGGTTTCCCAGGTAACGCACCATTTCAATGCCATTTCGTACAGCCTCCTCATCGGACATCCCATCAAAATAATTGGCATGGAATCCAACCCAGACCTGGGTATGTAATCCCGAATTTTTAATGATGGATAACATTTTTTCATTCGCCGCACTTAATTTTCCGGGCCCATCCGAATTGGCATCGATCCATAACCAAACCGCTTTTACCTCCACTTCATTTTCCGCAGCAAGTTTTAATTCCTTTTCCATTTCAGCCAGGTGTTCATTACGCCAATCGTAGGCATAACTTTGAAAACCCAGTTCCTTCAGCATCATTATCCTTTTTTCCGGGGATCTTTTATTTGAATCGAACGGGACTATGCACCAGGCAAGGAGGTTGTCCATTCCAAAAAGGGAAACCTGATCCCCGGATCCTTCCTCCTGAACTTCCGGTTCCGCTTCCAGGCCTTTTGCTTCATCGGGCTGGGAAGTTTTCGGATTGCAGGTAATTAGGAAAGCAGAGATCAATAGTGAGGTAATAAACGTGTAAAAACGCGGCATGATTTTAAATTGGTTAATTTATCCTTGTGAAACTGAATGAAAAGTTATTTATTTTTCTTAAGACTTAATTGAAATTAATGAAATTTTGCGGCCCGCCGCGAAACCGACTGAAATAATAAGTGGAAGGGTTGGGGACCTGACTACCTAGTTTTAAAATGGAAACATTTACAGATCCCGGATTGGATGCAGGGAGGTTCAAGGTCAATTGAAAAGCGCGGTGGAATAATACGACAGTCATGAAAAATCCCGGAAAGCAGGACTCCTCCGGTCGCAGGAGGGGGAAATTACCGCCGAAGATAATCCTTTTAGGTCCGCCTAAAGTTTTTAAATTAGCGGAGTTAGATTTAATTTGCTTAACAGGTTAATTTAGTCTGATAATATATTTTAAACGGGAAACGAACCCGACTTTGTAAAAATAAACGATACGATTTTATGAGATACCGGATATTTTTAACCTTATGCCATCTGATGGTTGGGCTGCTCATTACCGCATCCGTTTGTAAGGATTCCTTTCCGTATACCTGCAACATCACGGTCGATGCAAATAAAATTATCCATCGGATGAAGGGTGGGATCGGGGCATCCTGGCATGCGATTGAAGAACCCTGCCAGGGCTATAATGCCGGCAGTGCCTGGGGAGCGAATCCAAGACTGGATGATGATGAAGGATGGGAATCGCTTTACGGGTATGCGGACTGGCTGGGCTTGAATTTCTGCCGGATCGAACTGGAGCAGAGAATGTATCAACCTCACAAGGATCGCTTCACTTTCGACAGTTATGAAATGAATGTACTTTATCGTATCCTGGACTGGTGTGAAAAAAACAGGGTAGATGTATTTTTGCAACAGATGTGGAACAATGTGCCCTGGCTGCTTCCCGAGGGAGTAGGCCCAAACGGTACGAACAGGTTACGGCTGGCCCCGGGGGATATGAAAGCTTTCGCCGAAGGCTTGGCGACCATGGTTGATTTTCTGATCCGTGAGAAGGGATATACCTGCATCAAATACATATGTATCAACAACGAACCGGGACACAACTGGTCGTGGTGGCAATATCCGGATATGCGACCGATGTCGATCACTCCCGGTTTACAGGCCGTTCGGGAGGCACTTGATACCCGGAAGATCCATATACCGCTATCCGGCCCGGATTGGACCGATATGCCGGAATTCAATTCAGAAAGGATCGATTTTGATCCTTATGTAGGAGCATACGACATCCATTCGTACAATGCGAATTTCGACTGGAACAGTGAAGAGGGCGGTTACCCGATCTCCCTGGCCATGGAAAGGATTAAGGACTGGAGGAGTTGGGCCACGGAAAAGAATAAACCGTTTTTTATTACGGAAGTAGGAACCCAGTTGTTCGGGTACCTCCTCGATGATCCGGCGCCGGGTAGCTTTAAATCAACCTTGAAAGATGTAGAGCTGATTATCAGGGCCTTAAATCTGGGCGTGGATGCATTCAACCGCTGGAGTTTTATCAACCGGGGCAACCTGGACGGGCAATGGCAATTGGTGGATACCTGGGATAATGAGAGGATATGCCTTTTGGATCGTTTTACTCCACATCCCAATTCCTACTACGGGATCGGCTTGCTTACCCGGTTTAATTCAAAATACGCATCGGTTTTAGAAACCAGCGTTGATGGCGGATTATGGGAAGGTAACGAGCGTGTATTCGCCGCCTGTACCCAAAGCCCGGGCGGAGCCTATACGCTTTACGTGATCAATGACGGACCGGAAACTTTTTCGGGGCAGTTCGACCTGAAAAATATGACCCGGGAATCACTGTACAGGTACCGGATATCACGCGAAAAACATGAGGCTAAAAAAGATATCCGGATCGATCCGGAACAGATCTATGAAAGGAAAGGTACGGGATTTATTTTCAACGACGATTTACCCCCGTTCAGCATCACCGTTTACAGCAGCTTTTTACTGAAGCATGAAGCCCGGGGGATTTTGTATGATCAGCAATAAGCCATATCGGTGACGGTTAATATAAAAGATCCTGACAAAGGCAACCGGATCGTATTGGTAATCTTGTGGCTTGAAAGATTCTTTTACAATGCAAAATAAGAAAGAATGTCCTTCCTGTGCAATGGAGGTGGACGTCGGGGCGGGTAAATGTCCGATCTGTGGATATGAATTTCCAGCAACCGGTAAGGGTTATGCCTGGATAGCTATTCTACTGGTGATCCTGATCCTGCTTTTTCTGATTTTCTAGATGTACATTTAGGGTCGATGGGTTGAAAGAATCGGTTATCTCCGGGAGGTACAATTTACCAGGGTATTGGTTTTTTTTGATTTTTATGAAATGATCAGTTATTCATTCTAAAAGTCGTAATAGAAGAAATTATGTGATCCAGGAATTTCAACCAATCCGGATTAATTCCTGACAGTGATCTTTTCATACTCGTACGGCCGGTAATCCTCCTCATTGGATTTGTTGAAGTTTTCAACCATATCTTCGTAACTGTAATCACTGATATTATTTATGACATTGGCGGTTTCCAGATACATCCGGTCATAATCAAAATCAAGAAAAGGATATTCAAATTCGATTTCCCCCGGCAATTCTAAAAAAACAGGATGCTTGTTCAGGGGACAGTTGACAATCCATTTTAAAATATGCTCCTTTCCATCGACCGTTTCGGTCCAATCCCAGGAAGATTCCTGATGCTCATGATCGTCAGCTCCCGAAATTGTAAAAGATGAAAAAATATTACTGTTTATGCTTATAGGATTTTCAGGAATTGAGATTCCATCCAGCACAGGAGAATCCCCCAACTTTTCATAGTGATAAAGGTAACCCGGCCTGTTCAGAGTCAATTCCGTGAAGTAATATGGGAATCCGTTATTATATCCCATGGCGATCTTATCCGCGCCATTTATGAACATGGATTCGGATTGAGCGAGTCCTTTAAACCTAATTCTTTTGTTGTAGGACAGATCCATTAAGCCCCGGACGGTGGCGAATACGTAATTATTCTGCGGGAGCGAAATAACGGCGTGATGAGTTGGAAAATCAAAGTCATTATAATAGTCGAAAGTATAATCCCCAAAAATACTCGGGTTGTTGATTTCCAGGAATTTCACCTCGTTTGAGTTGGTAGCGACCGTAACCCCTATCTTCGATACCGATTCAAAAAGATTAAAAACAAGCGTGGTTATTCCATTGCTGTAAATCGAGGAAAAAGATTGCCCCCCAAAATCATCACTCACCTGATAGTGCGTTGTCGTGGGCCGTGGTGAATTATTTATCTTAATGTTAATATTTCCAATGAATTTGCGTTTTTCCTCGACAAGCCGACTGATGTGCCATTTTTTCGCCCTTTTGATATCCGCATAGGACCGGAGATTAAATAGGGTCCTGGATCCTGAATTTAATACCTGTAACAGGGATACATTTACGTAGGGAGTTTTTGATTCTATATAGGCTTTCATGGTAAAAACCTCCTCCGATTCAAATCTTTTAGCACCAAGTACATGCCCCTCCGGATTGCTGATGAAAATCCAGTCATCGGATTGACTTGTTTGAAAAGAAGGATCTACCGAAACGATCAGCAGTGTAACCGTATCTTTTTCGATCAGGTCATCCAGATTAACACTTCCTATAATCGGAGTGATCTCATCGATGGAATTACAGGCAAAGAGAATAAAAATCGCAAGAAAAAAACCCAAAAATCGCTTCATCTGACAAACCCGGAATATTCAGAGGTTCAAATCTAGCCAAAAAAATGACATGTTTGACAATACCTGCACCAGAAAATAGCTTGGAAAGTTCACCTAAATGACTATCTTCAGATTTTTCTTCATCATAATAACAGACACCATTTATTGAATAAACCGTGAAGAACGTTGTTTCGAGATTACGATTCCTGAAAACGATCATAAGTTATTTTAGCTGTGCTATTTTGGTTTTTTATTACGCCTGTAATTTACGATCCACGGAGGATGTCGACTGGCCGGTATACAGTGGGGATCGGACGGGAAGTAAATATATCAAATCGGGAATAATCAATCGCAAGAACGTGGATAAACTGGAAGTGGCCTGGACATTCCACACGGGCGATATGCGGCAAAGCCCTCCTACCACCATCGAATGTAATCCGGTGATTGTTAACGGCATCATGTATATTACCTCTCCCGGCTTAAAGGTTTTTGCGCTGGATGCATTGACTGGAAGAGAGTTATGGAATTTCGATCCCTTTGAGGGAGAGGGTTCTTTTGGTGAGAACCGGGGAATCACCTACTGGAAAGAAGGGATCAGTGAGCGGATCTATTTCGTAGCTGGTGCCTGGTTATATTGTCTGGACGCGAGGGATGGTTCGCTCGTTGAGGAATTTGGAGAGTCCGGAAAAGTGGACCTTTATGAAGGTCTGGGAAGAGAAGTGCATCATCTATGGGTGAATGCCCCTACTCCAGGGATCATCTTTCGGGATCTTTTAATCCTGGGATCGCGCGTTGGAGAAGGCCCAGGACCGGTTGCACCCGGGCATATCCGGGCATTTGATATTCATTCAGGGCAGATACGATGGATATTTCATACCATTCCATATCCCGGCGAGTTTGGTTATACAACCTGGCCCGAAGATGCATATACCCGTACGGGCGGTGTCAACAGCTGGGGTGGATTTACGCTCGATGAGGAAAGGGGGATCGTTTTTTGTGGTACGGGAAGTGCTTCCTATGATCACTGGGGTGGTGATCGGAAGGGAGAAAATCTGTTTGCCAACTGCATTCTGGCCCTAGATGCTGCGAGCGGCGAAAGAATGTGGCATTTTCAGGTGGTACATCATGATATATGGGACTATGACTTGCCATGTCCGCCGAACCTCGTCCAGGTGAAAAAGGATGGGAAGAAAATAGACGCCGTTGCTCAACCCACAAAAATGGGGCATTTATTTATTCTTAACCGGGAAACCGGAGAACCTATTTATCCTGTAAAGGAAGTTCCGGTCCCATTATCGGATATTCCGGGTGAAGAATCCTGGCCTACCCAGCCTTTCCCACCCTCCTCCCTGCGATATGCCAGGCAGAAATTTACACCTGAGGATGTAACGGAGATTTCCACGGAATCCAGAGAAAATATTTTAAAAAAACTCGCCGGGATGAGAACCGGAGATCTTTTTACACCACCCGGCCAGGAAGGCACTACGGTAATGCCTCAATTCAATGGGGGCACGAACTGGGGTGGAGCCGGGTATGATCCGGATTCAAGGATTCTTTATGTTAATGCAAGCAATGAGCCGGAGTGGATTTCCATGATCCCGGCCCGACCGATTGAGAATATTTCTGTCTTCGAATTGGGCAGGAGGTTGTACGGGACAATCTGTTCGGCTTGCCATGGATTTGGTAATCCGCGGAATCCGGGATCCCCTGCGCTGGACAAACTGAAAGGGATCCGCGAAAATAACACCCGGTCATATGTAGATTCGGTCTTACAGCATGGGAAAGGGCAGATGCCGAAATTCACAACCCTGGGGGTGCAGGAAAGGGAGGCCCTGATCGCCTTTCTTTGGGAAGAAGGTAAGGAAAAACAGATTTCCATAGATTCGCTTCAAGTCAGTTTTACCTACGAGGTGCCTTATATCGCCACCGGACATAATGCCCTCAGGGATCATGAAGGATTCCCGGCCAACAATCCACCCTGGGGAACACTTACGGCCATTGACCTGGATAAAGGGAAAATTAGCTGGCAGGTTCCGTTAGGGACCTATCCGGAATTGGAAAAAAGAGGCTTTTCCCCGACAGGTACCTTTAACATGGGCGGACCCCTTGTGACCGGGGGTGGGTTGGTGTTTATAGGGGCGACGATGGACGAAAGGTTCCGGGCCTTCGATAAAAATACAGGTGAATTACTTTGGGAATATCAGCTGGAAGCGGGCGCCTATGCTACTCCTGCCAGTTATGTGATTGATGGCAAACAATATATCGTTATTGCCGCCGGAGGGGGAGGTAAACCGGAAACGAAACCGGGAGATACTTTCTATTGTTTTACCCTTTCCGAATGAAAAATTCTTTAATCCTCCTTCGCGTACGCTTCGGTGGATGAGAAGGAGGTGGTTTAATTCCACGATGGTCTGCATCGAAAACAAGGGTCCAGGATTCTGCCCTGGAGTTAAATACCATTTATTGAGTTAAAGGATCACCTGATAATTTTCTCCACCTCCACCCGGGCATCATGAAAATTTGAACCATTACCCAGGTCTGTCAGCCCGTCCGGGGTCAGTGCGTTGGCGGATGACCCACCCTCCATCAGGGAAGGCCACCATCCGTGCGGCACGGAGATTACACCGGGAAGGGCATAAACGGATAGATATGCCTTAAGCATAATCCGCCCCGAACCATTAAACACTTTCACCATATCACCCGTCCGGATATCCCGTTTCTCAGCATCCGATGTGTGCATTTCGAGCAAAGGCTTTTTTTCTTCCTTCAAATGACGTTCCTGGTTGGCATGGGAAGAATTGAGGAAATAGGCTGTTGATTTGGGCGATATCAATCTCAGGGGATAGTCAGAGGTGGTAACAGATGGATCATTCTGTGACCGATCAACAGGGATATAATCGGGTAAAGGGGAAATTCCCAGGTCTTCCAGGATTTCACTGTAGAACTCACATTTTCCGGAAGGTGTAGGAAAATTCCCCTGTGCATAGGGTATATAAGGCTCGGGGAGGTTCAGACGGGCCCATCCCCTTTTTTTTAATCCTACGAACGTGATGCCTTTCATATAGGGGTGGTCACTTTTGAGGAATTTTTTATGATCTCAAGATCAAATTCGTATAGATAATCCTCTTTCAGTCCCAACCGATCTGAAAGAAGCCTGAAGAATTCCGAATTTGACTTTGCTTCGTCCAGCGGTTCAATGGCAGGTTCATTCAGCGAGATAAACCGTTGTCCCCAGGAGGTCAGGATATCCCAGTGCTCCAGCTGGGTGGTAGCCGGGAAAACATAATCGGCATCAATCCAATTTTTCCGAATGATCGGGTGCATTATTCCCAATGCCAGCGCTGCATCGGTTCCGGGAATTGGCTGAAGATGCCAATCTGCTTTTTCAGCTGATTTTGATCTTCTGGGATTAATCACCACCAGCCTGGCTCCATTCGACCGGGCTTCCTCTATAAATGGCCACAGGTGCTGATTGGTATTGACCGTATTCGTTCCCCAGAGTATAATAAAACGGCTGTTTCTTATGTCTTCAGGGATCATGGGTGTACCTGCTCCGATCACGCCAGCCAGGCCTGCAACGGCCGTATCTCCACATATGTTCCGCTCGAGCTTTGTGGCTCCCAGGCGGGCAAAAAAGCGCTCGCTGATCCAATTCATCTGTACAATACCTTCAGTGCCCGCGAAGCTGTAGGGAGGGATGGCGGTGGGCCCTGTCTCTGATTGGATCATTTTGAGATTCTCTGTGATTTCGGATAAGGCCTGATCTCAGGAAATCTTTTCAAACCTTCCTTCCCCTTTTCTGCCCGTACGCTTCAATGGATAAAGGACCCGGTCGGGATGATACGTGACATCCCAGGGAAACTCATCCATTTTGGCACATAATTTTCCACGGGTATACGGATGATCACTCACCGCATCAAACCGGATCACTTTACCATTTTCTGTCGTTACTTTCCATGAACAGGTGTCCGGGCAATCATGATGACATGCCTCGAGAGTAATTGGGGAGGGAATACCGCATCCCTTAATGAGCATTGAAGCCATGAGGTATCCGCCTGAACCAAGGGCCGTACTGCCTGAAATACTTACATTAAGAAACCTTCGACGTGAGATCTTGTTTGAATTGTTTTTTTCATACATTGTGCATGACCATTTGGGGGTTGATCAAGGAGTTAGCATGTACCTTTCTCAAAGAAACATCTCCCAACTTACACTTTTTGGCTGATAAAAATAATAATTTTCTACCTGCATGGAGTTGATAGTAAATGCCGCTTTTGAAATCCAAATAAAAGGTTGTTTTTATCAAGGGATAACCTGGGTTCCCTGGGGATTTTCACTTACGAATGGATCGAAAGGGTAGATCTTTGGCAAAATGGTAATCCCGGTTGTAACTTTAAGGGGAACCTTTCCCGGAAAGGTAAGTTCCACAAAATAGGCCTTCCATCCTTTTACCGGAGCTGCCAGATTGATCCGGTAAATGCCCTCTGTGTTTACTGCCAGGATGCTGTCCTTCCATATTTCACCTACCTGGTCAATTCTGAAATCACGTGTTTCATTATTCCCTGCCTGCCATAACCTGATGCTGACCGGAGCATTTTCAGGATCTACTTCAACATAAAGCTGGTCTTCTCTTATTTCCCAGTGATAATCCGGACGATTTTTATTATGTATAACCGCATCATAAAAGGCTATCATGGATTGGAGGGCATCCGTTTCCCGAAGTGAGTGGCCTGTATTAGGGACATAGCGCATGTGTTTTTCACCGATAAGATCATCCCAATAGAACTGCCAGCTATCGGGTTGAAAGAATTGATCACCGGAAGCATTAATCAGAAATTTAGGCAATTCCAGACGTTCGATGTAGGAATACGGTTCTGTGATATCAAGTAATCTTGAAAACTCTTCCGATGTTATCCAGTCCATGATCCCTTCCTCCACATAATTATGAACAGCGGGTGCCCAGAAGCCATAGTTTTTCCAATGATGCTCAAAAGAAGGAACTATATTCAGCAGATCGATAACGATTGGGACAATGGCAATCACCCGGTCGTCGACAGCTGCGGTGGTCCACGTGGTCCAACCGCGTTTTGATGCCCCGGCTACCACATAATGTTCAATAGTTTGATTCATTTCATTGGCTAAGAGTCCGTCCACCGCGTCCATGGCGCGAACCACTGCTTTGGTCATCGGCAGGCGGGCCAACCAGATAGCATCCTCTTCCCTGGCTCCTCCCTCCAGGAATTTTCTCCATCCGTAGGCGATAAGTTCATCTTCGTATCTTCCGGCTACGGTATCCCCGGTAAAAGTAACTGGCTGGTTTGGGATGTTATGGATCTCGGCTGCAACCGAATGGGTAAGCATGGCAGTCTGTGTGAGGATGGATGAGGCTTCCTGAGGAAGTTCGTCATCTTTGGCACCTCCACCTACCCACATGAAGCCCGTATTATGTTGCAAGGTATCCGGAACAACCACCGATACCCAATGCCACCAGGTCGGTTCATCGACTTCTTGGATAGTGAGCCAGTTCTGTGAAATCATCTTCATTACATAAAGGGTGTACCCGTTTTTTTTTGCCTGTAACATGATCTCTGAACGGAAAGCCGCATCGGGTTTATCGACATAGGTGTCAAGCGGAGTCTGGTTAAGAGGTTGTAATACGGTGTCTTCAACCGGTTTTGGATTACAACCTGGAAGGAAGAATACTAAAATGAAGGCGCAGGAGATTAAAATATTTCCATTGAATAATTCGTGGCAGCGGAGGCCTGGGGATCGTCCTTTTTCCGGGTTTTTATTCATAACAATTGATTTAAGGCAGGTTATCCGCGCATAATTTAAATGAATGTTAATATGAATTCAACTATCGGTAAAGAAAACTCGGAAAACACACTTAATTTTTTCTTCAGGTTATTCCCAGGCCTTTGTCGGATCTCGCATGGTGAGACCAGACTCCGTCGTCTGAGGAGGTGCCTACAATAGAAACGGTAAGTGTCTAATATATACAATTAATAGACCTATATATGCTATTACATAAGAATTAATAGCCCGTTAAATACAATAATAACTAATTTTACCCTATTTACGGTTTATAAAAATGACTAAAAAAAAAATAAAGTTAACGGATGAAATGGCATCTTTTCCATTCTGGAACGGTGTGCTGATTATCGTATTCGGCCTGGTCGTAAGCCTGGCATCGCTGATATCTGGGATTTTATACCCGGTGATTATTGCAATCTCATTGATTTTCACAGGTTTTGTATTCCTGATATTCGCACATCAACGGATCCAATGGAGGAATGATCTGACGAAATTCCTGGTTGGCGGGATATTTTTAATAGCCGGTTTTACAACGTTGTTCTACCTGGAAGCAGATGTTCAGGCACTTTCTATTTTTTTTGGTAGTGTGCTGCTGATCAACAGCATGCTGATTTTATGGATGGCAATGGTTATAAAAAAGGAAGAGGGATGGGTTTGGATATTCTCAAGCGGAGTTTTTTCTTTCCTTTTGGGTACTTCTCTGATCCTGCAATGGCCTGTGAATGGTTTTTATCCACTCCTGATTGGTAATGGTTTTATATTATTCCAGGCCGGGATCCTTTTAATCCGCTGGGGGAATGCGAAACAAGGAACGGGAAATGAAATTAAGAAGGAATGGGATGATCTCTTCAGGGAGGAAATGGAACTACTAAAGGCTGAATTTTTCAAATACCAGATGGAAATTAAAGAAATACAACTATCCATATCGGCTCTCCGCGATGAGCTGAATCAGAAAATTGACTTTCACGATATGGATCCGAGGATGTTGCGAATCAGCCAGATGGTATCCGATCTACAGGAAGATTTGAAATCCGTCAATATGATGGCTGAGAAGGATATCAGCAGGATGATGGAAAAGGATATAGAGAAAGGACTCGAAACGAATATCAAAATAAAAAATATTCTCGAAGATATGAAAGTTCAGTTTGAGGAGATCTCAAAAATCTATCGAAATAGCGGATTGGTTTTATAAACGTCATAAAATGCAAAGAATCGGGACAATGGTTTTGTGTATCAATCTGGATACCCACACACCCCACAAATTGGTAATTAATAAATATAACCGGAGCGCATCACCCTTTCATCCACTGCATCAGTGAATTGTTTCACTGCAAATTCCTCACTAATCTCGATTATATTATTATTTTCATCGTCTTTTATACAAAGCGAATCAGATGATACGTAATTATTTTAAGACCGCCCTGCGTCATTTCCTCAGGAATAAATTATTTTCAATTATAAACATCTTGGGCCTTGCCATTGGCCTGGCCTGTTCTGTTCTGATCCTTCTATGGGTACATAATGAACTCAACTACGACACCTTCCATCGAAATCATAAAACCATTTACCGGATATTACAGGATATGCCTTTTACAAAAAAGGTGACCTGGGCCATCACCCAGGGTCCTTTGGCGCCCGGTCTTGCTGAGAGATTTCCGGAAATCAAGCGTATAACCAGGGTATCCGGAGCGGGATGGCGTCTACGATTCGAGGAAGAAGAATATTATCATCGTGGAATTTATGCCGACAGCTCGTTTCTTGAAATTTTTTCTTTCCCCTTAATAAAAGGTGATATTCGAAACGTTCTATCCAATAAATATTCAGTAATCCTTACTGAAAAAATGGCTGAAAGTATTTTTGGGGATAGGGATCCTATAGGCAACGTAATCAAGGTTTATGATTATTTCGATGTTGAAGTGACGGGATTAATGAAAAATCCGGATATCCGGTCCCATTTGCAGTTTGACTTCATCAGTACCATGTCTTTTGCCAAGGAAATCGGATATTCGGTAGCGCGGTGGGATAATAGTGGATTTATTACCTATGTTCAACTTCATCCTGAAGTTTCGGCTGATGATGTCGGATTAAAAATTGAAAATTTCCTGGATGACAAGCCAACCATAGAAGAGGGTGCGAAATTACGCCTGCAACCCTTGAAGAAAATACACCTGGGTACCGGCATCGACTACGATAATGCTGTAAATGGCAGTATGGATTATGTGATCCTCTTTTTTGGTTCGGGGATATTTATCCTGGTCATCGCCTGCATCAACTTCATGAATCTCTCAACCGGCAGATCCATGAAGCGGATCCGGGAGATCGGTATGCGTAAGACAGTGGGGGCATCCCGAAAGCAACTGATGGTACAATTCCTTACCGAAACGTCTTTTCTGGTGATCATCTCTTTTATTATAGCCCTCTTGACGGTTCATGGGGTGATTAACCTGTTGAATCATAAATCGGATATTCAATTCGAGATCGAAATGGGGAATCCAGTCTATCTGTCAGGATTTTTTTTCCTTTTCATTCTGACGATTCTGATGGCCGGATTTTATCCTGCATTCATATTTTCTTCTGTCCGATTGAATCGTGTTTTAAAAGGGACTTTCACCGGCTCTATGGGTAATTCGAGGTTTAAAAAGGTGTTGGTAATTATTCAATTCACCACCTCGATATTCCTTTTTATCGGCACGCTTGCTGTCTATCAGCAGGTCCAGTATTTATTGCATCGTGATCTTGGCTTTAATCAAAACAACCTCGTTTATATTCTTCTTCATCAGAATGGGGAAGGATATTTCGAAAATTTAAAACAGAAGTTATTGGAGTATCCTGATATTAAAAATGTTTCTGCCTCAGCAAGTTTCCCTACTTCCGGATTTCAGTTTACAAATGACCTCTGGAACTGGGAAGGAAAAGATCCCGATCTGGATGTCGTATTCAGGGCAGAGTATATTGATTACGATTTTTTTAAAACATTTGGGATTAGCATGAAGGATGGAAGGTCCTTTTCAAAGGATTTCGCCAGTGATTCGGTTGCCGTGATTCTAAATGAGTCTGCATTGGATATTATTGATTATAAGGATCCGATAGGTAAAACAATTAAATACAACGACAACCAGGTATTTACCATAGCAGGTATATCGCAGGATTATCATTTCCGGTCGCTTCATTCTGAAATCGAACCCCAGATCCTTTTACTGGCCCAGGGGAATTTGAATTATGCCTGGGTACGGATTCATCCCGAAAATATACCCCAGACCCTGGAGATTATGAGGAAGGAATGGATCAAATTGTCGCCGGACAATGAGTTCAACTATGGATTTCTGGATGATAATCTGAAAGATCTCTACGAGGGAGAGAGGGCGGCAGGCATGATTCTTTTTATTTTCTCTGTGCTGGCAATAATAATACTTTCTCTTGGCTTGTATGGATTACTCGGATTCGCGGTTACGCAAAGGAATAAAGAAATATCCATCCGGAAAGTGATGGGAGCCGATACTTTAAAAATTATTATCCTTTTTTCAAAAGAATACGCCAAACTGATGTTCATTGCCACGCTCATTACCATACCTTCAGTCAATTATTTCATTGTTGAATGGTTGGAAATTTTTCCCTACAGGATGGAATTAAATGTTCTTTTATTCCTCCTCCCTGTCTTAATTATTTTCCTTATTTCCTTTCTGATCATTTTTGGACAATCGATGAAGGCGGCCTGGATTAATCCTGCGGAGATCCTGCGAAACGAATAAACCAATGAGCTGGTATTTCGTAATATTTTTCTTATATTGACATCTATTTTCAACTTAAACATTACTATTTATACCTCAAGGGAGGAGGTTTTTTATGGCAAAATATCTTGTAAATGCTTCTTACACAGCAGAAGGCACCCGTGGTCTGATGAAAGAAGGGGGAACCAGCCGGCAACATATGGTTCAGGAAATGGCGAAAAAACTGGGTGGGAATGTGGAATTCTTTTACTACAGTTTCGGGTTGTCCGATGTGGTTGCGATTGTGGATGTTCCGGACGCAATCACTGCCGCGGCTATGAGCATGGGAATCAAGGCTACCGGGGCGGTAAATATATCCCTGACCGTATTGATAAGTCCTAAGGACATTGATGAAGCTGCCAAAAAGTCGATCGGATATCGTCCCCCGGGAGGTTGATAGTTTATACCTCTCATACAGGTTTTTTTCTTAATAAAATATTATTCTATGACTTAATGGATTGGGACAGGGTAATCATGTCTTAAAATCCGGGTAATCCGGAGGAGTCTGTAAAATCTATTGTAATCCGGGATATATTGAATTGTATAGGAGGATTCGTTTGTTAAATTTTTTTGACTAAAGAAGCCGGAAATAATCTGTTCTATGTAGCTGGATAATTACTGAATGGCCGGTAAAAAGTACGTTGGTTAAATCTTCAGAAAATAAAAAATCAAAATCCGCTAATTTTCGTTATATCAAAGAAACCTCGGGGGAAGTATCCAATTGATGAAATTTCGCCCTAAAAGCAGGTAATTGATGAGAGAAAGATTTAAGACGACACTTCTTGTCCTACTTGCCGTTTTTGTATTAAACGGATGTTTCCGGGAGGACGATCCTGCTCCACTGGACGACCGCTCTCGTGAGGTCGATATCAATGATTGGATATGGGAAGAATTGAGTACCTATTATTTCTGGGAAGATCTTCTGGTGGACACCGATCGCGCTGAACCGGACCATTCAACCTATTTCAATTCGCTGTTATATAAAGACGATGCGTTTTCCTATATCTCTGAAGACGCGAAAACGCTGCTTGAAGAATTGGATGGGGAAATCCTCGCGCTTGGATTCTCTCCCGCGTTTGGGATTTTCAGCAATACCAATAACCTCTTCATTATCGTGGAATACGTTTATCCAGGTTCAAGTGCCGAGGCGGCAGGACTGTTGCGGGGAGATATTATTTTAAAGATTGACGGGGAGGATCTCACGGAAGATAACTATTTGGATCTGTATGATAAATCAGAATTTACAGTTACCCTGGGTAACTATGAAGGGAATGGGATCTATGAAACGGATGAGAAGATCTTCGTATCCTCCGGAAATATCGAAGTAAACCCGATCGTTTATTCTGAAGTGAAGGAAATCGATGGCGTTCGGATCGGTTATCTTGTTTATGTCGAATTTTTATCCGGGAATAATAATTCCCTTCTTGAAGCGCTGGGAAAGGAAATTGAATCGATGAAAGAAAAGGGGATCTCGGAGCTGATCCTCGACCTGAGGTACAATCGGGGTGGAAATGTAAATGCAGCACAATATTTAGGCAGTCTGCTGGCTCCAAGGATTCAGGTACTCAATCGGGATGTATTCGTCAGATTCGATTACAATGATATCCTGGAAAATTATTATCTTGACCGGGAGGGAGAAAATTCGGAGCAACTCTTCATCCGTTTTAATGATGTCGGGTATCATCTGGATCTCGATCGTCTGATCATTCTGACTTCATCCCATACGGCTTCCGCCAGCGAATTGCTTCTTGTTGGCCTGGATCCCTACATGCCAGTCATCTCTATAGGGGAACCGACCTTCGGGAAGTTTTACGGATCGTTTGTGATCTATGACCAGGAGGATCCCCCTCGACATAACTGGGCGATGGTACCGGTAGTATTAAAATATACGAATGTCAACGGCTTCACTGATTTCATAAACGGCATTGATCCTGATTATTTCATTACCGATAACCTTCTGGATGCAAAATCCTTTGGAGACATCTCGGATCCTATGCTGGCCCAGGCCATTTCCATTATTACCGGGAATCCGGTTGATGAAAATGCCCGGCTCTACCGGACTAAATCCTACGAAGAACGCCCCGACTGGATAAAAATCAGGAAAGGAAATATCCTGAAGATCGCCCCGGTTCCGGCCCTTCAGCAAACCGGTCCAATACCGGAAGCGGTGCGGGAATAATCTTTTCTTTGTTTTTCTTTCTTCTGACTGGATTGCCCGGGGAAACCTTATGTCCGGTTTCCCGAGATCAAAATTTTTCCACCTTCAAGAACCGAGTATTATTTATACGACATTACTTCGGCCCCATCCCAGTCATCAGGTACTCCGGATGCTTCAAATTGTTCTGATTTCAATGAAAAAAGCATGGCTACCGGATCCTCAGGATGATGTTCAACGACCGTTTTAAAGGCGATCGATGCTATCGTGAATTTTTTCTCGATATAGGCTGTCATCCCCTTATTGAAGGTTTCGTTCGAATTCAATTTATCACGAATCATTGACGCTTCATCGCCATCAAAACATTCGTAGATCTTCAGGGTATTATTTTTGCCCTTGACCCGGACTTTTCCCAGAAAGCGGAAATTAAATTTCGAATGTTCCGATAAACCCTCAAGGCTGGCTTCACTGAGCAGTATTCTGGCCTGATAGTACTTGGAAAGGCTTTCAATCCGGGAGGCTGTATTTACCGTATCCGAGATAATTGCCGCATCCATTCGCTTATCATCTCCGGTGATGCCCATAATCAGAGGGCCGGTGTGCAATCCCATTCCCACGCGGATAGGTTGACGGTCCTTCTGAATCCTTTCCTTATTATATTCCTGAATTACCTTTTGAATCTCGATGGATGCCTGGAGGCCATCCTGTGAAGATCGGGGGAACAAGGCCATGATGGCATCTCCCAGGTACTGGTTGATGAATCCGTGATGCTGTTGTACCAAGGGGCCAATCCGCTGATTGAAGGCATTGATGAAGTTAAAGTTTTCAGCCGGGGTCATATTCTCTGAAAGCGTGGTATAATCCCGTATATCTGTGAATAAGACGGTTACTTCCTGGTGAGCCTGGTCGCCCAGGAATACATCGGTTATCCGTTCTTTCCCCAGCGATTTGATGAATTCATTCGGCACAAAACGGCCCGTGACATCGAAAATGCGGTGAAGATCGAGTTGGGTGTTGATCCGGGCCAGAAGTTCCTGTTTGGTGAAAGGTTTGGCCAGGTAATCGTTTGCTCCGATGTGCAGACCCTGAACCAGGTCCTTCACCTGATTTTTAGCCGTTACCATAATAACAGGAAGCTCCGAAGGAATATATTTTTCCCGGATTTTCTGACAGACCTCATATCCCGTCATTCGGGGCATCATCACATCCAGAATCACCAGGTTATAGTGAACACCGTTTTCGAGGGCTTTTAAGGCCTCTTCGCCGTTCATGGCTTTAGTGATCCTGAATGATTCCGAAGATAAATGATTTTTAAGCACCTGATGGTTAATGGGTTCATCATCTACGATGAGGATATTAATAAATGAGTTATTATTCCTGTCATCGTATTTGTAGTTTTTTTCCCATGTTGATTCCTCGTAACCCGGGATATCCGTTTGCCTTGAAAAGGACACTTTAGATAGGGGGGGAGGTGAATCGACAGGAGGAGAGGCTTTCCGGTCTGAAACCGGTATGGTAAAATAAAAGGCAGAACCTTTTCCCTGCTCTGATTCAACCCATATTTCTCCGCCATGCAGCTCAATAAGTCTTTTTGTGATGCTGAGGCCAAGGCCTGTCCCGGCATATTCCCGGGCTATGGAACCGTCAGCCTGTTGAAATTCCTGAAAGATCACTTCTTTTTTGTTTTCCGGAATACCGATCCCCGTGTCCTCCACGCGGATGATGATTTTATTCCCTTTAAGGGAGGCTCCCACATCGATACGACCAGATTCGGTAAATTTTATGGCATTTCCAACCAGGTTACTGAATATCTGCTGGAGCCTGTTTTCATCCCCATCGGCTGCCCGGAGGTCCGTAGGAACCTGATTTCGGAGTTCCAGGTTTTTCCCTGCCACCAGGGTGGCATTAATTCTTAATACAATTTCGACAATCGAATGGAGATCCACCGGCTTACGGTTCAGTTCAATGTCGAAATTTTTTAATTTGGAGAAATCAAGGATATCATTTACTAGGTTTGCCAGCCTCCTTCCCGAGGCGATGATCATCGAAAGGTCCTCCTTCTGTTCCGCAGGATCGATGCGGTCAAAAAGACTTTCGGATAGACCGATGATCCCATTCAATGGGGTTCTCAATTCGTGAGAGGTATTGGCCAGAAATTCGTCTTTCAATTTATCAATCTTCTTCAAAGCCTCTTCCCGGGATCTGGCTTCCTCCAGGATCTTTTTATACAACATGGCACTTTCAATGGCGGAAGCCGCCATCAGGCCAAGGGTAGTCAATAGTTTAAGATCCGCTGCCTTATAGGTAACGGCTTCCTCATTGTACAGAATGATCATTCCCAGGATTCTTTGTTTTACCTTGAGGGGAGCGTACATCAGGGACTTGACCGTGCCGCGGCTTCCCTCAAAACGGAAATCATTATTTAAATCATTTATGATTTCCGCTCCCTCGATTTTTTCGATGTTCCCGAGCGGAGAGGAAGGCGCGATGAGATTCTGAATGATCGACATCTGATTACCGGAAGAAGCGATCATAAGCGGTTCAATTTTTTCATCCTGCCGGCTCAACAGGACAGCTGCACCGCTGGATTCGATCAGATGATCCGCCTCTTCCAGAGCCAGCCTGGCAATCGCCTCCGGATCAATCGCTTCAGCCAGTTTTTCAGAAAAATCATAAATCACATTGATTTCCCTGTACATGGTAAGAACTTCCTGCCCCAGGGTTTTTCTCTCATTTTCCTTGAGGGCATAGTGTTGAATGATACCGGCGAGGATGTTAGCCTGTTCGCCTCCATTTACCCAACCGAGCACCTCCTCATCAACGGTTACCGGAATCTTCAATTGCGGTTCAGAAATTTTAACACCGAAAAGAAGGTTTCCCTGATCATCTTCTATTCCAATCCGATCGGAGGTAAGGTAAAGAAGGTTTTCAAACAGATCTACTGTTTCTTTCCTTTTACCGATAAGTCGTTTCAGACTGATGTTTGCCATTTCCGGGGAATCTTATTTATGAATATTATCAGCGATCAGGTGCCTACCACTGTTCTAGCCTTTTCCAGTAATTTATCCGGATCGAAAGGTTTGGTCATATACATGTCGGCACCTACCTCTTCCCCCTTCTTTTTATCCAGTTCCTGACCTTTGGCAGTGAGAATGATAATGTAGACGTCCTCTAATTTCATTTCCTGCTTCACCCGGCGACAAACCTCTATTCCATTCATTTTAGGCATCATCACGTCCAGGAAAACCAGGTTGGGCCGTTGGTCCATGATCAGTTGGAGTGCCTCTTCCCCGTTTGCAGCGGTTATCAATTCCACACCATCATCCTCCAATTCCTCCAGGGCCTGTTCAATGAGCATTCGCAGATGATCTTCATCGTCCACAATTAATACTTTTTGATTCATGGTATCTTTTAGTTTTACGATTTGGTTATTGATACATTAAAAACAGTACATTTTCAAGACCTTTCTCAAACCGAAGGGTTTTGATCATCTCCTGATCTTTTGATAATACCGAGTTCAGGATAATGATATCCGGTTTAGAATCGATGGCCTTTTTAATTAATTCAACTCCGTTTGATTCTACTACCTGGTAACCTCTTGCCTGCAAAACCCCGGCCAGGGTCCTTACGGTGGATTCGTTCTCATCTACGACCATTACTTTTCTTTTTGATCTTCCCTGTTCCAGCAAATCACCTACCTCCTTAAAGAGATTATCGGTATCGATGGGCTTTGTAAGATACCGGTCGACCCCCAACCGGAAACCTCGTTCTTTATCCCTGATAATGGATAAAATCAGGATGGGTATATCCATGGTTTGCGGATCATTTTTTAATACCGCGGCTACATCGAATCCATTCATTTCGGGCATCATCACATCCAGAATGAGCAAATCCGGGAGGTTTTTTCGAACCACTTCGATGGCTTCCTTTCCGTTACAGGCTTCCAGTACGGTATAACCACTTTCTACCAGTTCCTGCCTCAACATATTCCGGATAGGTTCTTCATCATCCGCAACCAGGATGGTTTGTGATCTTTCGTGAGAATTTGGAGCGGTATCCAACACCTGCTTTTTAAGTTGTTTGATCAATTCATCCAGGTTTACCGTGGTTTCGTCCGGACTTTTCACAGGGATCGTGAAAGAGAAGGTACTGCCCTTTCCAAATTTGCTGTCTACCCAGATCCTCCCCCCATGATATTCAATTATTTCCTTACATATGGGAAGTCCGAGGCCGGTGCCCTTGGGTTTATCGGTGAGGGTATCTCCCACCTGTTTGAATTTATCGAATACTTTCAGCTGGTCATCCGGTGTTATCCCCATTCCGGTGTCCTGGACGCTCACCACGATATTATCTTTATCCAATTTAGCAGAACAGGTAACCGTTCCATGTGTGGTAAATTTCGCCGCATTGGAGAGCAGGTTGATCATTACCTGAATCAACTTGTCCCGGTCACCCTGGACGGCAGGTATGTGTTTATTTACCGATTTTTTTAACTTCAGATTTTTTGTTTCGAACACGGAAGCGGTAGCAGCCAATGCCTGGTCGATTATTTTATGCAGATCGATCGTTTCAATATGCCATTCCATTTTACCGGCCTCGATTTTTGCCAGATCCAGCACATCGTTGATCAACGTGGTTAACCTCTCACCTTCGGAGACTACTACTTCCAGATTCTGTGCCACCTGGTCCATGGTCTTTTTTGACTGGAGGCTGGTTTCACCGATCAATGGGAATATCTTATCATTCAGCCTTTTACGAATGATTTTTGCAAAACCGATCACGGAGGTTAATGGAGTCCTTAATTCATGGCTTACAGTAGATAAAAAGGCACTTTTCGCTTCATTGGCTTCTTCGGCGATTTTCCGGGCTTCCTCCGCTTCTGCCTGTGCCTTCAGCGTTTCATCAAATAGTTTTGCATTATGGATGGCAACTCCTACATTGGAAGCAATGGTGGATAACAATCTCTTATCATCCTCATTGAACCTGTTTTCCTGTTCTGTGCTCTGGACGCTGACCACACCGATGATATCCTTCCCGGTCCGGATAGGGACACCCAGAAAAGAAGCAGCTTCTTTTCCTTTTCGCTGAATGCCCAATTCATCATAATGCGCATTTACGTCCTGGTTTATCAGGGCGGCCTGCCCGGTCCGGATGATTCGCGAAGTGAGTCCTTCTCCGTAATGGATAGGTTCAATATCGTCTCCGTATTGATAGGGGAAATTAATAATATTGGTTTTTTTATCTAAGAGTGCAACAAATACAATATTGGCCTTGAAAAGATCCTTCATTTGTTCACCAACCATATTGATCAGTGTGTCGAGGTCAAGTTGGGAAGCCAATGCATTGGTAACATTGGTGACTGTGGCCATTTCTGCAGCCCGTTGCTGTGTTTCGTTGAATAATCTGGCATTTTCGAGGGCAACGCTCATGCTGTTGGTGAGGGTGGCCAACAGGCTGATGTCGGTGTCAGAAAATGCATAGGTCCGGTCGATGTTCTGCAGGCTTATGTATCCCTTGACCTTATCACCAACGATCATAGGCATGAAGACGGCTGTAAGCGGCATTTTTGTACCCGGCACCGGCTTTGGATTGATTATACCCAGGTCGATAAGCGCTTTATCGTTGGGTTCATTGGCCACAAAAGCTTTTTTTGTTTCGATAAGGTGTTTCCTGAGAATGTCAATGGGCCGGGCCTGTGGATAATGTTTCTCACCATCTTCGAAAAGAAAATGAAACTGTTCGGTTTGGTTGGAGTAATTGAATGTGGCGATCGAGACGATCTGGGCATCGAAAATATCCCTTATCTTATCACCCACCATATTATAGATGGCATTCAAATCCATTTCGGCTACTAATCCCTGTTGTACGCTGTTGATGACGGCTAATTCTTCGACGCGTTGCCGCAGCTCCTTGGTCCGCTCTTTCACCGTCTTTTCGAGTCCCTCCCGTTGCGTTTTTAATTGACGTGTGCGGGATCTTACGATCAACCAGATAAATCCCCCACCCATAATTATGTATATAATAAATGCCCACCAGCTTCTATAAAATGGAGGCTGAATATGGAATGAAAAAGATGCTTCTTCACTCAGGACACCATATATATTCCTGGCCCGGACCTTAAAGGTGTAAGCCCCCTCATGCAAATTCGTATATTCCTTTTCCGTTTTCGAACTCCATTGTGAATATTTGTTATCAAAACCTTCCAGAACAGTCTGATATTCCATTTTCTCCTCGTTTTCATAACTGGTGGCCGCATACTGAAAGATCAGGGAATTCTCATCGTAGGAAATTCTCGGGACTTCCCCGGGATGTGTCTTTCCGGCACTTAACAATTTCCCTTCCCCGGTCTCAATCTTACGGATAAGAGAAATATATCCCCGGTCGTATATTTTTTCTTTGTTTTCATCGTAACGAACCAGACCTTCTGCCGTAGTGATCCAGGTAATGCCGTTATCTTCCGGAAAAATCCAGTTAATATTCAAGTCGGACAAAGGCAAAAAGGGTTTATCAATGAATTGATAGGAACCATCGGCTTTTTTCTCTCCAAGAACCAATGCGGATCCGGATATCCAGACACGATTGTTTTTATCCTCAATCACTACTGTTCTACCTTCGCGGAGAAGGGGTTCGATCTTCTGAAAAGTATCCGTAGCCATGAATTTTCCCGAATCATGATCATAGGTGAATATACCGTTCTGCGTGAAAAAGTAAATTTCTCCATGTATTTCCCATACATCCGTTGGTCCCGGAGGAATCCCGGCTTCCTCACCGAACCGGGTAATTTTAGCCACCTGGTTTTTAGGTCCGGTTGATGGATCCTCAAATTCCATCCGGAGGATCCCATCTTTCTGTGTTCCCATCCAGACAATTCCTTCCTTAGTTTCTACACTGAAATTGATGGTGGTACTGCCATCCAAACCCTGGATGAATCCTTCATCGATCCATTGCCCGTTATCGGATTTATAAAGTGTCCCAATATTTTCACCGATATCGATAATCAGCCTTCGCGGGTTGGCCTTTGATAGATTAATCCCATTGGCCACGTAATCCCTGTTGACGGATTTACGGACCGGAATGGTCCGATTGTTTATGATCTCGGCCAATCCCAGGTAACTGGCAGCGAATAACTGGCCATCGATCGACCGGATGTCAAAACACTGGATCCCGATCCCATCAATGGGAATGAACTTCTGTAATTCCGGATCAAAATAGGAAGCTCCCGATGTGGTGCCCACATATAATCTGCCCTGATGCCTTTCAGCTACAAAAACGCTGCTTTCAAGTCCCATTTTTTCACCGAAAAAAGTAAAAGGTGATGAAAGATCAACCCGTGATATTCCTTTTGAAAGTGCCAGCCATAAGGCTCCTTCCCGGTCCAGGTAGGTATATAAAACGGCACCGTCCTGCAGGCCGCTCTTCCGGTCAATCTGCTGTATCAAACGTCCCTGTTTATCAATAATCAAACATCCTCCGCCTATGGTTCCCAGCGCAAATTTGCCGTCCGGCAAAACAAGACCGGGAAGATAGGGCTGGAATTTTTTCAGGATGTGATCGGCTTCTGTTTTGAAGGGTGTGAATTTTTCGCCATCAAATAGGTATAAACCCTGGGTTACGGTTCCGATCATCACCTTCGTCTCATCATAAGGAAGGATATGATAGATCCTTTCGGAGGCGAATTGTTCACCTCCCGGCAGAAGGACCATTTCATCCCCTTCCAGGCGGATCATTCCCTTGTCCCATTCCCGAAGATATAATTTGCCATGGACAACCTTGGACATATGATATCCGGATTGGGAGCTCCACACTTTTATTCCCTCCTCATTCATCCGGATAAGTTTCTGATGCGTATTCAAATAGAGGCCATCATCTAGTATATGTATATCCCATACCTCCCCGAGTTCCTGGTGTTCCTCCGGTAATTGGTCCTTAATGGATACAAAGAGCGTTCGGCCAATGCTATCCGTAGAAAGATACCCGACAATATTATTTCCACCGAGGTATATCCGTCCATTTGAATCTTTGGTCAGACACCGTACACCGGCATTGTTCTCAAACTCAATGAAACGCCATGAGGACCCATCGTATTCAAGCAATCCACCAATATTGGCAGCATATATAATTCCACGATCATCCTGGATGATGTTCCAGTTAATCGGACCTGCACCGTATACATACGGTTCATAATTCGAAATGAACGGAAGACCGGTTTCCTTGTTTGACTGTCCCCGGGTGGCTGAATTAATGAACAGCAGCAGCAGACAGAACAGGAGATTACCCAATCCTGAAACGGCATCTTTTCGAAGATTCATGATAGATATGGTTAATTATTTAATTCATTCAACTGATTTATCCTGCGTGGCCTGAGGATTTGACATAGAGCAACTGCCTGAAATTATACAGTCATCACCTATTTTTTTCAATTAATAATCGTTTTCAGAACCCTCGGGATCCTTGGAATTCGGATCTTTTTGCAGCTTTTAAACCAATACAATCCCGCAATATAATAAAATCATTGAGATCCTATTCATCACGGTAGTTTTTTTTCTACAAAAGGAAGGAAAAGAGTACCCGGGTGGCAGCTTCTTTCACCAATGAGAGCAAATTGGATCCAAGCTGCCGGTTTATGGGGACGAAGCATCCTTCTTTAGGATATGTTTCCCAGGACGCTGAAGGATCAAAATCCTTGCTTTTATTACAAATAATTCTTAATATGGATATATTTCTTATCAGCGAAATACTAGTTAACCGCGTGTCTGCTTTCTTAAACATTTAAATATATGGCTATGGAACTTAAACAATTCAGGAACAAGTATGACCTTGAATTAATACCGGCATCTCATTCGAATATTATCAACGGGAATCTGGTATGGGATCCCCTGATCGGTACGCCTAAATTTGATCATCCGGGTATGCCCAATCATATTTTTAATGCTTTTGTTGATGCGGATCTGATTAAAAAAGAGGAATTAAACACCTTTCTCGATGAATGCAGAAATATCCCCTTGACGGATGCCAACCTGGCAGAGCAGACTATCGAGGTCGATATGAGCCTCACGAATACATTGCAACGCCCTGATATCGGGAAATTAGGTCATGAGCTGGGGATCGATAGCATAAAAAAGTTTTCTTTCGGGGATATCCAGATGCGTTCCCTTACCAATCTGATGCGTGTTACGATCGATGAATTCCTGGAAGAGATGAAACGAAAAAAGTGGGAATTATATGACGGGAAAATACGTCGAGTTTTTATGGTCACGGAATTGTACTACGGAAGTATTAAACTGATCATTGACAAGCAGGTCAGAAATAAAATGGATGCCTCAATACCCAAGGCCGGAATGGAATTAAACCATAAACTGGAATTGGAGAAATCAGTAGAATACACCTTCGATCATCAGAATGTTCCTTTTGCGATGCGGATCGAAATGGTGAAAAAATTCAATGGTTAGATTATTATTTCAAGAGTAAGGATCCGGAACCTAAGTTGTGTAATCCTGGTATTGAAGGGAAAAGCAAAGGCCAAGATCATTGAAATCTTTATTTTTCCGGAAGTTCCTTCCTGCACATTTCATAATTTTTCACTTCGGCATTTTTCCGTTTTTACGTCGATGTTCCGGGAATTTTTCAATTTCCGGAACATATGTTCAATTATTTGGAACATATCTCCAATGGAAATGAATTATAAATGGTCATTTTTGGGTATCAGTAATTCAACCATA
>Ga0209536_100002806_pt1 | contig 28279 bp, 17 predicted proteins | sample DeeMarSeWOR28_12_FD_187461 | JGI IMG/M metagenome (GOLD analysis project Ga0209536, IMG submission 187461) | Marine sediment microbial communities from White Oak River estuary, North Carolina - WOR-2-8_12 (SPAdes) (version 2) | ecosystem: Environmental > Aquatic > Marine > Intertidal zone >... | reverse complement strand
CCCTCCCGGCCATCTGAGCACTGGAATTTCCAGTTCTTTTAATGCCTCAACGATATCTTTGCGGTAGCCATTAATATTTGGAATGGGTGAATCTTCGCCCACCCAGATTCCACCATATATACATCGGCCAAGGTGCTCAGCAAAATGCCCGTAAATATTTTTGTTGATCGTGTATTTCCCTGAATCTACCTGAACGATGATCTTATTGGGAGTCTCCTGAGAATGGAGGGCATTACAATAGACAGCGAACAGTAAAACAATGCTTAATACGACAAAATTAAATCGATTTTTCATCTGATCCCTCCCTATAATTGTGGAATGGATAATGTATTTTTTAACGCAGAGGACGCAGAGATTTACTATTTTGGATTTTGGAATGCGGATTAAAAAAATTCCGAATTCCAAGTTCCGAGAATTATTTCTTTGCGATTATTTGAGGTCTCTACGTTTTTTGCGTTAAATAAGTACTTATCGTATTTATGTCATGCCTGCCCCGCATCAAGTGCGGGATTAACTCCAGCAGGCATCCAGAATATTAATTCACTGCTAATTATGGATTCCCGCTTTCACGGGAATGACAATTTTAATAGAGCTTTATAGATTTATTTCACCACACTTCCCAAACTTCTCCATTGAAGATCTTCAGGCGGATGTCGCAGTCTTTTCGATCAAAGAATCCATTTGGCCCATAATATGCATAGATGAGATTGTCATTTATTATTAAGATTTCAGCATCATGTCCACGAAACAGGTTTTTATTCATGCTTCTCCAGGTAAGTCCGTCCTGGGACAAAGCAAGACGTGTTTTGCTCTCATCGCAGTGGGGCCGGACAAAATCTGCATAAAACATAAACCACAAGTTTTCTACCTTGAGGACATGTGTGAACTTGTATTTATCTTCTTCATAGTCATTGAGGATTGTAATATTCACCGCGTTTCTAAAATCAAATTGGATCTCGTTCTTTGATTCTGCACGAAACAGACCAAGCGGTTCATAGGCCCTGTTCCAATAATACATATAGTACCGGCTATTTTCTTTATCATGCACCACATGATTATCTTCCACGCCTCCAAGGTGACTCAAACGACCGATTTTTTCAAAGTTACTGCCATCTTCAGATACTGCATACCCCCAATCGCATACCTGCTGACCACCGCCATACCACATTTTGAATTTGCCATCTTCATAGAGGACAAAAGGATCCCAGGTACCCCTCTCATCCCAGCTCCCTTTTCGGCCTTTTGGCAGGACAGGATTTGCCGGATCTTTTGTCCAGGTGATTCCATCTGAGGAAGTTGCATGGCCAATCTGAAGGGAAGCATATTCCTCAGCATCCCACTCAGAATCACTTCTCACCCCCCAGGCCTCATAATACATATGATAGGTATCTTCGACCTTCAAGACGGTCATCGAACCAAGGGCGCCGGCATCCCAGGTTCCCGTCTCACCAACCGTCAGCACCGGATTATTCTCGTAGTCAATCCATTGTGGTTCCTTCGATTCCTGCCCGAAACATACGCCAGAAAGTGCGATTAAAAATAAAAGTAAAGGTTTCATTGTACTTTCCTGATCTAAATTATACTTGACTATATATTTCTTTTTTCCACGAATTACACGAATTTGGCACGAATTGACACGAATTTTTTAAATATATTCTTTTTAATTCGTGTAATTCGAATTAATTCGTGCAAATTCGTGGACTAATCTTCTTCGTCGTCGTCTTGCCTGTATATTCTTTTCAGAGCTATATTGGCAAAGCGGACGTGAGAATTTTCGGCCTGTAATCTGATGGGACCTTCAGTAACTGTACCCCTGAATGCCGGAAAACTCATATCCGGCCAAATCTGGGCACTTGGAAATCCCATAAAAGTCGGTTTATCTAGCTTCACTTTTTCATGTATTACTTTTCCATTTAATGTAACTGTGGCAACGCCGTCCATAAATTCGATTTCCATGGTCTGCCATTGACCGGCAGGTTTTGATGCTTCCTGATCAGGCGCCTTAAAGCGATAAAAAGCACCATTTGTTCTGTCGGATGGTTTTTGACCATAGGAATCCAGAATTGAAATTTCCCAGGAACCGTTTAAGTAGACACCACTGTTTCCCCGCCATTCTCCTGTCACCCACTCCGGATAATCAGGTATATAAAAATTAAAACGTAATTGATAATTTGTAAAATATTGTCTTGTTATAATATCACCATAGCCGGGTCTTGATACCGTCGATCCATTTTCCACTTTCCAGCGGGCGGGTGACATGGTATAATCAATCGGACCTCTGGAATCAGCACGAAGATCCAGGTATAACATGTTTGGAGGAATTGTAATATCATAATGTTTCCATTGGGAAAGATCTTTGCCATCAAATAACATTTCCCATCTGTCTCCTGCCTCAAATTTCGGAGGTGTCGGAGTGTTTTTCTTTTTTGGCTCATACACGGAAGATTCTTTAACCATCTTAAAATTATTACCGGCAGAAAGCACGCCGTTTTCAGGAATTTCATAACCCAATGCCCAGAAAACAGAGTTATAAAAAAGATTTTGAAAATAATCTGCTTTCAAATCTCCCACACGATAACTTCCCAGGGTAATCATTGGCCTCCTGGCACCATTATCATCAAAAGCCCAGGCCACGGGATAATTGGGTGAATCGTAGCTGTCATTTCCGACTCCGGGACTTTCTTCACTGTCTCTGTAATGTCCGTATGAGAAAACCACCGGTGTCGCTCCTTCTGTCAGTGGAATCGACACATAGGGCCCCTCACCCTGTCCCCATTTTTTTTCAACCCCTCTGACCATGGGATGATCGGCAACTTCCGGATTGACTTGGCAGACGATCCGTTCGGTATAATGCGTTTTATAATGCCCGCCAAAATATTTGGGGGCAAAAGTTCGGTCTTTCCAGAAAGCATGGGTTGTGGTTCGGATGCCAATAGCCGGTTTACCTGCTTCGAAATGCTCCAAAAAGAGTTTGAGTGAATTGGTCTCCCAGTTTCTGAACCGCATGTAGACAATCATTAAATCGGCTTCTTTTATCCGGTCAGCATCAGGCAGCACTGTCGGTTTTGGATCATGGTCAGGATCCGTATCTGCACCAGGCGCATTATCAGCAATGTAAATTACATTAAATCCATAATCCTTTTCTAACTTTTCGGCAAAAGGCTTCATTCTTTCCCTGGATTGGTATTCGTCTCCGCCTGTTACAAATACAACTGTGGGTGATTTCTCGGTATCTTGCGCAATTCCGTTTGTGTAAAGAACCAGTATGACAAGACTCAATATTTGAACGACTGATTTAAATAAATTCATAAAATGCCCCAAATTTATATTATTAGTTTAAATAGTGTTATCTATTTATGGCTTACTTCAGTTCTAAACGCAGAGTGCTCAAAGAGCACTCGATATTTATATTATTCTCAATTAACGAGTACCGGGCTACGAGAACCGAGTTAATCTCTGCGGCCTCAGCGGGCTCTGCGTTGATAAAAATAATCAACTATCTGATCCGGATTTTGAACGTCCATGCGTGATCGCAGGGTAATTGTTCAGGTAATTCATCAATCACCAGATCTTCGCCATCCATATGCCAATTGAGCTCTTCTTCGCTTCCAAGCATTCTAATGACCGATCCTTCTACCGGAGCAAAATTCGGTATAACGATGGGTACGGAAGGAGGTGTACTTTCATCATACTCCGCAAATCCTTTTGTGGATGGAAATTCATTGCCCATCTCGATTGCATAGAGGTAATCACCTTTTTCCAGTAATCGCATGGTACCTACCTGCCAGTCATCCGCTCCTCCCTCAACAAAATGAGCAGGTTTGGCAGCATACAATGCCTCCTTATTGATTTTCATCCACGCGCCCAGTTCTTTTAAGCCATCGATCTGTTCCTGAGGGAGTGTGCCGTCTGCCTTTGGAGCGACGTCTAACAGTGTTACACCATTCTTGCTTGCGATATCAACAATTTCATCAATAAGCAAGTTTAATGGCCTGCATCCTACGCCTTCGGCATAAGCCCAGTAATTCCCGATAGGCATATCTTTCTGCCAGCGCTGTTCCTGCGGCTCGGTCATCCCTTCCCAGTGCCATATTCCATCCGGAAATATACCGCCTTCAATATCAAGTATTGAACAATCCAATGGCGCACTGCCGCCTTTATGAGCGACGGTAACACCTTTTCCCCAGCATTCGGCGGAATTGAAATAGTGTGCCAGGAAAGCTTTCCACTGTTCGTCGCTGCCGTAAGCATACTGAAACCACATCTGGTCCGGCTGGTACTTATTCACGACCTCATAGACTTTGTTATAAAGCTCTTCCGGATATTCGTGTTCGTAGAGATCTTTGTATTTCGGATCATTCACATCGACGCCATCCGGACACATTGCCCTGCCTGGATCATATATTTCCCCCGGCATTTCATGAAATGTAGCAACCGTCTTCATACCTTGCTTCCTTGCGGCCTCAAACATTTCACCTAGTATATCCCGTTTTGGACCGACTTTCTTCGCATTAAACTCGTCATATTTGGAATCCCACATCGGGAAACCGTCAGAGTACTGGGCTACAACGCCGGTAAAATCCACACCTATTTCTTTGTAAAATGTTGCCCATCTGTCAGGATCCCATTTTTCGGCCTTGAACAACGGGATAAGGTCTTTATAGCCGAATTCACAAGGCTCACCGTAATTCTCTCTGTGAAAATCATATACCCCGAAATTGTCTATCGTGTCATCATTTGTGACGTACATGAACCAGCCGTACCACAGACCACTGTCAACCTGCTCAGAACCGTCATTAAATCGAAAACCGGGAACGGAATAAATGCCCCAATGACAATATATTCCCAAAACTGCATCCTCAAACCATTGCGGTACTGTCCACTTGGAAAGCGATTCATAATTTGGTTCATAACTTTGGGCCACTAATGCAGAGTTCATCAATACTGTAAACATAAGTATTGCTGCCCATAATTTCTTCATGTTATCTCCTTTTTAATTTCTTTTTTCTTTCATCGTGTAATCGATCACCATGCCATCGTCTTCGGCACCGAGGGCACCATCAAACTGATCTCCTTTAGAGATCTCAGAGTAATTCTCAGTGAACTCAGTGGTTTTATTATTTCATTAATTATTAGTTGTTTGCCAAATAGACTTCATCTCGTAAACGGTTAGATGATCGATGTGTGCATTGCCGCCTTTGGAATAGATGCGGAGCGATTTATCCTCCAGGTCGCGTACGGCCTGCATGGGCATGTAGATGCGCCCATCGTTGGCAAATATTTCGACAGAGGGACGGTCCACGAGAATGCGGAAAGTGACCACACCGTCCTCGGGTGCAAGTCTTGCCTGGGTCTCACCGGAACTGAATTCATCACCTTCTTTGCCGTCACCACCGATCAAACGCTGCTCATCGACTGAGTAAACGACCGGAAAGCCGTTGATGATGAAGCCCACCTCAGTCGCGTCATTTACCTCTATTTTTGCTTCGATATCGAAGAGGTTGCCCTTCACCTTTTCCAGAGGATTTTCACCTGGCTTAAGCACTTCATCTGTCCAGGCATATTTTTTACCGTGCAGTTTTTTGATTTCCTCGACGGGATAGGCAAACATGCGCAGCCCTTCATCGGTTGAACGCAGGTCTAGGGACACAGGTACTGTCATCATCTGGTTAAAGGGCATTTCCGGCAAATTAACGCGGGCCCATCCGATCTGGATAGATCTGCCATCCTCTTCAGGGATGTCATTGAACATCTGGGAGGCGTAGAACATGTTGCCATAGTTGTAGCGGAGTTCTTCCGTTTCCTTTGCGTAGCTTTTGCCATTGAAATCACCGATTAAGTATTTACCGTGTGCTGCGTAGTGGACCCACTTGGTGTTGTTCTTATCACCGTCTATTGACAACTTGACCAGTTCCGGGCACTCATGGTTGGACGTCATAGTGCCTTGCTGTTCCCATGTTTTGAGATCCTTTGACGTATAGAAGGCTACATCCGGATAGCTCAGGTAAAGCACGATAACCCATTCCTGGGTTTCTTCCCACCACTGCACTTTTGGATCGCGGTTGCCCTTTTTCACACGGTCCAGAACCGGATTGTCACTATACTTGGTCCAGGTCCTGCCCCGGTCATTGCTGTAGGCGATGCCTTGCGTAAAAGGCTTTCCCTTGGACCATAGGCCGTAGCCGCCGGCATTTGTGTAGATCAGAACCAATGGTGGTTCATCACCAGTCTGGAATCCTGTTGTGTTCTTCCAGTCAACGACACCCGAGCCCGACCACATTTGGCCGAACTCGTCTATATGTAGTTTGTCACCCTGTTCGACCCAGTGCACCAGGTCGGTACTGATAGCGTGCCCCCAGGTCATGTTCCCCCAATCCCAGCCGAAGGGATTGTGCTGGTAAAACAGGTGGTATTCGCCTTCGTAATAGACCAAGCCATTGGGATCATTGTTCCAGCCCCGTTTGGATGAAAAGTGGAATTGTGGGCGGAGTTCTTCCTTGTACAGCTCATCCTCTCCCGGAAACGTATCAGCACAGTAGACAGACTCAAGACCCTGCACTTGATCCGCCTCCGATTTTACCCACTCGCCTTCCTTTTCCTTCTTCTCCCCCTTTTCTTCCTTCTCCTTCCACTTCCATACGTTCAAAGAGCCGGTCTTTCCGATGAAGTCCTGTACCTCGAGATATACCCAGTAGTCGGGTTCGCCGCTTGCCAGTTCAACCGTGAACTCACGCACCCTTTCGCCATCGATAAAAAGGCTCATCAGGTACTTGTCGGCCCCATGCTTAATGGGAAAGTTCAGGTACTTTCCCTCTATTTCGATTTCATGGTCGGCTGCGAACGCACCGATCGTGCAGATGCAGAGGATGAATATAATTAAAAAACTTGCTTTCTTTCCAAACATGGATTCTCTCCCTTTTTCTTAATCTATTCTATAATTCCCTTTATCGCGAACACCTATGGTGTCTCTGTACTATTCAGGGTGTTCCATCTCTCTTCCGCCCTTTCACGGAGAAATCGATTTCAGATTTCTCAGCCGGGCACATAGCACCTTTGAAAGTGTCGCCATCGGGATTATACCCCGTTAGAGGGGCAGCAATCAGATGTTTGAGTTTACTGTTCATGTTCGAATATAATCATTATTCTGCAAACCTGAATGAATAGAGCTTTGAACTGACCAGATCAAATTTCAGTTGTACATTTTCTAATTTTATAATTTTGTCAAATGATAGTTCTTTGTTTGTAACAGTTTCAGTTAAATGTGCCGATTTGGCAACAGTATTACCATTCTCATCCACCACGCTTACTTTTATACTCCCGCCTTCATGTACATCCCCAGTAATTTGAATTGGTTTCCCCTCATATGGTATTGAAACCGTTATTAGGATAGCCGGTTCATTTCCAGAGACCTGCTCGTATCCCGCAAAACCGTCAGGTCTTAAAGTTGCCAGACATAAAGATCCATTACGCCAGCCAAAATGAAGATAATCACTGCCTCCATAATAGAGGCGTATCTCATCTTCCAGAAAGACCGGGTAGGCACATGGATAAACGCAGCCGTAATCGTAGTCGAGTACTTTATCTGAACAGGGGATTAGAGGTGTCCCGGGATCGATACGATACCAGTTTTTTGTATCAGGACTCCAGGTCAGTTCTGTCCAGACTCTGTCAGAGTCCTGCTGATGGATGGCAACCAGTCCGATATAAACGCCTCCATAATAAAACACTGGCATGGCATAAGTCTGGTGGTTTTTGTCTATTCCTTCCAAAACAAGTTTCGACTCTGTCCATTTAAGGAAATCTTCACTTTCTGTTCTGACAACCTGCCTGCCTTTTTCACTGCCCCATGAGCGTGTTATCCCTACGTATTTATTCAAAGTCGGCGCCCAGAAAGCATTGTTATGAGTATCTCCGGCAACATCGGCTTCGGGACATGCAATTGCATCGCCCCAGTGAATTCCATCTTCAGAAAATGCCACAGAAAGGATATTCATCTTTATAATTGCTTTGTAACGTCGTTTGGGATCAGGATCCTGATAGTCCTTGAATACACCTGAACCGTGAGGGCCTGACCACAATTCCTTTTTCTCCCATTCACTATCTCTTGTACTATCTTCTTTGCTTATTCCGCGCCACAGTATATTGTTTGCCTTACTTCCTTCAAATTCCACCAGTCCCATTTCCGGCTTCTCCCATGTTATCCCATCTATAGATGAAGCATAGCAAATTGCCATTTCCCGGGTCCGGGGAGCACGGTATTTTTTACTGTCGCGTTCTTCAAGAGACATACCAAGCGCAGAGGAATCAACTATAAAGGGACTGTACCAGCACTTGTAAATTTCTTCCTCTTTATCATAAATAACATTACCGTAAAGATTGTCAAAACGTTTCTCCCACAGTTTGTCTTCAACGAAGAGAGGGTTGGCTGCGTGCTTCTCAACTGTTCCAACTGTTAGTTTGGCATTTTTAGCACTTTCGATAACACGCTTGTCAAGTAGGAGGAAATGGTTTTTCTGTGCATGAGCATTGTTTGAGTAAAGCAGCATAAATATTAAAGGAATAAAACAAATACCTGTTGCTTTTTCTTTTTTGATGCAGTTTCTGAGAAAAATTTTCATAATCTACTCCCATGATAATTGGTGTCATATCTAAACATCATGCGCGTTTCAGCGCAGAAATGAAAATGAGCTATGCGGTCTGATAATATTGTAATGATCCCGCCATTGCTCCATTAATCATCACTGTTGATGATATAGTAAATATAACCATAAACTTCATCCCAAATTTTACGATCCGCCGGACCAGTGACCGTTAATTCTTTCCCTTCATAATTAGCTTCAAGAAGGTTTCTTTCGAAATAAATCGAATTTTTACCTAATACTCCTATAAATCCAGTTGCGATAATGATAATTTGTAAAGAGGATTCCCGCCTGCGTGTGAATGACATTACAAAATATTAAGTAGAAGGTGCACAGTGCACTGTGCAACTAGAACAGAATTTTGATGAATATAACCTCACCATGGATTTGATGGATGCATCTTCCAGGCATTTAAAATGGGAACTTCGATTTTTCCACCCACACTGTAAAGTATTATTTCCTTACTATCCTCAAGTGACGGATAAACTTTATGTGTTAAGCAAAGTTTTCCATTTATAAATACTTCCAGTACGGACTTATCGATAAAAAGATGAATATCAAGGAGTTCATCCGGTGATAAATTTAATGCAGCCTCCTGTATCTCCTCTTGCCAGCGGTAGGACATCAAGGCTTTATCCAGCGACGTTTTGCTTAGATCGACACGTACCATGTTTTTATCGGCAATATAGGAAACAGATGTCTGCTCCCGGCCATCAGGAGAACACAAAACTCTAACTCCGCACTCCCCGGCTTCATTTGGTTTTATGGAGAATTTCAACTCTAGAGCATCCCCTTTTATTTTATCCAATTTTTTCTCTTCATCATCAAGAGAAAGGTCTTTAATGACAACAGGATCAGTTCTTAAGATTTGAATTTCCTCCGCCGGCTTCATTATCAGATCATTATTTTCATCGAGGTCCAGAACTCTGGGGAGAGTTAACACGCCATCCCAACCGTGTCGCATGACCAGATCATCCACATCACCCCAAATTGTCCTTCTGTCATAGAGAGCGGCCCACATGATTCGTCTTCCTTTGTGATCAAGAAGACTTTCCGGGGCATATCCGGCGCCACTCCCCCAAGTCATTGTCCCATCCTTATCCGGAAAAAATTGTTCATTTTTGAAATCACCGATCACATAGCGAAGGCCCTGGTTCAAAAATAATAACACATACTTATCGCCCAGTTTAAAAAAATCAGGGCAGTCTAAAACACCTTCCGGTTCACCGTGATGAAAAAAATCACCCACCAATTTCCAGTTTTTTAAATCATCTGATTTCCAGAGCGTGGCCTTTTTAGCCGGCCAGGAATCGTTGTCGCCCGAGATAGAATAATAGGTATCACCTTCGAGCCAGGCATGAGGATCCCAGACGTCATACTTGCCGTAATCCGGTAGTTCATCCAGGATGGACCTGAACACCGCACCATCATTATCTTGTACATATTCAGGATAAGGAATAACCGGATTGGCTTTGGACTTCTCCCAGGTATTTAAATCATCATCCAGAGCTTTGGCTATGCAATTCCCTGCACCCAATCCCTGATAAATGATGGTTGGTACACCTTCTTTATCTAAAAACGTGTTGCCACTATATATGGCCACTTCCGGATCATCCTCACCCGGTTTTAAGGCCGTTGGATGATGTCGCCAATGAACAAGGTCGTGACTGGATATATGTGCCCAGACATCTCCACGATGGCCTTTCCGTGGCCGGTACGGTTGAATGATGTAAAACAGATGATAGCGGCTATTCCAGTAAATAGCGCCATTTGGATCAAAGGGATGGGCACCAATTTCCGGGCTGGCAAAATGGTAGATTGGACGGTATCTATCCTTTACCAATTTATCACGATAGAGGTGTTGGGCATAAATGTAATCCTGGATAATTCGGGCATTAAATTCATCATACTGTTCCTGGGCAATTAGCGAATTTTCTGTAGATCCCAATATTAGTATAATAAGTGTGATAAGTATGGAATGCCTGTATAAATAAGAATACATTAATCGTCCCTCCCGAATTAATATTTAATCCACGAATTACACGAATTTTGCACGAATTTTTTATATATTTTTTTCGTGTAATTCGAATTAATTCGTGAAATTCGTGGTTAAAAAAATTCTAATTTTTATTGCTTATCCGGGGCAATTTTCATGAAGCCGAAATTATTTGGCCTGAATTGATCGGCTCCCGCATCATCGGAATCTGATCCGATAATATATCCCCCGTCACGAGTTAATCCAAGATATTCACCGGCATTATTATCATAGTTTCCACCATAAACCCCCTGCCAAAGCAGGTCACCATTTTTATCCACTTTGACCAAATATACTTTCCAGATATCAGAAGAGCCATCAGGGCTACCTGATTCAGAGTAAGGATATTCATCACCCGTTCCGCCTACAATCACATATCCTCCATCAGGTGTCTGGCGAATTCCATAAGCCTCATCGTGAATATATTTGGGATCATATCCTCTGGGTTGCCCAAAGGTCCGGTGCCATTCTTCATTTCCATCACGATCAATCTTAATCATCAAAAAATCCCAGTTGACAACACCATATGAAGGAGATCGTGTATGACCTCCCAGAATATATCCGCCGTCAGTTGTCAGATCAAAATCATAGCAGTGCTCATCACTGTCTCCACCGTAATTTTTTGCCCATATTTCATTCCCCTCGTTATCAGTTTTTAAAAGATACATGTCTTGTGGATGATCGGGATCATTCATCCAGATGGTAGAACAAATAGCAAAGCCGGACTTATCTAATTCTTCTCTGACTTTAGCGCCCTGGGCGACAGAAATTTTCTTTTCCCAAATCACATTCCCTGTTTCGTCAGTTTTCATGATAAATCCAGCTGAATTATCGGCAATAAAGACATAGCCGGAAAGTGCACAATCCTTATACCCGGTTGTGACAATTTCTCCGTTATCGAGGACTTCTATCCCGCGAATCACACCGTTTCGCTTGTTTTCATAAGTTTTCTGCCAGATAGTTGCTCCCTGATAATCAAGTTTTGCAAGATATCTTTGCTGATTGCCGTTGTATAATCCTCCACCAATGAGATATCCACCTGATGTTTCGTTGACACAGATACCTATATCATTTTCACCTTTTGTACCAATTATTCGTTGCCACTGAAACTCCCCTTCTGCATCCGTCTTTACGACTAGAATATCAAACCGATTTTCAATTGTTTCGTCTGTCTGTCCGATACCAATATATCCGCCATCCTTTGTCTGCATGATTTCATGGATATGTTCACCCTGATCGGTCCCATATCCTTTGTTGTATTCCATTTCAGGGGCCTGGGCAAATACCGCGGCTACTAAAACTGTAAAAATTCCATAGATCTTCATAGACTCACCACCATTTTATTTCCATAATTTTGATGACGCGGCGTTGCCAAGCTTAATTTAATTGACCGCGCATCGGAGCATCGTAATTTAATTTTTTTTCGCATCGATAACTTTAAAATTGTCTTTGATCAGGTTGCTTGTACAGATTGAATAAGTTTTGTTAACGTATCAATCATCCACCTTACCTGTGGATCGATCGTTTCCACCGCCTCTAACTCATTTAACATTTTTTTAGTCAGGTCATACTTACCGGTCTGAAAATAAGCCATTCCCAGATTATAATAAAGTTCAACATCTTCTATTTCAAGATCATATACGATTTCCAGATTAGATATCGCACTTTCGTAATCATGATAATGAAGATGGATTAATCCTATCCATTTATAAGCAAAAGCAGTCTCTTCAAGTTTGAGAGAATACTCTAAAAATGGTAATGCACGCTCCATATTACCCGCTTTTATCGACATGTCCGCGGCCATCAGGTATCCGGTACTGTTTAAGGGCCGTAAGCATGTCAATGCATTATATTCCTGGAATGCGGCTTCAAAATTTCCTTTTGATTCATAATATTTGGCCAAATCCGCATGCCCGTCTTCAGATGTATAACTTCTATCCTTCCAAATTCGAAATGCAATATTTTCGATGATACTGTTTTTTTCATTTTGGGGGGAATATAGTTCCTGACCCTTCTCAACAAATGGCCAGCCAGATTTGAGGTGTTCAATTCTCATATCTGCATAAATGCTATCGAGTACCGAGTATCCCCACTCTTTTCTATAGTCAGATGAATTTTTTGGGGAACTAATTTCCCTTTTATCACCAATCAGATTTTTAGTGACAATTTCATTATAGAATGCATCTGCGATTAAGAAATGACCATCAATATTAGGATGTAAATGATCCAGCATGATATTATTACCAATCAGCTCATTCTCAGAAATTTGCTCAAAGTATTTTCGCATCTTGATGACATTCATTTCATGATTTTTGGCAATTTTATGGATGATCTCATTAAAGTCTTCGGAAGCTCTGAATCTTAAAGCATCTAAATCTTTCGCTTTCAGGTAGAGTTCTTTTGCTTCTGAATATTTTCCATCCCATTCAAATTTCTTCGACCTGGCATATAGTGCGCTGGCCGATTCATATTTTGAGGTTTTGACAGATTTAAACGGTGGTTGATCTCTTACATTACTCACCAACTCTGATAAAACCACTGAAACACCAGAGCTCTTATAGTCACCCAAAATATCTTCGAGATTTGCTTCAAATTGTTCAGCACCTAACTGAAACAGATCACCACCGTATTCGATGTTCTGTTCCTGCACCATTCGTTCCATCAGCGTGGCAGACATTCCTGATTCACTTTCTGATTGTGATCCAAATAAACCGGTAACATACTGAATAAAATTCTCAATTAATTGGAACGTTTTCAGATGCTTCAGCGACAGGTACATTTGTTTTAGCCATCTTGAATTACCGATATTCTGTGTGGAGGCAACACCAAGAGCGCCATAATATTCATTATGTCCGGCATAAATCAGGATTAAATCCGGATCGTATTCAAGTATGTCGTCGGTAAAATCCAACATCGTATAAGAATTAATAGCGGATATAGCCGTATTAATGACTTCAATATATCTATCCGGAAATGTATCATTTAAACGCTTTTGCAGAATCCGGGAAAACATGATATTATTTGTGTATGGCCAGCCAGCGGCTGTCGATCCACCAAGCACAAAAATCCGGTACCCGTTTTGTGGTTTATCTTTCAAGAATACATCATTTGTGGGATCAGGTACACCCTGACCGCTAAAGTATCTCTTTGCCACCCAACGGTTGAAATACATGTATCTCGAAAACTCACCCTTGCCCTGCAAAAACAGAGACAAGTCATCCCCATAGTCAAATATTCGCAGCCCTGATTCAAGTAATACTAAAAAGACCAGCGGTAAACTAACGAGTATTATCCAAAACAGGATGGTTTGTTTTTTTGAGCTAAGTCTTTTGTTCATGTTAAAACTTCTAATATTATATGCTCATGTTAATAGAATCCTTATCGAGCATCGAGGATCGAGCATCTTGACACCCCTAAAGTTCTGTCAATGTTATATTCCGGTACCAGGCTTCGGCTGGTGCACCACCGTGTATCTGCAGACCAATGATTCCCGATTTTGCAATGGAGCTATCTTCTTCAATATAATTGACCGTCTGATATCCATTTAACCATATTTGTATCTGCTTTCCAGTACAACGAATCACAAATTCATTCCAATCTTGCGTTTTATATATCTTTAATACTTCCTCTTCATTTCCGGTGACCAGCATTTTGTTACGTCGCGATTCATCATAGAGACTGCCCCAGATCATAGAGTAGTCTTCACCCTCACCTGCCATGTCTGCCTGATATCCACTGACCTCGGTTTCACCTGGAATCCTACGGCTTCTGAACTGTACGCCGGCATTATCACCCTTTCCGATGAGTTTTGCTTCAAGTTTCAGCTCAAAATCACCATATTCTTCTATCGTGCATAAAAATAAATTATGGGGTATTTCCTCCTCAAGTGATCCTGCGACAATTGCTCCATTTTCAATGCGAAACCAATCGAGATTTCCTTCCCAACCGGTAAAAGTGTTTCCGTCGAAAAGTGTTATAGCTGGTTTAATTTCCTGTTGTTTATTATTTGAACAGCCAAATAATAAGATCAAGATAAAGATTATTGAATTATTGAAAAAATATTTTTTCATCAAATCCTTTCCTTAATTTATGGCTAAAGCCTGTTTATAGATGATCTTTTATTCCCCTATCTAAAGATAGGGGCTAGTGAACATCGAGTTCACCCCATCCACCCTCTCTTACGATTCATGACACTCTTTTCCGACAATATTTCTTTAGCAATGGCAGCATTATCCCTGACCTGCCAGTCAAACATGCCGGCACAGACAAAGTCCGCACCATTTTGAAAGGCAAATTTGAATCCTTCGTTAGGATGAACGGCACCAGCTGCCAATACTTTAAAGCCTATCCAGGGGGTTTTGATATCTTGCATTACTTTGATACTTTTTTCAGGCCATTGTTCCCACATACAATCATAGTCATCCGGCCCAAAACTATCGACAAGATAAGGTCGTTTTTCATCTTCCTCTAATGCACCCCAGTAGGTATCAGGATGAATGGTTTTAAAAAAGTAATCACATTCAATTCCCGCTTTTTCACACTCCATTGGAACCCGCATATCATGTGCACCGATGCCTGCCAACAAGCCATGTTTCCTCATCTGGGAAACGTATTCTTCCAGCATATCAAACCGTTTTTTCTTCACCCATCTGTCGCCGCGACACCCTAACAGGTGTCCACCGACACAGCCTTCTTCAGCAGCCCATTCCGCCGTTTTTTTGATATCATCTTTCGTGATTGAGATTTGGTTATCGGTTCGCTTATCATCACTCCAATCATGGTGACCCGGATCCAGCTGAGCGAGCGAGTGCATTTTACCGCCGCGCTCCTTGTTGTAACGCTTTACAATCTCAACCCCACCAATATTTGTATTGATACCATTTTCCTCGCAGAGTTGCAATGTCTCTAAAATCTTTTCATCTGTAAAATATCTTTCCATTAATTCAGAAACATACAGCAAATTTCGGGCATGGGCCCCACCATAAAAAAGATTACTCCCGACGATTACCCTGCTCATTTCAATATTTCCAATCTTTCCCCGGGGAAGCCCTTTCACAGCACGCTGCTTTTGCTCATCTAATCCTGATGATTCGTTGATGATCGCTTGACGTGCCAAAAGCGCCTTTTCTTCGAAACTGCTCAAGCCAACCACAGCACCCGAAGCGACGATTGTCTTTTTTAAAAAACTACGACGGTTAACCTTTTTTGCCATGATTTATCCCCTTTTTTTAAAGAAGTAAAATTTGGCTAAAATTGCTCGGACTAAAATAAAACAATATAATTATAAATAAAAGTTTTCAGTATAAATCACATCTATTATAAATTTACTCTCGCAAAGATGCTAAGTTACCAAATTGATTGAATATTTATTGTCATCTCGGAGAGATCTTTGTATATGCATCGAAAGTTTTAATTATAATTGCCTAGATCCCTTCGGGATGACCGTCGGGATATATTTATACTCAGGTATTTGTTCTTAATGTTTTAATAGTTTAGTATGAATAAAGACATGATCTTCAGATAGGCAGCACTTCAAATGTTGTCGCTATTTTTGATTTCAGATTTATCCACAGCACCATGTCGATCCCACTTTTTGATTGCTCATAGCCGACGAAGTAGTCCTTACCAGCTTTCAACATTTTACCGTTGACCTTTAGGGCAATATTTTTTTTACCCCAATTTTTAATCACAAATGTCGGGTTGATGATCCAGACAGGTGCCGTTGATCTTTCCCCTTTTTCCATATATTCATCAAGTTTAAATTTTAGACGTTCTGAGTCTTCATTTGGTCGGCGGATGATATATGCCCGCTGTGTCTGATCATAAATATGAACTTTGTATTTTGGTTCAATCCCATTCATGATCAACCTTGGGGGACGTAACCAGGATTTGGCCAGTGGTAACAATTCTTTTGCCGGATTTTCTGAGTGAATCATTCCCGACAAATAGACTTGTTCCAGTCGGTTATCCGACCGATAGTAATGCCACCAATTGAGGATATGCCCTAATGATGTTGAATAACCATTATCTCCTGGATTACGCGGCCAGGTTTGAAAAATATGTGGAAGCGGACCTTCCGGTGGATAAGGTTCATTCTCAATGCCGTGTGGTATACAAATAATGTAGGGCCGATATTCAGATTTTAGATTAATAACCTTGATATTGGCAGCAGCAAATTCACCAAATTCTTTAGGATAGGGTTTATAGGAGATTGTTTTACTGCGACCATCCATCATGATGAGCGTTTGCGGTGCCGTTTCAATATCATCCTCAGGAACATGACCACGTTGGCCGAAAATAAACTCTTCGTGAAATTCATGCACCACATTCGGTGGAATCTCGCGAATGGGTACCATGCCCTCAAAGGTTTGGTCCGTGACCAACGTGCTTTGCTCTGCCAGCCCTGTATAAATGCGAACATGTCTTGTATGCATCCCATCCGGATAGATATAGTACCACTCATCGGTCCAATCTCCCTTTCCGTAGGGTGAACCACCCGGTATATCCGAGTGAGCAATATAACCATCCGGATCAGCCAGAGCAGCACGCCATCTTACAACAATTCTCGCCGGATTTTGACTTTCAATCCACATACGAGCATAACGCGCCTCTTTATCCCACAATACTTCACAGGAACTGGATGCCTTTGGATCATAGGTCTCCGTCCAGCCATTTGAATAATGAATATTATTTTCGGTGACCTGGCAGGAATAACAGGGCATGCTAAAGCGCATTTTAGTGGGATTCTGATCAAAAAATACTTCGACTGCCACTCTCTGCAATTCAAGTGGTACGGCTGAACTTGGTTTTTCAATATATTTGACAACAGGTTCTGTTGTGCCAATTGCCCGGAATTTTGATTTTTTTACTTCCTTTGTTGTCATCTGGGGTTGACTAAAACTAAATGAACAATAAAGGATACCTGAGAGAAATAATATCCAATTTAGATTTTTCATGATCCTCCTTTTACCTGGTTGGTTTCGAATTGTAATAGAACACGGATTACTCTGATAAAGCCGATTTCCGCGGATTATTTATTTATTACTCGTTCCACCGCTCCTGCGGGAGGAATCCAGAACATCAAACACTTTGTCACTATTTCTGGATACCTGCTTTCGCAGGTATGACACTGTTTATTTAGAATCTTTGCGATTACTTTGTTTCAATTTTAAATACATACGCATATTCGCACGGTTTTTTTGATGGAGGCTTCACTTTCAATCCATTATCATTAAGGGACCATTCGAGATTTTCCTCTGTTCCAAGCATGCTGACAGAACCGATTTCTGATGTTGAGGTACCGGCAAAACTTTTTATTGTTACGGATTCAATCGGCCAGGCGAGACAAATTGCATAAACTGTATTTTCTTTTGCTGTAAAGAGTATGTCCTGAGCACTGTACTCCGGCTCCACAAATTTTTCAAAGTCACCTTCATAGGAATTAATATATTCAACTTTTGTATCGCCTTCTTTCAATACTTTCCAACTTTTCGTGCCATAAACAGCTTCCCCATTCACTTTAAGCCAGTTTCCCATCTCCTGCAGACGTTTCACACTTTCTTCGGGAATAATGCCACGTTCCGTTGGTCCCACATTGAGTAAAAAATTACCGCCTTTACTGGCAATATCGATCAGATTGGTAAGCAAAACACTGGTCGGTTTCCAGTTTGGATCACTCCGTTTATATCCCCAGGAATCGTTCATTGTCATGCAGGACTCCCAATCCCTGGCACCCTTTTTTCCTGGAATTGATTGTTCAGGTGTGCCAAAATCGCCCATAACCAATTCCATTTCCCTGGTTCCGGCAGCGCGATTATTGATGATCAGATCCGGATTCAATTTCCAAAGGAAGTCATGGATCTCTTTACCATCATCCGGCGTCCACCATTCCGTCCATCCGCCGTCAAACCACATCACTCCTGGATCATAAGCTGTCACTATTTCCTTTAGCTGACCTTTCATATACTCAATATATTCACTTTTGCGGTCCGGCTTTATCTTGTTCAACCCATAGACATTCCAGCTGAGTTCGGGTTTATCATCATCTTCTGCTTCAGTCATTGCCTTGTAGTATTCATCATAATTTGGATATTGGGCAGGATGGTGCCAGTCAAGAATTGAATGGTATGTACAAAAGCGGATGCCTTGTTTTTTACACTCTTCACTGAGCATTTTTAGAACATCGTTCTTAAATGGGGTTCGGTCCATAATATCATAATCAGAGACTTTTGAATCATATATGGCAAATCCATCATGATGTTTGGAAGTGATTACCAGATACTTCATTCCCGCATGTTTAGCAATTCTCACCCACTCCGCGGCATCAAAATCTACCGGATTAAATTGAGGAGTCAGTCTCTCATAAGTACCTCTTGGAATATCTGCGTGGGACATTATCCATTCACTGATACCTCCATATACTTTGCCATTCCATTCACCGGCCGGAATAGCGTAAAGCCCCCAATGAATGAACATACCGAATTTTGCTTCGCGCCACCAGGCCATACGCTGATCCCGTTCTTCTTTTGATTCTACTTTTGTGTATTTTTCTGCCTCCTGAGCAACTGATACGTTTATGGATGTTAAAATAACCAAATTAAAGATTAAGCAGATAAGTTTCTTACACATCATGATCTTTCTCCTTGGTATTTTTTTATCTTTAAGTCAATTATTTTGATTTTCCCATGATATCTTCCATTGCTAGATAATATTCTTCTATCATCCGCTGGAGAACCTCAGGCTTCTGCTGGGCGATGTTTGTTGTTTCTCCCCGGTCTGTTGACAGATCAAACAGAAGGGGTGGATCGAATTCGGTCACCTTTGCCGGACTTCCAGTGATTGGATCACGGAGAATATCATTTGTTCTGAAGTGGATAGGCTGTACCACCAAATTCTTTAAACATCGACCAGGGCCCATTATCACTGGTATAAATAAGCAAAGTATTATCAATAAGACCTTCCTCTTTTAGAGATTTAATGATCTCACCCAGAGACCAGTCCAGTTCTTCAATGACATCCCCATAAATTCCACCATTACTTTTCCCCTTAAAGTTTTTTGAGGCAAAAATCGGAACGTGTGGCATGTTATGTGCCAGATATAGGAAAAAAGGATTGGTTTTATTTTCTCTGATGATCCGGATTGCTTCAGTGGTATATCGCTGTGTAAAAAGCGATTGTTTAGCCGGGAGTTCGATCTGATCGAGGTTACGAATCAACGGAACGGGCCAATCTTCTTCTTTAGCCGTTTGAAATACATCATAATTCTGACTTTTTCCTTCAGGAGCGGGAACATCATTACTGCCCGGTGTACCGTAATAATAATCGAATCCCTGATCAAGTGGATGTAGCCCATCACCGAGACCAAGGTGCCATTTGCCCAGAATGGCTGTCGCATAACCCTGGTCCTTTAGCATCTCAGCTATCGTCGTCTTTTCAGCCAGCCGGCTGCGACTCACACGGTCTCTTTCTGGATGGATTCCTGTCATTAAACCTTTACGGCTGGGCACGCACCAGGCTCCCGATGAGTAGAAATCTGTAAAACGTAAACCACCTGCGGCAAGGGCATCAATATTAGGCGTTTTAATGACGGTGTTGCCATAACACCCTGCATCACCATACCCCATGTCGTCAACCATAATCAGGACGATGTTTGGTTTGCGATGAAGAGTTGACCTTTCGGATGAGCTGCAGGAAATCAATATGCAGTAGAAAATCCAAATGCCAAAGCCCAAATGCCAAATCTTCATTTAACCTCACTTCCCTTTTTAACGCAGAGTTTTTTTGTTTATGTGTCATCCCGCAAGGATCTTTGCTCTTGTTGATACAGATTCTGCATGCAACTGCAAAGATCCTTGCGGGATGACACACACAACCGTTTTCACTGTCGTTCTATAATTCCGTTGCAGTAAATATCTATTTTGTCCCGGCCTCGGGATAACCATTTATACCGACAGTGTCTTGGGAGCCGGTGAACCCAGGGCCACCGGCACCAACAAATCCATTACTGGCACCAGATTTATCAGAACTGACCCAAAAAGCAAAAAGCGATCCATTTTTAAGTTGAAAACGGAATTTGACCGGTCTTCCTGCTAAACCTGAGAGATCATTATGTTGCCAAGCCAGGTTTATCAATGTCTTGTTTTCAGAGATAGAAATACAGTTATCTAAACTAAAAGGTGAAATTAAAGTGTCTTTCTCATCCAATACTTCACATTTTAGCTCGCCCTGAGGACAATTCACATTAACAAACAGATATTTTCCATGAAAGATCACGGGCCTTGTTGTTAACGTTTGGATTTGATCCCCGGCATCCATGGATGCAAACCCATCACGGCGTAAAAATGCTAATCCGGTAGCAGCATCCGCATCCCAATCTTTACTTTCTTTTGATGGTTTTGCCCTCCCGCTGAAATAAAAATAGAGTTTATCGCCCACAACCAGGCATCCACCGGCCACAGATTGTACATTGCCATAGCGCCAGTTATTTACATCCCAGGAACTTGTAAAAAAACGTTCCCGACTCGGACGATCCCAGTGAAAACCGTCGCGGCTGAAGCCCAAAAGGACATCGTTACGTTTTTGCAGGTCCAGTTCACCACAAAAATGATTTTCCGGTCCCTGCCAGATTGAGAAATATCCGATCATAAGGCTTTCATATGGGAAAGCATCAAGATTATAAAGTTGAGGCGCATTATGTGAATAGTCAGGATCGGTATGACGTGGATCAAGATCATCGGCATGAGCCCAGAATACAGATTTTCCTTCTACATATGCTGATTCTGTCTCATTTTTTGTTGCTTTTTCCGGATCTATCACATCACCTGAGGGACTAATCATTTGAGATGCATTTGGCGTAATTTCTTTCATAAGTTCTGATGGAGAAGATGCTTCAAGGTAAGCCCGACATCTTCCAGCACCATGCTGGTATCCTTCAATTCTTTGACTGAGCACCCAAACCTGCCTAAATGGATTGTAAAATGTAGTTGACCGGTCTCCCCAAATTTCAGGTTTTGCTTTTGGCTCAGACCAGTGGATGCCATCAGCACTGGTGCGATAGACCATCTTCCAGCCGCTTGGATCTTCTGTAGCAAAATATTTATAGCGTTCTTCAGGATTTGTAGTCTTATGGTCCAGCCAAATGGTATTGCTATCGAAATATCTTTGACCATCATGAACCGGATCGACTACAATATTGGTCCCTTCGTGTACATCCAGGATAGGCTTCTCCCAATGGATGCCATCTTGACTGATTGCAAAGCATGTCGTAGCCAGAAAACCACCCGTATACCATATTTTAAATAGATTCTCATCAGGATCATACCAGGATCCCCCGCTGAAGGGTGCTGCAAACAATCCTCGCCGCTGATTTTCCCAGGGTTTATCAGGTTTAATTACCGGGTTTTTTTTATAATATTCAGGTTGGTGAAAAGTACGTTTCATTGTAGTTTTCTCAATTAGAAAATCATCAATAAACAACTGGCGGCCCACTTTGATAAGAATAATTTGAGGAGGATTATTCAGATATGGTACCGGCATCGGTTCACGATTCAATAAAATATTTTTAGGCGGCCACTCGTCTGGCAGAACGATGCCATTATACAATTTTTCCCCGGCAAGTGAACACAAACTTGTTGCCCATACAAAAATAGAAATAAAGTTTAAAAATTTCATTTTGCTCCAATCAACTTTTAACGAAAAGGTCGCAGAGAATTCTATTTTCCGTAATAATGTCATCCCGAATGGATCTTTGCTCTTGTTGATACAAATTGTACAAGCAACTGCATACATCCCGCACAAGGCTGGGTGACAAAATAAAATTGCCTCTAAGCGTTCTCAGCGTTTTAAATACATTTTTATGTGCGTTCCACCGCAGGAACTGTGGAACCAGGTAACTATCTGGTTACGACGCTCCTGCGTCGTTACCAATGAGTGAGACGCGATAAATCGCGTCTTTACATAGTTATTGGTAAATCGATTTCATTTTCCAGGCTTTTATTTCTTTAACATTGAGATCCGTGTCTTTGGTAAACAAGTTAATATTTGGATTCTTTCTAATATGGTCATGAGCGACAACAGCTGCCTGGCGGTCATTGGCAAATACCTCAACAATGTTTTTATCTATGAAAACACGTAGTGTCAAATCTTCATCTGCTTTTAATTCGAAGGGTGGTTCAATGGAAGCAACGCCTAATGTTGTCCTACCTGACCCAGCAGTAATAGTAATTGATTCATTGCCTTGTTGATCACCCAACATATTGATCCCGAATTCCTCTGGTAAAGGCGCCTTGAATATTACCTGCAGTTCGAGGGCATCACCAGTTACCTCCGGTAAATTCAATCCTTTGTCTTTTAAAACAGTGATATTTGCTTTTGACAACTCATCGGATCTCAAAATTTCTAATTCTTTCAATGGTCGGATGCGCAGAATACCATCTTCCGGTAATTCAAGCTCTCTTGGGAGGGACTGAATACCTGTTTGCGAAGATTCGGTAATCAGCCAGGCCCACATGACACGACGGCCGTCTTCGGAAAGCATCGATTCAGGGGCAAAATAGACCAATCCACCCGGACCACTTTCCCATTCCATATCCACCCAGTTCATCTTTGCATGGAAATCTGGCAAATACTTTTCATCTTTAAAATCACCAAGAAAATATCGACAACCAAGCGTGTGACTGATACATAAAAGCATCCACCTGTTACCAAGTTTGAACATGTTTGCACAGGAAATATCTTCAGCTCTTCCCACACCAAGGTTATCCGGATATTCATCATGAAGTACCTTACCCATATAGATCCAATTTTTTAGATCATCTGATTTCATTAATTCCGGATCTTTTCCACCAGATAGTGCATAATAGGTGTCACCGATCAACCAGCAGTCCGGATCCCAATAATAAATATCCTCTACCGGATTTCCTTTATTATCTCTGGCTATTACAGGCCACGGTTTTTCCCATTCATCCAAATTATCATCCAAGGCAACTGTCACGACATTTGTTTCTGATCCCACACCATGGTATATCATCGCCGGTTGTCCTTCTTTAGTGAAGAATCCGGTGCCACTATACATTCCATGCCCGGTAAATGGGGGCGTGAGCACTGTTTTATGCCACTTCCAGTAGATCATGTCTTCGCTGGAAATATGTGCGTATGCAATTCCAAAAATGTTTTCATAGATATAGTGTAAGTGGTAGCGACCTTTGTAAAAATAGGCAGGATTTGGATCACCTGGTTCCGCTCTTCCCGGACCGGGATGTGCCAAATGAAAGGTTAACCAGTCATCAGGTGCTTTTTCAGGCCATACAGGTGTTTCAGGGATATACTCACGTATAGCAACCATATATCGCAATTGATCGGTGACCAGTTTGCCATCAGAAACTTTGATATCTTCTTCACCTTTATTATGAAAAGTAAACTTGCCTGTTTTTTCAACGACATCCTTATCTTCAAAATCCCACCAGGCATATGGACTGATATCAGAGGGTTGATTGGCTTGCAGCGACTTTATTTCCTCATTGGTCAGCGCCTGACTATAAATGCGGGCATCCTCAATGGAAGCGGCAATAAAATCTCTTTCAATCAGATGAGGTATACCAAAAACAGCATAATTATTTGTGCTGCTGAGAAGATCTACATTTTGTGCCGGATAAGTGGATTTTAATTCACCATTTCGGTACATCTGGATCTCAGATCCCTTATAAACAACTGCCAGCTGGATTAATTCTCCGGTCGTATCGGACGCCTGAACATTAATACCTTTGTCTATTTTTGTACGATTATTGTCTTCACTGCCGGCAATCCATAGGCCACCGTTTTCTTCGGAAAGAATAATTCCATCAAACCGCTCACCGTCCTGAATGGTCAGTACGGATCCGCCTAAAAGTTTTGTGTTATTCAGAGATACCCAGGCGACCAGGGTTTTGTCGGTGTTTTTTGAAGGTGTGCAACTGAATACTAGACCTGAAATCATTAAAAAAATAATGTTTTTTGTCATCATCCCTCCTAATTTTTCCTTATTGTCATCCCCGCGCAGGCGGGGATCCAGGGATTAAATTTACGAATAAAATCTTGGATTCCTGCTTTGCGCCGGTAGGCGCATCCGCCCACAGGCGTGATCGCAGGAATGACAAATATGTTGAAATCTATACGTTCCATAGGGCAGGCATCCTTCCATGGCGGGACCCCTACAGGTCACAACTATTATTAGCAGAGATCATATTGGGAGCAATTCATCCAAAATATGATACGCAGTCAAAACGGCACATATAAACATTACACCAATACTCCATTACTCCAGTACTGCAAAATCCCAATACTCCAATCATTCCTTATCCGTCAACATTTTTTTAAAGAATTCCGTCGCCAGGGCGATGCCACGATCATTGCCTTCATAAAATCCATGGCCCTCATCGGGAATCCAGGTCAGTTCTGCATAAACGCCGACTTCCTGATATTTGTCATATAATTCCTGAGAGTTATCAGGTGGAACGGTCTCATCCGTCGTGCCGTGAATCAGGTAAAGCGGAGCGGAACTTTTACTGATATTTTCATAGGGTGACATCAGTTTCAATTCTTCCGGAGACATTTGCAGCCATCTTGAGATACGACTATCTTTGCTTAGATTAAAGGAAGGGGTTGCGATTCCGACAACGGCCTGAACGGCACTGGATTGATTCTGGTTACCGCCGGTGCCTTCTATTTCAGGTATATCGGCAGTGGTTCCCAGCAAGGCTACAAGATGGGCACCGGCTGAAGCACCAATTGCCCCGATTCGATCTGGATCTATACCATATTTAACGGCATTTGCCCGCACCCAGCGTACAGCTGCTTTGGAATCATAGACGCATTCTTTTATGGTGACCGCGGGCAACATTCTATAGTCAATAGTCACGGCTGCAAATCCATTATCTGCCAGATACTGGGCAAATGGTTCGAACCACACACGGCGGTTCACCCTCCAGCCACCGCCATGGATACAAACGACACAGGGGATGGGATTATCACTCTGATTTTCAGGCAAAAACAGATCTAACATCAGTTTTTTATTAGGATATTCAGCAAAGACGAGATTACGATGAGCAACAACATTTTTTGCGGTATAATCAAAAATGGGTTTATTTCCATATAATTCATAACTGAGGATGGTCAGAACTTTTTCCCAATCTTCTTCGCATCCTTCTTTTATAAGATTTTTGGATTTACAATATTCGATAAAGGGCTCTATAAATACTTCGGGATCCTCTTCGCAGGTATCAACGCCCAGGAAAAATGTTCTTCTTGTTTTTAAATAGTCGTCATTAATTTCAGAAATGCATTTTTTTTCAGCAGCAAAAAATCCAATATAGGGTTCGTCTGCCTCAACGCGCGCTAGGAATTTTTCGTAGGCTGGATCGGTTTCTGATGAACAATTTATGAGTATAGTTGATAAAAATATCATAAGCGGAATAGCAATCAATCCATTTTTCATTTTAATAACCTCCATAATTAATCTGGTCGTTTCTCATGCTTGGGTCATCCAGCATGCGCTGGACTATAATAGCGGAACATCTACGATGTTCTTAATTCCCAATTCCGGGTTCCAAATTCCCAATTATATGTCATATTGGTTTACTATAGCCCTGTTTTTTATACCTCTCCAGTAATGCTGTCAATCTTTTTACAATCTCCGGCTTTTTTGCAAAAAGGTTGTTTTCTTCAGATGGATCCTTTTCTATATCGTATAACTGGCCGGGGGCTTCTTCTTCAGGGCCACCGCTAAGGTATCCTCCTTCTTCTGTTCCGATGATCAGTTTCCATTTACCTTCACGAATAGCAAAAACACCAGCCCCGCTATGATGAATAATATCTTTACGGATAGGTTCATCAAGTTTTTTATCAAGCCAATAAGGAAGCAGATTGTAACTATCTTCACCTATATCAGATGGAAGATCACTATCAGTAATTGCAGCAAAGGTACTAAACATATCCACCAGACCAATTGGATTATGATTTTCAGATCCCGGAGCAATTTTCCCGGGCCAACGTACCACAAAGGGAACGCGATGACCGCCTTCCCATATCATTCCCTTACTTCCCCGGTAATCTCCTGCCGGTAGATGTCCTTGTGTACTGGTAGGATCATTCGGGTTTGGGCCATTATCGCTTGTAAATACAAAGATGGTATTCTGTGTGAGACTTCTTTGGTCAAGATATTTATCCATTTCTCTTACAATCCAATCGGCAAGTACACATTGATCGCCTCGGTCCCCTGCCTGACTTTTACCCTTTACAAATTCCGGTGGATCCCATGGAATATGAGGGACAGACAGAGGAAGATAGAGAAAAAATGGTTTTTGGGGATGCGCGTTTAGATGACTTTCAATAAATTGAATTCCTTTACTTAAAATAGTGGTATCAACCTTTTCATGCTGCCAACCTTCAGAGATATACCATTGCTTCTCCTTGATGATATTACCCTTAATTTTTCCATTCTCAACCCAAAAGTTAAACAGATCATCTGTTGGACAACCAGGGGTGACATATGAATAATTAAATCCACGCTGTTTGGGACCATCAAGCACTGATTTTGTAAAATCTATATCATATTGATAGCCGTCTTCATTTCCTGACTCAATGGGTGCCGGTCCCACACCGCTTCTCTGAAAGGTCATACCAAGATGCCATTTTCCAATACACGCAGTATTATAGCCATTATCCTGTAAAAATGTGCCGATAGTATTTCGCCCATCCTCGATCACCGGTGTATGTGGTCCTTCGATAACGCCTCTTTTTAACAAACCTCTCCAGGCATATCTTCCGGTCAATAGAGCATATCTGGTAGGTGTGCAAACGGCTGAAGGTGAATGGGCATCCGTAAATTTCATTCCTTCTTTTGCCAGTTGATCTATGGCCGGTGTGGGAATTAAGGATTTGGGATTATAACAGGATACGTCGCCATATCCCATATCATCAGCCATGATAAAGACGATATTGGGTAAGTTAGGTGTTGCTGCATTCTGGCAGCTACTGGACACTACCAGAATAACAATAATCAAGACGTAAATCACCATTCGTATAATCATTATATTTTCCTATTAACAGAAAGGGTCGTCCCTATGGGACTGCGATATTAATGTTATTCCCCAACCCCGGATTCCTGCATCCCTTCGGGATTTGTCATCCGGGGCTACTACTGGGTCGTCCAGCATTCGCTGGACTATTAATTTCTTTCTATTTTGAATGAATATGCATGGTCACATGGTTTTTCTTCAGGCGTGGTAATGACCAATCCTTCCGGTCTGTGATCCCATGTGAGTTCTTTAGCCACGCCAAGCATTGTTATCCGTTTAATTTCTCCCTCCAGTAGAGCCGCACGAGTGCCGAGAGATTCTATCACAACTTTCTCTCCCGGCCAACCCAGGCAGGTTGCATATAAAACATTGTCTTTAACAGTAAATCGTATATCCTGTGGTTGATACTTAATTTCAACATCCTGACTGTAATGACCGGTTACAATTTTACCCGCCTGTCTTAGTTCATCCAGTTTGTCAAAATCAAGATCTTTATCGTTTGCAAAGTAATTGAGGGGGAACTCTTTTATCTCGGTTGGGCCTCCTCCATAAAT
>Ga0209536_100002805_pt1 | contig 28287 bp, 20 predicted proteins | sample DeeMarSeWOR28_12_FD_187461 | JGI IMG/M metagenome (GOLD analysis project Ga0209536, IMG submission 187461) | Marine sediment microbial communities from White Oak River estuary, North Carolina - WOR-2-8_12 (SPAdes) (version 2) | ecosystem: Environmental > Aquatic > Marine > Intertidal zone >... | reverse complement strand
TTCCTGTAAAAATTTAAAACAACGGGGAAGTATCTGGGAGAGCTGTGGTAATCGTTACCGCTTTCTAATAGAGAAATTAGATGAAAATCGCACAAAGTGTCACTGCGAGGCGGCCATAGGCCGACGTGGCAGTCTCCTCGTCATCGGGAGATTGCCATGGTCGCTGGAGAACGCTCCCTCGCAATGACATATCCAATTGTACGAAGTTTGAATACTTTGTCTATTAGCAGAGAGTCTCAGATTGCAACTTGACTAACTCACCTCATGGTTCACGAACGGTTATCGATTTCAATACGAAACGAACGGGGTAATTTTCGTCAGATCGAGCAGCAATTCCGATCTGCCCTTGCTCTAAAACGAACTGCTCGCTGGGATATTTATTCAATATAGTGGTGTCATTAACAGACAAAGATAGGTTGTTTCCATTACAATTGACTCGGATTTGATTTTCTCTAGGCTCATCCCGCGGAGAGTAATTGATACTCGGGATAAAACCCTGTTTAATGATATTGCCCTCTGTATCAACATCCGAATCCATGTTATCAACATATCGCAAATAATACTCCCCACCTCCGTTAATGTCGAATTCATACCAGCCCTTATCGGTGTATTGGCAAACCAGGGCAAATGTCTCAATGTGTTGTAGATCCTCAACAACCACTTCTATTTCGACATTGCTGTAGATAACAGCTGGGTTGTAGATGAAATAAGCCCAGATAAATTTACGATTAAGATTAAATACTATACTTCCATCTGCAATTGCAGATCGAAAATTCATTCGTTTGTTTGGATCTCCATTCCTGAATATAAGGGTCCAGTTCTTTTTCCATATGCTTTCCTCATCAAATTCTTCTGTGAAAGAACGGAGAACCACAGTCGTTGGTGTAGCCGCAATGGTTGGCACTGGGCTAAGAGTGGGCATTGTCGTTTGTGTTGGTCTTAAAGTAGCTGTTTGTGTCGGCAATGGTGACGGTATGAATTTAGGAAATAGCAAGGTTGAACCTATCAATACACTGATGATGCCAAATATGCCTGCGAGTACCCATTTTAGACTTCGCTTGTTTCGATCCTCCGTTCCCGCAATGTCAGCAGAATCGATTTGACTTAAGTATGATCTGGCCCCCTTTTTTGATGGCACTGTTATAGGTTCTTCCACAGCACGATGGATTTCCTTTTGGTTACTTACAGGAGAACTCGTATTTTCTTGGACAGTTGATTCCGCTTCATTCACCATTGTTGATAAAAGTTCTTTTGCACTTTTTATACCTTCGCTGAAGCTTTTCTGGGTAAAATCAACGTACTGCAGCCTGGACAAGCGTAGTGGTATTTCACATTCTTCCAACAGGACGGGCAAAATATGTTTGCCATGATCTATCGCATACCCTACTTCGTCTTTGGCGTTTTCGGAAGCAACCGATGCAGGTGTCATGATAAACATAAATATTTCGCATTCCCGCAGGGCTTTCTCTATCTCATCGTCCCATCTCGCTCCTGTAGGGATATCGTATTGATCCATCCAAACAGCAAAGTTCGCTGCCTTTAATTCGCAGGCAAGCTTAAGAGCAAATTGTTGATTTTCGCGTGAATAGCTGATAAAGGTTCGCAACTGATTACTTGACATAATTCTCCCTTTCACTATTCGTTAATTACATTATACAAATTAAATTAGCAAATACAATAATTTTAGGGGAGAGGAATCAAAATACTCATCTCGAAGATATATTTTTTTGAGAAGGTTTGAAGCCAAATTGACTGGCACATGGAGCGACGATTTCGGTCAATCACCGCATCAGCGATGGGGCAGAGGCTGTGCAGTTCATGCAGGCATTGGTGAAGTATCTGGAAGAGCTGTTACGGTTGATAATGTAAAAACAAAAAAGTAAAATCTCCGAGTTCCTCAAATGAACTCGGAGATTTTTGTTGGCTAATGAATTGGACTGCTTAATCCTCAACTGTCAAAAGGTTCGATGTTTTGGAGTTTTAACCAATTATAGTGAATGTGCACCCTGGTAACGTCATCAAGCGTTTCAACAATGAACCCTACCTTTACCCATTGACGATCTTCTATGGTGATTTTATGTACCAGGTTGCCATTAACATAGTATGAAAACTCAGCACCGTTTGCAATCACTGTCAAGCGATCTTCCAGTTCTTCTGAAGCCCCACGAATTGAACTTTCTTGGCCCGATTTAATAATTGTCAGGTCAGATACATCGCTTAATACAGTGTCTGGGTCCAGTGGCCCTTTTAGTACTTGCCAGTTCTGGTTATTTGCAGATACTACAAATGCATAAAATTGATCATCTGTTGTTTGGATTCCCAAACCATACAAGAAATTACCCTGTTGATTATCTGTGTTAGCTTTGTCGACAAAAACTCCAGTCTCTAAAACAAAGTTGGAGTATGTATCTTGATCATAAAAAGCTGGGACGAACTTATTTGGTTCCCTGGCCTCTACATGATAGAACCCAAATTCATGATAATCGAATAAGAATTTATCCTCAATGATGCGGGGCCATTTTGTGTTGCTGGATTCAAAGTTATCGTCCAAGGCTAATGCTTCGTCACTTTTGCGAGTAACATTTTCTCCACTTGCAACACAGCGAACCCCGGCTTTTTCAATAGCAGTGCTATTATCCGTAATAGAAACCGCCGTTGTCAAAATGTCTAACGGACCATAAGCCCCGCCGCGCATTACATGTTCATTTTCTGCTGTTGAAGTATAAGGGTCCTGCACCCATTCCCATACATTACCGGACAAGAAGTAAGCTCCAAAGTAACTGCGATTGGCTGGATTGCTATCTACCGGGCGGGTACCTCTCGTTTCTTGCCTAACTTCGTCTGGATCGTTACCCCAGGGATATTTCCAGCCGAACGGTCCTCGCGCAGCGACCTCCCATTCAGCTTCTGTAGGCAGGCGTTTTCCGGCCCACGAGCAATACTCTTTTGCCTGATCCCAGGTAATTTTTGATACCGGGTGATTTTTTAAACCAACTGGGATTTCACCATCAACCCAGTAGCCAGGCGGATTTTCGTTTGTCTCGTCCACGAATTTTGCATAATCGCTATTTGTTACCTCATATCGGTCGATCCAAAACTCGGCTAAATCGACAGATGTATTCGTGTTTATTGTGTAACTGCCTGCTGGTATATTGACCATCCCAGCAGATGTAATGGAGGCCGGTTTGCCTTTGGCCAGGAAAACAGTCGCGCCAATAATCCCTGCTAACGCCACAAGCAATCCTACAGCACCAAGAATAATTACTTTTCGTGAAAATCTTTTTTGGAATGATCCAACCATGCCAGATGTGTCTTGAGTAGACTCTGTTTCAGAAGAAATTTCAGTTTCGGTATTTTCTGCTGTGAGTATCTCAGTTGGTGCAACGGGAGTAGAACTCCGATGTAGTATCTTTTCTGTGTTAGGTTGGCTCTCCCCATGCTGCCCTTCGACTTCAAGACCTTTTGCTTCCCCTGCTTGTTGAATTTGTGCTTCGGTGTTTGCCAGGAGAGTCTTCGTTTCCCCATGATCGGGAATCAGCTCTAAAACCTGATAAAACTTCTGCGCAGCGCCCTGCAAGTCTTCGTTCTGGAGAAACTGCTTTCCTTCCATCAGAAGAGCCGACGCTTTTAGTACACTTTGCTGTTCAGTGATATACCGATTGGATGCGGTTCTCCGCAAAACAATTCGTGCCGCGGTCTCTTTTGCTGACAGCTTCTCTTCGGCTTCTACCTGCTCCTCTTTGTTTTGACGAACATCAGGAATCTCTGTTCTTGGAATAGTCGCTTCGTTTATCAGGTTTGTCAGCAGATGTTTGGCACTTTCGACACCCTCATCATAGTTCATCGTAGTGAAATCAATATATTGAAACCTTCTCAAGCGTAAGGGTACATTGCAATTTTCCAATAAAATTGGCAATATGCGTTTGCCGTTGTCGATGGCATAACCGATTTCATCTTTTACGTTTTCAGACGCAATTGACGCAGGCGTCAGAATCAGCAAAAAGATTCCGCATTCCTCCAGCGCTTTTTCTAGTTCATTATCCCATCTCGCACCTGTAGGAATATCCAATTGGTCGAGCCAAACCAGAAACCCATCTGACTTCATTTCTTTGGCAAGTTGCAGGGCGAAATCTTTATTGATACGTGAATAACTAATAAATGTACGGCGTTGCTTTTTGGGATTCATAATTATCTTTCCAATATTAATTTGCCACAAAAAAATGACAGTTTAGACCCAAATTGGAGGGAATGTGTACGTTATTGTACCCTAAAAATGTTCAATCCCCATCGTCATTTAGGGTGATTTGTGTATCGTTATGAAAGGTTACGATATGTTTATTGGTCTCTTCAAAAGGCAACTAAACAAAATTGAAGCCGCCCAATTCATGCTGGCTCTCTCGAAACAACGCCGGGCGATGTGGCGAAATATTTAGAAGAGCCCCGGAGGCTGTTGATATAGTGAAGTTTGCCCAGTCGGGGCTAAACCCCCGACTGGGCTTTGAGTTATTATGGCACGTAATACTCGATCACTAACTGGGGTCGTTCGGTTACTTCACCTGAAGCTCCGCTGTGAAATCTCAGGAAGTCATTGTCTCTATCATTGTTATCATCTATTTGGAACAGCAGGCGGAATTGCGTTGATCCATACACATTGATGTATTGAAAAGCCGAATCATCTAGCCAAGTCCAATACCAGCCGTAGTAAGGGTTGTTCTGGATCAGGCCGACAACCTCCTGGCTGGCCGGAGCCTGGAAGTCGGAGTTTTGTAAGCCCCTGAATGGAAAAGGACCGAACGCGCTGAAGGAACCAGAGCGAATATCTACCTGGATATTCTGGTGCGTTTCGAACGGATTGGTACCGACGATGCCTCTTCCCTGAATCATCAGTAAAGCTTTTGTGATCACGGCGTTGTCGGGTAGCGTGTCTGTTGAAAAATCTAGAATGGCGCGATACTGGCGATTTCCTTTGTCATCCCCCAGAATAAATGAGTCGGCCTTTGAATTCCTGGAGCCGCCCCGGTCGGTAGTTTCCTTTGATTCGAGTACCCAGCCATCAAATTTACCATTTGACCTGAAAGTTTCTGTGATTGCAGACGCGCCGATTTTCTGGATGGTATATTCTTCACCCGTTGTGAAATTTCCGTTGCCGAGTCCTGCTCCGGCCAGGGGCTGGCCTGCTGCGTCCAGGATGCTGTCATTATCCAGGATGTCCAACCGCAATGTGCCGTCACCGCTGCCTGTGCTGGTTGAGACAGTGTACAGATAGCCTGAACCGCTGATCCCTGTGATGGATGTTCCCGAAATATTTCCAGTCGTGGACAAGAAGAAATCGCTCGCGTCTACGCCCGAAACTGCTTCCGAGAAAACGACGCTAAAATTTACATCATCAGCAGTGGTGGGATTGGCATCGGCACGCAGGCTGCCGGTCACGATGGGAGCGGTCTTGTCAATCGTGTAGGCTTCGCCTGCGGTGAAAACTCCATTGCCTGCACCTGCTCCACCCAGGGGTGAATTGGAAGCGTTTACGATACTATCGTCATCCAGAACATCCAGACGCAGACCCCCATCACCATTGCCGGTACCGATTGTGACGGTGTAAGTGTTCCCCGTGCCGCTGACGTTGGCCACAAATGCGCTGTTCAGGTTGCCGGTGGTCGTCAGGATGAAGTCGGTTGCGTCTACGCCGTTGACAGCTTCGGAGAAACTGACTGTGAAGCTAACGCTGTCGGCAGAAGTCGGATCGGGATCGGCACGCAGGCTGGAGGTCACGCTCGGTGCGCTTTTGTCGATCGTATAGGTCTCACCGCTTGTGAAGTTTCCATCGCCTGCGTTTGGTCCGCCCAATGGATTGTTTGTCGTGTCTACGATTGAATTATCGTCCACAAGGTTTAGATGGAGCTCTCCGCTGCCGGAACCGGTATTCACACTGACGGTGTATGTCGTCCCTGAAACCGGTGTGACGCCAATGATGGAAGCGCCCGTGATGCCCGGGCTGGTAGTTAATTCAAAATCGTTGAACGGCGGAAGAAAATCTACACCTGTTACGGATTCTGAGAAAGTAACCCTGAAATTCACGCTGGCGACGTTGGTTGGATTCGCATCCGTACGGACAATTGAAGCAACCGTAGGCGGGAGATCGACCGTAAGGGCATATTCATACGCGCCGATATCCGGTGCGCCTCCTGTGAAAACATCATTGATACCGGGGATACCGATGCCCCGGTCTATGTTCGGGCTCGATTGAAGTAGCGTGAAGTCGCCGCTGCCCGGATTTTTCAAACCGGGCAGACCTTCATGCCCATTGCATTCCAAACCGGTTGCCGCGCACAACTTTGCAACGTTGGCGTAGTCCACATTTTCCCATTTGAAGCGCGGACTGCGTGTAGTGTACCAATTGTCATAATTCCAATCCTGCCCGGATGAGCCCGTCCGCACCTCATAGACCGCGTACCCGGCCCCCTGGAAAATGTTGTTGCGCAGCACGGCGTTGTGGGCTATGCTGATCATGTCCATTGCAGGGATGTTCGGCGCGGAAGTCCAGAAGGTGTTGTGGTAGATCAGTGCGATGCCATCGGAGTTCCCATCCCATTTGATGCCTCGGCCAGTGTAATTGGCGAACGACGAGCGCAGTACCCAGACCGGGCCTTGTGTAACCGGCGACAGCGAAACCCCCACGAGGCTTGTGTCAACGATATTATCTCGAAAACGTTGATTAATGGAGGCGCCTTCCGGTTCGAGTGCATCGTCGCTGATGTGGTGGATATGATTGTTGTAGATATCGGCATCAAACCCAAGCCCGGAATTCTCAAGCGCGCCTGATGAACCCGTATAGATGCCGTTGAAGAAATTGTGCAACTGGTTGCCCCGCACGATAGCCCCGATATGTCCCCGGAGAACAATGGCCGTGCCTTCCATGGATGAGCCTTTGACTGCTTTCCAGGACCATTCATTCACCAGTGGATCGTAGATCTCATTGTATTCAATGCGGGTGTCGTTGCCTTGCTGCTCGCCGCCAGTCCAGTTAATGTAGATACCTAACTGCATATTATGTATTCGGTTCTTACGGATAACCACATGAGACGCGTTTGTTGTGCAGACACCACAACCATCAAGTTGTGTACCGTAGTAGCGCATTTCAAAACCTTCAATCCAAAGCCAATCCTGATTAGCCGCATCGAAGGCATGGTTTAGAAAGGGGACCTGCCAGGTGTGTTTGGATGGATCGTCCAGGCTACGCACAAAGAGTTTTTTGGTACCACGCTCATAGTACCAGCCCTCGTTCATCGCTTCGTTATTGTGTCCGCGCTTTTGTAATAGTCCTGCAAGATCATCGTACATGTAGAAGCGTTTCTGGTCGCGTGCCAGATAGCTGATAGAGTTGTCAATCTTTGTGAACCAGACGCGCGATTTATCATGCACTTTCCAGATATTCCCGGAGAGAGTTTGTGAGCCATCCAGAATCGCGCCACTGCCCGCCGCCTTGACTTGAATCCAGTTACCATCCGTGCCCGAAGCTGGAAATGAGACCGTTTCATGATAGATACCATCGGCAACCAGCACCTGCGTTCCTGGGCTGGCGTGTTTCACTCCCTCCTGAATGGTTTGGAACGGGGCTGTAGCGGAACCATCGCCGCCAGGGGGGGCATCATCGTCTACGTGTACGATAGCGGACGGTGTGAACTGAAGTTCGTTGGGTTGGGTTGTAATTGAGCCGCTGATCTCAGCGGCCCCATCAACTACCTTGATTTCGTAAGGTGTGGATGGGGTTAGCCCGAACAAACTACCAATGAGACGACCATCGTCAATGCGCATGAGCGGATGGCCGATATGCCAGTCAGTCTCGCCGCTCTGCCGATACATCAATTTTGCTGTTTCCGACATGTTCGTACCGCTCACGGCTACGCCAATCGTTTCGATGTTGGCGTGCAAATCGATTTTGGTCAGGGTTACAGGAGGCACATTTAGAATGAAGAGCCTAGGGTTGCCAGACCAGAGATTTGTATCATTGCCGAAATGAGCAAAGTAGATGTTCTGGGAATCGCGCACGTCAGCGCTGGTATAAATTCCAACCGGCAGTTGTTGCACAAATACTACCTGGCCGGTTGCGAGATCATAGTAGTACAACTCACCACTGCCTCCACTTCCATTACCCACACCTCCTCCCGGTTTTTGGATAACAGATAAGATGTAATAAAGTTTTGTCTCGTCCGGGGAGAGGGTGAGGGCGTAAGTAAAGTCAATGATCCGGTTGTCGCCTTTGGGTAACGAATGCCCCAGATCTCTAAAGGTTTCTGTAGCAACGTCAAACTCATATAGCTGTCCGCCAATCGTATTGATGTAAATCTTGCTACCGTCGCGTTTCTCGGTTTGACCGATCCAGAAGCCGTTGGTCATTTGGACACCAGTGTCCCTCATTTCTCCGGTATAAATATTATGAACCCAGACTGGATGAATTTCATTGCGCTGATTGACAGCCTCAGTGCCTCGATAAGTGTAGATATTTCCACTTGGAGTAACAATCGACTCGCGGCTGAGCGGGTTACCTAATTTCCACGGAATGCCGGGCATTACTTTGACAAGTTGCTCTGTCAGGTAGTCGTAAAGGATGATGTCGCTAGAGGGGTGGGCGATACCAACTAGTAAATTTTCTTTTGGCATGATGTTAAGGGAGACAATGCCCTCATGTTTGGTTACAACCCCACCCGGTAGAGCAGCACTCAGATCTTTCCAGAGGCTGTTAATGGCATCAAAAGCGAATAGATGACTGCCGCGATAAGTTGGCAGAGAATCGATTTCCTGTTTCAGGTCATGGAAACTCTGGGAGCCCATATACATGCGGCCATTGGCGTAGATCATGCGCGTATGACCTTTGGGAATATTTTCCCCGGCCTGGGAATTGCCGGCTGATGCCGCGATATCCAGGAAACTGCCCAGATAATGCCGTTCGCTGGTTCCAGGATCATAGCGAAAAACGGGGAAATCATCACGCCCGTCCGCGCGGGTACTGGTGAACCCGATGTAGATGCGACCCTGGTCATCAATCCCCATCGCATTCCAGCATTCCTTCAGATTCATGTTGCGGGGAGCAATATCGTTGAAGGAAACCTCGGACCACTTCAATCCAGAAGCAGGCTGAACGCTCTGTTGGGCAATTTGACTCTCACTAGGTACTGCTGACTGCGTAAAATTGTCCTGTGGTGTAATATCACTTTTAGAAATAAAAATCGGTGATTCTAAGTTGCATGCAACAAAGAAGAGACCAAATGCCAATAGAACAGAATGCACCTTCATAGTTTATTAACTTTTGTCCCCAATAGAATAAGGAAGTGGAAAACAAGTAAGTGACGTAGAGCGGGATACCATCCCGCTCTACAAATCTTATCACTAATTTTTGACCACCACCTAGAATAATTGGGACTAAACGCTTGTGTCATAGACACCTATTTTATCTTGGCACGTAATACTCGACAACCAGACGGGGACGAAGAGCCAGGTCTTCATAATCGCCGCTGTAAAATCTCAGGTAATCATTGGTCAGATCATCGTCATCATCGAGCTGGAATCTCAAGCGGATCTGCGTTATGCCGTTCAGGTTGATGTACTCAAATGCCGAGGCATCCAGCCAGGCCCAGTACCAACCATTAAAGGGCGTATTAGCGATCATGCCCACTGCGTCCATGTGAGAGGGGCTCTGGAAATCTGACACTTGGAGACCCCTGTATGGGAACGGTCCGATGAACCCAAATGCGCCAGAGCGAATATCTATAACGATGTTTTGGTGTGTATCGAACGGGTTCGTGCCGACCAGCCCCTCGCCTTTGATCATTACTAAAGCTCTGGTGATCACAGCTCTATTTGGAATGTAGAAGGTTGGGAAATGCAAAATGGCGCGCATTTGGCGGTCCTGGGCGTCATCGCCGAGAACAAATGTGGTGTCGTTAGAATCCTTGTAACCGCCCTGGTTGCTGTCTTCACTTGACTCCAACACCCAGCCGTCATTCTTTCCGTTTGATCTGATGGTGTCGGTGATCAAAGTCACCGGTTTCCTGTTGATCGCATATTCTTCGCCTGTAGTGAAATTGCCATTGCCAAACCCTGCGCCACCCAGTGAATAGCCGGACGCATCAACGATGCTGTCATCATCCAGAACATCCAGGCGCAGTGTGCCGTCACCACTGCCTGTGCTGGCTGTGACGGTGTACATATTGCTTGTTCCGCTGACCCCTATGATGGATGCGCCAGAGATGTTTCCGCCCGTGGACAGGAAGAAATCGCTTCTGTCCACGCCCGAAACTGCTTCCGAGAAAACGACACTGAAACTTACCCCATCAGCAGTGGTGGGATTGGCATCTGCGCGTAGGCTGCTGGTTACATATGGAACCATCTTGTCAATCGTGTATGATTCGCCAGAAGTAAAATTCCCATTGCCCAAACCCGGTCCGCCCAGGGGGGTGCCTGAACCGTTGATGATGGTGTCGTTATCCAGTACATCCACGCGCAGACCCCCGTCTCCGTTGCCAGTGGCTGCGATGACGGTGTATGTGTTTCCAGAGCCGCTCGCATTTGCTATGAAAGCTCCAGAGATGTTGCCAGTGGTGGTCACGGTGAAATCATCCGGGTCTACGCCGCTGACGGTTTCAGAAAAAGTTACCGTGAAGGAGACCAGGTCGGCCAGAGTCGGATTAGGATCGGCACGCAGGCTGGAGGTTACGCTGGGTGCGCTTGGCGTACTCTTGGTAATTGTATAAGCCTCGCCGGTGGTAAAGTCCCCGTTCCCTGTGCCAGGCCCGCCAAGTGGATTATCCAAATCATCGCGGATGCTGTCATCGTCGATCAGGTCCAGACGCAGGGTTCCGTCGCCGCTACCGGTGTTGACCGTTACCGTGTATGTTTTTTCGGATCTATACTGGTCTTCACTGGGATCGATTGTCGTGATCGTCGCGCCAGATATGCCCCCGGCAGTGGTTAGAACAAAATCACTTGGATTAACTGGCCAAACCTTTTCAGAAAAGGTGACTGTGAAGTTTACTTGTTCTGCAGCAGTGGGGTTGGGATCCGCAAGCGTGATGCTCGTTACGGTAGGAACGTTTTTTTCGATGTAGTAGGAAACGCCGGATTTATTTCCGTTCCCCGCGCCGGGGCCACCCAAAGGATTGAGAGCGCCATCCACGATGCTGTCATTATCCACGAGATCCAGGCGTAGTCTTCCGTCGCCCGTCCCGGTGTTGACGGTGATTAAATACTGGCCGCCATAGCCGCTCACTCCGGTGATGACAGCGCCGGATACCCCGTCCAACATGGTGAGCGAAAAATCGTCAACCGTTACTCCGGTGACCTGCTCTGAGAAGGTCGCAATGAAGTTGACGTTAGCCGGGGTGGGACGGGGACACAGATAGAAACCGCATTCAGGCGTGACCGAAAAAACGGTTGGATTGCGTTCTGGCCCATAGGCAACTTCACTGACAAAGACGTCTCCTACCCCGTTGCTGTCTCCGCTGACCAGGTTAGCGGCTCTGGACTCGAAGGCGACGATGTTTCCATTGGCAGAGATCGCTGGCCAGGCATCCCCATCAGCGTTGTACGCTGCCGCTACAGATGTGCCCGTATGTAAATCGCGCACCCATGTGTTTTGATAGGGGTCCCCATGATGGCGGAATTCAAATGCTATGTAACGTCCGTCCCTGGAAATGACTGGCATGTCGATATCACCTACTGGAAGGACATCTCCCGTTGAAGAGACGGACTGAACCATGGTCTGCCCGGCCTGGCGATCGTGCACGTAGGCAAGCGGATAAGAACCAAAATCCTCGGCTCTGGGATCAAGATTATGTGATTTGGATAGGAAGATCACGTAGCGCCCATCCCCTGAGATGTCCGGGCTAAATCCACCTCCATCGGCCTGCTCTCCCATCGAGTTGACCGAGACGCGCGTGGTGATCCCCGATTGGATGTCGCGTACAAAGACATCCGCTTTTCCATTCGTATCTCCGGTAACCAGGTTCGTAGCACCGGAGGAAAAGGTCACGTAGCGTCCATTACTTGACAGGCTGGGGTAAGCGGAGCCCGCATTTGCTTGTGCGCCGTCTGATGCAACCGAGGCTCGAATGGTCTGGCCGGACTGACGGTCGTGTACAAAAATGTCAGCCTCGCCGTTCGTATCTCCGCTGACCAGGTTGGTAGCATCCGAGTAGAAGGCTATATAACGCCCATCTCCCGAAATTGAAACAACCGCATAGTCATAGGAGGGAGGCGCATTCTGCTCATTGCCTATCGAATCTACAGAAACGCGAGTAGTCTGGCCAGACTGGCGGTCGTGCACGAAGATATCGCCGCATCCATTGTTATCTCCGTTGACCAGATTGTTGGCGTCCGAGTAAAAGGCCACGAAGCGACCATCAGCCGAAATATCCGGTGAAGATGATCCGCCATTTGCTTGATCGCCGTTCGATCCGACCGATACACGCGTCGTTGACCCGGTCTGGCGGTCGTGCACGAAGATATCGTCGGTGTCGTTCGTATCTCCGCTGACCAGATTTGTGGCCCGGGATTGGAAGGCCACGAAATGTCCATCATCGGAAATAGCGGGCTTTGTGGAGACATCGTTTGCCTCAGCTCCACTTGAGTCGACAGAAACGCGAGTAGTGTTCCCCGGAGCTGCCTGGGCGAATAGTACATCCCTTGGCAGGAAACTGGTCAGCAAAGCAAGCAGTAATATGGCAGCAAAGCTCTGCAAGATTGATTTCATAAATTTGTTATCCATTGTTCGCTCCTTTCTGAACATGGAATGCGGATAAGAGGGGGCGTAAGATGATGATCATTTCCCACATGACAGTTATGAGGCCCCAAAACTTTTCCCACCAATAAAATAAGCGACAGAACAAGTATCAATTTAATTAAACAACATAAGCGACAATGGTCACTTAATATAATAATATACTAGTTACACAAGGAATCCAATGAACCAAAAGTATGAAGGAAAAGCCAATCTTGCATTCCCCGAAGCAAGCAATTGCACTATTTGATTGCTTCCAATAAATCTCGCACCACCCTAGCTGTTTTTGCCAGTTTCTCACAATCTACCATATCGGGACTATCTTTGGGTGTGTGCGCGAGCTCTGTCAGGATCTCGACAAAATTTTCGGAAGTGATCGCCAGTGCTGGAATACCGTTCATCACGAACACCATGTGATCACTTTGGAACCAGGGTTCGCCTTCGGCAAGACCTGCCTGTTTGGCCAAGGTTGCTTGAATAACGTTTTTCAAAGTATCCGGGCATTCATAAAATGAATAAACTGTCTTACCCTGATGCGATCCGAGCGCATCCATGTTGATGTTGAGCAGAACTTCGTTTAATTTGCCCTCGTTGGTTTTCAGATAGGCTTTCTCCCCGGCTGCCGAATAGTGGTCTTCGCCGTTAAAGGGCACCAGCTCAATGCCCAACTCCCCGCTGTAGTCTTGCAACATCTCAGCTAACAGCAGCAACACCACCACGCTGGCAGCGTTGTCCAATGCGCCAGGCGTATTGTCTTTGGCATCGATATGCGCGCTGACCACCACGCGCCGGTCAGAGAGGCCTTTGCGTGCAACCAGGTTAAATCCGGTTGAAGGGATGCGTTCGGCTTCGATAACGAGAGCAGCCATTTCGTCTGCGTGCGAAGCGAGCCGCGCGCCCTCTTCCTCGGTCATGAAGGCAGATGGGATGTCAAAATCCCCGTCCTCGATCATCGGGAAGGGATAGACTGCCCCGGCAGTTTCAGGGTTGCGTCCGGTGGCAGTCAGGATGGCGCGCGGCTTTTTCGTCTCTAACAAATTCACAATGTGCTTGTGCTCGTCCGGGTTGTAGAATGGGAAATTCTTTGGCATGAGCTGTTCGCGGGTGATCTCTCCGTGCAGCAGCAAAATATTATTTTGGACGTCTGCCAACTCCAACTCACTCACAGTAGAAGCGACAACCAGCGGTGCTTGCGCCTGACAACCCAGTGTAAACGCTCCAACCTGGACTTCAAACTGCTCGCCGTTTATCGAGAGACTGGCCACGCCCTGAGTCCAGTCGATGCAATCAAAGGGTTGCCGTTCGACCTCGAAGCCGAAAGATGTAAATTTCTCCGTAAGAAATTCATTTGCATCCCGGTTGCCCTGCGTGCCGACACGGCGTGTGGGGATATTGCACAAGTATTTCAAATAACTTTCTGCTTTTGTTTGGAGGGATGTATTTGTCATTGTTTTTCACTTTCCATCGGTACAAACTTCCTTTATACTGGATTAAGATGATTGTGACTACCCTTGAAAACAGGGATTGTCATTAAGACCAAATTGATATGTTCATATGCGGTATTATAAGTATGATGAGATAGTTATGAAGTCAAGTGGAATATGGGCACGGATTCGAAAAATGCTTTCCCCGCCAGTTTTCCCTGAAGATGAAGAGAAAACACGTGTTGCTGGCTTTCTTAACACAATTTTGTTGATTGTGTTAGTGACGGTGGTTATATTTGCAAACCTGACCTTTTTCCTTACACGAAATTTCGTTCGGATTGGAATAGAGATATTCCTGATCCTGTTATCGCTCGGCATCTTGTTTTTGATGCGTCGGGGCTATGTACGCCGGGCTAGCATTGTATTTTCGAGCGCATTGCTCATCATCGTGTCTATTGGCACGTATCTGTCCGGGGGATTTAGAGGCACAACCATGAGCGCTTATATAGGCATCATTATTATTGCGGGTCTCTTGCTCGGAAACTGGACGGCCCTGATTTATGCATTGATCGCTATCGTTTTTACCGGGTGGATGGTTTATGACGATTCTCTTTATATATTACCTTTTATCGCTGAAAAAACAGATCTGATACTATTATGGGGTGAATTTTCAGCGGTTCTCATGGGAATTGTAGGATTATTGGCTTTGGTGATGACCAATTTGAAACGTGCTTATGAGCGCACGAAACGCAAAGAGACTGAATTGGCGTTCAGATTAGTCGAAAGTGAACAGCTAGCAATTTGGGCACAGGAAGCCAGTGATTTTAAATCACATTTGTTGGCTCGTGTCAGTCATGAACTACGGACTCCCCTGGGAGTAATTGTTGGTATGGCAGAGATGCTGCGGCTTGAAGCTTATGGAACGATGACTGACGAACAGAAAAAGTTATTGGAGCGTATTCAGGTCAATTCGAAGTACCTCGAAATAACTTTCTCTGAATTGTTGGAGCAAACCCAACTTGACAAGGAAATCCTTCCTATGCAGGTAGTCAGTTTTCCCTTAGCTGGCATGCTCAATAAAGTGACCCTTGAATTTCGACAAGATGCAGAGGAAAAAGGGTTGCAATTTGAAGAACACATCGCGCCCGAACTTCCAGAAACACTCTGGGGTACTCCCTCGCGAGTTGAGCAGATTCTGTATCATTTAATCAGTAATGCGATTAAATTCACCCAGACAGGCTTTATCGCTGTAGATTTGTTAAAGCCTGATAAAGGTCATTGGGCCATGCGAGTAACCGACACGGGGATTGGTATTCCCAAAGAACATCGAGAGAGCATTTTTGAACCTTTCCGCCAGGTGGATGAATCCATTGCTAGGGAATATGGGGGGGTTGGTCTAGGACTTTCGATCGTCAAGAGGCTGACATCCAGTATGAAGGGTACAATTAGGGTAGAAAGCAATCTTGGCGAAGGGAGTGCATTTACGGTTACCCTACCGCTAGTTGAACCGGCTACAGATAGTAACGGAACGTTGGATTAAAAGGAAAACCCTATGGATAAAAAACCTTTGGCTTATATTGTAGAAGATAACAAAGATACAGTTGTAATCTTTCGCGGGGCTTTGGAGTTAGCAGATTATGAAGTAGAAGTGGCATATGATGGCGCTGTCGCTCAAAAACGTCTTACCGAAATGGTACCTGATCTGATCATTTTGGATTTGCACATCCCCAATGTGTCTGGAGACATTGTATTGCAGCAAATCCGCTCGGATGATCGTTTGAAAGATACGCGTGTTTTCGTAGCAACTGCCGACGCCAATATGGCCGCCCAATTGCGTGACCAGGCAGAATTGGTACTGCTCAAACCGATTGGGTTTTCGCAATTAAAGGATTTAGCCAAACGTTTTCGACCTGACTATAGAAAATAAGTCAACTGTTGTAATGGGGGAGAACTATAATCCAAGTACTTTCATGAAGGTATCAGTTATGATAGCGGTGGCTCCCCATAGTAATTCGCCATCGTAGGGATGGTAGACGATCAAACCGTACTTCCGCCCTGGCAATTTGAATTCCCAGCGGTTGCTCTTGTCAACCAGCCAGGCCAAGGGCATGGTGAAGACGCGCGCCACTTCTGCATTTTCCACGCGGAAAGCATACGGCCAACTTACCACACCCACCACCGGTGTAACCCGAAAACTGGTAATGGTAATCATGGGCGCCAGCCGCCCGAGCACGCGCACATCCTGTGGATGGATGCCGACTTCTTCATCGGCTTCGCGCAGGGCAGTTTGTTCGGGCGTTTCTTCGTCGGGGTCGCAGGCGCCGCCAGGAAAGGATACCTGTCCCTTGTGGGTTTCGACTTTATCTGTGCGGCGCGTGTAGAGCAAATGCCACCCGTTATCAAACCAGGCTAGCGGAATCAACACTGCTGCACATTTTGGCTCTTTCTCCTGGGGATCGTCGGCTTCATTGTAAATATCCTCCCCACCGTTCTTATCCCATGCGATGCGCAACTTTTCCGTGATGTAACTTTCTGTCAGGTTTTGGAACATCATAAGAATGACTCTACTGCTCAGCTTCGTTTTTTTCCTGATTTACACCAAGTTCTGTATTGAGTTCTTTGGCTCTGGGGTCTTCGCTGGGTTCGATACGCCGCCCGAAGATCAAGAAACCGGTGTGCGCCACCATTCTATCGGTGGGACGTAAACGGGATGGTGTTGGCTTGTAATATCTTAGTAATATCTCGCACATTTCAAGGAACGCGAACCTGTTTCGCTGCAGTTCACGGAGCAATACCTCTGCTTGATTAGTAGTCGGGACGATACTGCAAAAGAATCCGCCTGGCTTGAGCGCCGCGCGGACTTGTACGATGTAATCGTACGGATTGGGGACGTCCAGGAAGAAGGCATCCGCGTCGGTTTCGTCAAAACCTTCTTGAATGTCACGCAGCTTGAAGTCCACACGCGAAGCGAGCCCGGTCCGTTTGATGTTTTTGCGCGCCAGATTTTGCATCTCCTCGCGCTGTTCATAAGACACGACGCGTCCATCCGCGCCGACAGCGTGTGCCAGCGCGATCGTCATGGAACCGGAACCTGTTCCCGCTTCGAGCACCTTTTGTCCAGGCCCAATGCCCATCGTGATCAGGATGAAGCCAATATCCTTTGGATAAAGAATCTGTGTGTTGCGCTTCAGGTCGAGCAGCAGGTCGGCTATTACAGGTTGGAGCAGGAAGAACGGCGCACCAAGATGACTGAAAACCTGTGTTCCCCAGGGCAGGCCGATCAGGTCGTCATGCTGGAGAATGCCACGATGCGTGTGAAATTCCCCGCCGGGTTGGAGAGGGAAGATGAAACTTTTATGCCGCAAGCCAACCAGTTGTACGAGGTCACCGGCTTGCGTGAGGGGGGATTGTGTGTTCCAGGGCATGCTGTTATTCTACCCCACCATCTTGCTCCTCTAGCGGAGAAATGCGGCGCTCCTCTCCTATTTCCGCAGGAAATGGGAGAGGCAGGGAGGGTGTGCGCAATCGCGGGTTAATCACGAAAAATGCGACAATCATGCCGCTCATCAATACGAGGAGTAAGCCCATTCCGCCGAAGGCCAGGAGAACTCCGACAAAATCGAAATCTGGCATGGCAAACATTGTGCGCGCACCACCTGCAATCGTGAAAATGGCCCCCGCGTTCCAGGCAGCGTGCAGCAATATCGCCAGCAGTGTCATACCTATCATTCTGAAATAACGTTTTTCAAGACGGGCATAGGCGATACCCCAGCCGACCAGGCCGGTTGCCAGCATGTGCATGCTGCCGCTGACCGCGCGCACGAACAGGGTGACCCCCCAGGTATCGTCAACAGTCAGGCTGGCGGACAGACTTTCAGCCAGCGCAAAACCAGCGCCGCTCAAGACGCCCAATGCAAATCCCTGCGCAGGCGATCTGAGCCGGTCTGACACCAGCCAGATTCCCAAAGATTTGGCGGATTCTTCAATGAAAGGAACCAGGAAAGACAAAAACGTCAGGGCTGTTAGCAGGGTCAGTGGATTTTTTAGGAGCGGTCCGAGCAGGTAAACTAGGCTATCCATGTCAGGCGCTTGATCGATCTGCTCTATCAGGTACTCGACTTTTGCCATCGTTTCGGGGTTGAAACCCAGGTACACCGCAATGACAAGAACCCCTAAACCCAGCATGAAGATTTCTGCAATGACTGCCAATAATGGACTGAGCGTCATTCCAATACCGAAAACCGTCCAGGCGCGCTGAGTGGAGCCAAGAGAGATGCGGTTGGTTGCTATGCGTACGACTAGGTAGATAGGTAATGCAATAGATAAAAAGTGCAAGATAGGTAAATACCAGGCTGCGCCGGGTGCGTCATGAAAGAGCGAAGCTAACGTGATTACCAGTAGCCACAAGCCTGGGATAGCAATCCAGGTCCAGGGGCGTAAGGGGGGCAGGATAAGAGAATCGAATTCCCCGCCGCGCAGGCGTTTGACGCTCAACCATGTAAGGGGCATTAGGAGCAAACCGATTGTGATCAAGGTGCTGGCGGTCAATATGCTGGCAATCGCTGGCGTATTCAATTGCATCAGAAAATTTTCATTGGCTGCCATAAATATCATTATTCCGATGGCCGAGCCGATGGTCAGCAGCGTGCCGCTCAGGCCAAAGATGATCAGAAGGATGGAACGCCAGTCTGCGCTGCGGGGCTTGGTTTCCATGTTATTTCTCCTCGATGGTAACGGTGATGAGTTTGTCGCCCGGTGGCAGGCTGACGCCCGGTTGCGGGTTGCGTGGTGTAAGTTGCTCCAGCACATCCATGCCGCTCAGTACTTTTCCGAAAATTGTATACCCACCGTTCAAATCTGGCGCGGGTGCATAAGTGATGAAAAACTGGCTGCCGTTTGTATCCGGCCCTGAGTTTGCCATGCCGACCACCCCGGCCCCGTCAAATTTAAGTGCAGGGTCGATCTCGCTGTTGAACATGTAGCCGGGGTTGCCCTGTCCTGTGCCGCTGGGGTCGCCGGTCTGCGCCACGAAGCCGGGCAGCACGCGGTGAAAGGTAATGCCATCGTACCAGCCACTCCGCGCCAGGAACACGAACGAGTTGACCGCCAGCGGGGCCTTATCAGGATACAGTTGCAGTACAACCTGTCCCTTTTCGGTTTTCAGCGTGGCGATATATTGGTTGCGCGGGTCAATTGTCATCGGTGGGCACTCAGCAACCTGGCGCTCGCCCAGCTTGATCAGGTTGATGACCTGGTTGAACGCTTCGTAGTCAGTAGGACCGCGATAGATCTGCCCGTTGATGAGATAGAACGGCAGCTTTGGGATGCCAATCCTTGCGCCCTCCTGCGCTGCTTCCCGAACCCGTTCAATTGTTCCCGTACCATTGAAGTCTGCTGTGAATCGGGCCACATCCAGCTCGAGTTCGCCCGCGCGATCTGTAACCCAACTCTCGAAGGATTCTACTGGTAGATCGACCCATTCAGCCTGCCGTTCGAACAACAGATCGTGCATTTCCCAGAATTTATCTTGAGAAGCAGCAGCTTCCGCAGCTTGCGCTGCCAGTTCTGCTTTATCGAATAGCGCAATGTAAGGATAGTATCGGTAGGCAATGCGTACACCCTCAGGATGGTTTTCAAAAAGCAGTTGTGATAGGGGTAGATAATTGCAATCCGCACATTGGAAATCGTTGTAGATAAGGATGGTAACGGCAGCATCTTCCGGCCCGCGCGCATAGTCTGCTGCACTGACGGGCGGGAATAGCGAGGGAGTTTCCGGTCCGGGAGTGGGCTCCAGGCTCACACTTGAGCAGGCTGGTTGTGTTGGCGGGGGCGTTGGAATGATGATAGTTGGCGCAGTGGGAATGGCGCTGGGTATTGCAGGCGCAGCCGTAGGAGCGCAGGCGGTAAGAAAGATAATGATGAAAATAACAGATAGGAATGTTTTCTGCATTGACCGATTTTTCCCTACTGAATGGCTGCTTGCAACTGCTCGAAGGATGTCATCCACGAAATGCGGTTGAGAAAATCAGCCAGCGAATCGCTTTGCGCACGCAAGGCGCGGACAGCCGGGCCGACCGGGTCTTCGCCCGCAGCACCGCCGGGCACATCGGCGTATGCACCATAGAATGAAAAGTAAGCCTGGTTCAATTTGCGGATGGCGTAACCGTTCTCCCAAAAGATTTCCCGCCGCGATTCCATATAAGCTTCGGCTTCTTCAATTTTGCCTGCTGCTAACAGTTCGTCTGCTGTGACGCGCGTGGTGTGCATCTCAGCGCGGTAATCGAATGGTGGCGTGTCTCCTTCAGGATTCGGGGAGGCTGGTCTTATGGAAGCAAGCTGAAGAGATGGGGGAGATGGGTATGCCATTTCAGGGTAGTACCGCTGCAATACGAGCGTCCCTATTTCGCCGCCGACAATGGAAGCAGTTGTCTCGTTCATCGTGCGTAGTTCAGGTGTGGAGTCATACAAAAACCCGAGCGGACGCAGGGTCAGGAAGTTATGTGCCCATTCATGCGCAACAGTGTCGAGTTGCCAGGGCAGGCTGGTGGTGCGCATCACCATGGTGGGATATACGCCTATGCCGCCAACTGGCACGACCAGACTGGAAACATTTAGCCCCGCGTCGACTTGTTCTTCGAGTGTGGCTTGCTGGTCTACCGTTATATCGGGTTGTATCGAGATGCTGGTGAGCCGCTCGATGCGTTCACGCTTTGAAATGATCAGATTCATGGGCAAGGCACTGGCGTGGTATAGCACGGGTGGGATAGGCTGCCCGGCCATGGTGAGATTTTGTTCGGCCAGCACCTGGCTGACCTGCGCTTGCAGAGTGGCTTCGGCCAGCGGCGCCAATTGCTCCTGGCGCTGGTACATGTCATCCAGTTCCCCGCGTAGATGGGTGGAGGCAGCTTCTTTGTCGGTGATAGTTGGATCGGCATAGATGCGGTTGAGTTGATCTTCGGCTTGCAGTATGCGCTCGGTCAGGAACAGGTGTTGCATGACAACCTGTCTGCGGTTCTCTCGAGTAAGATAGCCAGGCACACCCAGCGCGCTGCTTTCTAGTTTTAGCAGTGCGGCTTCTGCGCTCCAACTTACGTAATCAAACTCAATGGGGCGTGTATAGGCGCGCGCGCGGTCAACCGGTTTGCCAGCGATGGGGTTGCTAGCAGATAGCAACAGGATGCCGAGCAGCAGGTAAATGATCAGGTCGAGGAAACGTATGATGCGTTGGAACACGATGGGATTATAACCAGTATTGTTTAGTGCCAGATAAGTTGAGACTGTAAAGATTCCACCACAGGGGCCGCAGGAAAAATAAAGAAAAACTCCGTATATAAGACTCTATCAGGGGCTTCTCCCTTTCCCCTGCGGGGATGATACGGAAGTGCTGCGCAAAGCCCCAGATGGGGCAAAAAAATATATGTAAAAATCCCGCCGCTCACTTGAGCGGCGGGAAGACTGTTATTGGGGGAAACCCTGTTGTAATTCTTGCAGGTTGGGAGAGGTGGGTACGCGTTCCATCCAGATATCATGGATGATGATGTCACCTTCTTCGCGCAGCTTGGCGATGAAATCGTTGAACTCGGTCTGGCGTGCCTGATCATACTCGCTGGCGCTCATAGGAACAGTTGCATGCCCCAGGGTTTGGATGATGTGGAAGCCAAACTGAGATTCGACTGGCTCGCTGATCTCGCCATCTTCGAGGTCGAAGGCGACCTCTTCGAATTCGGGTACCATTTGCCCCTTACCGAACCAGCCAAGATCGCCACCATTGGCGCCGCTGCCGGCATCTTCGGAAAGTTCGGCAGCCAGCTCGCCAAAATCTTCACCGTTATTCAAACGTTCGATGACCTGGTTCGCGGTCTCTTCATCTGCTACCAGAATATGGCGCGCCCAGACCTGCTCTTCTTCTTTGGGCAAGTCGGCGGTAACCTCATCTATCAATTTTTGGCGCAACAGCCCTGTCTCAAAGAGACGATGGTATTGTGCTTCGGTCAGACCAATATCTTTCATGCCGGTCAATGCGTCATCAAATTGACTTTGATAGCCTTCCAGAGTGTAGGGAGTGCCTGTGGGAGTGGGCAGCGGAGTTGGTGTGGTGGTAGGCGTAAACTCGGGCACGAGTTCAGGGTCGAGGGTCGCAGTGGGAGGCGGAGTGACTGTCGGGCCTTCTGTGGGAACCGGGGTGGCCGTCACCAGGGCCAGTTGCTCTGCCGAAAGGGTTGGATAAGTGAATGTCACTTGCGTGGGAGTGATGGTCGGCGTGGGGGAGCCGTCCGGGAAGAATCTGAACTGCTCACGCGTAAAGCTTTCCAACTCGTCTTCGCTCACTATAATCCCGCGGCGTGCGGACTCCTGTCGGATTAAGGCTTCGCCGATCATATTGTCAAGCACCTGCTGCCCTACAACATTGGTATTATTCAAAGAGAGTTCGATCTGGCTCAGTTGATTGCCAACGTCGAGGCCAAACTGCTGGTATTGCTGGTAGAGCATGTATTGGTTAAGCAGATCGTTGCGTTGGAGGATAACCCGTGCCTGGAATTCCTTTGTGGTGATCTTTTCGCCGTTCACTTCAGCGACAGGCTCACGCGCTTGGAGGTAGTTAATATCCAGATAGCCATAGGCTAGGATCAGTATTACCGCAGCGACTACACCAATGGCAATGTACTGGATCAGCCTGACCTGCCGCCGTTCACGTTCGAGACGTGCAACGTGTTTTTTACTTACAACTTTTTGTTTGGGTGCCATAAATTGACTCCTACTACAACCAAATTATACAGAATGGTTGTAATTCGTTTGTTGAAATGCTGGAAAATATCCTGTATTATCAGATAATTGCGGTGCTTGACATAAAACCAGGGCATGGAACATCTCCATGCCCCGGTTTGCTGTTTCGCGGGGATTAGAAGCGTCCGCCCTCTTCCCAGTATTTGCCTGTGAAAGGCAGCAGGGCGATTTGACGGGCCTGCTTAATTGCGCCTGCCACTACGCGCTGGTGTTTGGCGCAGGTACCAGTTTGACGGCGCGGGCGAATCTTGCCGTCGTCTGTGATAAGACGCTTGAGAAGTTCTACGTTTTTGTAATCGATATTCTGTTCTTTATCAGAGCAGAATTGACAGAACTTCGGGCGTGAGAAAAAGCGACGTCCGCCGCCACCCGACCTGCCACGAAAGTTTCGTTCTTCAGCCATTTTTTACTCCAATTAAATCTCTTCCTTGTACCGCAGTTTCCTGTTGCCCCGCCGATCTATGGCGGGTGGCTGCGATACTAGAAGGGGAACTCGTCTTCGTCAGCCATCGGCTCTGATTGGTCTTCTTCCTGGTCAGTCTCATCGGATTTCTTGCTATTATCACGACGATCACCCAGCATCATCATTTCGTTGGCAACTACCTCGACGTTTTTATGCTTTTGGCCTTCTTTGTCTTCCCATTGACGGGTTTGCAAACGGCCCTCAATGTAGACCTGCTGGCCTTTATGCAGGTATTGTTTACAGATCTCTGCCAGGTTACCCCAGGCCACAATATTGAACCACTCGGTTTCGCTGCGGCGTTCGCCGTCGGCAGTGTTCCATGAACGGCTAACAGCAACAGTAAAGGTAGTCACTGGGCGGCCTGAAGGCGTATAACGCATCTCAGGATCGCGTCCCAAATGACCAATTACCATGACTTTATTTAAACCTCGACTCATAGTTTTCTCCTTTTATTAAACCGAGAACACACAATAGACACTAAAGTTTACTACACTACTGTCAACATGTGACGCATAACCGGTTCCAGGAAGCGGATTTTGCGTTCCAGTTCTTTGGTGGCATCGGGCGACAAGGTGATGTGCAGCAGCACATATTGGCCTTCGCGCTGTTTCTGGATGAGATAAGCAAGCTTGCGCTTGCCCCACACATCTTCTTTGTCAACGCTGCCACCGGCTTCAGTGACCCAGCCTTTAACAGTGTCAACCGCTTCTTTAAAAGCAGTCTCATCCAAATCGGGATGGATAATGCAAACCAGTTCATAATTACGCATGAGGGATTTCCTCCTTTCCATGGGATTGCTCCTGTTCAAAGCCGTAGGCTAGCCAGGAGCGGAAAGGCACGATTGAACGTACCTGAGCGGGCGCAAGTTTACCACAAAACGGGACGTTTGTGCGCTTCTTTCTGGGGTCCCTGGGGTTGCGATCTGCTACCGTTATATTGACTTTTATCTCACATAAAGCGGATTGCTATAAATCCAGCCCACTTTTCTCCCCAGATACCTTCGATAAACTTCCACGCGATAGACGCCCGGCTCGGTAGTGATATGCGTGCAGTTCTGTTGTTTTTTCCATTCTTTGAGCAAGACCCCATCTTTGATGAGCTTGCACTCCGCTTCTTCGGGCAGGTGGATTTGCAGAGTCACACCGCCTTTGGCAGGAATCTCATCGCCCATGATGGCGTTCTTTTCGCGTCCCTGTGCTTTGAAGGTGAAGCCCTTGGTCGAAGCGGGCAGGTCATAGCCCACGAAGCAGCGTCCGTTTTGGAAGGCTTCGTACACCAGGCGGCGGTCGGTAGCGGATTCGCCGGTCAGCGGCTCGGATGTGAAGACGTGCGTATTGACCGCTTTGAAATGGAATTCGTAAGGGAAGATAACGCGTTTGAGCGGCCCCATACTGTGCGGCCAGGCGTGCGCATCCGAACCGCCGATGGCAACGATGCGTTTGCCTTCCAGGGTCAATTCGTCCCATTTTTGGAGCACTTCGGGGTAGGGGCCATGCCCGATAAACTGTGGGTTGTAGGCATAGAAGATGCCCTGCAGCTTGTTGTTGAGATACGATTTAAATTCGCTTAACCCGTTCCACAGCTCCAGACCGGTGTATCCACTTACATCCCAGGCTTCCCAGGAGATGTCACCTTCGCCGAAGGCCGGGGCTGCCAGATCGCGTGGGTGCGCGATGAAGGACATTCCTTCCGCTTCACGTACAGTGTCTACCACGCGCTGAGGGTCATATCCGAATGTGGCTACATCGCGGTTGGCATTGAAAATCAACAGGTGATTCTTTTGCGGGATGCGGGCTTGGTCGTGGACTTCCTGTCCAACCAGGAGCAGCACCCGGCGCGGTCCGTTGCGGTAGTATCCTTCCACGCCCTGTACCAGCACGTTGTGGTCGGTGACGATGACCACATCCAGGCCAGTCTGCATGGCAGCCTGGGCAATCTCTTTGTGCGTGCCGCTGCCGTCTGAGTAGCGGGTATGCATGTGTAAATTAACAACGATTTCGTGCATAAGATCCTTAGCGTTGACGTTTAGCTGTTAACACAGGTATAATTCCCCCGCTAATTTGCAGGAGGCTTACACATGGAACAATTTATAAATATTGCGCTGATTATAACCTCGGTGGCTCTGATCATCAGTGTCATCCTACAAAGTAAAGGCGCCGGCCTGGGTGGGTTGACCGGTGCGGACACGGGTGGTGTCTACTCTGCCCGTCGTGGTATCGAGCGCACGCTGTTTTGGGTTACCATTATTCTGAGCGTGATCTTTTTCGGGCTTGCGATCACGACCATATTGATTGGTTAGTGGGATTCCCTCGATGGAAAGGCCGCTTCCGGCCGCGGCTATCTTTGCCGTGACCGGTTAAGGCCTTTCTTTTTTTATGCTTATGAGACGCTTACGCTGGCAAATCCTGGTTGTGGTACTGACCCTGGTGGTGGTTGGTGTCCTATTGCTGACCCAGCAACCGGTTGGGCCAGAGGTGTTCTTACCCCAACCTGCGACGGGCGGCGTATATTCCGAAGGGTTGGTGGGTTCGCTGGGGCGTTTGAATCCGCTTTTGGATTGGAACAATCCGGCCGATCGGGACGTGGACCGGCTTCTGTTTAGCAGCCTGATCCGTTTCGATGAGCGCGGTCTGCCGCAAACGGACCTGGCTGAATCTTGGGGCGTGAACGAAGAAGGTACGATCTACAACTTCACGCTGCGTTCGAATGCTGTCTGGCACGACGGCACACCCGTCACCAGCGACGATGTAATTTTCACGATCGAGATGATCAAAAGCGATGGATCGCTTTTCCCGCAGGATATCAAGGAATTGTGGACCAGAGTCGAAGTCACGAGGTTGGATGCGCTGAATCTTAAATTCACCATCCCGGAACCATTCGCGCCCTTCCTCGATTACCTGACCTTTGGCTTGCTTCCAAAGCATGTGCTGGAAGGCGTGCCTCCGGAAGGAATGGCTACAGCTGAATTCAACATCGACCCGATTGGCAGCGGTCCATATCAGTTCGACCATCTGATCCTGAACCAGGGTCAGATCACCGGTGTGGTGTTGACATCCTTTGATAGTTACTATGGTAAATCACCATTCATCCCGCAAGTGGTTTTTCGATATTTCCCATCTTCTGCGGCTGCATTGGATGCGTACGAGCAGGGTGAAGTATTGGGCGTCAGCCGAGTTACAAAAGATGTGCTCCAGGAAGCGTTGGAAATCCCGAATCTGTTGATGTTCACCAGCCGCATGCCACAAATCAGTATGGTGCTGCTAAACTTGAATAATCCGGAAGTCCCGTTTTTGCAGGAGCCGAACGTGCGCCGCGCGTTGTTGTTGGGTTTGAACCGTCAGCGCATGATCTCGAATTTACTGGGCGGACAGGCTATCGTCGCCGATGGTCCGATCTTCCCCGGTTCGTGGGCTTATTACGACGGTATCGAGCACCTTGAATATGACCCGGAACAGGCTGTTTCATTACTAAAGAGTGATGGTTACGGCATTCCAGCGGAAGGGGGCACGGTGCGCGCTAAGGATGGTCAGGCGTTGAACTTCACTATGCTGCATCCTGATGACGATTTGCACACACAAATGGCACAGACTATGCAGGACAGTTGGGCGCAGATCGGCGTGCAGGTTAATTTACAGCCTGTGCCATATGATCGTATGGTTTTCGATCATCTTGGTCCACGTTCTTATCAGGCGGCCCTTGTGGATTTGAACCTGACACGCACGCCAGATCCGGATCCGTATCCGTTCTGGCATCAGGCTGAAGCCACCGGCGGACAAAACTACACACAATGGGATAATCGTACCGCCAGCGAGTATTTGGAGCAGGCGCGCGTCAACACAAAGATCAACGTGCGCACGAGACTGTATCGTAACTTCCAGGTGATGTTTGCTAAGGAGTTACCAGCTTTGCCGCTTTATTACCCGGTCTATTCCTTCGGGGTGGATGCGCAGGTGTTGGGGGTGCAGGTAGCGCCGCTGTATGACATTAGTGACCGCTTTTCCCTGATCACCAATTGGTATTTGGTAACGCGTCGCTCGTTGGAGACAACGCCGGAAGATACTGAAGCGCCCTAATCCATGGAACGAAAGGAAGGAAAAGTGAATCCCGTTGAAAAAGATAATGCGTATTTAGAGGCAGGCATTCCCGAACTTGAAACTTACCTGCTGTCGAATGAATTATATTGGCCTATCACAACGCGTGGATATGTCCTGCCGCGCCTGACCATCGGTGGAATCTTGCTGGCAAAATCTCGCCTGGAAGCTCGAAGCGAGGGGATTGGTACATTTGTGGAGCACATCGACTTAGTCCACACGAAGTGGCGTGTCGCCTGGGAAGCGAAAGCAGATCGCGAGGTTCAGGCGCGATTTCGGTTGTGGAGCAATTATCTGGCAGATTATCGTCAAAATCCTGAAAGGCACGTAGATGCATTTCCACAGGAAGTCAGTAATCGCGTGATGTTACATTTGTTAATTGCAGGGTTGCCTAAGCCGCAAGTCGAGGAAGAACTGTTTCAACTCGACAGTGTGTTACGTACCAACTTTATAAGCGGTGACTTCATTTGGGATGTCGATTTGCGATCAGGGTTTCCCCCGGAGGAATATTGGTTTTTGTATGGAAATCTACGATCCTAGGAGAATTGAATGATCGATGCGCGCCAAAAAGCGCTTGAATATGCACGGGAAAATCGCAAGCGTTTTCTTGCAGACTTGAAAGAGCTCGTTGCCATCCCGTCGGTTTCGATGCAGGATGAGCATAAAAATGACATGGTGCGTGCGGCGGAATGGTTGGCTTTGCGCCTGACCGCTCTGGGCATGGATAAGGTTCAATTGCTGCCCACGGAGAAA
>Ga0209536_100002804_pt1 | contig 28291 bp, 24 predicted proteins | sample DeeMarSeWOR28_12_FD_187461 | JGI IMG/M metagenome (GOLD analysis project Ga0209536, IMG submission 187461) | Marine sediment microbial communities from White Oak River estuary, North Carolina - WOR-2-8_12 (SPAdes) (version 2) | ecosystem: Environmental > Aquatic > Marine > Intertidal zone >... | reverse complement strand
TGTGGGGTCCTGGTAGACGTTCCCCTCCCGGAAGACGACCCTTCCGGGAATTCCGACGACCGTCGAGTGGGAGGGCACCTCCTTGTTCACCACGGAACCGGAGCCGATCTTGGAATTCTCCCCCACACGTATGGGGCCGAGAATCGACGCGTTGGCGCCGATGATCACGTTGTCTTCGATCGTGGGATGCCTCTTTCCTTTCTGCCAACTGGTCCCCCCGAGCGTAACCCCATGGTACATCGTCACATTCTTCCCGATCTCGGCCGTTTCACCGATCACCACCCCCATCCCGTGGTCGATGAAAAACCCCTCTCCGATGACGGCGCCGGGGTGAATTTCGATGCCGGTCAGAAAACGGGAAATATGGGACAGAAGCCGGGCGAGGAACCTCACGTTCCGCTTCCAGAGCCAGTGCGCGGCGCGGTGAAAATGGATCGCGTGGAACCCGGGATAGCAGAACAGGATTTCCAGCACGCTTTGCGCGGCCGGATCACGCTCGAAGATTACGCGCATTTCGTTTCGGATCCGTTGGAACATCTCGCCCCTCCTTGCGGGAAACCGCCTTTACATGACCAATACAGTCAATTATTGGGGAAAAGTTCTATAAAGGGAAGGATTTTTTTCAACCTCTTCTCCTTGATTCCCGGGACCGCAAGAAGGTCTTCGGGGTGGCGAAAGCCCCCCTGCCTTTCCCGTTCCTTCACGATCGCATGCGCAACGGCGTCGGAAATCCCGGGGAGGTCGGTAATTTCAGTATATTCCGCTTGATTCAGATCCAGTCGGTGGCCGATCAGGAACTTCTGCCGGAACGTCAAGGGGCCGACCTGACCCCCCGTCGCCGTTTCTTCTTTTCCCACATCGGATGGAGCGGAGGGGAAGGAACCGGAGGAAGGGATCCACCCCAAAGCCACGGTATTCCCTACCAGAATCATCAGGGATAGGAGAAGAACCGCTCTCGGATCGCTATCCTTCCTCCCCCGGGATGATGCCCCGGGACCTCCAGAGTTTGTACCGGATGCTGTCGACCAGCGCTTGCCAGGACGCTTCGATGATGTTGTGCGAGACACCGACGGTTCCCCACTCGGTTTCCTTGTCCCCCGAGCGTATCAAGACCCGTACCGAAGACCCGGTCCCTCCCGAACTGATGACCCGCACCTTGTAGTCCAGCAGCTCCACCTCGGAGAGCTCCGGGTAGAACTTCTCGAGCGCCTTCCGGATGGCGTTGTCCATCGCGTTCACCGGGCCGTTGCCGAGGGCTGCCGTGTGCTCCACCGTTCCGTCGACCTGGACCATGATGGTCGCCTCCGCGATGGGTGCCTCCCCTTCGGAACGCTTCTCATCGATTACCCGGAACCCTTTGAGTTCGAAGAACGGCAAGTGGGTCCCCATCGCCCTCCGGACCAGGATCTCGAACGATCCTTCGGCCGCCTCGAACTGGTACCCTTTATGCTCGAGATCCTTGATCTTTTCGAGGATCCCTTCCGCGGCGGGGTCACCGGGCTTGAACTGGATACCTTTCTCCTGGAATTTCGAAAGGATATTGCTTCTTCCGGAAAGGTCGGATATGAGGACGCGCCTCCGGTTCCCGATCGTTCCGGGCTCGATATGCTCGTATGTCCCCGGATGGCGGCGGACAGCCGAGACGTGCATCCCCCCCTTGTGCGCGAACGCGGCGCTCCCCACGAAGGGTTGGTGGAGCCAGTGCCCGAGATTGGCCACCTCCGCCACGTACCGCGAAAGGTCCGTGAGTTTTTCCAACTGCCCTGGAGGAATGACCTCGCACCCCATCTTCATCGCCAGGTTGGGGATGATCGAGCAGAGGTTCGCGTTCCCGCACCTCTCCCCGTATCCGTTGATCGTCCCCTGCACCTGCGTGGCGCCGTTTTCCACGGCGATCAGGGTATTGGCGACGGCCATCTCGGAATCGTTGTGGGTATGGATTCCGAGCGGAACCCGGGTCGCTTTCCGGACTTCCCGGACGATTCTCGCGATCTCGGACGGAAGCGAACCGCCGTTGGTGTCGCACAGGACAAGGCAGTCCGCCCCGCCGTCCCTGGCGGCCGCCAGCGTCTTCATGGCGTACTTCGGGTTCCGCTTGTACCCGTCGAAGAAGTGCTCGGCGTCGAAGAAGACCTCCTCCGTCCGCTTCTTCAGGTAATCGATCGTTTCCCGGATGGCCTTCAGGTTCTCGTCGAGCGTGGTGCGCAACGCCTCGGTGACGTGAAAATCCCACGATTTCCCGACGACGGTGATGACGGGCGTCTCGGCGGAAAGGAGCGCTTTCATGTTGGGGTCTTCCCCCACCTTCTTTCCCACGCGTCGCGTCATGCCGAACGCACACAGTTTTGCCGTCTTCAGGCGGAGTCTTTTCCCCTTTTCGAAAAACTCCTTGTCCTTGGGGTTCGAGCCCGGGTACCCCCCCTCGACGTAGTGGATCCCGAACTGGTCGAGTTTTTCCGTGATGACGATCTTGTCCATTACGGACAGGGAGACGGTCTCGGACTGTGTCCCGTCCCGAAGCGTCGTGTCGTACAAATAGATCTTCTTCATCGGTGTCATGCTTTTCCTTCCCTTTGGACTGCTCATCCTCTCAGGCCCCGCCCGGATTCCCCAGGCCGAACGCGTTGTGCAGGATTCGGACGGCCAGCTCGGTATACTTTTCCTCGATGAGACAGGAGATCTTGATCTCCGACGTGGTGATTCCCAGGATGTTGACTCCCTCGGACGCCAGTGTCTCGAACACCTTCATGGCCACCCCGGAATGGGAGCGCATCGCCAGACCGACGATGGACACCTTCGCGATCTTGTCGTCTCCCACGACTTTCTCCGCCTCGATCTCCTTGGCGGTTCCTTCCGTGAGCAGCATCGCTTTCTTGAAATCGCTTCGCCCCACCGTGAAGGTCAGGTCGGTGTACCCGGTCACGGAAACGTTCTGGACGATGACATCGACGACGATGTTGGCGTCGGACAGGGGCTTGAAGATCTTTGCGGCGATCCCCGGCCTGTCGGGAACCTTCACGATGGTGATCTTCGCCTCGTTCTTGCTGTACGCAACCCCGGAGACGACCGCGGTTTCCATGATCTCCTCCTCCTTCGTCACGATGGTTCCCGTATTGTCGTTGAACGAGGAACGGACGTGGAGCCGAACCCCGTATTTCATTCCGAACTCGACCGAGCGGATCTGAAGGACCTTGGCCCCGAGGCTGGCGAGTTCGAGCATCTCCTCGAACGAGATCCTGTCGAGCTTCTTCGCGTCGCTGCAGACGTTGGGGTCCGTGGTGTAGACGCCATCGACATCGGTGTAGATCTCGCAGACATCCGCGTTCAGGGCGGCCGCCACCGCCACGGCGCTCGTGTCGGAGCCCCCTCGGCCAAGAGTGGTGATCGAACCGTTATCGTCGATTCCCTGGAATCCCGCGACGACCGCAATCTCGCCGTTCTTCAGCGCGGAGTGGATCGTGTCGCCTTCGATCTTCCGGATGCGCGCCTTGACATAGGCGGAGTCGGTCAGCACAGGAATCTGAAACCCCGTGAAGGACCTCGCCTTGTATCCCATCTCGGTGAGGGCGATCGCGAGAAGCCCGATGGTCACCTGCTCGCCCGTCGACGCCACCACGTCGAGTTCGCGCTCGTTGGGCATTTCCGAAAGCTGGTGCGCAAGCCCGAGAAGCCGGTTCGTCTCCCCCGCCATCGCGGACACCACGACGACCACGTCGTTTCCCTGGTCTTTGGTCCTTGCCACCCGTCTGGCGACGTTCTGGATCTTTTCGACGGTCCCTACGGAAGTGCCACCGTATTTCTGGACAATGAGTGCCATCGTTTCCTCACCCTCCGGCGATAAGATGTCTCATGTGAGAGAGGGCTGTGATAAATCTCGGTTCGTCCGGCACGGCGAGAGAAAGCCGGCGCATGTCCCCACCCGAAATAGAAAATGTAACCCTAATACAGTCCGTTGGCAATAGAAACCGGATTTTTTCCGCCCACTCCACAAGACAGACCCGGTCCCCCGCCAAGACCTCGTCGATGCCGATATCCAGCGCCTCGTCTTCGGAGGAGAGGCGGTACACGTCCACGTGGCAGAGCGGGAGACGCGCCTGGTGCTCCGAGACGATCGTGAAGCTGGGGCTCAGGATGCGGTCCGCGGGGATCCCGAGGACCTCCCCCACTCCCTTGCAGAATACCGTCTTCCCGGCCCCGAGGTCGCCTGTGAGCGCCACGACGTCGCCCCGCTTCAGGATCCTTCCGAGTGTCCTGGCGACAAAAAGCGTGTCCTCCTCACGGGAAGACAGAAGCTCAACCTCCATGCCGGTTCCCCTGAGACGGGAGAGGGATCATCGAAGCCATTACGCAAGGCCGTCGAAGGGCATGGGAGGGACCGTCACTCCTTCCCGGCAGGTTCGCCGAGGGTCTGCTGCAGCGCCTCGCGTATGTTTTCGATGACATCGGTCGCAGAGACGACCGACATCGGGTGGCGCCGGACAAGGATATCGGCGGACAGCCCGTGCAGAAACACCCCGGCGCAGGCGGCATCGGTCGGCGAGAGCCCCTGGGAGGCAAGCGCCGCCACCATGCCGGAGAGGGCATCCCCCATCCCGCCCGAGGCCATGTAGGGGTTGCCGGTGGTATTGATGAAGACGTCTCCCTTGGGGGTGGCGATGATCGTCCTCGCCCCTTTCAGGATCACCGTTACCTCCTCCTCTTCCGCGAAATGCTGCGCCGATCCGATCCGGGATGCCTCGATGGCCTCGATCGACTCGCGGGTCAGACGGGACATCTCCCCGGGGTGGGGCGTGATGATGCAGGGAGCCGTCGCCTGCCGGAGCACACCGACCTGGTCGGCCAGGGCGTTGAGCCCATCGGCGTCTACCAGAAAAGGAACGCGGATCCGGGGGAGGAGATCCGCCACGAACTCCGCCGCGCCAGGGTATGTCCCCAGGCCGGGCCCCAGGACGACGAAGTCCGCCCGGGATATCTTCTCGAGGAGGTCCGGGATGCATTCTTTCCGGAAGGTGCCGGAGCCGCCGTCCTCGACCCCCTCCGACATCACCTCCATCAGTTTCGTCTCGACGACGGGCTGCAGGGACCGGGGAACGACAACCGTGATCAGGCCCGCCCCCATCCGCATCGAGGCCCGCCCCGCCAGACAGGGAGCACCGGTCATCCCGGGGGAGCCGCCGACGACATACACCCTTCCCGCATCCCCCTTGTGGAAATCGGGAGGCCGGATGGAGAGCATGCTCTTGACCACCCGTTCCTCGAGGGCCTCCGTTTTGATGTTGGTGTCGAAAACGGCCTTGGACGGGATCCCGATATCGTAGATGTCGGTCTCGCCGCAGTGGATCGATCCCGGAAGCAGAACCTGCCCGAGTTTGAGCAGCCCGAATGTGCCGGTGTAGTCCGCCCGTATCGCCTCCCCGAGGATCCTTCCGGACGTCGCATCGATCCCGCTGGGGACGTCGACAGCGAACACCGTGGCCAGGGAAAGATTGATCGTCTCCACCACGTCGCGCACGATGCCCTGGAGGGGAGAGGACAGGCCCGTCCCGAGAATGGCGTCGACGCACAGGTGGACCTCCTCGAGGTAACTCCTCAGGTCTTCCACGCCTTCCTGGTCGCGAATGATCCGGCATTCGACGTCCATCTTCCGGATGATCTCGTATTGGATCCTGGCATCCTGGGAAAGGTCCTCCACATCGGACAGGAGAAAGACCTCGACATACACTCCCCTGTTATGGAGGTGCCTTGCGATCACCATCCCGTCGCCTCCGTTGTTCCCTCTCCCGCAGACGACGGCAATCGACGCTTCCTCCGGTGCGACGACCTTCTCCTGCAGGATGCGCAGGATCCTCTCGGTGCAGGAGCGTCCCGCGTTCTCCATGAGAACGAGGGATGGAATCCCGTACTGTTCGATCGTCACCCGGTCAAGTTCGGCCATCTGGCGCGCCGTCGCGACCTTCACGTCAATGTCCACCCGGCTTCGATGATCACGAACGCCACCGCCTTTCCTCCATCATGGGTAATGCTGATATGAATCCGCTTTCCACCTAGTTTTTCCATATAGTTAAGCGCATTTCCATAAAGCTTTACCTCAGGTTTCCCCATCGTCCCGCGAACGGTCTCCACGTCCCGCCACAAAATACCCTGCGATTTTCCCGTTCCGAACGCCTTGAGCACAGCCTCCTTCGCAGCGAACCTGCCTGCAAGCCTCTCTGCCTCCCGGACGCTGCTGCTGGCATACCTCGCCTCGGCCTCCGTGAACACCCGATGGACGAAACGGTCCCTGTACCGGGTAAGAAGTTCTTTCACCCTTGCTACTTCCACGATATCAACGCCGATTCCTACGATCATCGCATCGTTCGCCCTGCGGTTCGGGAGGAACGCTTCACAAACCGTGGATCAGGTCGGCCATCTCCCGGACCGCCTGCCCCAGGCCGACGAAGACTGCGCGCGCGATGATGCTGTGGCCGATGTTGAACTCCTCGATTTCCGGCAGGGAAAGAAGCGGAACGATATTTCGCAGATCGAGCCCGTGACCGGCAAACACCCGGAGTCCGACGTTGCGCCCGTGCGCGGCGGCGGTGCGGATCTTCCCGAACTCTTTCTGGTAGTTCCCGTCCCGGAAGGCACTGCTGTAAGCCCCCGTGTGGATCTCGACGGCGTCGGCCCCGGCGTGCTTCGCCGCGCGCACCTGCGCCAGGTCCGGATCGATGAAGAGACTCACGAGAATCCCCGCCTCCTGCAGGCGGGAGACCGCCCCATGAAGCGGATCCCGTTGGCCGAGGACGTCAAGGCCTCCCTCCGTGGTGATCTCCTCCCTTTTCTCCGGAACGAGGGTCGAGGAAAACGGAAGGAAGCGCAAGGCGATCCCCACCATTTCTTCCGTGGCCGCCATCTCCAGATTGATCCGCGTCTGGACGACCCGCGAAAGAACTTCCACGTCACGGTCCTGGATATGCCGCCTGTCCTCCCGAAGGTGAACGGTGATCCCGTCCGCCCCATTCAATTCCGCGATGACCGCCGCCGTCACGGGATCCGGCGCGGCCCCCCGCCTGGCCTGCCGGAGCGTGGCGACGTGGTCGACATTTACTCCGAGCTTCTTGCGCATTCTCCCTCTTTCCGCCGCGAACCAAGACGTTTCCGGAATGTCACCGGATCTCTTCGCGCGCCTTTTCCGCAAGAGCATTCACGATGGTTTCGGTTTCGCTCCTGTCTTCCCCTTCCACCATGATCCGGAGCACCGGTTCCGTGCCGCTGAACCGGACCAGGATCCTTCCTCGCCTCCCGAGTCTCTTCTCGAATTCGGCGATCGCTTTCTGGAGCCGGGGCAGCTTCTCCAGGGGGACACGATGCTTGAGCTTCAGGTTGACCAGGATCTGCGGGAAGGTGGCCATCTTGCTCCCCAGGTCCGCGATCCGTTTCCCGGACTCGACCATCACCGCCAGAACCTGAAGCGCCGCCAGAACCCCGTCCCCCGTAGTCGCGTGGTCGAGGAAGATCAGGTGCCCCGACTGCTCTCCGCCGAAGTTGAATCCCCCCCGGCGCATCGCCTCCACGACATACCGGTCACCCACCGGTGCGCGGACCATCTTGATCTTCCGTTCCTGCAGGAACAGTTCCAGCCCGATGTTGCTCATCACCGTTGCCACAACGGTGTTCTTTTTCAATCGTTTCTTTCTGGCCATCTCTTCGGCGCAGACCGCCATGATCCGGTCGCCATCGACCACCTCGCCCTTGTGGTCGACCACGATCACCCGGTCGGCGTCCCCGTCCAGCGAAATCCCGATGTCGGCCCGCATCTCCCTCACCTTGGCCGACACCATCTCCGGGAAGAGGGATCCGCATTTGTCGTTGATGTTCAGTCCGCTCGGGGAGATCCCCAGAGGGATGACGTCCGCACCGAGCTCCTGGAACACCAGCGGGGCGATCCGGTACGCAGCCCCGTTTGCGCAATCGATTACGATCCGCAGGCCTTCCAGGGACAGGTGCGACGGGAAGGTATTCTTGAGATAGACGATGTATCGGCCGGTGGCATCGTCGATCCTGTGCGCACGGCCGATTTGCGGGGAGAGTGGCCGGACTTCCTTGAGCTGGTCCCCCATCATGAGCATTTCGATCCTGCCTTCCAGCCTGTCGGGGAGCTTGAAGCCGTCCCGGCCGAAGAACTTGATCCCGTTGTCCTGGTACGGGTTGTGGGAAGCGGAGATCACCACGCCGGCATCGGCCCGCATGGAGTGGGTGAGAAACGCGATCCCCGGCGTCGGCAGCGGTCCAACGAGGAGCACGTCTCCCCCCATGGAGCAGATCCCTGCCGCCAGCGCAGTCTCGAACATGTACCCGGACAGGCGGGTGTCCTTGCCGATGACGATCTTGTGCTTCCCGGAGTGGTTCCGGAAACTGTATGCGACGGCCTGGCCGAGTGCCATCGCCGTCTCCACGGTCATCGGTTCGGTGTTGGCCACCCCCCGCACTCCGTCAGTGCCGAACAGCTTTCTGCGCACGCTTTCCCCCTACTTCCGGAATTGAATCGTCACGAGGACGGTCGAATTTCCCAAGATTCTAGCATGGCCCTCGGGCAAGTTCACCCGGGCCTTCGCCGTGAAGAGCCCCTCCGACGTCTCGGGGACGATCTCCTCTGTGGTGAGTGCTTTTATCCGTGTGAACTCGTTGGGCAGCGCCTCGACCTCGAGGGACGGCGGGTCCACCTCCGTCTTCTCGATTTGGGCGCGGATCCTGGCGGGTCCTCCGATCTGCGGGATGACGGGAATGGTCTTTCGCTCCAGTTTCTCCAGGACGACGTCGACGGTGGGAGGATAGACCCGCTCCACGCGGAATCCCGCAGGGATTTTGATCGAGCGTTCGCTCAAGGAAATGTTCTCCTTTCCGCTCTTCGCGTCGGAAAGGTCGATGACTGCGGAGAGCTCCTTCTGCTCCAGGGCGCCGATGAGCGTCGGTGGACCGGCAAGGCGGACTTCCACTTGACGGTCCACCTTGTTGGTAAGCGCCATCCCGGGAGGGATGTTGCGGATCTCGAGCGGGACGACGAACCCGACCTGGACGTCGCTCTCCCCCGCCACGAACCACCACAGGAGAACGGAAAGAGCAAGCGCAAGCGCCTTCAACCCGAGATTCTTCCGGACGAATTTTCTCATGTCTCGAACAGCTTCCGGAGGGTTTCCTCCAGCTCGGTCGGGCTCTTTACCACCTTCATCTGGTGGTAGAAGAACACCGTGACGTTGCCCGTTTCCTCCGAAATCACGACGGCGACGGCGTCGGTCTCCGTCGACATTCCCCACGCTGCACGATGGCGCGTTCCCATGGTCCGTGTGGCCGGGGATTCCGGGGGGATCGGGAGAATGACCCGGGCGGCGGCAACCCTTTCCCCGCGGATGATGACGGCCCCGTCGTGCACGGGGGAAAGCGGAGAGACGAGGGATGCCAGCAGTTCATAGGAGAAGACGGCGTCGATCTTTTTCCCGTGTTCCACGTATTCCGTAAGGCCCATGTTCCGTTCCAGCAGGAGAAGCGCCCCCGTGCGGAATTCCGCGAGCCGGAATGCAGACGCCGCAAGCTCCTCGAGGAAGTCCGGGCCGCGGGACAGGTGCGCCCAGCCGAAAAGGCGCGTCTGACCCATCCGGGCGAGCCCCCGGCGGATCTCGCTCTGGAAGATCACCACCAGAATGACGATGAAGCCGCCGAAGAAATTCCCGACGACCCACTGGAACGTGACCATCCCGATCCTCTTCGAGAGGATGAAGATCCCCATCAGGAAGAGAAGCCCGAGCAAAATCTCCAGGGCTCGTGTCCCCCGGATGAAGAGAAGGATCCAGTAGAAGATGACAGCGACGAGAAGAATGTCCAGAATGTCGACGACGCGAACGGAGGGAAGGACCCCTAGCATTCTGCTCCCCCTGACACGGCAGACGCCACGCGGATGGCGTCCCTTGCCTCTTTCACGTCGTGGACGCGGACAACGTGTGCGCCGCCCAGCACCGTCACCGCCACGGAGGCCGCGGTCCCGCACGCACGTCCCTCGGGCTCTCTCTCCGTGAGGGTGCCGAGAAACGATTTCCGCGATGCCCCGAACAGGATCGGTTTCCCGAGATTGCGCAGGTCGGCAAGGTGTCTGTGAAGGGCCAGGTTGTGCATGAGACGCTTGCCGAACCCGATCCCGGGATCGACCAGTATTCTGTTCCCCGGGATCCCGGCAACCTCTGCGGCCTCCACCCTTTCGCCAATGGCGTCCAGAATCTCGTCGAAAAGGGAGCGGTACGAGGGGGAACGCTGCATCGTCTCCGGGATGCCGAGCCGGTGCATCAGGACGACGGCGCAGCCGGATTCCCTGACAACGTCGGCCATCTCCGGGTCGTCGTCAAGGGCGCTCGTATCGTTGATGATCCGCGCTCCCGCTGCGACGGCCTGCCTGGCAACCTCCGCCTTGGTCGTGTCGATGGAGAGGATCGCATCCGTACTCTCGGCCAGCGCTCGTACCACAGGGATCACCCGCGCGATCTCCACATCGGCCGGAACCGGGGTCGCCCCCGGCCGGGTCGATTCGCCCCCGACGTCGATGATGTCCGCCCCTTCCCCTGCCATCTGTCGACCGTGGTCCACGGCCCGTTCGAAGGGGAGATATCTCCCGCCATCGGAGAACGAATCCGGCGTCACGTTCAATATCCCCATGATCCGGGGCGCTCCGGACAACAAGAGCGATCGTTCCCGGCAGAGCAGTGTGTAATCCCGGGTCTGATACCGGACGATGGCCTCTCTCATGCGATCCAAGAGGTTTCCCGGGACAGAACCATCCTCGGATGCGCGGTCCAATTGACCTTTCGATGACACGGAGAGAAGAAGGACGTCCCTCCCCCGCGCATGCGGTATCCCCCTTCGCCCGAGCAATGCAGGAAGGGTCTGATGAACCTCGTTTCCGTGGGGGACGCTCAGGAGAAACGCCCGAAGCGCAGAAACGAAACGGTCCGCCTCGTCCTCTGCCACGCCAAGGAATGCGATGCGGCGGCGCGCCTGCTCCGGGTCCGAGAAGTGCAATACCCGGATCATCGCCGTCCCCGCTGACTTATGCCGGCGACCCGGCGTCGGCGGTCGGCGGCTCCTTTCCTGCCGGGACCACCATTTCCTCGATGATCCTCTTGATCTCTATGCCGTCGACGATTTCCTTTTCGAGGAGAGTGTTTGCCACCTTGTGCAGGACGTGGATATTCGTTTTGAGCAGCGTTTTCGCCCTGTCGTAGCAGGAAAGGACGATCTCCTTCACCTCGTTGTCGATGTCCCGGGCAGTGGACTCGCTATAGTCCTGGTGGCGTCCGAACTCCCTCCCGAGGAAGATGGCCTCCTGCTTCTGACCGAACGTCACGGGTCCGAGTTTCTCGCTCATCCCCCATTCGCAAACCATCTTTCTCGCGATGTAGGTCGATCTCTCGATGTCGTTCCCTGCCCCGGTCGTCAATTCCCCCCGGACCAGTTCCTCGGCTACCCGCCCCCCCATGAGAATCGTGATGTTGTCCTTCAGGTAATCCTTGGAGTAGGTGTGTCTTTCGTCGATGGGAAGCTGCTGGGTCACCCCCAGGGCCATCCCCCGCGGGATGATGCTCACCTTGTGGATCGGGTCCGCGCCCGGGATGAGCGTCGCCACGATCGCGTGCCCCGCTTCGTGGTAGGCCGTCGAGCGTTTCTCTTCCTCGGGGATGATCATCGAGCGGCGCTCCCGGCCCATCATCACCTTGTCCTTGGCCATCTCGAAGCATTCCATCGAGACCTTGGAGAACCCGACGCTCGCGGCGTGCAGGGCGGCTTCGTTGCAGAGGTTCGCCAGGTCGGCACCCGTGAAGCCGGGTGTCCCCTTGGCCAGAACCTCGAGCTTGACGTCTTCGCCAAGGGGGATCTTCTTCGTGTGGACGCTCAAGATCTGCTCCCTGCCCTTCACGTCGGGTTTCGGGACCACCACCTGGCGGTCGAACCGTCCCGGTCGAAGGAGTGCCGGGTCGAGCACATCCGGGCGGTTCGTGGCGGCAATGAGGATCAGCCCCTCGTTCGCTTCGAACCCGTCCATCTCCACCAGGAGCGCGTTGAGTGTCTGCTCCCGCTCGTCATGGCCGCCGCCCAGGCCCGCGCCACGGTGCCTCCCTACGGCGTCGATCTCGTCGATGAAGATGATGCAGGGGGCCGATTTCTTCCCCTGGATGAAGAGGTCGCGCACACGCGCAGCCCCCACCCCGACAAACATTTCCACGAAGTCCGACCCGCTGATGGAGAAGAAGGGAACGCCGGCCTCCCCTGCGATCGCACGGGCAAGGAGCGTCTTGCCCGTTCCGGGAGGGCCGACGAGCAGGACCCCCTTCGGGATCCGGCCCCCCAGCCGCGTGAACTTCTTGGGATCCTTGAGGAATGCGATGATCTCCTGGAGCTCCTCCTTCGCCTCCTCGATGCCGGCCACGTCAGCGAACGTGACTTTCGTGCCGGTCTCGGTCAGGAGCTTCGCCCGGCTCTTTCCGAACGACATGGCCTTGCCTCCCCCCGCCTGCATCTGCCGCATGAAGAAGATCCAGACGCCGATCAGAAGCAGCATCGGGAGCCAGGAGATCAGCAGGGTCATGTACCAGGGATTGTCGTCGAGAGGCTTCGCGGTGATCCGGACGTCCTTCGACCGCAGGGTTTTGACGAGGTCCGGGTCGTTCGGGGCGTAGGTATGGAAAGCCTTCTTTGCCTTGCCGGAAGTATCGGAGTACTTCCCGTTGATCTCCTGACCTTTGATGGTGACTTCCTTCACCAGCCCGGAGTCGACCGCCGCGATGAATTCGGAGAAGGGAATCTCCTCGTACTCCACCTTTTGCGTCTTGAACGTGTTGAAGAGGAAGACCATCGCAAGCGCAATGACCATCCAGAGGGCGAGGTTCCTGTAGAACTGGTTCAAGTTGGATTGTCTCCTGTCCTGGTATTCGGTATGAGATTCTCTATGGATGCTCCCGGCATAAAAGAGATTCCTCCTTCAATTTAGCATGGATGAGAGTTGATGTAACCCTTCTTTCAGGACTTGTCCACCGCCGCGGCATCCGCCCTCAGCACAATCGTGCGTCTCGTTTGCCGGGTCACCGGGGCATGGGATGCCCGGAGGACTCCGGGAATCCAGAGAATCTCTCCCCTGGAGTCGACGACAACGGGCCTCCCCCATCGCTCTTCGCGTGGCACTTTCCTGTCGATGAGGATCTCCTTGACCTTTTTGTCGGCATCGAGCCCGAACGGGCGTATCCGGTCGCCTGCCCGAAGCGCCCGGATGCAAAGGGGGGGCGAGAGCGTCTCCATGTCGAATACGGCCCCCAGACTGCTCTCCGCCAAGCGACGGATTCGAGCGGTTGCGGTCCTCCCCCTGGACTCCCACAGGAACACCCTGTGATCATACGGCCCGACAATCGAATCTTTCCGGTTGCTCCGTTTCCATCGATATACACCTGGACCCTTCATCCGGACGACAGGTTCCGCATCACACCCTTTCTTCCTGGCGAATTCACCTGCCACCTCTGAGGAATCTATCTGTCCCGGAAGGGACAGGATCGCCTCCTCGTACCGGCATCGAAGTGTACAACCTTTTCCGACGCTCAGGCGGGCGGACGATTTGCCGGAGACAATCATCCGGTCCATCGACGCAAGAAGCCGCTCGCTGGGCGATGTCTTGAGCCGCTCGTAACAAAGGATCTGCAGGATTCTGATCCGGAGAAGAGACGGCAGGCCGGCATAGGCCTTTCGAGGAATGCTTACGTCTTCAGGGGCAGGTTTCGGCACCCCCCTTGTTTTCTTCATGATCCTGTATTTTTTCAACCACATATAAGCGTTAATCTCAATATACGAATCAATTTCCCGTAAGCGCTCCCCCAGCGCGAAAATCCTTCTCTTCAGGGACTTGCCGTATCTTTTCTCCAGCATTGGAACAAGCACATGCCTGATCCAGTTTCGCTCGAACCTCGTATTCCGATTGGAACGGTCGGTCCTGTAGGAGATTCCCTGCTCCTTCAGATACCGGAGAATATCTTCCCGCCAAGTATCGAGAAGCGGCCTCTCGATCCCGTCGTCCGTCTTTCTCGGAATGCCTTTCAGACCCGCAATCCCCGCACCTTCCAGAACTCTCATGAGGACGGTTTCGACTTGATCGTCCGCGGTGTGGCCCACGAGGATCTTTTTCGCGCCGTGCTTTCTCTTCGTCTCTTTCAGAAAGTCGTACCGGGCTTCCCGCGCTTTCCGTTCGAATCCCGACAAGAGACTCTTTCCGTCCCTTGATGATGTCCGAGGCAGACTGCCACGAATGCGTGCCGAACCGACCTCCAGAGTCAGCCCGAGGGATCGGCTGAGACGTTCCACGAATTTCCGGTCTCCTTCCGACTCTTCTCCTCTTGCGTGGTGATCAAGATGTGCCAGCACCAAAGGCCGGCCGGCTGCCCTGCAACGGTAGACAAGGAAGACGGAATCGGGTCCGCCGGAAACGGCGACGATGCTTTTCCCTGTCGTTTCGCAGGATCTTTTTCCCATATGTTTCGTTTATACCACCAATGGCGCCGGCCGGGGAATCGGCTGCGTCATGCCCAGACACCCGAGCATTGGCAGGCCCCCTCCTCCCTCCATACACTGATCCCAGAGGAATATACCCAAATTTGGAACCCCGATTCGGACAAGTGGGAAATTATTTTCCCTCTTTAAACCCCTCCTTATTGAATCATCCTCATTCTTTATAAATATCAAATGGTTATGCTCTTATCCCATTCGGGTTATCTGGCATAGTTGTTGCTTTCTATCGTTCTGAAAGACCCGTAATAATAACGCGCCTGAGATGTATCGCGCGGTAATTAAAAGGAGATCAAGTGAAACGTAACCGGGTAAAGATCGCCATCATTATTTTTACCATAACGGTCGCTGCAGGAGCCGTGACCCCCCTGTTCGGGAATGTGTTCACGGGACTATTCTCCTTACCCTCAACTACTATGGTGGATTGGAAATCGCCGGAAGGAAAGAGCGCCGCAACGATCGACCATGCCCCAGCAATCAAGGTCGAAAGGGGAAAATCGTCCCCTGATTGGGGGTTCGGATCATTCATCCTATTGGGGAGCGGAATGTTGATCCTGGCAAACTGGGGAAGGCGCAAGGCAAGGAGGTAACCCCCTTTTCCCAGTGGCCGGGCATCCGACACCTGTTTCGTTCTTCCTGGCCGTTCCTCATTCATGGATTTCCAAAACCCTTTCCCCTGTTATACCTTCATAAGGGGAGATGCATTCGGGAATGGCCATTCTATTTTTCACCAACATTCCCCCACGGGAGAAAATCCGTTACCATATAAACCATGGGGGATAGGCACACGAATGGAGAAGAAACAAATATAACGGCCTGTGCACAATTGAGGTATATCAGAGAATTTTTTTCTCACATCTTTTATGGAATTGATTATTGCACTGTAACCTTTTGTATCATTAATGGATTTTTGACAAAGGTTCTATCGGCGTCGGGTCCAGCTTTTGCATCTTGTCGTTGCTAAATGCAACGGGGACTTCATGAATACACACAGATATCAGAGTATGCGGCAATGCCTGGTGGATTTTCCCCTGGAAATAACCCCCTCCGAAATCGGTACGCTTGCCAAACCGGTCAACATTCTTTTCAAGGCGGCCCACCTCATCGGCCCGTTGCGGGAACTCGATAGCATATTCGAAACGATTTTCGACATTGCCGAGGAAATCGCGGACGTGGAATGTTGTGCATACATCCCGGAAACCCGGATTTCCAACGGCTTAACGGGAATTTCAGCACGCCACGTAATTCCTCCCAAGGAGGAACCATCCGAATTCCTCACCCCCGCCGCCATGGGAATCCATTTCGGGAAAACAATACACATCGATTCGAAGAAGGATCCCTCGTTGCTTTCCATATGTGAATCCTGGCAGGCAACGTCGCTTGTGGCCTTCCCATTGCGGGTCGATCTCGAGCCTGTCGGAGCACTCGTATTCGGGAAGAAGAAAACCCATCCGTTCACCACGGTCCAGATCAAGCTGCTCTTCGCACTCGCCATCCAGGCGGAGAGCACACTTATTCAGCACGAATCCGTGAAGGCGCTCTCTTTCTACTCCTTTCTCGACCCGCTGACCCATCTGTACAACCGCCGGTTTTTCGACAGCCAGCTGGAAAAGGAGGTATTGCGCTCCCAGCGCAGCGGGAAGCCGTTCGCGCTGCTCATGATCGACATCGACGGCTTCAAGGCCTATAACGACATTTTTCTCCACTCGTCGGGCGACATTGCCCTGCAGGAATTCGCCACGATCCTTCAATCCTCCGTTCGGGAAGTCGATACCGTTGCACGTCTCGGAGGGGACGAGTTCACCGTGATTCTCGTCGAAAGCGACGCCTTTGGCGCTCAGGATCTCTCCCAGAGGATCATCGAAAAGTTCGGAAATCATCTTCTGCCCGGGGTGGATCAGAAACGGACGGAGAGGTTGACCGTGAGCATCGGCATATCGACGTTCCCGGGAGATTCCTTCGACAGGATGGATCTCCTGGAAAAAGCCGACCGCGCCCTCTTTATGGCGAAGAGCGAAGGAGGGAAAAGGTTCTCCCTCTTTCAGGATGTCTCCGACATTCTGTCTGTCCAGCCTCCTTCCGGCGAGCTCCCCCTCCAGAAAATCTACCGTGCGGCGCACTCTGTAATGGACATCGACAAATTCCTGGAAATTATTCTTTTCACCGCAATGAAAGGACTGGAAGCAGAACGCGGCTCCATCATCGTCATCGATCCTGTGAGCGGAAATTACTTCCTCCGTGCGGCGATCGGGTTTCCCAACGGGAAAGAACAGGTTCTCCCCGGGGCATCTGTCTCCCCAGGCTCCGTAACCTCATGGGTACTGGAGCACAATACGCCTCTTGTCATCTCGAAGGTCGAAGAGATCCCGTTCCCCCTGCAGATGAAAAAAACCGGGTATTTCACGGATTCGTTTCTCTCCATTCCGCTCAACATGGGTGATCAGATCCTCGGTGCACTCCACCTGACGAACCGCAAAAACGCCGACCGGTTTACGCGCAAAGATCTCGATGCCTTCCAGCCCATCGCAAGAAAGATCGCGTGGATCCTTTTCCAGGGAAAGGAATTCCAGGAGAACATCAAACGGTTCTCGACGTCGATCCTTCACTCCCTGTCCTCCGCCCTTGAAATGCGTTTTCCGTTCCTCAGCGGACACAGCGAACGGGTGCGGGACCTCTGCCTTCGCGTGGGAAAACGGATGGGACTCGGGGCGGAGGAGCTGGGGGATCTCGGGACCGCCGCCTCACTGCACGACATCGGGAATGTGGGGATTCCAGGGGCAATCCTGCTCAAGAACCGGACGCTTACGGATCGGGAGATGGAAATTGCCCGGAAGCACCCGTTCCTGGCATACAAACTCATGGAGGGGGTCCCCGGGTTGCAGAATGCTCGCCGGTTCGTCCTGGAGCACCACGAGTTCGCCAATGGCTCCGGATACCCCTACGGACTTCGGGGCGAGGAGATATCACTCGGAGCCAAAATTCTGTCCCTGGCAGAGTTCTACGATTCCATCACTTCGGAGAGACCTCACCGGGGCGGGCTGCACCACGAAGAGGCGATTCAGTTCGTGAAGAACAGCAGGCAGAACCTGTTTGACGATGGTATCTGCTTTGCCTTTCTCGAGGAACTCTGCACGCCGGCCAACATCCCGATCACAAAAAAGTAGAGGGTCCCGTCTTCCGACGTCACGTGGCAGAAGCCCGGAACGTCTTCCAGTCGATATTGAGGGTCTGGATCTTGTAATTGAGCACACGGGGGCTCACGCCCAGAAGATGTGCTGCATCTTTCTGCACCCCGCGCGTCATCTGAAGCGCCCGCAGGATCGCTCCACGCTCCAGATGTTCCAGATTGAGTATGGTCCCGTGTTGATCATCCGCAAATTCCTCGTTCGGAGCCTCCATCGTCAGATTGGCTGTATCGATGATCTCGCCGTCGCTGAGGAGGACGGCCCGTTCGATGGTGTTCTGCAGTTCCCGCACGTTTCCGGGCCAATGGTATAACCGCATCTTCTCGATTGCCCCGGGGGACAGGCCGCTGACCTTCTTCTTGAAATCCACCGCATACTGGTTCAGGAAATATCGTGCGAGGGGCAGGATGTCTTCCCTTCGTTCCCGCAAGGGGGGAACACGAAGGTTCACCACGTTCAGGCGGAAGAACAGGTCCTGGCGGAACCTGCCCTCTTTCACCTCTGTGCGCAGGTCCTTGTTGCTGGCAGCCACCACACGGACATCCACGCGGATGCTCCTTCCGCTACTCCCCAGCCTCTCGAATTCCTGCTCCTGCAATACGCGCAGGACCTTGGCCTGCGTGGTCGGGCTCATGTCCCCGATCTCGTCCAGGAAAATCGTTCCCTTGTCCGCCTGCTCGAAGCGGCCGATCCGGAGTTTTTCCGCGCCGGTGAACGCCCCCTTCTCGTGGCCGAACAGTTCGCTCTCCAGCAGATTCTCGTGAAGGGCCGCGCAATTGACCTTGATCAGGGGACCGTTCGCCCGGGTACTCCCGAAATGAAGAAGCGTGGCGAGAAGCTCCTTTCCCGTTCCGGTCTCTCCGGTAACGAGTACGGTCGCCGTTGTCGGTGCGACCTTCCGGATGACGGCCAGGATATCCCTCATCCCCCTGCTCTCCGCTACAAGGGAGTCCTCCTCCAGAGCGTTGCGGTATTCCGCCCGCTGGTAGAACTCGAGCTCGCCCCGCATTCTGCCCATCTTCAGTGCCGTCCGTACCCGGTGCTTGAGCTGCTCGATCTCAAAGGGCTTCTGGATGTAGTCGAAGGCGCCCAGCCGGAGCGCCTGGATCGCGGTCTCCACCGTCGCATAAGCAGTCATGAGGATGACCTCTGTTCCCGAGTTCACCTCCTTTGCTTTCTTGAGGATATCGACCCCGGTCAGGTCCCCCAGCCGGATATCGCTCACGACCAGGTGGAACGATTCCGCCTCCAGCTTCCGCACTGCATCCTCTCCGGAGGCCGCCTCCTGCACGGGATACCCGGATTCTTCGAGAGAAACCTTGATCCCCGCCCGAAGGGACTCGTTATCTTCTACGATCAGGATTCTTTCCGCCACTCCTGCCTCACGGGAATCTTGATGATGAAATCGGATCCTTTCCCCGGCTCGCTCACGAGATCCAGCACCCCCCCATGGGCATGAATGATCTTCTGGGCCAGGGGCAACCCGACTCCGGTCCCCGTTTTCTTCGTCGTATAGAAGGGAACGAATATCTTCTCTTCGATCTCCGGGGGAATTCCCGGTCCGTTGTCCCGAACGGCGATCCGCACGAACTCCTCCTCGTTTCCCGAATACCCTTCATAGAAGGAGTCCAGCCGCCGGCCGAGGCGGAGCAGGTCACTGAAATGGCGGATCATCCCGAAGGTGATCTCGACCTTCCCTTTCCCCTCGCAGGCGTCTACCGCATTGGACACGATGTTGGTGATCGCCTGCTCGAACAGACCAGGATCCACCTCGGCAAGGTACTCCGTCTCCTCCTGCCGATTGATGGAAAAAACCATCTCGGCGTTGAGGGCCTGGAATCTCTCGACGACTGCCCCCACGAGGTTTTCCACCCGCACCTTTCGAATCCCCAGGTCCGCCGGGCGGACGAAGTTCAGGCATTCCCGAATGATGTACTCGATCTTCTCGATTTCCTGCCCCATCATCTCGACGGAGGTAAGGAGCTTCACGTTCTGGGACAGGTGGGATTTCAAGATGCTGCAATGCACACCGATGCTGGCGATCGGGTTGCGTATTTCGTGCGCAAGACCCGCCGCCATCTGCCCCAGCAGAACGAGACGCTGCTTGAGGTCCTCGCTCTCCTCCGCCATTTCCACCTGGGTGAGATCCTTGAAAAACGCACAGATTCCGGTCTTTTGTCCCTCCGGCTTGAGTTCCGCCAGGGTGAATCCCAGGGATTGGAGGTCGCCGTCCGCGCGGGGGAGTTCCACCTCCACACGCGTCGGAAGGTAGTGCGTCGTGAGGGATTCGCTCAGAACGCGGAAGAACGAATTCTCCCCCGCCCGAAGGTGGATATTATCTCCCTCCGTAAGTGCGTACCCTTCCAGGATCTTGAGGCCGATCGGGTTGATGTATGCTACGGTTCCATCCAGCCGCAAAGCCAATACTCCGGCGCGAAAACTGGACAGGATGGCGGTTTCTAGCCCCATGCCCCCTCCGGGAGTGGTCTCCTCCCGGAGTGTGATTCTACCTGATGCGGCCGGTGGGGGCAATCAGTATGAAAATGCCGCGCTGGGGGAAAAATCGGAATGAAGCCCGGTCTTGGCCACAGCACGTATGGAAACGTGATAGGTAACCCCTGGGGTAATGAAGGGGGACAGATTGGCAAGATCAAAAGACGTGATGATCTGACCTGTTGCCTGTTCGAGTGGAGCCACTACTGCCATCTCATTATCCGTATCGGAAAAAATCCCGTCTTCATTAACATAAATTTCATAACTGTCAAGTTCGGTGGCGGGATCCAGCGGTGTGCCATCGGAATAGGAGGTCGGTGGCTCCCAGCTTAAGATCTTCGCCGGTAAAGTTTCGCCTCCTGAAGGCAAAGACCCTACTTCTTCGGAAGATCCGCCTCCGCAGGCAGAGAATACCAATCCGATGGCGCATGCTGCTGCTACGATTAGAAACGTCTTGGGGTTTGACATCGTTTCTCCTTTATATTTAAATTCGGATCGAGGAGAAGCAACCCCCATGCCCTATTTTTTTCTTGAATAATCGGCAGGTTGAGAATGTTTTCCGAACGATGTCTATTTCACTATTGAAATGTTCTGACGTTTTTGTAATATTCTCCCTCCTAACAGTTTCCGTTCATCTTTCTTCCCTCGGCCGGAATGCCCGTCTATATTCGCTTGGTCCTGTCTTCTTAAGGAAAAGACGCATTCCGGACCAAATCATAGAAAGCTTGGTATAGTGTGTGCTTGATACTTAATGAATTAGATCCAGAGGGAAGGAATCCGCATGGATATGGAATTACCCGGAGATGGCCAAGAAAAAAGAGGAGCGTTTATTCTCTCCCGCCTGGCCGTAATACTCATCCTTGTTTTCAGTTTTACGCTGAATCTATGGGGTAACCGTTGGGGAGCCCCGGACTACTGGCATCCGGATGAGTTAACAAGAAATTCCATTGCAATGTTCGACCAACGGACTCTCATCCCGCCGACTTTTTATTACGGCGGACTCCATTATTTCGTCCTCGAGGTTGGGGCGGTACTGCCGGCAAGAATCTATGGCAAGCTGTTCGACCCGAAGCCTGAAGAATCGGATTCTGAAGCTCGAACCGGGTGGGAAAAACGAGTACGCGTTCGAACGTTTCGCATCGCTCGCGGCATCTCTGCGCTGATGGCAACGATGCAGGTGTTCCTTGCCTACCAGATCGGGAGCATCCTTTTCGGGAGAACCGTTGGGGTACTCGCGGCCCTGTTCCTCTCCTCGTCTCCGTACTTCGTTGCAATAGGCCACTTTGCCACCATTGATACTCCCGCCAACTTCTGGTATTGGCTTTCCTGCTTCCTGGCGCTGGTCTCCTGGAAGAGGAAAAGCAACACCTGGTTTGCCCTCGCATGCATCACTGCGGGGTTGACCGCCGGCGTAAAAATCGACCGGCTTATTATTATTGTTCCCCTCTTCCTTACCTATCTGTTGATGAGAGAGGAACGAACTCCGTACCGGGGGATCCTGAAATTCACACTGTTCTTCCCGATAGGGTACGTACTCGCCAATCCCGCTTTTCTGCTATCGACCTTCCAGTTTCTGGACGGAACGACACGAGACCTGTTTTTCAACATGGGGCGTGGTGATACCGAGGCGACACGATCCTATATCGCGTTATTGGGGGACATGAATTCGGGAATGGGGGTACTGCTCTTCCTTGTCGCCATGGCAAGTCTTGGGTATGCCGCATGGAATTTTCTGTTCCACAGGGACCGAACCGAAATCGGATGGCTTCTGTCGTCCCTGGTGCCCTATTATCTGCTGATCGGGTCCCATCTTTCGATGCCCTGGTATGCCCCCTTTTTCTTCCCGGGATTGGCGATCTGTGCGGCCTACGGATGCCGAAGGGTACAGGACGTTCTTTCCCCGATCTCCCGTGTGGCTGCGAAAGCAGTCCCTTTCGCAATCGTTTTGCCCTCCGTTCTGTCTTCCGTTCTCCTCGTCATGCAGTTCAGTCACGACTCGCGTTACCTGGCAGCAAAGTGGGTAGACCAGCAGATTCCGGCCGGCGCATCGATTGAAATGATGGCGCGGGGGCCAGATGTTTCCGGTCAGAAATTCCAGATCGTCCGGATACCCGGGCATAAGGCGTTTGACGACCACCTGTTTGCAAGGGAGTGGCGAGACCGGCTGGACCGGAATACCCTTTACCAGACCATACGCATGAAAATCCTCAACATCGAGCAATGGTTGGGGAGCGTATCAGGACGTCCCGTGCGCAAGGTACCGTACAAGGCCTGGTTCGATCTGGAGGCGGAACGAGTGGCAAAGGAGGAAAGCGGAAAGGGCACGGGTATGCCCCTGGATGCCGGGAAAACAGACTTCGTGATCCTGGTCGGATATATGGAAGAAGCTCGAATCTCGGCCCTGTCGCAGCCAACCTCCGGATATCGCCTGGTGAAGATCTTTCAGCACAAGAACCCGTTCGGCATTCAAATCCGTTTTCCCTTCGTCAATCCCGAGATCTACGTATTTTCGAAGTCCCAGCTAATGAGCGAAACCGGAGAACGGGGCCGATCATCTATCTAGGACAAGATTGCGATGATCCTCGCCCCGAACCGCTTGTGTGGAGAGAGGCATCCATGAAACGGATTCTTTTCCCCCTCGCCGTCATGTTCCTTGCATTTTTCTCGGCATGCTCAAAAGGGCCTGTGGGAGCAGACAAAGCTTCTCGGGATGTGTATGCCGATGAGGAGAACGGAACCATTGGAAGAGGAACCGTTTCCTTTTTGAACACCCGTGGCCAGGCCGTTTTGAGCTGGCGCCTTCTCCCGGGCGACCCGGCAGGAGTCATCTTCAACCTGTATCGGAAGGAGATCGGAGAGGGGGATGACCGTTACCGATGGATCGCCCGAACGGACCGCACATCCTACACGGACCTTGATGCGCACGGAAAGAGATATTCCTATGCGGTCCGGACGGGAGAACAGGGAAACAATGTCAAGGAACAGGGGGAATCCATCTCTCTGTCATCCATCGGGGGGAAAGCGGCTCTGGTTTTCGACACCGGACAACCGTACAAGTATGTCCGGGTGGTTTCCGGGGATTTGAACGGCGACGGCGAACCGGAGATTGTCATCGCGTACTCCGGTTACCAGAACGTCGACCCGTATGAAAAAGCGTGGAGCAGATCGGAGGAAAGCATCAAGGTTGCGGCCTTTCTGCCCGCGGGGAACCGCCTATGGACAGTGGATCTGGGATCGGGAATCGAAACGGGAATTATGTACCAGCCCATGGTGGTATGGGACCTGGACGGCGATGGGCGGGCGGAAGTGATCCTCAAGACCAACAAGTCTGCGGATCCTCTGGACTATGAAGGGGAGCGAATCACCGTTCTGGACGGGATGTCGGGCAAGGTCAAACAGGAGGCGAAGTGGCCGGCATTGCTGAAGGGAGGATGGAGCGATTACAACAACGATAGCAGGAATTTTCTTGCTGTGGCGCATCTTGACGGGAAAGATCCGTATGTGATCGCAGCTCGGGGCACGTACAAGATGCAGAGAATATGGGCGTTCGACAAGAATCTCCACCGGGTTTGGGAACGCAACCTGGGAATGGATTTTTACTACCCGTCTGGGATCCGGGAGCGGTTGATCAAGTTCTGGAACATCAACGACAAGATGAAATATATCCGTGCTCGCCTCACCGGGAAAGCCAGGGCGGATATCCATCGAGGCACCCACAGTCTGCCGGTCGCGGATATCGATGATGACGGGAAGGAGGAGATTTTCTGGGGGGAACGCTGCATCGACGGGAAGGGGAAAGACCTGTGGGTTATGGAAGAGAAAATCCCTTATCCGGGGCATCCGGATATCGTCTTTCCGGCCGACATCCTCCCGTCACGAAAAGGCAAGGAAACCTATTTCGCCCGCGAGGGGGGCGCAGGAAAGAACGACCGGATCGGCATGTACCTCGTAGATCACCAGGGCAAGATCATATGGGAACATTGGGGCTACCACCACATCGACAGCGGGTGGGTGGGAAAAATCGCTGCAGGTCAGGAAGGAATGCAGTGTCTCGCTGTCGATATCGTGGACAAGGAAGAGGCGAAGGAAGGACCGTGGAAATTGATTGATCCATCCGCCTTTCTGTGGAGGTCCGATGGAACGCTTCTGGGGAATCCCCCATCTTCCTGGTACGACAGCATTCCTCTCGACTGGGACGGAGACAACATTCGGGAAATCGTCATCACGACGAAAGGAGAAATATGGAAATACGGCGGGACAATCATGGAGGATCTCTCCACGAATTGCCTGTGGGGTGCGGACCTCTTCGGTGACCAACGGGAGGAAATCGTCGCTGCCCCCGGGGGTGGAAAAATCTACGTTTTCTTCAACACAACCGTTCCGGAAAGCCCTCCCCGAGTCACACCCAGGGCCGACAGACGATACCGGAACGATCTCTCCCGAACGGCCATGCAGGTCCCGCCCATACCAACGGAAGGCGGACGCATTCCGGGAAAGAGGGAGAAATAATGTTCGTGGCCATTCGGCGGTCTTCTACCCTCTTGCCCGGACTCTCAGTCAAAGAAATAACATCCGTCGCCGTCGCCGAGTGTAACGTACCAGTTCCAGTCCCGGGCGAACAGCTCGTCGGGAATTCCGCTGTTGTTCCTGTAGGTGACCGGTGAGAAATGCAGGTCACGCGCACGGAAACCGTGGCGCAGCAACAGCTCCCCACATCGGGGAGTCGTCGCACGGGCAATCATGTAGTGGGCCCCTCCCCGGATTGCGCGTCCGACCGCCTCTTCCAGCAATTGCTCCAGAAGGAGGTCCTCGCGGTCCGGTCCGGCGAGCTCCAGCAGTGCCGCAAAACGCAGCCGGTCTTCATCGACACTGATGTGGATTACGGAATATCCCAGCAGTTCTTCGCCCCCCGACAATTCGAAGGACTGAACGCCGGCAAAAGGGTAGCTGGCGTACCGCCAATTGAGATACGATGAATCCCTCACGATCAGAATCACCTGCTCCATCGCCAGTCGTTCCCAGAACATGTCAAAACGTTCGTCAAAGCGGGTAACGTTGCGTATCGTGCTTCCTTCCATTCGGCGTCTGGGCCTGACCATGCGCGAAGTTGCCAGGCCCCAGTCGATCGGTTTCCCCACCACCGTACCGGCAAATGCTCCCATTCCGGCCCCCCCCCCCCCCTTCTCCCATCTGCGCCGCAACAGGCCGCTCGCCTTGAAGGGCTTGATATAGGATCGCCGGGCAATGGGGACTTCCTTGCCTCCGAGCGCCAGCGTGATCCTGTTGGCCGATTCGTTCGCCGACGTGGAGAAGTGAAATGAGGAAAGCTCCCTGCTCAGGGTTTTCAGCTTCAGCTTCATCCCCGCCGAACGCGCTGTCGGATCGACCGCCAGATCGCAACTGCACGACGCGTGCAAATGATCTTCCCCCGCCTTGAGCCGTAACGGGGTCAGGCCATGCACGCCCGCAATATGGCCATCCTTTTCGAGGACGAGAAACGAAGGGAACGCGTCGGTTCGGGCCGGATTCCTTTCGAACCGCCATTCCCAGAGTTGCAGCCTCTGCGCATACGGTCTGGGGCCCATGGTGCGGTCCAGCAGCGCCGCAATGGAGGGATGATCTGCGGGGGTGGAGGGACGGATGATCGTCTCTGTCCTGGTCACGAAATCAATCTGTCCCGGAGAGACACCCGCTTGGTCTTTCCGGCTTCGGTGCGCGGGATCTCATCGACAAACAGAATTTTTTTGGGGATCTTGTATACCTCCAGGCGGTTCCGGCAATGACGGCGCAGCTCGATTTCCAGATCCTTTCCCGGTTCGCCGCGGGGCACCACGAATCCCACGACCGCCTCGCCGGTCAATTCATCGGGGGCGCCCACCACCGCGCAATCCCTGACGCGAGGGTTTTCCATCAGCACCGACTCCACCTCCATCGGGGAAAGTTTCAGGCCGTCGATATTGATCTGTTCCTTGAGACGCCCTGTCCATGTCAGAAAACCTTCCCCGTCCATGATTCCAAGGTCTCCGGTCCGGAACCAGCCATCAAGAAAGAATTCGCTGGAGTCCATCCCCCAGTACCCCCTCGTGAGTTGCGGCCCCCGGATCAGCACCTCGCCGACCTCATTGACAAGGGGGTTTGATGGGTCCCCGACGATGATTTCGGAGCCCGGCGTGGGGCACCCCACCGTCCGGAGCTTGTCCCGATGATCGTTATAGCAGATGTAGCTGGAACGGCTTGCTTCCGTGAGCCCGTAATACATGTAGAAGCGTGTGTCCGGCAGAAGATCCAGAATCTTGGTGATATATTCTTCCGCCATCGGCGCGGAATTGACAATGATGTATTTCAGTTGTCGTCCATGTTTGGCGAAGAGATCCGCAAACTGGTCAAGGATCATCTTGAACCCTCCCGGCGTACCGGGGAAGCTGGTGATCTTCTCGTCGGCGATCTTCTGCAACAGACGCGGGATATCCTGAAGCTTCTCCTCGAGGTAAACGGTCCCGCCATGCGTCCAGTAGATGTGCACGTGCGCCAGGCCGAACAGGTGGGTAAGGGACAACGTGGTCAACTCCCGGTCATCTTCCTTGATATCGGCCCAGGAGGTGATCGACCGGATGGTGTGTTGCAGGTTGTCATGCGACAGGCATACCCCCTTGGGAAACCCCGTTGCGCCGCTGGTGTGCATGATGAGCGCCAGCGGATTCGCTACCGCGCCCAGTTTCCCCATCGGCATCGGGGGAAGCGATTCCAGGTCCGGCGGGAACAGAATCCGGTCTGGTATGCCGTCGAACCCGGGAAGGACCTTCGGCGTCACCCACGCCTTGACCGCGCAGTTGTTCTTCACATAGGCCAGGTGGGACGGGCGGGACCGGAAGTCCACGGCCATCACGGTGCAACTGCGCATGAGCGAGCCAAGATACGCACAGAGGTAATCCACGGTGTTCGGAAAGGACAGGATGATCCGGTCGCCGGGATCGACTCCGTGGCTTTCGAGAAATCCGGCAAAGCGGCGTGCCCGGCCCAGGATCTCCCCGTACGTGAAGCGCCGGTTGTCCGTCCCGACCAGAAACGTCTTATCGGGAAGACGGTCTGCCGTTGCCAGGAAATTCTCCGCAATGTTTCTCATTCGAAACGCACACCCCGTGCCCGCAGGATCGACTTGATATCCCCGATCGACCCCAGCGAAACCATCTCCTCGGGGGTCATGGCATGCCCGAACTCCTTCTCGACTGCAGAGGCGATGTTCACCATCGCCAGGCTGTCCCAGGTCTCGATCTCGTCGGGACCGTACTCATCCCGGAACTGATCCTCCTCGATCAGAAGAATATCTTCCAGCAGACGCCACAATAGTCGATCGTTCGGCGACATGGTTCTCCTCGCAATGGATACGTTATTCGTCGTCTGGCCAGTCGACTTCCGGGTCATGGATCAACTCGACGTTCAGGCCGGCGATATTGGGCAGCGCGAAGTTGAACTGGAACTGTCCGATCCCCTGCTGCTTTTCCCCGGCGATGAAACGTATCCCCTTCCGTTCGAGCTCTTTCTGCGCTTCGGCGATATCCCGCGCGCAGAACGCGATGTGATGATAACCACCGCGCCCCTGGTTGTAATTCTTCAAAACACCCTTGTGGGGAATCATGAAATGAAGCTTCGTTTCCCCGGCGCATTTCAGGAAAACGTTGGTGACGTGGTATTTCTCGATGGTTTCACGCGTCACTTCGTCCAGGCCCAGTGTCTGCTTGAATTCCTCGATCTGCGCTTCGTCGCGCGCCACGATCCCGATATGGTGCAGACGAAGTTTATCCCCCAGCTTTGCCATAATCGATTCTCCCCTGCTCCCCTTCCTCCTTCAGGAAAGGATGGTCATTTGAATGCCCTGCCCGACGATATGTTCGCAGATATTCCCAGCCATTTCGCAATGCCGGCCAGATGGAATACCTTTCCCGACCCTCTCCTGGCACCGGTTCCGACGGCGTCGAACATTCGGGCGCCGCTCTCCTCATCGAGGATACCCCCTTCGCGCAGAAATGCCAAAGCGGCGTTCCGCATCG
>Ga0209536_100002803_pt1 | contig 28301 bp, 25 predicted proteins | sample DeeMarSeWOR28_12_FD_187461 | JGI IMG/M metagenome (GOLD analysis project Ga0209536, IMG submission 187461) | Marine sediment microbial communities from White Oak River estuary, North Carolina - WOR-2-8_12 (SPAdes) (version 2) | ecosystem: Environmental > Aquatic > Marine > Intertidal zone >... | reverse complement strand
TTCATTATGGACGATGCCAAACATATCATGCCGAACTATTTGCGCTTCGTGCGTGGGTTGGTGGATTCTGACGACTTACCGTTGAATGTATCCCGGGAAATTCTCCAGCAAAATAAAGTTATCGATAATATCCGGTCGGCGTCCGTGAAAAAAGTGCTGGGTTTATTGGAAGATGTAGCGAAAAATGACAAGGAAAAATATCAAACCGTGTGGGGAGAATTTGGTCGGGTATTAAAAGAGGGGCCGGGCGAAGACTTTGCCAATAAGGATAAAATCGCCGGTTTGCTGCGTTTTGCTTCGACGCAAACTGATACCGAAGAACAGAATGTTTCGTTAGCTGATTACATTGGCCGGATGAAAGAGGGGCAGGAGTCTATTTACTATATTACTGCGGACAGTTTTGCATCTGCCAGGAATAGCCCTCACCTGGAAATTTTTCGCAAGAAAGGCCTGGAGGTATTGTTGCTGTCGGATTCCGTTGATGAATGGCTAGTAAGCTCGTTAACAGAATTTGAAGAAAAGAAACTGGTCAGCGTTACCAAAGGCGAGCTGGATCTTGGCGACCTGGAAAATGAAGAAGAGAAGAAAGAACAGCAAGAAGTGAGTAAAGAGTTTCAGGGCATCGTGGCGCAAATGAAGGACACACTGGGGGAGCAGGTCAAGGATGTACGTCTGACCCACCGCCTGACGAATTCACCGGCGTGCCTGGTAAAAGACGCATACGACATGAGTGCGAATCTGGAACGAATTCTCAAACAAGCTGGCCAGGATATTCCTGCATCCAAACCCATACTGGAATTGAATCCTCAGCATCCTCTAGTTGAGAAACTGAAAAACGAAAAAGACAGCGATCGATTTAAGGATATGACATTTATCCTGTTTGATCAGGCCTTGCTGGCAGAGGGCGGTCAACTGGACGACCCTGCCGCATTTGTCAGTCGGCTCAATGAACTGTTATTGGATTTGTCCAAATAGCTAAAACACGTTATTGCTCCGTAGAGTAGTGTTAACGCACTACTCTACGATTTGAGCGCTGGCAAATTCCACCTGCACTTTCCCCGCTTTACCCAAGCTCTGTGCCGGCACACCGGTGTTTAGTGAAACCTGCGCGCCAGGCTTGATCATTTCCGTGACCTGGGAACTTTTACGTAATAATTGTTCGCCGCTATCAGAATACAGGTTAACGGTCAGGCGTAAGTTTTTCACTGCCAGTAAGGAGCGGTTTTGAAGATTGACAACTACGTTGCCAGCGCGATCCGTGCCGCCCTGATAGGCAATATATCTGGCGGGATTAGACGGTAGATCCAGGCGTGTGTAAGCCAAAGCAGATTTCTCCCCGGCATCGGATTTAGATCCGGCTGCTTTGCCGTAATATTCCTTTGCGGCAACTATGTCATTTTCCTTTTCCGCGATACTGCCCAGCGCATGATAGGCCGGCGCGGTAGGCAATAAAGTGATGCTTTTTTGCAGGTCCTGCTTGGCTTTTGGATTCTGATTCATTTTTGCGTAGGTCAATCCGCGTTCCAGGTAAAACAGGAAAAACTCGGAATTGTGTTCGATTGCTGTGGCGAAAAGTTTTTCGGCTGCCGAGTACTGCTTTTCACTGTACTGAATGTCACCTTTTAGGGCATAAAACAGTCCTTCTTTGGGTTCAATTTTCAGGGCTTTTTCGGCGAGTGTTGTCGCTTGTTGTGGATTATTTTCTTTTAGTGCTTTTTGTGCCTGCGCATAGTTTTCATATGCAGGCTGTGTTTGCTTCAGGTGGGCAATTTTTTGTTGATAGGTTTCTGTATTCAATACACCCTTCACATTAAGTTTGCTGGCGGTGGCTTTATTAGCCTCAACGCGTTCCTGCGAGGGGGGGTGGCTGGCAAACAAGCCTTCCAGCCAATTGGTTTGTCGGCCCTGGGACAAGCGCACAAAAGTCTCCTGTAGTTTGATGGCGGCGGCAGGGTCATACCCTGCTTTTGCCATGTATTTCATGCCATAAAGATCCGACTCCAGCTCCGCGTCACGGCCGTATTTCTGGTTGATTAACTGGCTGCCCAATGCCGCGGCGCCAACAATTAACTCGGCATTATCTTCCCCGCTGGTAGCGATACCCAATCCTACGATACCCGCGTTGAGCAGCATGCCCCGTTCCATACTTTTTGCGCCATGGCGTGCGGCGGCGTGCACGATTTCATGGCCGAGAACGGCGGCCAGTTCTGCTTCGTTATTAAGTTCCAATAGCAAACCACGGTTCACCGCGATTTTGCCGCCCGGTAGCGCCCAGGCATTGGGTACCGAGTTATTCAGTACAACGAATTCATACGGCAGATTGGGGCGATCGCTCACTGCCGCGAGTTTTTGACCCACCGAATTCACATAACGGGTGAGTTCCCTGTCTATCACGTAAGGGCCGCCCTGTGATTGTTGAGACGATAGATAGTTTTCCTGGCCGATGGAAATTTCCTGGCTTTCTGAAACCAGTTGCAATTCTGATTTGCCGGTGACGGGATTGGTGCCACAACTGTTAAGCAACGTAAATGCGAGAACGAGTGTTGTAATTTTTAATTGGATGGTTTTGAGGTGCATGGTAGTGGTTTTCATGGTTCGGGCTAATCGCACAGGTTTTGCAAGTTTTACGCGGTCTATCAGGGACGCTCAGTTTGCATTATTGCGCTAAAAATATTTATTATACCACTTTGTTGCTACGAAATTTTATTTTTACATTTATGAAGTTTTCCCGCCCGCTTATTCAGGGCACGCTTATTCGGCGTTATAAAAGATTCCTGGCAGATATTGAGCTGGTATCTGGCGAACAAATTACCGCCCATACCGCCAATACCGGCTCAATGCTGGGGTGTCAGACACCCGGAAGCCGGGTGTGGTTAAGTGTGTCCGAAAATCCAAAACGCAAATATCAGCACAGCTGGGAAATCGTTGCCGCGGGAAGTGAGTCAGGTGCTACGTTAGTGGGTATCAACACCCTGCTAAGCAACAAGCTGGTATATGAAGCCATTAGCAAAGGAATAGTCCGTGAGCTACAAGGTTATGAATCTATTCAGACCGAAATAAAGTATGGATACGAAAACAGTCGTATTGATTTGTTGCTACAGCCATTTATAAACGCAAAACACGGGAGCAATAAACCGTGCATGCCATGTTACGTTGAAGTAAAAAATGTCACGCTGGTGGAAAACGGCATAGCGTATTTTCCCGACGCTGTCAGTAAGCGGGGTAGTAAACATTTGCGTGAATTGACTGAGATGGTGCAGCAGGGCAATCGTGGCGTGATTTTCTTTTGTGTGCAACGCACTGATGCTACTGGCGTAAGACCGGCGGATCATATTGATGCAGACTATGGTCGATGGTTGCGATTAGCCGTGGAGCAAGGGGTTGAAGCATTAGCCTATCAAGCCAAAGTGACGCCGCAAGAAATCCAGTTAGTGCAGCGATTACCCGTAATCCTCGAATGAGGAGCGACAAATAGGGAAAATGCGCAGGTGAGACTGTAACATTGTTGCCGGTATGCTATTTTTTTTCGGGCTGTGGAGGTGGTTCTGGAATATATTCAAACAAGGTGACGACGCGTTTGACACCTGCAACGTTACGCGCAATCTCTGCGGCAATTTCCGCTTCTTTTTCCGTCACTAGTCCCATCAAATAAACGGTGTCATTTTCTGTTACCACTTTCACGAAGTTGGACTCCAGCGTTTTATTGCCCATCATTTGCGATTTAACCTTGGAGGTTATCCATGTATCACCGGACCTGGATTCAAATGAAGTCAGGTCGGCGACAATCAGTTCGTTATGTACGCGGCGCACGTCGGGAACATTACGTACAATATCGATCACTTTTTGACGTAGATCCTCGGAAAGCACTTCTCCTGAAACCAGCACAATGCCGTTGTAACTGGTGATATTTACGTGGATTTTTTTATTGATGCTTGTGTCGCCATACAATGTATTGGTGGCTTTGGATTCAATGTTTTCATCGTTCACGATCACTTTGGTATCGCGCCGGTCGGGTAAGGCGGCGCACGACGCTAGTAGCAATGAAGTTAAAATAAACGACAGAACAGGAAGGACTGAAACACGATAATGATATTTTAGGTTTAAATGACTATGCATAATTGTTTAAGCCTGAATGGCATTGGGTATCCATTTGATTGTTTCCTGGCAATCCGTGTTGTTATGTTGTTTGGAAATTGATATTACGTCGATTCGGCAGGGTGACTGTGAATATTGACGATGTTGTTGCAAAAAATATTCCGCGCTTTTAATGATTTTTTGTTGTTTGCGAAAATCTACTGATTCTGCGCCGTCACCAAAATTACTTTTTTTACGATAGCGTACTTCGACAAAAACCAGTGCGTCATCATGCTGCATCACCAGGTCGATTTCCCCGAGCTTGCAGCGATAGTTTCTTGCGATCAAACGCATGCCTTTTGTTTGCAGGAATTTTAGCGCGCTATCTTCCGCCTGTTGACCAATTGCAATACTGGAATTCTTTAATCCGGGAAACAAATCCATGACTAAAATTTGTCGAGTACCCTTGGTTTGCCTGCAACAAACTCTGCCCATACCAGGCGGCGCAGCAAACGATTGTTGACGTCCAGATATAGCAAGCCTGTTTCACCCTGATACGATGAAAACTGATTGCGGCGCAAGCGATTTAACTCAGGTATGACATTAAATGCGTCAACGCCTAACGCGTACAGGCGCATGTAACGTTTGCTGGAGCTGGGCCAAAGCTTTTCAATTTGTGACTTTAGTTCATTATCGTCATGCGTTAACGTCCATGGCATATCACTAAACTTCACATCATTCATGTCGCGGTCCATGTTGGGTTGCAGTGTGCCGCTATATACGTGGGACGTTGCGTAAACGGGGATGTTCGCTGCACGGTGAAAACGCAACTGTGGTCTTAATAGTCGACCTTGCCGTGCGAAAGCAGCCATGAAAATCATGTCAACGTCTTTGCGGCGTCTTGGTTCATATTCAAATTTCATGTTCACCAGTCGCTTCAGGCCGTCGGCGCGTTTTTCGCTTTCATCCAGATTAAGTAATCTTTTAATCGGCATGCCATAGTCACTTTTTTTTGCGTCATAGGTTTGGTATTCAACAACTTCACCACCCAGTTCTTCCCAGCGTTCTTTAAATGCGGCGAACACGCGGTCGCCCCAGTTGGTATTGGGAAGTATAGCTGCAGCTTTGTGATGTCCGTCCAGCCAGGCGTGTTCAGCCACCTGTCTGGCTTCCTGCTCCGGCGAAAGGCTCATTTGAAATAAATTGCCAAGCGGCGTGTCAGCGTCTTCGCCGTAGTTCAGAGTCAATACCGGCGCCGGAAAATCTGTGCCGCGCGCCAATACGGTTACCGAGTCTTTATTCAGTGGTCCTACGACAAAGTCTGCGCCATCGTTTACCGCTTGTTGATAAATGGCCTGTATTTGTTGGGGGTCGTCCCCTTCATCATAAATTTTCAACACTGGCCGGTGTGCATCATCTTTCTGGTTGTAATAGGTTGCCAGAAAACCATCCTGGATGGCTTGCGCGGCTTTCGAAAAGCGGCCTTTAAGGGGGAGAATCAGCGCAATCTGCGCTGGTCGGCCCAGGGCTTCGGGTTGCTGGCTCACAATGGTTTTCAGGATGGATAAATTGACGGGATGGTTGGGAAATTTTTCCATCCATTGATCGATTTGCTGTTGCGTGTATTGCTCATCGCCGCCGGTTTTCGCGATATAGGCCAGGGACACCCAGCCTTGCATAATGTCATCGAACGGTTGGTCAGTTAGTGCTGCAATGTCTGAGGCGGGTAGTTCCTGCAGATCGCGCAGTATAATTTCCTGGTTTTCCAGAATTTGTTCGTCGTCTTTGATCAGGGTGTTGAGTGCCTGGCGCGCGATTGCTGATCCCGCATAATCCTGCGTGGCGTAAGAAGCGTCAATCTGCTTGTTGTAAAAATCTTTCTGTAATTCCGGATGCGCATTTTTGATAAGCCCGGCAAGAGATTTCAATTGGGTAGCCGCTATTTCCGGTTGCTGATTTGCCAGTGACAATTGCGCGATCAACAATGTCTTGCGGATATGAAAGCTGTCATCCAGGCTGGCAACATTGATTTCATTGAGGATTTGTTCTGCCTGTAACAGGTAATTTCCCTGCAAAAGCAGTGAGGCTATTTGTAATTGGTATTCCTGTTTTTGTGGAGGACCAACACTGGCCGCTAATTCCGAAAGTAACAAGGCGGCATCCAGGTAACGTCCAATCTTGATCAGGTCTTTGGCCGGATTTTCGTAACGCTGCTGCGCTTCGGTTTCGCTAGGCGGTGCAGCCGGCACCGTGGGTTCCGCGCCAGGACGCAGTACCGTTGAAGGGAATCCGGAGGGACGTTCTTCACTTGGTGCCGGTTCGCTTGGCTTGGTGGGTGCGCCACCACAAGAGATGATCATGGTTGCCAGGGCGGTAATCAGTCCAATGCGCAGAGTGTTGCTGAAATTCAATCGGGAATCGTTAGTCATCATGTGCATTCATCAAATTCAGGGTTTGGATTGAAAAATATCGTTGGTAAGTTTAGGCCAATATCGGGGTGCCGGTAGTAACGACCATCTACAATATTAACATTGACCCGTAGATCCTCAAGTCATAGGCTATTGTTTCATGACAAATTCCACCCAAAATGGCACTTTGTATATTGTCGCCACGCCCATAGGAAATCTTGGGGATATAACCTACCGTGCAGTTGAAATACTACGGCAGGTGGATTTAATCGTTGTGGAAGATACGCGCCACAGCGCCAAGTTGCTACAACACTATAATATTACATCACCCAAATATGTTTTACATGACCACAACGAAAAAGAAAATTCCATTAAATTGGTAGAAAAACTGCAACAGGGCCTGAATCTCGCGCTAATTTCCGATGCCGGTACCCCGCTGATCAGTGATCCCGGGTATTGGCTCGTTAATATGGCCATTCAAAATTCGGTCCACGTTGTACCCATTCCAGGTCCCAGCGCCGCGATTTGTGCTCTCTCCGTATCCGGCTTGCCCAGTGACCGGTTTTGCTTTGAAGGATTTTTGCCCGCAAAAACCCCGGCACGTCAGAGTCGCCTGCAACAGCTGCTGCTCGAATCCCGCACCCTGATTTTTTATGAAGCGCCCCATCGTATCCTCGATACCTTGCGCGATATGGTTCTTATATTTGGCCCCGAGCGATTTGGCGTCATAACTCGTGAGTTAACTAAAACTTTCGAAACCGTTTTACGCGCACCGCTGGGGGATTTAATGGTCAGGGTAGAAAGTGATACCAACCAGCAAAAGGGCGAATTTGTACTGCTTGTTCACGGCGCGAAGGAAACGGCATTGGCCAGTGAACAGGAGCAGGATCACCTATTGGGCATTTTGTTGGATGAAATGTCGGTTAAATCTGCCGCAACCCTGGCCTCGAAAATCACAGGGGTAAAAAAGAATCAGCTTTATGAGCGGGCGCTGGAACTTAAAAACGCACGCTAAGCTCTATCAAGAGCTTGTTTTTTTCGGGTAACACCGTATATATAGAGATGGAGTCGGCCGAACAGTCGCGCTATTCCTCGGAATAGGGAGGAAAGTCCGGGCTCCACAGGACAGGGTGCCAGGTAATACCTGGGGGACGTGAGTCCACGGCCAGTGCAACAGAAAGTATACCGCCTAAGCGCTCATTTATTGAGCGCCGGTAAGGGTGAAATGGTGCGGTAAGAGCGCACCGCGTCGGTGGCAACATTCGACGGCAGGGTAAACCCCACCCGGAGCAAGACCAAATAGGGGAACATTCGCTTTGCGAACGATGCGGTCCGTATCGGTTCCCGGGTAGGTTGCTTGAGGTGTGCGGTGACGTACATCCAGATGAATGACTGTTCTCGACAGAACCCGGCTTACAGGCCGACTCCACTTTTCAATATTGACCTCTTTCTGTCCTTGTACAGGATGTTCCACGCAATGTTTCACGGCCGCGCCTCTTTGGTATAGGTTATTATTTAGCCAATACGGCCTCCAAGCCCGTTATTACGATCTATATATAGACACGACTGTCTACTGCGGCACCAATTCATTGCAGAAAATTTCAATCAAGTGCATCTAAGTTAAAGTATTACTTTAACTTAGATATTTAACAGGCTGTATATAAGGTTATTTAGCGCCCAATTTGCTGCACAAAACCCCGCCATTACTCCGTAAGTCCTTGTCACTACTAGAAGAAATGCCTGGCTTTTTGTGGATTTTTATCTTGACACTACGCTAGTTTGCTTTCTATAGTGTAGTAATGTGGGGAAAAGTGGACATTTCTGGAATACCATGGGCAACTGTGGTCAGTTAGGGGATTTTGCAGTTGTTAAGTGGGCATACTTCGATCAATTTGGATGCGAAAGGTCGGTTAGCGATACCGACTCGCTATCGTACCTATGTGAACGAGAGTGCGGGTGGGAAATTTTGTGCCACCGTGCATCCTGATGTGTGCCTGATGCTATATCCGTTACATGAGTGGGGCCCCGTGCAGCGCAAGGTGATGAAACTGTCCAATATGAATAAACGCGCCCGAGATCTGCAGCGGCTGATTATTGGTTATGCCTCGGAACTGGAAATGGACGGCAACGGCCGTGTACTGCTGCCTCCCTCGTTACGCGATTTCGCCAAACTTGACAAGCGCGTGGTGTTAATCGGTGTCGGCAACAAGTTTGAGCTGTGGGATGAGGATCGCTGGAACGAGCGTCAAAACGCCTGGCTGGCTGATGGTGACAATGAAAGCAGTTTGTCAGAAGAACTGGAACAGCTGTCTCTATAGTTAGCAATGGCCAATGACGGAAAATTACAGTCATCAACCGGTGCTCCTGAAGGAGGCGTTAGACGCACTTAATATTCAGCCGCAGGGAAAATATGTTGACGGCACGTTTGGTCGCGGCGGGCATGCAAAGGAAATTGTACAACGGTTAGGGCCGGAAGGCCGATTGTTGGTTTTGGACAAGGATCCGCAAGCTATCGCGGTAGCGAAACAGTTTTTTGCTGACGATGCGCGGGTCATTATAGCGAAAGGCTCGTTTGCGATGCTGAAACATAAAGTGGGTGAACTGGACTGGGCAGGCTCAGTCGACGGCATTTTACTCGACCTGGGTGTGTCGTCGCCCCAGCTGGATGACTCAGATCGTGGTTTCAGTTTTCGTCGCGAGGGTGTCCTGGATATGCGCATGGACCCGGAGTCCGGGCGCAGTGCAGCGGAGTGGATTGCGCAAGTAAAGGAACAGGAGCTCGCTACAGTATTGCGCGAGTATGGTGAAGAACGATATGCCAAGCGCATTGCGCGCGCCATAGTTAAGGCCAGGGAGATGCAGCCCATTACAACCACCCGACATTTAGCGGAAATTATTGCGCAGGCCAATCCAAAATGGGAAACCGGCAAGGATCCGGCGACGCGTAGTTTTCAGGCTATTCGAATTTTTATCAATAACGAACTGGAAGATTTGAAGATTTGCCTGGCGCAGGTTACTGACTTGTTAAAGGCCGGCGGGCGCCTGGTTGTTATCAGTTTTCACTCGTTGGAAGACCGAATCGTGAAACGATTTATCCGCGACCAGGCAAAAGGTGATCGCTACCCGGCGGGATTGCCTGTCACGCTGGCGCAATTGAATCCCAGTTTGAAACCGATTGGCAAGGCGATACGGCCGTCGTATGAAGAAGTGGCAGTGAATCCGCGGGCGCGGAGTTCCGTGTTGCGCGTGGCAGAAAAAATTTGAGCAGACCAGAAAGTGATGATTAAAGCATATGGCTTAACGTTGATATTGATGCTGGTGGTGATGGTTTCCGCTTTTCAAGTCATTTATGCCAAGCACCAGAACCGTCAGGCGTTTATCGAATTGCAGAAACTCAAGCAGCAACAAGATCAAATGGAAACGGAATGGGGACAGTTGCAGTTGGAGCAAGCCACCTGGGCCGCGCACGGCAGAGTGGAAAAGATTGCAAGTAACAAACTGGAGATGGTGATACCACCCGCGGGAACGGTATCCATAGTTAAGCCATGAATATGACGGATACATATAGCGCCAAAGACAAGCAACGCATGGCGATGCTGGCTCTGATGCTGGCATTTATTACGTTCATGCTGGTGTGGCGGGCGGTGGATTTGCACGTTGTCAGTAAAGAATTTTTGCAAAACCAGGGTGATGCCCGTTATTTGCGGGAAGTTTCCGTACCGGCAGACCGGGGTATGGTGGTTGACCGTAATGGCGAAGCCCTGGCGATCAGTACCCCGGTAGACTCGGTGTGGGCCAATCCAAAAGAATTGATTAAAGCCCGGGGTGACTGGGTGCGTTTGTGCGTGGTGCTGAACCTGGATATCAATGAACTGCAGCAATTACTTGCCAATCATTCAAGCAAGGAATTTGTCTATTTAAAGCGTCATGTGATACCCGAGATCGCGCAGCGCGTGGAAGCATTGAAAGTTCCGGGTGTTTTTCTGACGCGTGAGAATCGTCGTTATTATCCGGCAGGTGAGGTTACCGCCCATGTGCTTGGCTTTACCAATATTGACGATCGGGGTCAGGAAGGTGTGGAACTGGCGATGGACGAATGGCTGCGCGGCACGCCCGGCAGCAAGCGGGTCATCAAGGATCGGCTGGGTCAGATTGTAGAAGAAGTGGAACAGGTGCGGCTTCCGCAACGGGGTCATGATGTCGTGCTGACCATTGATCGCCGTATTCAGTATCTCGCTTACCGGGAATTGAAAACAGCCGTGCAGAAACATCATGCTCAGTCAGGATCGGCGGTGATCCTGGATGCACGCAACGGTGAAATCCTGGCGATGGTTAATCAGCCTTCCTACAATCCTAACAATCGAGATGCGCTGCAGCTGGATCACTTGCGTAACCGAGCAGTAACCGATGTGTTTGAACCGGGTTCAACCGTCAAGCCATTTACCGTGGCCGCTGCTCTACAATCCGGTAAATATAAACCACAAACCATTGTTGATACCACGCCGGGTTTGTATCGGGTAGGCCGTAAAGTGATTCGCGATTTCAGGAACTATGGTGCAATAGATGTCGCAACCGTGATTCAAAAGTCCAGCAACGTAGGTGCCAGCAAGCTGGCGTTAGCGATTGAGCCACGGATTTTATGGGGCATCTTTGCCGGTGCAGGGTTTGGGGAAACCACTGGTGTCAGTTTTCCCGGCGAATCCACTGGCTTGCTGTCCGATCACTATAGTTGGCGAGATATAGAAAGAGCAACATTGTCTTATGGATACGGCATGTCAGTCACTGCGCTACAACTGGCTCGCGCTTATACCTTGTTTGCCAATGATGGATCCATCAAGCCGGTCACGCTGGTGCGCAACAATCAATACGGCGATGATCCCAGTCGTTATTATCGAGCCGAAGCGGTATTGAATGAAACTACGGTAAAACAAGTGCGCCACATGATGCAGTTAGTGGTGCAAGATGGTGGCACTGGAATGAATGCGCAGGTGCCGGGTTACAAGATTGCCGGTAAAACCGGAACGGTAAAAAAATCGGGTGACGGTGGTTACATTGAAGATAGTTATCTCTCGGTGTTCGCGGGCATTGCGCCGGCCACGAATCCGCGGCTGGTTATGGTGGTCATGGTGAATGAACCGCAGGGCAAAGAATATTACGGCGGTGATGTCGCCGCACCGGTATTCGCCAGGGTAATGTCGGGCGCGCTGCGCCTGCTGGATGTGCCGCCGGACGATTTGCCGTCATTACAACGCGCGCATATCGCATTACTGGAGGGTATGCAATGATGCCGGCCAGGAAAGGTGATGATGTGGTCGATTTGCAGCAGTTGTTACAGGGTATTGTCAAAGTTAATGACAATGACAATCGTCCGGTGACCGGTTTGTCACTGAACAGCGGGACATTGCAGCAGGGTGAGTTATTTTGCGCGCTTGCCGGACACAAGACGCATGGTTTGAACTACGCTGCGCAGGCAATCCAGGCGGGTGCCTGTGCTGTCATTTGGGAGGCTAATACTCAGCAGGATGACGTAGTCATGCTGGACTCCTTGTCAAAGCATGTGCCCTTGATTCCTGTCGTTAACCTTAAGCAGAAGTTGGGGTTGGTTGCAGAGCGTTTTTATGGGGAGCCGTCACGTCAGCTTTTCATGATTGGTATCACTGGTACCAACGGCAAGACATCCTGCAGTCAGTTTCTGGCTCAGGCGCTAAACCACGATGAGCCCAGCTGCGTCATTGGCACATTGGGTAACGGTTTTGTTGGTCAAATGCAACAAGCCACCCATACCACTCCTGACGCCATTACACTACATAAGTTGCTGGCAGAGTTTCGTGATCAGCAGGCGAAAAACGTGGTGATGGAAGTATCCTCTCATGGCTTACAGCAAGGCCGGGTGTCGGGTGTGAATTTTGATATGGCTGTATTTACTAACCTGAGCCGGGATCATCTCGATTATCACGGTGATATGTTTGCCTACGGTAATGCAAAAAAATTACTTTTCGAAATGCCTGACGTGAAAACGGCGATTATCAACGTTGACGATGAGTTTGGTGCGCAGTTGGCAGATTCCCTGGATAATAAGCTGGAAGTAATCCGTTATGGTATCGCGCATCATGACAAGCATATCGATGCGAGGGCGTCCAAGGTCCGGCTGGATAATGCCGGTGTCCATTTTGACGTGATCAGTCGTTGGGGTAGCGGTATTGTCAGTTCGCCATTATTAGGCCGGTTTAACGTGAGTAACTTGCTGGCAGTATTGAGCGCATTACTATGCAAGGGCGTACGTTTTGAAGAGGCGCTGTTGCGCATCAGCCGTCTCAGCAACGTTGCGGGCCGCATGGAGCGCATCACAAACCCGCAGAGTAATACCCTGTTTGTTGTTGACTATGCACATACCCCGGACGCTCTGGCAAAGGCGTTACAGTCCCTGCGCAAACACATGGATAGCAAAAAGCATGCTCAGCTATGGTGTGTGTTTGGGTGTGGTGGCGATCGGGATCAGGGCAAGCGACCGCATATGGGTGAAGTGGCTGAGCAATATGCGGATCACGTGATTATTACCGACGACAATCCTCGTACCGAAGCGGCAAGTCATATTGTGGCGCAAATCCTAAATGGAGTACTGAAACAGCAGGACGTGACGGTGATTCATGATCGAATCGCCGCGATTAAACATGCTATCACGCATGCGGGCGATCACGATGTCGTGCTGGTGGCTGGTAAAGGTCATGAGGGATACCAGGTTATTGACGAGGAGAAGCGCCCCTATGCCGGCGATGTAAAAGTGATAGAAAAATTTCTGGGGCACAAACCGAATACCAATGGTGATTGATGGCCGGTTGTGAGATAGACCTGGCTGATGTTGCCGTTCCACTACAGGCTACACTGGTCGGTGAGAACAGGACATTTGAGGGTGTTAGTACGGACTCCCGGGCGGTGCAACCAGGAGAATTGTTTGTTGCACTGACTGGGCCGAATTTTGATGCGCACGATTTTGCCGATGCTGCGCGCGAGGCAGGTGCGGCGGCATTGCTGGTGGATCATAAGCTGGGCTGCGCGTTGCCGCAGTTGGTAGTGCAGGATACTTTGCGCGCCCTGGGGCAGTTGGCGGCATATTGGCGCGCGCAACTGAGTATACCGGTAATCGCGGTGACCGGTAGTAATGGAAAAACGACGGTCAAGGAGATTCTAAAGTCAATATTTAACCGAATGGGAAAAGTATTGGCAACCAAAGGTAACTTGAATAATCACATAGGCGTGCCATTGACATTGTTAAGTATAAACAGACAACACCAGGCGGCAGTTATTGAAATGGGTGCCAATCATGCCGGGGAGATTTCCTATTTGACCGCCATGGCGCGTCCTGATGTTGCCTTGGTAAACAATGCGGCAGCAGCGCACCTGGAAGGCTTTGGTTCCCTGGAGGGTGTTGCCAGAGCCAAGGGTGAAATTTTTGAAGGGCTGGGCAAGGATGGCACGGCCATTGTCAACGCGGATGACCAGTTCGCGCCATTATGGCGTGAGTTGGCCAGGGATAACAACCAGCTGACGTTTGGTTTGGAGCAACCTGCCGATGTTAGCTGTCATTGGCAAGGAGATGTGTCAGGCAATCGCCTGGCGGTGCGTACTCCTAAAGGTGAATTCAGTTGCGTGTTGAAATTGCTGGGTAGACACAATGTGATGAACGCCCTTGCCGCCACTGCCGCGGCTGTTGCCGCTAATGTTGAGTTGCCGGTCATTGCTAGAGGCATTGAAGCAATCAACGCCGTGCCGGGGCGGCTGCAACCAAAGCCCGGGATCAATGGAGCACGGATTATTGATGATACCTACAATGCGAATCCCAATTCATTGCGCGCCGGGCTGGATGTGCTGGCCGCCTGTGCAGGCAAAAAGTTTCTAATCCTGGGGGATATGGGTGAATTGGGCGAAAATAGTCTGGAGTTGCATCAACAGGTTGGTAAGGATGCAGCGAATTTAAAGATCGATCATGTTTTTACTCTGGGAGGCTTTAGTCAAGAAGCCTCGCAAGCGTTTGGTAATAACGGACAGCATTTTGAGAATGTGGATGAGTTAATTAAGTCCATTGCGGCGCAGCTTTCGTCAGACGTTACCGTATTAGTGAAGGGATCACGCATGATGCGAATGGAGCGGGTTGTTGCGGCACTAGTGGAGCAAGCATAACGGTGGTAATTCATCAGGAAAAGCGAGGCCCATGCTACTTTATATAACCGACTATTTAATGCAATTCCATAGTGGATTCGGCGTGTTTCAATACTTAACGCTGCGCGCGATACTCGGAATACTGACAGCGTTGGTGATTTCGTTCATCGTTGGTCCGATCATGATCCGTAAGTTGAGTCACTACCAGATTGGGCAGCATGTGCGGGATGATGGTCCGCAGGCTCACTTAACCAAAGCTGGTACGCCAACCATGGGTGGTGCGTTGATCCTGGTGGCTGTTGCCATCAGCACACTGCTATGGAGTGATTTGTCAAATCGATATGTCTGGGTTGTGTTGGTGGTTACCCTGCTGTTTGGTGCTGTGGGCTGGGTGGATGATTACCGCAAACTGGTAAAGAAACAGTCGGAAGGATTAAAAGCCCGGGAAAAATATTTCTGGCAGACTGTGGGCGGACTGGGTGCGGCATTGTATTTGTATTTTACCGCTACCCAGCCAATAGAAACGTCATTGATTGTTCCCTTCTTTAAAGACGTGGTTCTCCCCTTGGGCTGGTTTTTTATTATTTTTGCTTACCTGGTTATTGTGGGATCCAGTAATGCCGTGAACTTGACAGACGGTCTGGATGGTTTGGCGATTATGCCCACCGTGCTCGTGGCAAGTGGGCTGGGTATCGTTGCCTATGCCACTGGTCACATCAAGTTTGCCGAATACCTGGGTATTCCATTTGTCGCCGGTGCGGGAGAAGTGGTGGTGTTTTGTGGCGCGATTGCTGGTGCGGGCCTCGGTTTTCTCTGGTTCAACGCCTATCCGGCCATGGTGTTTATGGGTGATGTGGGTGCGTTGGCGCTCGGTGCTGCACTGGGTGTGGTTGCAGTAGTGGTTCGCCAGGAACTGGTGTTGTTGATCATGGGTGGTGTGTTTGTGATTGAAACCCTGAGCGTGATTATCCAGGTGGCATCGTTCAAGTTAACTGGCAAGCGCATTTTTCGCATGGCGCCGTTGCACCACCATTTTGAGCTCAAGGGCTGGCCTGAACCGCGGGTCATTGTCCGGTTCTGGATTATTACGGTTATTTTAACCCTGGTTGGATTGGCAACGCTCAAGATACGTTAACAAGGAAATACTAAAGTAAAGAATGTCTATGATGGCGGCAGAAAATTTTAACGCGACAACCGGTGCAAAGGGTTCAACAGTCATTGTTGGTCTGGGTAAAACCGGGTTGTCCTGTGCTCGCTATCTTGCGCAGCAAGGCGAGTCCTTTGTGGTAGTTGATTCACGTGCGGATCCACCTGGACTCAAACAATTGTTGAGCATTGCGCCAAACGTGGAATGTTATTTGGGTGGCTTTGAACCCGTGGCGTTCGAGCAGGCGAAACGACTGATTGTTAGCCCGGGCGTGTCTATCAAGGAATCTGCTATCGCCAATGCCGTGTCTCAGGGTGCGGAAGTACTGGGCGATATCGCTCTGTTTGCCGCGCACGCTGATGCGCCCATCGTTGCTATTACCGGCTCCAATGGGAAGAGCACGGTGACATCTATGGTGGGTGCCATGGCGGAGCATGCCGGGCAGAACGTAAAAGTTGGCGGCAATATAGGGGTGCCAGCGCTGGACTTGTTGAACAAGTCATTGGTTACTGTGACAGGCGAATTGTTGAGTGAGGCTGGGCCGGAAAAGACGGATTTCTATGTTCTGGAGCTTTCGAGTTTCCAGTTAGAAACCACACCCAACCTGAATGCGTTTGCCGCCGTGGTGCTGAATGTGTCAGCCGATCATATGGATCGTTACGCCAATATTCAGGAGTATATGGCTGCGAAACAGCAGATTTATCGCGATTGTCATTACCGGGTTTATAACCGGGATGACGCGCTGGGAACTGACATGATGCGGAATTTGGAATTGAGCGCCGATGACCACGTAGTGTCTTTTGGGCTGGATGTGCCACCGTCAGATAACGATTTTGGCATTGGGTATCGCGATGACGTGCCCTGGTTGATGAAAGGTAAACAGGCCTTGATGCGCGCGGATGAGATGAGCCTGCCTGGTCGACATAACCAGGCCAATGCTTTGGCTGCGCTGGCGCTGGGGGAAGCAATGAAAATCAACCTCGATGACATGTTATATGTGTTGCGTAATTTTGTCGGTTTGCCGCATCGCATGCAACTGGTGGCAGCCATAAATGATGTCCATTGGTATAACGACTCCAAAGGCACCAATGTAGGCGCAACTGTTTCTGCCATTGCCGGTATGCCGGGCAACAAGATTCTGATTGCCGGTGGTGATGGCAAAGGCGCTGATTTTGAGCCATTGCGCGAAGCGGTTATTGCCAACAACGTGCGGCTGGTGATTCTGATTGGTAAAGACGCGGACCGGATTGAAAGCGTATTGTTCGGCGTAGTGCAAATCGAAAGAGCTGCCAATATGAATGCGGCGGTATTGCTGGCTAACAAACATGCCAGGGCGCAGGAGAAGGTGATTTTGTCTCCGGCTTGCGCCAGTTTTGACATGTTCCGGGATTATCAACATCGTGGCGAAGTGTTCATGGAAGCAGTGAGGAATTTGCCGTTGTGATGGGAAGACTTTACACAGCTAAACCACTGTTTCCGGCCAGGGCAACAGCAGCTGAGCAGGAATATCAGATTGACTACTGGTTGCTCGCGGCTGTATTTGGGTTGCTGATCCTGGGCCTGGTGATGATGGGTTCGGCGTCCATCTCAATTGCCGAAAAGACCCACGGCGAACCATTCTATTATATCTGGCGGCAAGCATTGTTCATCATATTTGCGCTGGTATTGAGCTGGGGTGTATTGCATGTGCCTACTGACTACTGGAACCGAATGGGTCCTTATCTGTTGATGGCAGGGATGGTTTTGCTGGCGCTGGTTTTGATCATGGGCAAACAGGTCAATGGCAGTTCGCGCTGGATTAATCTTGGTTTTTTTAACATGCAGCCATCCGAGTTGGTGAAACTGTTCGTGGTGATATTTATTGCCGGTTACCTGGTGCGTCGCGGGGGTGAAGTCAGAAGCACGGTAAAAGGTTTTCTTAAGCCCATGTTGATTCTCGGAGTGGTGGGAATTTTGTTGTTGCTGGAACCGGATTTTGGTTCCGCTGTTGTTATTGCGTTTACCGCGTTGGGTATGATGTTTCTCGCCGGTGTGCGCCTGTGGCAATTTGGCGTGCTGATTCTGGTAATGGCAATCGCATTGTCGCTGCTAGCGTACTCCTCCCCGTATCGCGTTGAACGGCTGACCTCCTTTTTAAATCCCTGGGCTGATCCTTTTGACAGTGGTTTTCAGTTAACCCAGGCATTGATTGCTTTTGGTCGTGGCGAGTGGTTCGGTGTTGGTCTGGGCGGCAGTATCCAGAAACTGTTTTATTTACCGGAGGCGCATACCGATTTTTTGTTTGCGGTGATTGCCGAAGAGCTGGGGTTAGGTGGTGGATTGTTGGTTGTAGCCCTGTTTGCGATTGTGGTTTATCGCGCGTTTCGTATTGGTCATTTCGCTTTGTGTCATGATGATCGATTTGCTGGCTATCTCGCTTATGGAATTGGATTGCTGATTGGATTTCAGGCGCTAATCAATATCGGGGTCAACATGGGTATGTTGCCCACCAAGGGGTTAACACTGCCGCTGATGAGTTATGGGGGCAGTAGCGTGGTCTCGACCTGCATTGCCTGCGCCATATTGTTGCGTATTGCGCACCAGTATCCGGAAGCAGCGGATACGCTGTTATCAGCCAGAAAAGAACAACGTAAAGCGGGGAGAAAGCGTTAATCCGCGCATAAACCATGAGTGAAATGACATCCACAAGAATACTGATCATGGCCGGTGGTACCGGTGGCCATGTGTTTCCTGCGTTAGCGGTCGCCGACGATTTGCGCGCGCGGGGGGTGGAAGTATTCTGGTTGGGCACACGGCGTGGACTGGAAGCGGATGTGATTCCTAAGGCTAATATTCCTATCTCTTATATCAATGTCGCCGGATTGCGCGGCAAGGGATTGCTGGGGTGGGTTCTTGCACCATTAAAGCTAATGTATGCGCTATGGCAGGGCTTGAATGTTATGCGGCAATTGAAGCCGCAAGCAGTATTGGGTATGGGTGGTTTTGTCACGGGTCCCGGCGGCGTTGCCGCCTGGTTAACCCGCAAACCGTTGCTGGTGCATGAGCAAAACGCCATTTCTGGAATGACCAATCGTATGCTTGTGCCGTTTGCCCGCGTGGTCATGGAAGCGTTTCCGAATTCTATCGCGCCTGGCAAGGCGATTCATACCGGTAATCCGGTGCGCGAAAATATTACCCGCCTGTATCAGACTGGCGAAAGCCAGCGCAAAATTCATGAGCCGCTACATATATTAGTGGTCGGTGGCAGCCTGGGTGCCAAGGCATTAAATGATGTAGTGCCAGCGGCATTGAGCAAGATTCCGGTCGCAAGCCGTCCGGTTGTCTGGCATCAGACCGGCAAGAAAAACATTGCAGAGGCACAGGCGAGCTATCAACAAAGTGGCGTCGACGCCAAAGTGGTGCCCTTTATTGATGATATGGCAGAAGCCTATCGTTGGGCGGACCTGGTGATTTGCCGCGCTGGCGCCATGACGATAGCGGAACTGGCCATTGCGGGTGTGGCATCCATTCTGGTGCCCTATCCATATGCGGTGGATGATCACCAAACCAGTAATGCGAAATATCTCGTTAACAAAGACGCGGCGGTACTGGTTCAGCAAAAGGATTTATCCGTGGACGTGCTGCACAAGCTGTTGGCGGAACTCACCAAGAGCCGCTTACAACAAATGGCAAAATCCGCGCGCAGCCTGGCGTTACCCGATGCCACCCGCCGGGTGGCGGATCACTGCCTGGGGGCGGCGCATGCCTGAGGGATTGCCCATTATGCAAAGTGACCACAGCCAATACCAAGACGTAGGAATGAGCCGCATCAAGCGGATTCATTTTATTGGCATCGGTGGCTCGGGTATGAGTGGTATCGCAGAAGTGCTGCTTAACCTTGGTTACACGGTGTCAGGATCAGATCTGAAAGAGAACCTTGCCACGCAACATCTGCGTTCTTTGGGCGCAGTAATTCACATTGGTCATAACGTTGCGCACGTACACGGTTGTGATGTCGTTGTTTACTCCACAGCGGTGAGTGATCGCAATCCGGAAATTTATGAAGCCCGCAACCTGCATATTCCTGTGGTGCGGCGTGCGGAGATGCTGGCGGAGTTAATGCGTTTTCGGCACGGCATTGCGGTGGCCGGTACCCACGGTAAAACTACTACTACCAGTTTGATTGCCAGCCTCCTGGCAGAGGGTGGGCTGGATCCCACCTTCGTGATTGGTGGGCGACTCAATAGTGCCGGTACTCATGCGCGGCTGGGTGCCAGTCGTTATCTGGTGGCTGAAGCAGACGAAAGCGATGCCTCGTTTCTTTACCTGCAGCCCATGTTGGCGGTGGTTACTAACATCGATGCGGATCATATGGCTACATATGGCGGGGACTATCATAACCTGCGCAATACCTTTATCGAGTTTTTGCATCACCTGCCTTTTTACGGGCTGGCGGTAATGTGTATTGATGACCCTGGCGTCAAGGAAGTCATCAAGGAGATTACCAAACCGGTGCTGACTTATGGCTTCTCGGAAGATGCGGTGTTGCAGGCGCGCGATGTGAAACAACGAGATGCGACCTGTGAGTTTACTGCTGTGTTTACTGATAAGTCAGAAAGCTTAAGCGTGCACCTGAATATGCCGGGTGAACACAATGTACTGAATGCGCTGGCTGCGATAGCCATTGCCCGTGAATGTGGTGTACCCAATGAAGCCATTCAGCAGGGCTTGAACAAGTTTCAGGGGATTGCGCGCCGTTTCCAGATTAATGGCGAAGTAGATACCGCCAAGGGTAAGGTCATGTGCATTGATGACTATGGGCATCACCCGAAAGAATTGCTTGCCACGATTAATACCATTCGGCAGCAATGGCCGCAGCGCCGCCTGGTCATGGCGTTTCAGCCACACCGTTACTCCCGGACGCGTGACCTGTTTGATGACTTTGCGCAGGTATTATCAGAAGTTGATGTGTTGCTACTGACGGAAGTGTATGCGGCGGGCGAGGATCCCATTGCCGGCGCCGACAGCCGCGCACTCAGCCGCTCGATCCGAGCGCGCGGCACTATCGATCCGATTTTTGTCGAAGATGTCGCTGATTTACCCGCAGTGTTGAGCGACGTCATGCTTGATGGTGACATAGTATTGACCGCCGGTGCCGGCAACATCGGCAACGTGGCGGCGACGTTGCCAGAACAACTGGCAGGAGCGACTCAATGATGGCGGCGCAAAAACGATCCCAGTTGCGTGGCACATTGCGTCACGACGAGCCAATGACCAGGCACACCTCCTGGCGCGTGGGAGGAACCGCGGACCGTTATTATCAGCCAGCCGACATTGAAGACCTTGCGCTGTTTTTTTCGCAACTCGACAAGGACGAGCCCATTACCTGGGTCGGCCTGGGCAGCAACCTGCTGGTTCGTGATGGTGGCATTCGCGGTACGGTGATAGCGACCAGTGGCGTACTCAATGGCTTGTCCAAGGTTGGCGAATTGACGGTGCGGGCGGAAGCGGGCGTGGCCTGTGCCAAAGTGGCACGCTTTTGTGCGCGACAGTCGTTGCAGGGTGCGGAATTTCTTGCCGGTATTCCGGGCACCATGGGCGGTGCGTTGGCCATGAATGCCGGCGCGTTTGGTGGTGAAACCTGGAATATCGTTAGCGCCGTGGAAACGCTGGATCATGATGGCAAGCTGCAGCGGCGTTTGCCGGGCGACTACACCATAGCTTATCGATCAGTAAAGGGTCCTCGGCAGGAGTGGTTTGTAGCCGCAGAACTGACGCTGCAGCCTGGTGATAGCGAAGCATCGCTGGCAAAAATCAAGGAGTGTTTAAACAAGCGCGGTAATACGCAACCGATTCAGCAACCCAACGCGGGTTCGGTGTTTAAAAATCCTCCTGGTGACTATTCCGCACGTTTGATCGAAGCGAGTGGATTGAAAGGCTATTGCATCGGTGGTGCCAGTGTCTCTGATAAGCATGCCAATTTTATCGTAAATACCGGCGAAGCAACGGCGGCAGATATAGAAAACCTGATCGAGCATGTGGCGGCGACGGTGAAACAAAAGCACGGCGTGGAGCTGGAGCGTGAAGTCAGAATTATTGGTGAGGCGTTGGTATGACAAACAGTATTGATCCGAAAGTATTTGGCAAAGTCGCGGTACTTATGGGTGGCCAGTCTGCCGAGCGCGAAGTGTCATTAAAAAGTGGTAACGCGGTATTGAGTGCGTTGACTTCTCAACATATTAATGCCCATGGCATCGATGTGGGGCATAACATTTTATCGGTGCTGGCGGCAGGACATTTCGACCGGGTATTTATCGCTTTGCATGGGCGTGGTGGTGAAGATGGAACCATGCAGGGTGCACTGGAAATTCTCGAACTACCCTATACCGGCAGTGGCGTTATGTCTTCGGCGCTGGCGATGGACAAGCTGCGTACCAAGTATGTGTGGATGGGGCAGGGTTTGCCGACACCCGGTTATTGTACCTTAACTGACGACACCGATTTTGATGCGGTGATCAAGCAATATGGTTTGCCCCTAATGATCAAGCCAGCCCATGAAGGTTCCAGTATTGGTATGTCCAAAGTAACCCAGGCAAATCAACTGGAGCCAGCCTATCGTAATGCTGCCAAATATGATTCAGAAGTTTTCGCCGAACAATGGATCACCGGCACCGAATATACCGTGGCGATTCTGGGCGATACCGCGTTGCCGGTAATACGTCTGGAAACGCCCAATGATTTTTACGATTACGATGCCAAGTATGTGGCAAACACCACTGGCTATCATATTCCCTGCGGGCTCGGTGAGGCAGAAGAAAAGCAACTGCGGGAACTGGCGTTAAAAGCGTTCAAGGGCGTGGGCGCCGATGGCTGGGGGCGTGTCGATGTGTTATGCGACAAAGATGGAAACCCCTATTTGATTGAACTGAATACCGTACCGGGTTTAACCGACCACAGCCTGGTGCCGATGGCCGCCAAAGCAGCCGGTATCAGTTTTGAAGAACTGATGGTGCGGATTCTTGAAGCCACGTTGACCAAAAAAAGTTGATTGACTGAGCTATGGGTGCAAGAAGAATTAAACAACAACAGGAAAAACTGGGGTTGCTGCATGTGTTAACGCCGCGCTCGATGAAGTGGTTTGTTGCTGTGTCGTTGTTGCTGGCAGTTAGCTGGTTCGTTAACGCACTGTATGCGCCAACCACTTTGCCATTTAAAACCATCCAGGTTTACGGTGAGCTGCAGTGGTTGGACCGGCAGGAACTGAATAGTCTGGTGCTGCGCGATCTGCAAGGCGGATTTTTCAGTCTGGATGTGAACGGGCTTAAGCAAAACCTGGAGCAGCATGCCTGGGTTAAAGCGGTTTCAATTCGCCGTGTATGGCCGGATGTATTGCAAATTATGGTAACGGAACAGCAGCCGCTTGCGGTATGGAATGAGGATTCCATTATTAACCAGGCGGGTGAGTTGTTTGCTCCTGCTGATGGGCAGTTTCCTGAAGCATTGACCGAAATAAACGGGCCACAGGGAATGCATCAGGTTTTGATGGAACATTACAACACTTTATCCGGGATGGTGGCTTCCCTTGGGCTGACGATCAAAGATATTAACGTGAATGAAAGAAGAGCAATGGAAGTAACGCTCAACAACGGGGTGCAGCTATTGTTGGGAAGAGTGCGCGACGAAAGTGAAAGCGCTACTGAAATGATGCGTTTTGTCCGCGCCTATACAGCAACACTTGCTCCACAGATTGATCGAGTGCAGGTAGTTGACCTGCGATATACCAACGGTCTTGCTGTGCGTTGGAAACAGCAACTCGAATTACAGGGTAACAATAATAATAGTGCGTTGAAAGCTGGTTAATCGCGCAAGGATAATTTTATGGCAAAACGCTCGGATCAAAATTTGATGGTTGGACTTGATATTGGCACCTCAAAAATCGGTGCGATTGTCGCGGATATCGGGCCCAATGGGGAAATTGAAGTGATCGGGATTGGTTCGCATCCTTCCAAAGGGTTGAAGAAAGGTGTCGTCGTGAATATTGAATCGACTACTCAGTCAATTCAACGTGCGGTCGAAGAAGCAGAGCTAATGGCGGGTTGCCAAATAGATTCGGTATTTGCCGGCATAGCAGGTAGTCATATACAAAGTTTGAATTCACATGGGATTGTTGCGATCCGCGACAAGGAAGTGACTCAGGCGGATGTTGACCGCGTGATTGACGCCGCCAAGGCGGTGGCAATACCTGCGGACCAGCGCTTGCTGCACGTAATTCCACAGGAATTCGTTATCGATGACCAGGACGGCATAAAAGAGCCAGTGGGTATGTGCGGGGTGCGGTTGGAGGCCAAGGTGCATCTGGTAACCGGAGCAGTAAGTGCCGCGCAAAACATCGTAAAGTGTGTGCGCCGGTGCGGACTGGAGGTCGACGACATCATTCTCGAGCAGCTGGCGTCCAGCTACGCGGTGCTTACAGAAGATGAAAAGGAACTGGGTGTTTGTCTAGTGGACATTGGTGGCGGCACCACGGATATTGCAGTGTTTACGGAAGGCGCGATACGTCATACCGCAGTAATCCCCATTGCTGGCGACCAGATTACCAATGACATCGCTGTGGCGTTACGTACACCAACGCAGTATGCGGAAGATATCAAAAAGAAATACGCCTGCGCCTTAACGCAACTTGCCAGTCCTGATGAAAGTATTGAAGTGCCCAGTGTTGGCGATCGTCCGCCGCGCCGCCTGGCCCGGCAAACGCTCGCGGAAGTAGTAGAGCCGCGCTACGAAGAACTATTAACCCTGGTGCAAAACGAATTGCGCCGCAGTGGTTTTGAAGATTTATGTGCCGCTGGTGTGGTGTTGACCGGCGGCTGTTCGAAAATGGAAGGGGTGATCGATCTTGCCGAGGAAGTTTTTCATGTGCCGGTTCGATTGGGAATGCCAAGTAATGTAAGTGGTTTGGTTGATGTTGTCAGAAACCCTATCTATGCAACCGGGGTGGGGCTGCTTTTGTATGGAAGTAAGCAACGCAGTGAGTTGCGTCGGGAGCGACATGGAGATTGGGCTACAAAAAGTTTGTGGCACAGGATGAAAAACTGGTTTATGGGCAATTTTTAACGAATTAATACCGTCGGTGTTAAATTAGAGGAGTGATTGACATGTTCGAGCTAATGGATGCGTATACACAAGGCGCTGTCATTAAAGTGGTTGGGGTCGGCGGCGGCGGCGGTAACGCCGTAGAACACATGGTGCAGCAAAATATTGATGGCGTAGATTTCATTTGTGCCAATACCGATGCTCAGGCATTAAAAAATACTTCGGCTAGAACCGTGCTACAGCTGGGGACGAATATTACCAAGGGGCTGGGTGCGGGTGCGAATCCGGATTTGGGTCGCCAGGCGGCGTTAGAAGATCGTGAACGCATCATGGAGATAATCCAGGGTGCGGATATGGTGTTTATAACGGCAGGAATGGGTGGCGGCACTGGCACCGGCGGCGCGCCAGTAGTGGCGCAAATCGCAAAAGAAATGGGTATATTGACAGTTGCGGTTATTACCAAACCATTTCCATTCGAAGGCAAGAAGCGCATGCAGGTCGCGGAAGATGGTATTAAGCAACTGACCGAATATGTAGATTCACTCATTACCATACCCAATGAAAAATTGTTATCGGTGCTTGGTAAGAGCGTCAGCTTGCTGGATGCCTTTAAAGCCGCAAACAATGTATTACTGGGTGCGGTGCAGGGCATTGCCGAATTGATTACGCGGCCAGGCTTGATTAACGTTGACTTTGCCGATGTAAAAACCGTGATGTCTGAAATGGGTATGGCCATGATGGGGTCAGGCAGCGCTAAAGGAGAAAGCCGGGCGCAGGAAGCGGCTGAGTCTGCGGTAGCGAGTCCTCTACTGGAAAATATCGATCTCGCTGGTGCCAAAGGTATCCTGGTGAATATTACGGCCGGCATGGATATGGCGATTGGCGAGTTCGAAGAGGTTGGCAACACAATTAAAGCTTTTGCGTCAGAGAACGCTACAGTAGTGGTTGGAACCGTTATCGATCCCGAGATGACGGATGAGCTTCGGGTAACGGTCGTCGCTACCGGTTTGGGCAACGCGCTCAGGCATCGCGAAAAACCCATTGGATTGGTTGCCAAGAGTGCCGATGGTCAAGTGGACTATGGCAAATTGAAACAGCCGACAGTGATGCGCCAGAAAGCCAGTAATGGCGGATATACACCGCAGGATGACAACAATATGGATTATTATGATATTCCGGCATTTCTGCGGCGCCAGGCGGATTAAATGCGATAAGGCGGCCACTCTATTTGTTAGCACATGAGGTACCAGGCACTAGCTCTATGGGTTAGATGAATGTGGTGACATTATGGAGTTGAGAATTGGTTCACTAGGCAGGTTTTAGCTGCTATGCTATTATCCGACCTCTGGCGCGGGTATTTGCCGGGAAAAATACAATAACTCTGCAGTATTAAAGAACTTTTTTGATGATTAGACAACGGACTCTTAAAAACGTAATTCGTGCGACCGGGATAGGTTTGCATACAGGGAAAAAAGTCTATTTGACTCTACGCCCTGCGGCTGTTGATACAGGTATTGTATTTCGCCGGATTGATCTGGAAACCCCAGTTGAAATCTACGCAAAACCGGAAAATGTCGGCGATACACGTCTATCCACCACGCTTATAAATGGCGATGTTCGGGTAGCAACCGTCGAACACCTTTTATCGGCGTTTGCTGGCCTGGGTATTGATAATGCCTACGTTGATTTAAGTGCGCCGGAAGTCCCTATTATGGATGGGAGCGCGGGGCCATTCGTGTTTTTGGTTCAGTCTGCGGGAATTGAAGAACAAAATGCGCCAAAGCGTTTTATTCGTATCAAACGTACCGTTATCGTGGAAGATGGCGATAAGTGGGCGCGTTTCGACCCATTCGAAGGCTTCAAGGTATCCTTCAAAATCGATTTCGAGCATCCTGTCTTTCGTAACCGTTCGCAAACCACCAGTGTGGATTTTTCCAGTACGTCTTTTGTAAAAGAAGTGAGTCGCGCACGTACCTTTGGCTTTATGCGTGATATCGAGCAATTACGTGCTAATGATCTGGCGCTCGGTGGTAGCATGGATAATGCGATTGTTATGGATGATTATCGCGTGCTGAATGAAGATGGACTTCGCTACGATGACGAATTCGTTAAGCATAAAGTACTGGATGCCATCGGTGACCTGTATTTGCTGGGCTGTAGCCTGATTGGCGAGTTCAGCGGCTACAAATCGGGTCATGCGCTTAACAATCGCCTGTTGCGTGCGTTATTGGCGGATTCCGAAGCCTGGGAAACGGCGATTTTTGACGACATCGACCGTGCGCCCATTTCCTTTACCCAGCCTGTTCTGGCGACATAATTATCCAAGTATCAAGTAGTTATGCTATTGGTTACGCTGCCAATGCCAATGATGCATTGTGAATGGATCTTAACGCTCGGCTAACAACGCTGGCTGTTCGTTTAGCTGGGATTTTTCCCTACCTTTTTCGAGATGTTCTGCAACGCCTGTTGCAGACTATCACCACTCGATTCTGCCGTTTGTTTATTACAAGAACTATTGTCTGGCCTGTTAGTCGAGTTATTGGTGGCGCTTGGTTGGCCAGTCAGGGGCTGAATGCGAAACTCAATGTGCTGTAATTTTTCCAGTCCTGACATCTGTCGCATCTGCTCCAGGATCATGGGGCCGAGGTATTTAATGCGTGTATGCCAGATGGCCGAGTCGGTGCCAATCACCAGAGTGTTTTCTCTAATATTAGCTACACAAATGTGCTCGCAAAGCGGTGCATCCACCATATTTTTCAAGGCATTAGTCAGTTTTCGTAACTCTTTACTACGCTGGATAATCCTTGCCAGGCCAGCGTTTGCGTTATTGAGTAAATGACCCACAGAACGTGTTTTTGTCATGATGGAAATATGATATAATTCAAAATGTTATGTGTAGCCGGATTGACTTTCCTGTTATTCATCAAAAGGTTAACAAATAATCAATTGGTCATTTGTCAACCAGTTTTTGGCTCAAAATGTGAAGGAGTTCTCACACGAATTGTGTACGAGAGCCGAAAACATAGATGTGCAAGACAGGTGGTGCACAAAATAAGTAGTCACCGTTGTCAATCAAATCATAACAGATTACGAGTAGTGGACATGAATATAATATTTGTACCAAAAAAGAAAGGACAATCATCAGCTTATCGTCTATCTCGTGGCGGGGTTTGGGGAATTAGCTTTTTGGTTTTTATTCTGCCCGTCGCGTTGTTGGGCGGCGGCTACTACCTGGGTAAAGAAGACTCCGAGCCCGGCCCCTGGGCGTTGATCGAAGGCTGGAAACAGGAAATGTCCGAACATCGTCAGGAAATTGACACTGCCACCCGTACTGCCAAGGAAAATGTTGAGGCCTTGTCACGCCGCCTGGCACAACTGCAGGCACATGTGATTCGTATCGACGCACTGGGCAGCCGCCTGATTGAAATCGCCGAACTGGACAG
>Ga0209536_100002802_pt1 | contig 28303 bp, 24 predicted proteins | sample DeeMarSeWOR28_12_FD_187461 | JGI IMG/M metagenome (GOLD analysis project Ga0209536, IMG submission 187461) | Marine sediment microbial communities from White Oak River estuary, North Carolina - WOR-2-8_12 (SPAdes) (version 2) | ecosystem: Environmental > Aquatic > Marine > Intertidal zone >... | reverse complement strand
AAGCCGCTGACGTATTCACCCGCAGCTGAATTCTCCACGCAAGAAGATCGCACCCCGTACAAGGACGTCACCACCTATAACAATTTCTATGAGTTCGGTACTGACAAGTATTCGCCAGCCCTGCGCGCGCACACCTTGCGCACCTCGCCATGGTCTGTGAGCGTAGAAGGCGAATGTGCCAGGCCAGGCGTCTACACGCTTGAAGACATCTTGATGCCTCATTCGTTGCAGGAGCGCGTCTACCGACTACGTTGCGTGGAAGGCTGGTCAATGGTCATCCCCTGGGTTGGCATTCCGCTGGCGGATGTGCTCAAGCGCTTTGAGCCAGCGGCCAATGGCAAGTACGTGGAGTTCACGACACTGCTGGATCCCGAGCAGATGCCTGGCCAGCAACGTCAGGTTCTCGAATGGCCCTATCTGGAGGGCTTGCGCATCGATGAGGCGATGCATCCGTTGACGCTGCTTGCGGTCGGTCTTTATGGCGAAGTGTTACCCAACCAGAACGGTGCCCCGCTGCGCCTGGTTGTGCCCTGGAAGTATGGTTTCAAGAGCATCAAGTCGATTGTGAAGATCCGCTTTGTTGAGCAACAACCCGTCAGCACCTGGACGCGTTCAATACCCAGCGAATATGGGTTCTACTCCAACGTGAATCCCGAAGTCGATCATCCGCGCTGGAGCCAGAAGCGCGAAAGACGGATCGGCGAGTTTCTCAAGCGACCAACGCTGATGTTCAATGGCTATGAGGAGCAGGTTGCTCATCTTTATAGTGGTATGGATCTGCGCAAGAACTTCTAGCTCGGGTTGGCGTTATTCCTTGATAGTGAAGTGTTCGGTCTGCCTTCGTGTCGTGCATCTAGCAAGCGATAGCGGACCGCCTGATACGACCCATGTCTGCTAAGCTCACTCGTGCCAACATGATCAAACCGGCGGTATTTGTCGCCTGTCTGATTCCGCTCGCGATGCTGATCTGGCGGTTGCTCAGCGACGATCTCGGTCCCAATCCAATCGAAGAGCTAACTCGCCAGACCGGTGAGTGGACGTTGCGTTTGCTGCTGCTGACGCTGACGATGACGCCGCTGCGTCACCTGGTGGGGCGGCCGTGGCCGCTGCGGTTTCGACGCATGCTCGGGTTGTACGTGTTCTTCTATGCCTGCGTGCATTTGCTGACCTACATCTGGCTGGATCAGTTCTTCTGGTGGGAAGAAATCGGGCGCGATATTGTCAAGCGGCCGTTCATCACCGTCGGCATGACGGCCTTCGCCCTTCTGATCCCGTTGGCGGCAACCTCCACGCAGGCCATGGTGCGGCGCCTGGGGCGGAACTGGAAGCGTTTGCATCGACTTGTCTACGTCGTCGCCGTCTGCGGCGTAGTCCACTTCTATTGGCTGGTGAAAGCCGATACCCGCGAACCCCTCATATACGGCTTGATATTGTTAATCCTGCTCGGCGCGCGCCTGGTGCGCACTGCGATGCAGCGCCGGCGCCGCAGCTCGCCAGTCGCCGCGTGACACGCCGCAATTGCGCCACACGCTGGTGCTCGCGCGGGGGCAAAAGGCATGCAAGCCAGGGCGGCTTTGTATATCATGGTCCGCCATTTATGGCGCCCGTCGCGCCCCATTCAGTTAGGAAGTATTTCGGAATATTCTAATTTTCAAGTTCGTTGTGAGGAGAGGGAATTATGTCAATTAGCCGACGCCAGTTTATTCAGCTCATGGGTATAGCGGGAGCGGGGGGCTTCCTGCCTGGCTGCAACTCCAAGACCGAAACTGCTAAGGCGCCGAGCGACCCGTTTGAGATTCCCAAGTTCGGTAACGTGACGGTGATGCACATCACCGATTCTCACGCCCAGCTCAATCCGATTTATTTCCGCGAGCCGAACGTAAATCTGGGTGTCGCCGGCGCATACGGCCAGGCGCCCCACCTGGTTGGCGAGAAGCTACTACAGCATTTCGGTGTGCAGGCCAATACCATGGAGGCGCATGCCTTCTCCTATCTGAATTTTGGTGAAGCGGCCCAGAAATACGGCCAGGTTGGTGGCTTCGCGCACCTGCGTACGCTGGTCAAACGCTATCGCGCTGAACACGGCGCGGGCAACACCTTGCTGCTCGACGGCGGTGATACCTGGCAGGGCTCCGGCACGGCGTATTGGACGCGCGGCAAGGACATGGTTGGTGCCTGCAATCTGCTCGGCGTCGACGTCATGACCGGCCATTGGGAGTTCACCTATCTCGATGAGGAAGTAATCAAGAACGTAGCCGAGTTCAAGGGTGATTTCGTTTGTCAGAACGTCAATGTCAAGGAAGACGCTCAATTCGACTATCGCTTCGAAGACTTCGAGGGCTTCAACCCTGAAAACGGTCGCGCATTCAAGCCGTACACGATCAAGCAAGTCGGTGGTGCGCGCATCGCCGTGATCGGTCAGGCGTTCCCCTACACACCAATCGCCAACCCGCAGCGTTTCATCCCGGATTGGACCTTCGGCATCAAGGACGCCGAAATGCAGGCCGTGGTCGATCAGGTACGTGCCACCGAGAAAGTTGACGCCGTAATCGTTGTTTCGCATAACGGCATGGACGTTGACCTGAAGATGGCCTCGCGGGTGACAGGTATCGACGCCATCTTTGGCGGCCACACGCACGACGGCATGCCAGCGCCGACGATCGTCGAAAATCCCGGTGGCAAGACGCTGGTTACCAATGCGGGGTCCAACGGCAAGTTCCTGGGCGTAATGCAACTCGACATCCGCAACGGTAAAGTGCAGGATTTCCGTTATCGCCTGGTGCCGGTGTTCTCCAATCTCATCGAGCCGGACAAGGAGATGCAAGCCTATATCGATCAGGTGCGGGCGCCGTATCTGGACCAGCTCAACGAACAATTGGCTGTCGCGGACACGGTGATGTATCGCCGCGGTAACTTCAACGGAACCTTCGACCAAATTATCTGTGATGCGCAGCGCGTCGTCGGCGACGCACAGATTTCACTGTCGCCGGGTTTCCGCTGGGGCACGACTGTTCTCGCCGGTCAGCCCATCACCATGGAAAACGTGCTCGACCAAACCTGTCTGACGTATCCCGAAACCTATGTCCGCGAGATGAGCGGCGCCGACATCAAGCTCATTCTCGAGGACGTCGCAGACAACCTGTTCAACGCCGATCCCTACTACCAGCAGGGCGGCGACATGGTGCGTGTTGGGGGTCTGGACTACACGATTGACCCACTGGCCGAAATCGGCCAGCGTATTACCGACATGCGCCTGGACGATGGTACGGCCGTCGAGGCGAATAAGAACTACAAGGTGGCCGGTTGGGCGGTGGTGGGTTCGCAGGCACCGGGTCGACCCATCTGGGACGTTGTGGCCGATTACCTGCGTGATCAAAAGGTCGCCAAGATCGAGAAGATGAATACGCCGAAGATCCTGAACGTCAAGGACAACCCGGGCATATCATCGTATCTGGGCGAACTGGGTTAAGCCTGGGGCGCGGCAGCGCCAACCCGATGTGAGCAAAGGGGGCGCCTCGGCCCCCTTTCTTATTGCGGCCGGCGCAGCGCTCGCTCGGCAGGCCACGGGCTCAGACAGGTCTGAGTGAGCAGGTCCCCATCATCGGCAACAAGTCTTGTCGGCTGTAACGCCGCATCGACAAGCGGCCATGGGGTGTGACCCTCGCAGTAGCGTTCGAGCTGATGTTGTAGCGCGCGGCGCTTGTTGGCGGACAAGCAGGGCGCCAGGCGGTTGAAGATTTCGCGACTGACGCGCAAGCGCCTGCGCCGGGTGACCTGGAATCTCACGACTGTCATCAAAACGTGTGCGTAGTCATCGAGATGCGCCATGTCGAAGTTCGCGTTGACCTGCCGCGCGCTGTCCTCCAGCGCGGCGAGCTGGCGTCGACCGTGTGCCAGCACGGCCAGTCGCTGGCTTGCGTGAAAGTGGCGAAATTTGGCGACAGTTGGTCGTTGGCGGCGGAATGCCTGCCAGCGCGCGTAGACGAAGACGCGCTCGAGAAAGGCGTCCCTGCGCTGGGGCTCGTCCAGATGATGGTCTTCGATCACCGGCATCAGCGGGTATGCCTGTGTCACGGCGGCGGCGAAGATGCCCGCGCCGAGCCGCCGCCGTTGCCCGGGCGCCTTAATCGGCGTCGTGGCAATACCGCAGCTAGGGGAACGACTCTTGAAAATGTAGCCGCTGACGTCGGCCAGAGTGCCACGCTTCTGCTGCGCGTAGCGTTGCAGCGCGTCGGTAACGTCGCGTCGCGGCTCGGCAACGCCGACGGCGCGCGGTGCATTGGCGTTGCCGATCAGATGTATCGGCGCACGCGGGACGCCCATGCCAACGCCCACCTCGGGGCAGATAGGCACGAGATCCACGTGGCGCGCCAACACATCGGTGACGAAACGATTGCGCTGGTCGCCGCCGTCATAGCGCACCCGTTGACCGAGCAGACAGCTACTGACTGCGAGGCGTATGCGGCTCGGCCGGGCGCGGCTATGCTCAGCGGCTCGCGCCATGGGCCAGGGCGCGCTCACGGCTGCGATTGGCATCCGCCTGCACGCTGCGCTCGTCCCAGGACTCACTCGTTTCGGGCCACCCCTGACAATGCTTGCCAATGAGTTCGGTCAGCGTGGCGATGTGGGCCGGCGAGTCATTCAAGGCGGGTATGTAGCGATATGCTTCGCCACCGGCATGCAGGAATACGTCGCGGTTTTGTTCGGCCATTTCCTCGAGCGTTTCCAGACAGTCTGCCGAGAAACCCGGACAGATGACATCCACGCTAGTGATACCCTCTTTGGGCAGTTGGGCGAGGGTGTGATCGGCATAGGGCTTGAGCCATTCCTCCCGACCGAAGCGCGACTGAAATACGACCTGCCAGTCCTGGTCCGATAACTCCAAGTGTTCGGCGACCAGACGCGCCGTCTTGTGACACTGGCAGAAATAGGGATCGCCCTGCAGCAGATAGCGCTTGGGCAGACCGTGGAAGGAGAACAGCAGTCGATCGGCCGCCCCGTGCTGGGTCCGGTGCGCGCGAATGCTTTCGGCCAAGGCTGCAATGTATCCGGGGTCATCATGATATTGGGTGACAAAACGCAACTGCGGCAGCCAGCGCCAGCGCTTGAGTACGTCGGCAACGGCGTCAAAGGTCGAGGCCGTGGTCGTAGCGGAGTACTGCGGATACAACGGCAACACAACGATGCGTTGGGCGTTCGCCTGGCGCAATTCTTCCAGTGCGCTGGCAACCGAAGGTGTGCCATAGCGCATAGCCAGTGCCACGCGAACCCGACCCGGGAAACGCTCATCCAACGCACTTTGCAGGGCGCGCGCTTGGCGACGTGAATAAACCAGCAGGGGCGAGCCCTCTTCGGACCATACCTTGGCGTAGGCCGCCGCCGCGCGCCGCGGTCGGATTCTGAGAATGATCCCGTGCAGGACCAGCCACCATAGCCAGCGCGGGGTCTCGACGACGCGCGGATCGCTGAGAAATTCGGCGAGATAGCGGCGCAGTGCCCCTGCAGTGGGTGCGTCCGGCGTGCCGAGATTCGTGATCAGAACGCCGAGTCGGGCGGTGCTGTCGTGGGCGTAGTCCGGGCTGCCAACATATTGGCTCATCGTGGATCCTTCAGCGAGCAAGTGAGGCCGCTAGTATACCGACTGGCCCGTGCCGTGTTACAACTCGACGCGTACAGCCGGGGTAACCACCGTATCAGGGAGCTGCCGATGCGTGGAGTGTTTCTCGACCGCGATTCCGTGGACAGCGGCGATCTCGATCTGTCTGTGCTCGAGGATGCCCTGGATAACTGGCAACTGTACGCGACCACGGCGACGCCCCAAGTTGCAGAGCGAATCGCCGGCGCCGAGATCGTGGTCAGCAATAAGGTGCCGCTGACCGCGGACACGCTGGCGCAAGCCTCAGAGCTACGCCTGATCTGCGTGGCGGCAACGGGCACCAACAATGTCGATTTGGCGGCAGCGACTGAATTGGGCATCGCTGTGTGCAATGTGCGTGGCTATGCCACGCCAGCCGTGGTTCAGCATGTGTTCGCGTTGATCCTGGCGCTGAGCACGCGGCTGCCTCAGTACCAGCGAGCTGTGGCGGAAGGACGCTGGCAGCGCAGCCCATTCTTTTGCCTGCTCGACTATCCCATTCGAGAAATCGCCGGAAAGCATCTGGGCATCGTCGGTTTTGGTGAGTTGGGCCGCGGTGTGGCGCGGGTGGCAGAGGCCTTTGGTATGCGTGTGTCGGTCGCGGCGCGTCCTGGGACAGTGGCAGCGGCCGGCCGGGTGGCTTTGGCCGAGTTGCTGCGGCAGGTCGACATTCTCAGTCTGCACTGCCCGTTGACGGCGCAAACCCGCGGTCTCATTGGCGCCGAGGCATTGGCCTTGATGAAGCCCGACGCGCTGCTGATTAACACCGCTCGCGGCGGCATTATCGATGAGTCAGCACTCGCCGAAGCGCTGCGCGAGGGCAAGCTTGGCGGGGCGGGCATCGACGTGGTTGAGCGCGAGCCGCCTGCCGCCGGTGATCCCCTGCTTGCGCCCGACATTCCGAATCTCATCCTGACTCCGCACATTGCCTGGGCCAGCCGCGAATCACGCCAGCGCTTGTTGAACGAAGTGGCAGAAAACATTCGCGCCTACCACCTCGGCCAAATACGCAACCAGGTAGCCTGAGCAGGGGGACCGAATCCGGGTTGGCGCCGTGAGGAATTCGGAACGATTGCTGCGGACCAGCCTGCGAACACCACGCGGCGGTTGAGCGCGGTTTCGGCTGACCTGGGTCAGCTTGTTCGCAGTTGCAGCTTGACAAAGTTGCACCAGAGGATCTTCACTGGGATCACGCTGACAGCGCCATGAGCGAAACTGGGCAGGGAGTAGGCAGCGTGAGTGACGGGGAGGTATCGCATATGAGCACCGAATTTGAGCCATGCATTGGCGACTGGTACGAGACTGAGGCGGGACGGACATTCGAGGTCGTGGCAGTCGACCAGGAGGAGGGCAGCGTCGAGATTCAATATTTCGACGGCGACGTCGAGGAGCTGGATTTCGATACCTGGTTCGACATGGAGTTGCAGCCTGCAGCCGAGCCCAACGACTGGACGGGCCCCTTCGACGACCTGGAGCGCGACGATCTGGGCGAGATTGAGCGCGCTGCGAGTCCCGATTCGTGGTCCAATCCGCTGGATGAGGTTTAGACCCTCAGTACTCTCGTACTAGCGAGTCCCTGTATCCTGTTTCCGCAGCGCATGCATGCCCGCCCAGTGTCGCGCAAACTGCCACGCGCTGCGGCCGCTGCGCGAACCGCGTGCCAGCGCCCATTGCAGCGCCGCGCGGGATAGCTCCTCCGAATCGGCGTTGGTGACCCCGAGGCGTTGCAGCCAGCTTCGAGCAATGTCGAGATATTGATCCTGGTCGAACGGATAAAACGACAGCCACAAGCCGAAGCGCTCGGATAGCGCTATCTTCTCTTCGACTGCCTCGCCTTGGTGCACTTCTCCGTCGATGTGCTTGGCCAACAGGTTCTCATCCATGTATTCGGGTAGCAGGTGCCGGCGGTTTGAAGTGGCGTAAACCAAAACGTTGTCCACGCTGCTCGACAGCGAGCCGTCGAGCGCTACTTTGAGAGATTTGTAACTGGCATCACCGTCTTCAAACGACAGGTCATCGCAGAACACAACGAAGCGCTCTGGGCGAGCGGCGATCTGGCCGAGAACATCCGGCAAGTCGACCAGCAGGTGCTTGTCGATTTCGATCAGCCGCAGGCCATCATCGGCGTAGCGGTTGAGCAGCGCTTTGATCAGGGATGACTTGCCGGTACCGCGTGAGCCCCACAGCAGGGCGTTGTTGGCAGGTAGTCCCGCCAGGAACTGGCGGGTGTTGGTTTCCAGTCGCTCGCGCTGGGCGTCGATGCCGCGCAGCGCCTCCAGCTCAATGGCGTCGGGTTGCGCGATGGGGTCCAGCCAGCGCGCTGTGGCGTCACGGCGCCAGCGCCAGGCCCGGACACTGTCCCAGTCGCTCTCAACCGGCCGGCCGGGCACCAAGGCCTCCACGCGATCGAGCAAGGCATGGGCGCGTTGCACCAGTTTGTCGAGCTCTCGATTCGCCAACCCAGTGCTCGTCAGCCACCCAGGCGCTTGTACTTGATACGATGCGGTTGGTCTGCCTCATCGCCGAGGCGACGATGGCGGTCAGCCTCGTAGTCCGCGTAGTTGCCCTCGAACCACACGACCTGGCTGTCACCCTCATAGGCCAGAATGTGGGTGGCAATGCGATCCAGGAACCAACGGTCGTGTGAGATGACCACCGCGCAACCGGGAAAATCGAGCAGCGCCTCTTCCAGGGCGCGCAGCGTTTCGACATCGAGGTCATTGGTTGGCTCGTCCAGCAACAGCACGTTGCCGCCGCTGCGCAGCACCTTAGCCAGGTGCAGGCGGTTGCGCTCGCCGCCCGACAAGTCACCGACACGCTTTTGCTGATCGCTGCCGCGGAAATTGAACCGACCCACGTAGGCGCGCGACGGCACCTCGTATTTACCGACGGTGATAATATCGGCGCCTTCCGAGATCTCTTCCCAAACGGTTTTGTCGGCGTCCAGCGCATCCCGGCTCTGGTCGACGTAGGCCAGTTGCACCGATTCACCGATGCGCAATTCGCCGGCGTCGGGCGTTTCCTGGCCGGTAATCAGGCGAAACAATGTTGTCTTGCCGGCGCCATTGGGGCCGATGACGCCGACGATGCCGCCACGGGGCAGATTGAAGCTCAGATCGTCAAACAACAGGCGCTCGCCGTAAACCTTGCGCACATGTTTGGCTTCGATGACCAGCTCACCCAGCCTCGGTCCGGGTGGAATATAGATTTCGTTGGTCTCGTTGCGACGCTGATAGTCTTGTGATGTCAGTTCCTCGAAGCGAGCCAGGCGGGCCTTACTCTTGGCCTGGCGGCCTTTCGGATTGCTGCGCACCCAGTCGAGCTCCGCCTTCATGGCTTTGATGCGAGCCTGCTCCTGTTTCTCCTCGATCTCCAGGCGCTTTTCCTTCTGTTCCAGCCACGAGGAATAGTTGCCTTCCCAGGGAATGCCATGGCCGCGGTCGAGCTCGAGGATCCAACCGGCAACGTTGTCGAGAAAGTAGCGGTCATGGGTGACTGCCACGACAGTGCTCGGGTACTCGTGCAAGTAGCGTTCCAGCCATGCGACCGATTCGGCGTCGAGATGGTTGGTGGGCTCATCGAGCAACAGCATATCGGGCTTGGACAACAGCAGTTTGCATAGCGCCACGCGGCGCCGTTCGCCGCCGGACAATTTCGTGACGTCGGCGTCCCAGGGTGGCAGGCGCAGTGCGTCGGCGGCAATTTCAAGGGTGCGGTCCAGCTCCCAGGCGCCAGCGGCATCGATTGCGTCCTGCAGCTTGCCCTGTTCCTCGAGCAAGGCATTCATTTCGTCATCGCTCAGAGGCTCGGCGAACTTCATACTAATCTCGTTGAAGCGATCCACGAGCTGCTTGGTCTCTGCGACGCCCTCTTCAACGTTGCCACGCACGTCCTTGCCGGGGTCGAGCTGGGGCTCCTGCGGCAGGTAACCCACCTTGATGCCGGGTTGCGGCCGTGCCTCGCCGTCGATCTCTGTGTCCACGCCAGCCATGATTCGCAGCAGGGTCGATTTGCCCGATCCATTGAGGCCGAGCACGCCGATCTTGGCGCCAGGAAAAAACGACAGCGAGATATCCTTGAGAATGAAGCGCTTGGGCGGCACGACTTTAGCCACCCGGTTCATGGTGTAGATGTACTGAGCCATGGTTAGAGCATCTGGATTAGGTCTGAAAACGACCTCGCACTGGAGCGTGCGCGGTGTAAGACCAACATTATCCTCGAAAAGGACTCGTCACGCTACGCGGCTGGCGTTGGGCGCGAGTACGGCTCAGATCAGCGGCGGTTCGCCGCCCAGCTCATTGTGCGCGATTTGGAATTCCTCCACGCTCGACGCGGCGCTGCGCGGGCGATCGAAGCGCGCGACATGAAACAGCGCGTCGCCTTCGTTGACCAGAGGCAAATTCAGCCGGCCAATGGTAATACCCGTGAACGGTGCCGTGACCGGTTCCTCGTTTTCGCCGAAGGGGTCGGAGATAACGCCCAGCATATCGCCTTTATGCACGTGGGTGCCGAGCCCCACGCTGGCCCGCAGAATGCCACTCTGAGGCGCGCGTATCCACGAACTCGCCCGCGCGATCATCGGGTCGGGCAACGACGTCTTGCGCCGTTTGCTCGGGGCCAACATTTCCAGGTGGCGCATCACGGCCACAATGCCGCTGACCCCGGCACGAATGGCGAGCTCATCGAAGCGCAATGCTTCGCCGGCCTCATACAAGAGCATCGGTATGCCGGCTTCGGCGGCCGCTTCACGCAGTGAGCCATCGCGCAGCTGCGAGTTGAGTAGGACTGGCACGCCAAAGGCGCGCGCCAAGCGCTCGGTTTTCGGATCGTCGAGGTTGGCGCGTATCTGCGGGAGGTTGCTGCGGTGGAGGGCCCCGGTATGCAAGTCGATGCCGTGACTGCTCTGGCTGACGATTTCTTCCATGAACAAATGCGCCAGGCGGCCGGCTAGTGAGCCGCGCTCTGAGCCGGGAAACGAACGGTTTAAATCGCGGCGATCAGGAAGATAGCGCGAATGACTGATGAAACCATGAATGTTGACGATGGGCACAGCGATGAGGCTGCCGCGTAATCGTTTTAGGGATGGCAACTTTAGCAGCCGTCGAATGATTTCGACGCCAATGATTTCGTCGCCATGGATTGCCGCACTGACAAACAGGATTGGACCGGACTGTTTGCCGTTGACGATGTGCACCGGCATGTTCATCGGCGCATGCGTGTAGAGTTGGCCCACGGGCAAATCGACCGTGACACGTTGGCCCGCGGCGACCGCAATGCCGTTGATCTCGATGGTATTGGCCCGGTTGCTCACGGCTAACCCCGACCGCGGGTGCGCGTCTTGTGCGGCTTGGCGTGTTTCTCGAGGAACTCGATGATCATACCGGCGACGTCCTTGCCCGTTGCGCTCTCGATTCCCTCCAAGCCTGGCGATGAATTGACTTCCATCACCAAGGGCCCCCGTTTGGAGCGCAGGATGTCGACACCGGCGATGTTCAAGCCGATTATTTTCGCGGCGTTTACCGCGCTGGCGCGTTCCTCGGGCGTGATTTTGACCAACTCGGCCGCGCCGCCACGGTGAAGATTGGAACGGAACTCGCCTTCTTTAGCCTGGCGCTTCATTGCCGCCACGACTTTGCCATCGATCACGAGGCAGCGGATATCGGCGCCGCCTGCCTCACTGATGAATTCTTGCACCATGATATTGGCGTGCAGCCCCATGAACGCTTCGATGACGCTCTCCGCCGCCTTACGCGTCTCGGCCAGCACCACGCCGATGCCTTGGGTGCCTTCGAGCAGCTTGATGACCAGCGGCGCGCCGCCAACCATCGCGATGAGATCGGCGACATCGTCGGGTGAATGGGCGAAGCCGGTGATCGGCATGCCGATGCCGGCGCGGGACAGTAGCTGCAGGGAGCGCAGCTTGTCGCGGGCGCGATTGATCGCGACTGATTCGTTGGCGGGAAACACACCCATCATCTCGAACTGGCGCAGCACAGCTGTGCCGTAGAAGGTAATCGATGCGCCGACGCGGGGAATGACCGCATCGAAACCGCTCAAGTCCTCGCCCTTGTAATGGATACTGGGCTTGTGTGCGGCGATATTCATGTAACAGCGCAATGTATCGATGACTCGCGCCTCATGCCCGCGTGCCTTGGCGGCCTCGACCAGTCGGCGCGTCGAATAAAGGCGTGATCTGCGCGAGAGGATAGCAATATTCATCAGGCAGCCCCATTCGTCGTTCCACTAAGCTTAGGTCAGCTCAGTTGGTGCGAGCCAGGCCTTTGCGCCAAGCCCGCGGTGGCTTTCCCAGCAGGTACGAGGCATCGGGATCAACAATCACGCGCTCGTGCATGGCCGTGCGACCGAGCAGCATGCGAAATCCCATCGTATCGCGGTTGGTAAGGGTCAACTCGATGGGCCAGCTATCATCGCCGATCGCAACCGGTGTGCAGATAACGTAGCGTCGTTCACTGTGGCCGCCGGAGTCCTTCACCCGGCGTTGGTCGATCACGGGCGCTGTGCACAGGACCTGTACATCGACTCGTCTTTGCAGCGGGTGAATTCCGAAGCGCACGAACGGCAGCCCGTCGCGTTCGAAATAGGTCAACTCGAAGGCATGGAGCGCGGAGGTGCGGGCGCCGGTGTCGATCTTGGCCTTGATGTAAGGCAGTCCCAGCTCGGGCAACGACAGCCATTCACGCCACCCGAGCACCAGACGCTGGTGCTCCGGCGCAGACATTGATTTGTTTCGCCCCATGACTTGCCTGTACGGCAGGGATAGCGCAACTATAGACCACAAGTGGGGAGCCAAATCAACGTCCTTCGGGCGCGGGTGGAGCGAAGATGGTTGAGACTAACGAGCGAACGCCAACGCAGCCGGTGTGCGTCTACGTGGGCGCGGAGCTGGCGCGCTACGGCTTCGGCGAAGGGCATCCATTTGGTCCCGATCGGATGGACGCGTTCTGGCGCTATGCGTGCGAACAGGGCCTGGACAAGCATGTGCTGGTACGAAAGCCGGTGGCCGCGGATATGGCCACGATTCAGATGTTCCACGACGTCGAATACGTGGCGCGGGTGCGCACTCAGTCCAAAACTGGGTCCGGGTTTCTCGACTACGGCGATACGCCGGCCTTCCTCGGTGTGTACGAGGCGGCGGCCTACGTCGTCGGCAGCAGTGTGGATGCAGCCCGCCGACTGATGGCAGGCGAGTGTCGGCGTGCTCTGGTGCCAATCGCAGGCTTGCATCACGCCCGGCGCGATGCTGCGGCGGGTTTCTGCGTGTTCAATGACTGTGGCGTTGTCATCGAGTTGCTGCGCCGCGAGTACGGCCTGCAGCGGATCGCGTACGTGGATATCGACGCACATCACGGAGACGGCGTGTTTTACGGTTTCGAAGACGCACCCTGGCTCAGCGTGGTGGATATCCATGAAGACGGCCGCTTTCTCTACCCCGGCACCGGCGCGATCGGTGAGACTGGCAGTGGCGCGGCGCGTGGTACGAAACTCAACATTCCGATGCCTCCGGATGCAGCTGATGAGCAATTCATGGCGGTATGGAAGCAAGCCGAGGCGTTTATCGAGCGCTCGCGTCCGGAGTTCATCATTCTGCAATGCGGCGCGGACAGTCTCGCTGGTGATCCGATCACCCACTTGCGCTACTCGCCGGCTGCCCACCGCCTCGCGGCGCAGCGTCTGTGCGCGCTGGCTGATCAGTTCAGCGGCGGTAGGCTGCTCGCCCTCGGCGGCGGCGGCTACAACCGGGCCAACCTGGCGCGGGGCTGGAGTGCCGTGCTTGGAGCCCTGCTGGGCGGCGCAGTGGGCCAGTCATGAATATTAGTATTTCCTTATATTTATCCCTTTGCTATCCTTAGCGACGCCTACCCAAGCGCCCGAGGAGAACTCCACCGATGCTCGCCCGCCTGCCGCTGTGGCCCCTAATCGCTGTGCTGAACGCCTTAGCGCCGCCTCTCCTGGCAGCTGAGCTGCCCCTCCCAGTGGCCGCGGTCACCCGGCAGACCATGGCCCAGGAACGGGTTTTCCACGGCCTGACCGAAGCAGTCCAGCAGTCGACAGTATCTGCCCAGGTGACCGGCCGAATCATCGAAATCAACTTCGATGTCGATGATTTCGTGCCAAAAGGTGCCGTGATCGCGCGTTTTCGCGACAAAGAGCAGAAGGCCGCGGTGAAGGCTGCGCAGGCGCGCTTTGATCAGGCTTCAGCCGAGTTCACCCGCGTGGCTGACGTCTATGAGCGCAAGCTCATCGCACGGGCGGCCTATGATAAGGCCGAAGCGGATCTGAAGGCCGCCCAGGCCGAACTGGAGCGCGCGCAGGAGCAGTTGGACAACACCGTAGTGCGGGCGCCGTACGCCGGTATCGTGACCAAGCGCCACGTGGAGCTGGGTGAAACCGCCAACGTAGGTCAGCCTCTGGTTACGGGGTTGTCGCTGGAAGAGGTCAGAGTGACGGTGGATCTGCCCCAGGACATGGTTGGCGTGGTGCGTGAGCGAGGCCAAGCCCGCGTGGTGTTGCCGCACTTGGGGGGGCCGGGTGTAGCCGCCACGAGCATCACCGTGTTTCCCTATGCCGACCCGGCGAGTCACACGTTCAGGGCTCGACTCGAGCTGCCTGCTGGTCTGCAGGGTGTGTACCCCGGCATGTTTGCCAAGGTCTTTTTCGTAACCGCCGAGGTGCAGCATCTGGTGGTGCCTGCGGCGGCCGTGGTCCATCGCAGCGAGGTTACGGCCGTGTACGTCGTTGGCAGCGAGGGCCAAATTGGATTGCGGCAAGTGCGACTTGGCGATGTTGCGAACGACAGCGTCGTGGTGCTGGCGGGCCTGAGCGAAGGCGAGCAGGTGGCACTCGATCCGAACGCCGCGGCGGTTTACCTCAAGCAGCAGGTCTCCGGTCCCTCCTCATGAGCGACAGGCTCGGGATCTCGGGCGGCGTCGCGCGGCGCTTTCTCACCTCCGAAATCACACCGCTGTTGGCGCTGGTGGGTCTGCTGCTGGGCGTGTTTGCCGTCATCGTTACGCCGCGCGAAGAAGAGCCTCAAATCAACGTCACCTTCGCCAACGTGTTCATCGCCTTTCCTGGTGCCTCTGCGCAGGAGGTTGAGGATCTGGTGGCAACACCGGCCGAACAGGTGTTGTCCGAGATCGAAGGTCTCAAACACGTGTACTCGGTGTCGCGCCCTGGCATGGCGGTGCTGACGGTGCAGTTCAAAGTCGGGGAGGACCGCACCCAGGCTATCGTGCGCCTCTACAACGCCGTGTACTCGAACCAGGATTGGTTGCCCGCGAATCTGGGCGTCGCCCAGCCGATCATCAAACCCAAAGGGATCGACGATGTGCCGATCGTCGCATTGACCCTGTGGACGCCCGATCCGCAGCGCGGCGGCTATGAGTTGAGACGCGTCGCCCATGCTATCGAAGCGGAGCTGAAACGAGTTCAGGGTACGCGCGACATCTATACCATCGGCGGCCCTGATCAGGTGCTGCATGTATTGCTCGATGCGACTGCCCTCAGCGCACATGGCATCGCCATCGAAGAGCTGCGCGCGGCGTTGCAGATGAGCAACGCCAGCCGTCCGTCTGGTCATATCGTCGGCAACAACCTCGAAGTGCCGGTTCAGGCCGGTACGTTTCTTACCACTCCCGATGAGGTTGGCAATCTTGTCGTTGGTGTAAAAGAAGGCCGGCCAGTGTTCTTGCGCGATGTGGCGACGGTCGAGCTGGGCGCCGATCAAGCAGAACAATATGTCTGGCTCGGCACCGGGCCCGCTGCGCGGGACAAGAGCCTGCTCGAACACCCTGGCGAGCATCCTGCCGTGACGATCGCTGTGGCCAAGCAACCGGGGACCAATGCGGTGGCCGTCGCCAATCAGGTTGTAGAACGGCTCGAACAGTTGCAGGGCGTGTTCGTGCCCGAGGGCGTCTACGCCACGGTGACGCGCAACTATGGCGCTACAGCGAACGACAAAGCACAGCAGCTCATTGGCAAACTGATCTTCGCGACCACGTTTGTCGTGCTGCTCGTACTCGTCGCCTTGGGTTGGCGTGAGGCGGTCATCGTCGGTGTGGCTGTGGTGATCACGCTGGCCATCACGCTGTTTGCATCCTGGGCCTGGGGCTTCACGCTCAATCGCGTTTCTCTGTTCGCGCTGATCTTTTCGATCGGCATACTCGTGGACGACGCTATCGTCGTCGTGGAGAACATCCACCGTCACATGCAGATGGGTGACAAGAACCTGTTGCGGGCGATTCCCGTTGCGGTCGATGAGGTCGGCGGTCCGACCATACTTGCCACGTTCACAGTTATTGCGGCGCTCTTGCCCATGGCCTTTGTCACGGGGCTGATGGGACCGTACATGAGCCCCATACCTATCAACGCCAGCATCGGCATGTTGATCTCCCTTGTGGTGGCCTTCATTGTGACACCGTGGCTGAGCAACAAGATGCTGGGTAAGGCGCATGCCGCGCACCACGCCGAGAAGCCTATCGAACAGGGTCGTGTCTACCGCTTGTTCAAGGCCGCGCTGGGTCCGTTCCTCAGCGGCGACGCGGGGCGGGCCAAGCGCTGGATGCTCGGTGGCGCGGTGGTGGCGCTGATCGTGTTGTCGCTGGGGCTGGCGGGGGTGAAAGTTGTTGTCCTAAAGATGCTGCCCTTCGACAACAAGTCCGAATTCCAGGTGGTCGTGGACATGCCCGAAGGCACCACGGTCGAGCGCACCGCGCACGTGTTGGCCGAGTTGGGTCGTTACCTGAGCACCGTAGCTGAGGTAAGCGACTATCAGGTCTACGCTGGCACCGCCGCACCGATCAATTTCAATGGTCTGGTTCGACAATACTACCTGCGTAGTGGTGCCAACGTGGGCGATATCCAGGTCAATCTTGCGGGCAAGAAAGAACGCGAGCGACAGAGCCACGAGGTTGCGTTGTCAGTACGCGCGCCGCTGCAGGAGATCGGCAAGCGTTTCGACGCGAACGTCAAAATTGTCGAAGTGCCGCCGGGCCCCCCAGTGCAGTCGCCATTGGTAGCTGAGATCTATGGCATTGACTATGATGGCCAGCGCCGCGTTGCCAAACAGGTCCGCGAGGTTTTTGAATCGACGGCCGATATTGTCGATATCGATGACAGCATCGAGTCGGAGGCGCCCAAGCTGATCGTGAAAGTGGATCAGGCCAAGGCGGCGGCGTTGGGTGTGTCACAAAAGAGCGTTGCCGATGCGCTGGCGACGGTTCTCGCCGGTGATGACGCGACTTATCTGCACACTCCCAACCACAAATACCCGGTGCCGGTGCGGCTGGAATTCGCGGTGTCAGACAAGGCAGATATCCAGCGCGCACTGGACCTGCGCGTTCGCGCAGCGGCAGGCGAACTGGTGCCGCTATCAGACATCGTGACTGTTGTGGACACCGGGCGTGAGCACGCGATTTATCACAAAGACCTGCTGAAGGTATCCTTTGTGACCGGCGACATGGCGGGTGAGTTGGACAGTCCACTGTACGGTATGTTCGAGATCTTCGCCGAGCTGAGTGAGGTGCCCGGTGAGTTCGACCGGCCACTCAATCAGTATTTCATCGGGCAACCGGCCAATCCCTATGAGTATGGGCTCAAGTGGGACGGCGAGTGGCAGGTCACCTATGAGACGTTTCGTGACATGGGCATTGCCTACTCGGTGGGCCTAATCTTGATCTACTTGCTGGTAGTTGGGCAGTTTCGCTCCTACCTCGTACCGCTGATTATCATGGCGCCGATTCCCCTGACGGTCATCGGGGTCATGCCGGGCCATGCATTGTGGGGCGCCCAGTTCACGGCGACATCAATGATCGGGATGATTGCACTGGCCGGCATTATTGTGCGCAACTCTATTTTGCTGGTGGATTTCATCAACGAAGAAGTGCGTCGCGGCGTTGACTTCGAACAGGCCGTGATCCGCGCGGGTGCGGTGCGCGCCAAGCCCATCCTGCTCACCGGCCTGGCGGCGATGCTCGGCGCATTGTTCATCCTCGACGACCCGATTTTCAGCGGCCTGGCGCTGTCGCTGATATTCGGCATCCTGGTTTCCACCGTGCTGACCTTGGCCGTGATTCCGGTCATGTACTACGCCTTCATGCGCAAGCAGATCGACAGGGCCAAGGCCGCCGTGCGCGCCGATTGATCCGGCTGCGCGAGCGGGCGCAGCAGCCGGGGCCGCGGCGCCCATCCACTCTATTCAGTTTCGTTTCCGAGCCTGTTAGTATCTTCGCCCTAGAATTCTTGTATGGACTCCATAGAATAAGATTATGGTCCAGATGACCAGATGTACCCCATAGCATATGGCTGACCGTCGACTACAAGTCTTCCACACCGTTGCGCGTCAACTCAGCTTTACCAAGGCCGCTGAGGTACTGCACATGACCCAGCCGGCCGTCACGTTCCAGGTGCGTCAGCTTGAGGAGTATTTCAACACGCGCCTGTTCGACCGGACCCACAACCGGATCAGTCTCACCGAAGCCGGCAAACGCGTTTACGACTACTCTGAACGCATCTTCGAGCTGTACGCGAAGATGGATAACGCTGTGCGCGAGTTGACGGGGGAGATTAGTGGCGTCCTGATTATCGGCGCTAGCACGACGATCGCGGAATATATGCTGCCGCAGCTGTTGGGCGACTTCAAAGAGAAGTATCCGGACGTGACCATCCGGCTCAAGGTTGCAAACACCGACAGCATCGTGTCCATGGTAGAAAACAATGTCATTGACCTAGGTGTTGTCGAAGCACCGGTGACCAATAAAAACTTGGTTGTGGAACAGTGTAAGCTCGACCGATTGGTCTTGATCGTGCCTCCCGGACACGCGCTGGCGCAGGAGGAGAGTGTCTCGATAACGCGTCTGTCGGAGTACCCCTATATTTGCCGCGAAGAGGGCTCGGGTACGCGTGAGGTCATGATGGACAGATTGCATATCGTTGGAATGAGTGGCAGTGATCTCGATATCGTGATGGAGCTCGGATCGCCAGAGGCGATCAAAGGCGCGGTCGAGGCCGGCATGGGAATCTCTATCCTGTCGCGTGCCACTATCGCCAAAGAACTCCGCCTTGGCACCTTGATCGAGGTGAAGCTCGACCCACCCGTAGAGCGGCCCTTCTCGTTCGTGCACCAGAAGCAGAAGTTCCGACTGCGCGCCATGGATGAGCTGCTCGAGTTCGCGCGCAGCTACTGTCGTCAGCACGCCAACGACGATATCGCCTGAGGCGTCATGAAGCGCAGCGAGCGCAGGTTGCTGGACGTCTTCCGTCGTTTGCCAGATGCCGAAGCGGACATGCTGGTCGGTTTTGCGCAGTTTCTTGCCCAGCGTGCCGGCGCGAGCGCCGCTGAGATCGCGGAACCCAAGAGTATTCCGCGACCGGCGAACGAGAGCGTGGTGGCCGCGTTGAAGCGTCTGTCCGAAAGCTACCCAATGCTCGACAAGGCCAAGATGCTCAATGACACCTCGATGCTGGTGGCCGAACACGTGATGACTGGCCGAGAGGCAGCAGAAGTCATCGATGAGTTGGAATTGGTCTTTCGCCGCCATTACGAAGCGCTGACCCGCGAGGACTCCTGATGTTCCAAGTCATCGCCCAGTGGTTCCAGCGCCATTTCTCCCACCCCCAGGCGGTACTGCTGGCAGTGCTGCTGGTGGTGAGCTTCACCATTGTGCTCACGATGGGCACCATGTTGGCGCCCGTGCTTGCCGCCGTGGTGATCGCCTATTTGCTGGAAGGGCCGGTTTCGAAAATTGAGCGTAGCGGCATGCAGCGGCTGTGGGTGGTTGTGGTCGTATTTCTGTTGTTCAGCGTCTTCGTCGCCTTCCTGATGTTCGGGGTTACGCCTTTGCTGTGGGCACAGGCCAAGCAGCTGATTCGCGAATTGCCCGGCTATATCGCTGAGGGCCAGCGCATGCTCGAGAACTTGCCCGATCAGTTCGCGTTTATCTCGCACGAGCAGGTACGTCAGTTCACCGGCGCGATCCAGGCTGAACTGGCCACCTTGGGACAGCGGATCCTTACGCTATCCCTGGCGTCGATTCCAGGCGTGATAACCTGGATCGTCTACCTAATTCTCGTACCGCTGCTGGTGTTTTTCTTTCTCAAGGACAAGGTTCTGATTGTTAGGTGGCTCACCGAGTTCATGCCGCATGAGCGGGGATTGGCTACGCAGATCTGGCGCGATGTTGATCAGCAGTTAGGTAATTACGTGAGGGGCAAATTCTGGGAGATCCTAATCGTTGGCGGCGTGACCTACGTTACCTTCGCTGCCATGGGTCTGAAATATTCCGCGTTGCTGGCCACTTTGGTCGGTTTGTCTGTGATTATCCCTTATATTGGTGCGGCGGTCGTTACGATTCCGGTCGCTATGATCGCCTTCTTCCAATGGGGGTGGGGGGCAGAGTTTGCCTACCTGATGATTGCCTACGGCATCATTCAAGCATTGGACGGGAACTTGCTCGTGCCGCTGTTATTCTCTGAAGTCGTCAATGTTCATCCCATCGCAATAATTGTCAGCGTACTGGTCTTCGGCGGGCTGTGGGGATTCTGGGGAGTGTTTTTCGCGATTCCGCTGGCAACGCTCATCAATGTTCTATTGCGTGCTTGGCCACGCGAGCAGGGAGACGAACATTCGACAGTGCCCCCCTCTGCCGGCGAACCGCTGGCTCAAAGCGCCTCGGACGCGTAGTCAGCCAAGCGCGATCGTTCACCGCGTACCAGCGTTACGTGGCCGCTGTGGGCCCAGTTCTTGAAGCGATCGACGACGTACGTTAGCCCCGAACTGGTCTCAGTCAGGTAGGGCGTATCGATCTGGGAGATATTGCCCAGACACACAATCTTTGAACCGGGCCCAGCTCGTGTGATCAAGGTCTTCATCTGTTTTGAGGTGAGATTCTGCGCTTCGTCAATGATGATGAAGCGGTTGAGGAAGGTTCGGCCGCGCATGAAGTTCAGCGAGCGGATTTTGACGCGACTGGCCAGCAGGTCCTTGGCTGCCGCCCGCGCCCACTCGCCGCCTTGTTGGGGCTGAGTGAGCACCTCCAGGTTATCCATGAGGGCGCCCATCCAGGGTGCCATCTTTTCCTCTTCGGTTCCAGGCAAGAAGCCGATGTCCTCACCCACGGGAACCGTGACCCGAGTCATGATGATCTCCTGGTAGAGGCGTTGTTCCATGACTTGTTCCAGGCCTGCCGCGAGTGTCAGCAGAGTCTTGCCCGTGCCGGCCATGCCAACCAGGCTGACGAAATCGATATTGGGATCCATGAGTAGGTTGAGGGCGAAGTTCTGTTCGCGATTGCGCGCATGGATGCCCCAGATGGAGTTACGTTTACTGCGGAAGTCTCGCGTGAGTTCGATCAACGTGGCATCTTTGTCCGCTTTGCGGACGATTGCTTCAAAGCCGTCGCCACCCTCGGTGTATACGAATTCGTTGGCCAGCCATTGGTCGACCTCGCGGCCGTGAATACGATAGAAGGTACGACCTTCCTCCTGCCAGGAGTCCATGGCCTTATCGTGCGTTTCCCAGAAGTCGTCGGCCAAGACACTGTAGCCGCGATACAGGAGGTCGACATCGTCCAGCACCTGGTCGTTGTAGTAGTCCTCAGCCGGGACGCCAAGAACTGCTGCTTTGATGCGCAGATTGATGTCCTTGCTGACCAGCGCCACGGCTGCATCGGGATGAAACTCCTGCAAGGCCAGCGTGACCCCGAGTATCTCATGGTCGGCTTTGTTGCCGGGCAGGGAGTCTGGCAACCGGTCTGGGAAGATCTGAGTCTGGAAGAACAAGCGGCCGCGGGCGCTGGTGCTGCTCTGGGCTGAGCTATTGGCCTTATGTCGTGGCTCGAGCAGCAGGCCGCTTTCTATTTGATCGTGGCTGACGCCCGACATTAATTCGTCCAAGAAGCGACTGGCCTGACGTGCGTTGCGCGAGACTTCACTATGCCCCTTCTTGTTGTTGTCGAGTTCCTCGAGCACGATCATGGGCAGGAAGATATCATGTTCCTGAAAACGAAATAGCGCGGTCGGGTCGTGCATCAAGACGTTGGTGTCAACCACGAACAGGCGCTTGCCGATCTTCTGCTGCTTCATAGAGGTACCGAACGGATTCGTACGTGGATATAGAGCGCATAGCGACCCACGATCCGGGTGTCGCCGCGTGCGGCTGATACGAGGTGGTGTGCGAACGAAATCAACGCGGCCTAGGCGTTGAGTTCTTTGACTGCGGCGAGAACCTCATCGGCATGACCGTCGACTTTGACCTTTCGCCATTCACGCCGCAGGACACCCTTGGTATCGATTAAGAAAGTACTGCGCTCGATGCCGCGAACTTGTTTCCCATACATGTTCTTCATCTTGATGACATCAAACAGCTGGCAGACTGTTTCCTCGGTATCGGACAGAAGGTCGAAGGGGAAACCTTGTTTGGCTTTGAAGTTTTCGTGCGATTTGATGCTATCGCGCGAAATACCCAGGATTACCGTGTTCTGGCGCTTGAACTTCTGGAAACTGTCGCGAAAGTCCTGGCCCTCACGGGTACAACCGGGCGTACTGTCTTTGGGATAGAAATAGAGCACCACATTATTGCCCCTCAATGACGACAATTTGATTGTCTGATCGCCCGTGGCGGGTAGGGAGAAGGCGGGTACCCGTTTGCCAACCTGAACTGTGCTCATAGATGCAATCCCGATATTCGTCCCGGTCGTTCGTGCTCGATGGTATGTCGATGTCGATGGGATCAACCCTTCACGGGTTCCATAACCGCGTCGAGGTTGTATTGATCGCAAAACTCCATGAATTGTTCGCGTAGTGTCGCAATGTGCGCGTCGACCGGAATTTCCAACACCATGTTGAGCGTGAACATCTGCGTGCCGGTATGCGCCGCGGCGTAGCTGCCCGTATTCAAATCATGGATGTTGATGCCGCGGTTGGAAAAGAACCCGGCGAGCTGGTGGACAATTCCCGGGTGATCGATGGAGATGACCTCGACCGCATAAGGCACTGCGCTCGTCGCCCGCGTACGCGTTTCCGTACGCTTGTGCATCAGGGTCAGCCCCAGCTTCTTCTCGATGGCCGGCAGCGCGCCCTCGAGCTTCGCCACGGCGCTCCAGCCGCCCGAGGTCAGCATGATGATGGCGAATTCACCGCCGAGCACGGTCATGCGACTGTCAACAATGTTGCAGCCGCAGTCCAGCACGGTTTCAGTGAGATCGTTGACAAGGCCGGGTCGGTCCTTGCCGATTGCGGAAATTATCAAGAAGCTATCGCTGGCCATTGCGCTGCATCCGGCTGGCGGCCGTTCTGGTTGTGGGGCTGGCTCGGCGGCGAGTATAGCATAGCGTGGTGCGGACACGGTCCATCGGCTCTGGGCGCCGCGCGGTAGGGTCGCTACGTGGTCGTCGCGGTGAGTTGGTCGGGGTAGACCCTCACCTTAGGCAGCCATTTCAGCTCGCGCCCGGGCGGCTGGGGCGCCTTGCACACGATGGTTCAACCACGCTACTGCCGGGCCGGAGTGGTGTGCGGCCAATCGGACGAGCTGGCCCGGTCGGACGGTGCCGATTGCTCGAGTCAGTGGCCCCCAGGAGCTGCGTGTCTCGTCGGCGTAACGGCGCTAACCGCGGTACGGTAGTCGGTAGCGCCCGGATCGGCACGCGGTCTGGGGCTCACCTTGCCAGCCGCGAGCGGCACCGGGTACCATGCTCGCTTTGGTCAGAAACGAGCACGAGCATATGTTCCGGGGCAGCATGGTTGCGCTGATCACCCCCATGGGTGAGGACGGTAGCATCGACGAGAAGGCGTTGGCGGACCTTCTTGAGTTTCACATCGAGAACGGTACGGATGCCATTGTCTCGGTTGGCACTACCGGCGAATCAGCGACGCTCGATGAGCACGAGCATTGTCACGTTATTCGACGCACTGTTGATATCGTCCGCGGCCGCATTCCCGTCATTGCTGGTACCGGCGCCAACTCGACGCGCGAAGCGATCGAATTGACGCGCTGCGCGATGGAGGCGGGCGCCGACGCCTGCTTGCTCGTGACACCGTATTACAACAAGCCCACACAAGAGGGGTTGTATCGCCATCACCGTGCAGTTGCCGAGGCTGTGCCCGTGCCTCAGATCCTGTACAACGTACCGGGTCGCACCGCAGTTGATATGCTGCCCGCGACGGTCGAGCGACTTTCCCACATCTCGAACATCGTCGGGATCAAGGAAGCCACTGGCAACATGGAGCGGGCGCGCGAGATCATCGAGCACTGTGGCGAGCGCCTGGACGTATTCAGCGGCGATGACGCTACCGCCATGGAACTCATGCTGATAGGTGGTAAAGGCGATGTGTCGGTGACGGCCAACGTAGCGCCTCGCGACATGCACGATATGTGTGCCGCGGCGCTGGCCGGCGACCGGGCGCGGGCCGAGGCCATCAACGCCCGTCTCATGGGGCTGCACAAGTCGTTGTTCGTCGAGTCAAATCCAATTCCCGTCAAGTGGGCGCTCTATGAGATGGGCTTGGTCCCGCCGGGTATTCGCCTGCCTTTGACGGTATTGTCGGAGCAGCACCATGATACGGTCCGTGCTGCCTTGCAGCAGGCCGGCGTGCTGTAAGGACCGCGCGCATGAGACACGCGATTGTTACCGGACTGCTCGCCCTAGTCCTTGGTGCTTGTTTGGCTGCTTTGACCGCTTGTGCGACTGAGTCGCAGAAGGCGGTCTATCAGAAGAGCAAAGCCAGTCAGGAACTCGATGTACCGCCGGATCTCACCCGGCCCGGCAGCAGTGATTCGGTCGCGGTTCCCGGGGCTAGCGAGCCCGCAACCGCCTCGACCTATTTCGGTACGGGTCAACGTCCAGCCGTACCAGCCCCAGCGGTTGGTTTTCAGGTTCCCGGTGTGAAAGTCCACCGCGACGGGCGCTGGCGCTGGCTGGAGATTGATGCCGAGCCAGGGGTCGTTTGGATTCGAGCGCGCGACTTCCTGCTCGGCGAGGGATTTTCATTGGTTCGCGAGGACAACACCCTTGGGGTCATGGAAACGGATTTTCTGGACAACCTCGCCAACGAGGCACGCGGCAAATGGGGTCGCATGATGGGGCGGGTCTTCGGCACCGGCCTGCGCGATAAATACCGCGTGCGCGTCGAAGCCGGCCCTGAACCCGGTACGACACTGCTCTACCTGACTCATCAGGGCATGCGTCAGGAGTCTACCTCTCAGGAAGGTGTGGAGATTGTCAGCACCTACTGGGTGTGGCGCGACTCCGATCCCGAACTCGAGGCCGAAATGATGCAGCGTTTCATGCTCTCGCTAGGAGTGGGCCCGCGTGAGGCCGGCGCGGTCGTGGCGTTGAAGGAGACCGCACCGCGAACCGAGTTGCTCGAGACACAGGGGCGCCAGGCATTGCGCGTCAACGACACCTTTGCCCGTGCCTGGCGCCATACAAGTATCGCCTTGGATCGCATGGGCGCCTTAATTGAGGACCGCAACCGCGATAGTGGCGTGTATTACGTGCGGGTGCCCGAGAGCTTCATCCAGGAAAACGCGGACAAGAGCTGGTTCCAGAAGATGTTCGGTGGCGACGGTGAGCAGAGCGTACGCGAGCAGATCCAACTGCACCTGGCGGACATCGGTGACGCCACCTTGGTGACTGTGCATGACAAAGACGGGCAGCGCGATGATTCGCAGTTGGCCCGCCAGGTATTGAGGCTGCTGGAACAGAACCTGCGTTGAGAGACGGAGCCGTCGGCTCGAGGCGCCTAGCGCCGCTGCGTTTGGGAGGAGCAACAGTGCGCTTTGCGAGTCTGGGCAGCGGCAGTCGCGGAAATGCCACCCTAATCGAAAGTGGTTCGACCTGTGTCTTGCTGGACTGCGGATTTTCGGTGCGCGAAACCGAGCGCCGGCTGGCCAGATTGGATCGCACGGCGAGCGATATCGACGCGGTTGTTGTCACCCACGAGCACAGCGACCATATCAGCGGCGTCGCCGCACTGAGTCGACGTTTCGATCTCCCAGTGTGGGCCACGCTGGGCACTGCGACGCGTGGCGCTCTGCGCGAGTTGGCCAAACTGCGTATCTTCACCGCGCATGAGAGCTTCGCCATCGGCGACATCGAGGTCGCGCCCTATCCCGTGCCGCATGATGCACGTGAGCCATGTCAGTTTACCTTCGACAACGGCGCTCAGCGCCTCGGCGTGCTCACCGACACCGGCTGCATTACCGCGCACATCGTCGAACAACTCACCGATTGCGCGGCGCTTATGCTCGAGTGCAATCACGATGAAGAAATGTTGCGGGCAAGTCGTTACCCGCAGCCCTTGAAAGAACGTATCGCTGGCCGCTTCGGTCATCTCAGCAACGGACAATCGGCTCAGCTGCTCGAAGCTGTCAACACCAGATCGTTGCAGCATTTGGTCGCCGTTCATCTTAGCGAGCAGAATAACAAGCCCGAACTGGCCCGCAGTGCATTGAGTGACACACTAGGCTGCACGCCCGATTGGATCGATGTCGCCGATCAATCCGAGGGGATTGGCTGGCGCAACATCAGCTGAACAAACTGCGCGGGCGCTTGCTGCCCCGCGCCGAGGAGTGTGGTATGCAAAAGCGCGAACTTCTCTATTCCGGCAAGGCCAAGTCAGTCTACGCCAGCGACGATCCGGACAAGCTGATACTTCAGTTTCGCAATGACACCTCAGCGTTCGACGGCGAGAAGGTGGCGCAGCTCGAACGCAAGGGCATGGTCAACAACAAATTCAATGCTTTCATCATGCAGACGTTGGCCAAGGGCGGCATTCCTACCCATTTCGAGCAACTGCTGTCCGATGATGAGGCGCTGGTCAAGCGCCTGGCGATGATCCCCGTAGAGTGTGTGGTGCGCAATATCAGCGCGGGCAGCCTGTGTCGGCGCCTCGGCGTGGCCGAGGGACTGGAGCTCAACCCACCCACGTTTGAGTTCTTCCTCAAGAACGATGCACTACACGACCCGATGGTCAACGAGTATCACATCCGCGCTTTCGGATGGGCGAGCCAGGATGAGATCGAGCGCATGACCACGCTGACCTTCCAGGTCAATGAGATTCTCAAGCGCTTGTTCGCTGAGGCCGGTCTGCTGCTGGTCGACTACAAGCTGGAGTTCGGCCGCTTTCGCGGTGAGGTGCTCCTGGGTGACGAGTTTAGCCCCGACGGCTGTCGGCTGTGGGACGCGGCCACCCGGGACAAACTCGACAAGGACCGCTTCCGCCAGGGGTTGGGCGGCGTGGTCGAAGCCTACGAGGAGGTTGCGCGCCGTCTCGGCGTGCCCCTCTAACGCGCCTCACCCCCCGGCCATTTCCCTCACCCCAGAGGGGTTTTGGCAATTGTTCACATTCCCGTCCGTCCCTCGGGGCTGATACGGCCGTGCGAGGGTCAAGTCTATGGCGCGCTCGTCGATAGATCCCACATGGAATCGGGATCTGCGCTCAGTCGCGCGCGGTTGAACGGGCAGGACAGCGAGGGACTCCGCGCAATGCGGATCACCGCGCCTGACAAACGGTGACAGGAATATGGTGCAGCTACTTTCCCAGGTAAGTATCAAACACAAGATTTGGGGCGGTTTCGCCCTGTTGATTGCGGTGCTCGCGTTCGTGTCACTCAAGGCGCTGAGCAGCCTGTCGGAGACGGAAGCCCACGTCGCCAAGGTGGTGGACGAGGTACAGCCGCTGGTAGACAAATCCATGGCCTTGGAGAGTGGGCTCAATCGCACCACTGCGGCGATGGGTTTCTACCTGCTTAGCAAGGAAGAACAGCACAAGACAGACTATCTCGCCGGTCTCAAGAGTCTGCGCGAAGAGTTGGCCGCGCTGGCGGCGATGCCTGCCGTGAAGGACGACCTCAGTGCGCAGGAGTTGCTCGCGTCCATCGATCAGGACATCAACCGTTTCCAGGGCTTCGAAGCCACCATGCTGGAGCTGGCGGTAGACGACACCAAGAATTTTCCGGCTATCGGTATTTCCGCTCAAAATATGAATCCACTTGCACGCCAGATGGGCCAGCTGCTCTCCGAGATGACCCTTGCCGAGGAACAAGAGTCCGCCAGTGAGGAGCGGCGCCAGGTCTTGTTCCTGATCAGCAACCTGCGTTTGTACTGGGCTAATGTAGTGAATGGCGTGCGCGCCTTTCTTGCTTTTCGTGGCGAGGCGTCGCTCGCCAATATCAATACCTATCGGGATGGCTTCGTCAGCAAGCTCAACGAACTCGCGGACATGGGCGATGTGCTGAACTTCGAGCAGTCTACGGCTGTGGAGGAGATCCAGAATCTTCAAAGCCGCTATTTCGCCAGCGTGGACGAGATGGTGAAGGTGCACTCCAGCGAGCGGTGGCGCACCGACGCCTACCTCATTCGTACCGAATTGGGTGATGCCGTCGCCGGCATCAAGCGGAAGTTGGGCGAGTTCATTGACCGCGAACAGGCCGCGGCCGCCGCTGCCAGTGAACAGCTCGTCGATGAGATCACCGGCACCCAGACCTTCGTTTCGGGTTTGCTGATCATTGGCCTCGTCATTGGTGTACTCGGCGCCGCGATGGTGAGTCTGGCCATCGTGCAACCGCTCAAGGCGGCGGTAGCGGCGATGGAAGATATTGCCGAGGGTGAAGGTGACTTGACCCGCACCCTGGCCGTGCGCGGCAAGGAC
>Ga0209536_100002801_pt1 | contig 28313 bp, 22 predicted proteins | sample DeeMarSeWOR28_12_FD_187461 | JGI IMG/M metagenome (GOLD analysis project Ga0209536, IMG submission 187461) | Marine sediment microbial communities from White Oak River estuary, North Carolina - WOR-2-8_12 (SPAdes) (version 2) | ecosystem: Environmental > Aquatic > Marine > Intertidal zone >... | reverse complement strand
TTGCATGCCGGATCTCAAGTGTATCAATGGCCGGCAAAGCGCCGCAGCCGCAGGCGATGATCGCTAAAGAGAGGCTAAACAGGGCACGCATACCGTCAACATACCCGACGTGCCCGATGCGTGTCAGGTGGTCGTTGCCTTGCTCGACGGGCCGATATCCAGCTCCGTGCAGACGCGATTGCGGCCCGCGGTCTTGGCCTCGTACATAGCCATGTCGGCCCGGCGTATCAGAGATTCGGCGCTCTCATCGGCGCGAGCCTCGGCAACGCCGAGGCTCACGGTAACGAACAGCTGCCTGGAATCCTCGACGAATGGGTCGGCAAGCACCCGGATACGAATTCGCTCCGCCAGATCGCGCGTCACGTCGAGCGACGCGCCTTCGAATATGATCAGGAACTCTTCGCCGCCGTAGCGGCCGACGATATCGCTGGCGCGTGCGCCCGTCACCATGCGTGTCGCTACGTCATGAAGAACCCGGTCACCGACGAGGTGACCGTGGGTGTCGTTGATCTTCTTGAAGTGGTCGAGGTCGGCCATCACTACGGACAACGGCATTTGTTGTTGCTGTGCGCTCTTGAGCTTTTCGTTGAGGGCCTGCACGACGAAAGCCCGGCTGTGCACGCGGGTCACCGTATCGAAGCGCAAGCTGCGCCGCAGTATCTCGCTTTCCTGGCGGCATATCGTGATCGAGTCCTCGAGGTCGTGAACCTGGGTAGAGTGATACGTTTCGATCGCGAGCGACATGTCGAGCGCGGTTATCTTGATGATGAAATGCGCCAGCTCGGCAAAGGCGTCTGGCTTCTGGCGGATTTCAGGCGGGATCAGCGACAGCAGCATGTTCTGCAGCTGGCAATAAAAACTCTGGTACAGGCTCAGCGAGACGCCTGAGCGGTCGTGGGCGGCACCGACGCGCAAGCGGCTCTCGAAGTAATCCGGCGTCGCGAAGTCCCGCCCCATGCTCAGCAGGTACTTGCGCTGCGTCATCTTGAGGTGGTTGATCTGTCCCTGCCCCTGCACCATCGCCTGGAACTCTGGCATCTGTTCGAGCGCAGCGAAGAATTCCTCGATGATTTCGTCCACGTTCGGCTGAATGACGTGCGTCTGCAATTCCTCGGCGATCATGGGAATGGCGGGGCCGCCGAGGCCGAGGAGGTTCAGGCGCTCGCTGATTGCGGCACGGTTGAAGCCGAATTGTCTGCACAATTCGTTGGTCATCTCGTCGCCGAGAATTAGCCCAAGTGTAATTATCCTAGCGGGCCGGGATGGTCCGCCATATACGTATCTATGCCCATGTGTGGCGTATGTCCCACCTATGTGAAAAGATGCGCGCATGAACCTGCGTGCAGTTTCGCTCGTCGCGTTATTGGTCGTCGCGTTGCTCATCGGGTACGCCTGCAGTCCCGGTCGTGAGGGTGCGTCACAACGCGATGCCGACGCCCTCGTCGTTGTCCGTCGTGGCAACGGCGGAGATCCTCAGTCACTCGATCCGGCTCTTGCAGAGGGCGTCCACGAATTTGACGTACTTGGCGACCTCTACGAAGGACTGCTGGCGCTCGATGCCGCCGGGGAGATCATCCCCGGTGTTGCGGAATCGTGGGCGGTCGGCAACGATGGCCTGACCTACACGTTTCGCCTCAGGGACGACGCGCGCTGGTCCGACGGCGCGCCGGTGACGGCGGACCATTTCGTCACAGGTATGCGGCGGACGCTGTCGCCGGCGACGGCGTCCGCCTACGGGTTCCTGCTGTACCCGATCGCAAATGCCGAGGCTGTGGCACAGGGCAGGATGCCGCTAACGGCGCTCGGCGTTGCGGCGCAGGACCCCTCGACCCTGGTCATCCGGCTGCAAAAACCTGCGCCGTACCTGCCGTCGCTGCTGACAATGCCTGTCGCGTTTCCGATAAGGCAGGATGACGGTGACGCGAAAGGGCACTTCTCCGACCCCGCACGATTTGTCGGTAACGGGCCGTTCCTGCTCGCCGACTGGCAGCCCGGGGGCCACGTTCGCCTGCGCAGGAACCCGCTGTTTCGTGAAGCGGACTCCGTGGCGATTGACGAAGTGAGGTACCTGCCGGTGCCGGATCCGCTGACGGAACTCACCATGTACAGGGCCGGTGAGCTCGATATCACGTTCGCCGTGCCCGGGTCTCACGTGCAGCAGCTTCGCGAAACCCATGCCGGCGAATTGATGATCTCGCCGTTTCTCGCGGTCTACTACCTGGCATTCGATCTCAGCGAGGCGCCCTTCGATGATTTATCGCTGCGGCAGGCGCTGTCGATGGCCATTGATCGCGAAGCGCTGGTGCGCGTAACGGGCAGGGGAGAGCGGCCGGCATACGGGCTGATTCCTGACGGGGTCAACGACTACAGACCTGCGCGACATGCCTGGATGTCGCTGCCTCGGGATGAGCGGCTGGCGAGGGCCCGTGCGCTCTATGCACAGGCGGGCTACTCGGAAGCCGAGCCGCTCGAGGTAACGCTGCTCTACGACGCGGGGGACTTCCACGAGACCATCGCGCTCGCCGTCAGCGAGATGTGGCGCACTAACCTCGGCGTTGACGTGCGCCTCGACAAGCGAGAATGGAAGTACTTCCTGTCGACGCGTCATAATCGCGACGAATGGCAGGTCATGCGATTTTCGTGGACCGCCGACTTCGATCACCCGGCGAGCTTTGCGGACATTCTGCGTTCAACGAGTCCCCAGAACCTGCCGGGCTACGCGAGCGTACGTTACGACAGGCTGCTCGCCGAGGCTGAAGCCACCCTGGATCCTGACGAGCAGATGCAGCTTTACGCAGCCGCCGAGGCGGCGATGCTTGAGGACGCGCCGATCGCTCCGCTGTATTTCTACGTCAGCAAGCACCTGGTATCGCCGTCCATATCGGGCTTCGAGAGCAACGCCTTCGACCGTCATCCGAGCCGCTACCTGAAAAAGCAGCGGTAGCGCCAGCTGCAGGAGCCCTACTGCGAAGCACCTCGACGGCCGGTTTGCGCATTTCCGCGCAGGGTTCCCGTGTTACGTCAAATTGCGCCTGCGCCAACTCCGGACCGGGCATCCCGGTGAATTTCCTCGACAAATCATGACCTTGGCGTTGTCCGGCCGCGCCATTCAAAACTGTCATTAGATAAATCATATATTTATCTTGCAAGAGAGTATATATGTGCGTAGGATGCACATATATAAGACATCAGAGACTGGCCGTGGACGTAAAGGAACACGTTATTCGAAGCTGCCGTTACCTGCTGTTGCCGGTGGTGCGTTTCCTGCTTAAGCACGGGGTGACCTGGAACGAGTTTGGAGAACTGTCTAAGGAGGCATACGTAAAGGTGGCTCGCGAAGACTACGGAATAGAGGGCAGGCCCACGAACAACTCGCGCGTTGCCATGCTGACCGGTCTCAGCCGCCGGGAAGTCGCTCGCGTGCGGGACAACCTGCTCAACGGAGAAGAACGTGTCTTCGAACTGCAGGGCAACCAGATCTCGCGGATCCTAACCGGTTGGCACGTGGACCGGGATTTCACCCGTCAGGATGGCCAACCGAAGGACCTTGCACCGACAGGGCCATCGGGCAGTCTGTCCGCTCTGTTGAAAAGATATGCGGGAGACTTGCCGCATGGAGCCATTCGCAAGGAGATGCTGCAGCGCGGCCTGATGAAGGAACTGGATAACGGTCAAGTTCGTGTACTCAAACGTGACTATGTTTATTCAGACCTCGATCCCGAATTCGTTCGCTTGCTCGGCCTCGCATTGCACGATCATGCAGCGACGCTCGAGCACAACCTCGATCCGCAACGCCCATCGGCGCGCAGATTCGAGGCAATCGCTAACAACGACCGCATTACGCCGCGAGCAGTCAAAGCCTTCCACAAACTCGTCGAGTCCAGGGGGCTCGCGTTCCTGGAGGATATCGACGTGTGGCTGACCGAGCACGAAATCGAAAGCAAGGATGACACCAATGCCGAGACTGTTCGCCTGGGCGTCGGTGTTTACCTAATTCATGACGAAAGTGAACAAGGACGAGTGCAATGATTATGCAATTGAGAAAATTCGGCGCAGTACTAGTAGTGGCGGTCATGACCGTCTCTGGATGCGGTGGCAGCAGCGGCGGCGACAGCGTTTCTCCGCCTCCGGCAACCACGCCGCCGCCGTCTGGCGGGATCATCCGCTCGGGCGTCGCAGTGAGCGCTGGTCCGATCACGGGCTTCGGCAGCGTCATAGTGAACGGTATTACCTATGACACCAGCGGCGCGACCTTCACCCGTGACGACAACCCGTCTTCGCAGGAGGATTTCAAGGTCGGCGAAACCGTCATCGTCAAGGGGACGATCGACGACGACAACACGAACGCGGTTGCGCGGACGGTGGAACTCGACGATATCGTCGAGGGGCCGGTCAGCAGCATCAACGAGTTTGGCGTCGTCACGGTGTTGGGCCAGGCCGTTACGATCAGTCTCGACACGGCCGTGGACGACAGTTGTCCCGCCTCCCTGGACGATGTCAGCATCGCCGCAGTCGAAGTTTACGGCACTGTCGATGCAAATGGCGCGATTGCTGCGACGCGCATCGAGTGCAAGACGGCGCTCGAGGTTGACGAGTACGAGGTCAACGGTACCGTCAGCAACCTCAATGCCGGCAACTTCACGTTCTCGATCAACGGCCTGCAGGTCGACTACAGCAGTGCGACAGTCGGCGACAGTTTCTCTGGCGGTCAGATCAGTGAGGGCGACCCGGTCGAGGTCAAGGGGCTGCCTGCAGACTTCGACGACGGCGTAGCGCCGCCCGTCCTTGGTGCCTCCAGGGTCGAGTACAAGGGCGGTGTTCTGGCCGGCAACGAAGGCGACCACTACGAGGTGGAAGGCTTCGTCAGTGACTTTGTGTCTGCGACCCAGTTCAACGTCCGCGTCGGCAGTCTTGTTATCGCGGCGACGACGACCGACAGCACCGTCTACGAAGGTGGGTCGTCGGCGGACCTCGGCAACAATCTGAAGGTCGAGGTCGAGGGCGACCTGAATAGCTCGGACCAGCTACAGGCGACCAAGATCGAGATCAAGACGTCGACCAATGTTCGTGTCGTCGGACTGGTGGACTCGGTATCGACCGCCGACAGCACGATTACGATCCTTGGCATCACGGTCAATACCGCTAGTACGACGACGCAGTTCGAAGACAAGAGCGACGCGCGTATCGAGCCTTTCGGTATCGGCGACGTCAACGTCGGCGACTACATCGAGGCGCGCGGGCAGGAGCTGCCGGAAGGCCAGATTACCGCGTTCCGCGTCGAACGCGATGACCCGGACCCGGATACAGAGCTGCGCGGCTTCGTCGATCCCGCCAGCGTCGTGACGGACTCCGGGGCCGCAGGCTACCGAGAATCGTTCGAGATCCTCAGCGTGACGATCGACATGGGGTCGGTCGAGGTCTACCGGGATACGAACGACCTGCCGATCACGGCCGACGAGTTCTGGTCGGTGATCGAGATCGAGGCTGCCGGTGGTATCGGCTACCTGGTCGACGTGAAGGGCACCGAGACCGGAGATGCGGCAGTGCTGGCTCAGGAAGTCCAGCTGGAAATGGAATGAGCGATCCAGTGAGGAGCAGGTAAGCGGTGGCGCTCCGGACACGGAAGCCGGGGCGTCATTTCAATCGGGTGGCGATCAGAAAAAGGATGCCGACGACAGCGCCACTCTGGTCCTCCGCAGTTCCACAGACTTCATGGCATGTGCTGTCGCCGGCATACCTTGACTACACATGCATATAAACGCGCGCAACAGCCAGCGGGTTGCATCCATTGGACATAACCCGGGAAATTGCTCAAACGACGGATCTGCAGTGTTCAGAACGTCCGCAACACGCCCAGCGTAATCAGGTTCCGCTCGTAGGAGAATTCCGGGTCGGTAGAGTCGTTCTCGGAATGCTGGAACTGCAGCGCGACGAGCCAGTGAGTCGCCACAGTGCGGGTCAGCGCGGCGGTGATCGTCGTGAGGTCCTCGGTCCGGGGGAGCGCCAGGTCGTCGTAGTCACTGGTTCGAAACGACACCCCGGCCTCGACGCCCCAGCCATCGCCGGGCTGAAATCGATAGTCCGCGTGCAGCCGCTTGCGCGTCGGTGACACGCCGGGATCGACGCGGTCGTTGGTTTCGAGGCCGGCGCGCAAAATGACGGAGTGGCTTTCACGGTTCCACCGGTAGCGCAGGTCGGTGCTCTGCCGGGAGCCGGCGATGCCCGCAAAATCCGGGTCGTCCTCGACAATGTCATCGTAGCCGTAGCGCAAGTCGATCGAGGATTCGTCGTTCAGATAGTGCACGGCACGGGCACTCAACGCCACCTCGCGTTCGAAGCCGGAGCCGCCCAGCGTGCCGTAGACGAAATGGGCGCCGGCCTCGAGCCACCAGTCGCGTGGACTCCATGCATAGAGCCCGCCGAGCCGGAATTCCGACTGGTCGAAATCATCCGCATCGGTATAGGCGACCGCATACACGCTGCCGTCGAGCCATAGCCCGCCCAGTCCGCGCGGGGTAACGCTCAGCGAGGCGAAGAGATCGGCCATCGGGCTTTCCGAGGTCACGCCCGCTGGCAGTCCGAGACTGTCGCGGAGCGCGACATTGTCGTCATAACCGGCTCTCAGGGCGAGAGCGCCGTACCAGGCCGATTGCCGCTGCGGCTCCGGTTCCAGTTCCTTGAGCATTGCGGCCGCCAGCGACCGGAGTTCTTCGTCGCCCGCGCTCATGTCCCAGGCGGCGATGAAATGCTGTTTCGCGGTGGCGCTATCGCCGCTCCGCCGCTCGACGAGGCCGAGGTTGTACTCGGCGAGGCCGCGCATCTTCGGGTAGTTGGCGCCGATATAGCGAAAGGTCGTCCTGGCAGCGTCGAACCGCGACAGTTTGAACTGGCAGACCGCAATGTTGTAGTGAACGGCGACGCCTTCCTGACCGGCATCTCGGGCCAGCTCGAAATAGAGCAGGGCGGATTCGTAGTCCCCGGCTGCAAAGGCCTGCTGGCCGGACGCCCAGTCCTCGGCGATATCCGCGACGGCGGGCGGCGCGAATGCAAGGCACAGCAGCAACGCTGCAAGAGCGGTGAGTCGGCGGAGGACCATGCGAGACCGGGAGACCCCGTTTTTCTAAAAATATCAGTTATGTAAATAACAAAAGAGCCCCTCGCCGGGTAGTGCGAGGGGCTCACATTGTGACTGATATCACGGTTCCTGCAGGGGGCAGGAACCCGGTGCACATTGGTACTCAGGGTCGGCCGGGGTTATCCCGGCGGCCGGGGTTGTCCGGACGGCCCGGTGGATCGGGGCGATCCTCGGAACGGCCGCGGTTTTCGCGCGCTTCTTCGGCCTTTTCGGACATCTCGGCACCGCGATCGCGGGCTGCATCGGTCTGCGACAGCCCCTTCTCGCGCTTGTCGTGCCGCTCGTTCGCCTTGTCATGGCCCTTCTTGGCGTCTTCGACAGTGGCGACCTGGTCGTCTCCCGCGACGCGCAGGTGTTCCGGCAGTGAAATCTGCTTCGTGACAGCATCCGGCAATTCGGCTTCCGCGGTGCCCATGAGACGTATGGTGGCCTCGGCGTCATCGCCTGCCGCCCAGGCGCCCGTACTGACACCCATCAGTATCATCGCCGCAATTGAAACCTTGATCTTCATCTGATTCATCCAGAATTCTTGCTGTCGCTCTGCCCAGTCAAATAAACGCTCGAATCCGGCCAGCCGTTGCCGGTTTGTTACATAATCAGCCGTCGAGTTTCAGCTGCACGACAAAAATCTGTTCGCTGTCCGGGTGGCTGAGCCTCACGACCATCTGTCCGCCGCGCTCGCCCACGGCGCGGATTGGCAGCGTCAGCTGGTTGACGCCGGGTTCGAGATCGTCGACCCAGCTGAGTTCGTGCCGGTCGACAAAGCCATCGACTTCCACGTCGCCCGATAACAGAATGCTGATCTGTGCGTCCTGCAGCGGTCTGTCGGCCTCGATCGCGATGTTCATTGGGCGCACCTCGCTGGACGAGACGTAGAACTCGGCTGCCGTCGGTGTCTCGACGCCCGGACTCGTCAGGAGACGCAGCGCAATTGTGAGTGCCAGCAGGGACGCAGCTATCGCGCCGCTGAATCCGGCCCCGAGCCAGAATCCTCGCCGGGACGCCTCCTGGTGGGGGTCGTAGCTGGTCTTGCCCATCACGCGGTTGAACACGCGTTCCGAACCCGGAACCGCTGCCTGGTCACGCACGACGAGCATGGCGCGCACGCCTCGCAGGGCATCGGCACAATCCTCGCAGACTGCCACGTGGTTCATGCATGCGGTTCGCTCGTCACCTGACAGCGCGCCTTCCGCAAGCGCCTTGATCTGTTCGACTACTGATTCACATTTCATTTCTTGCCACCGACTACGGTCAGCACCGGTTTGTGGATATCCTGGTTGGACAGCAGTCGTCCGAGCCGGGATCGCGTCCTGTGCAAACGGGACTTCAGTGTTCCTTCGGGCAATCCGGTTACCTGCCGCAGTTCCTGCAGGGAAAATCCCTCTATGTCGTGCAATGCCAGGAGGCTCGATGCCTCGTGGCCCAAAATTTCCATGGCCCGAAATATCGTCTCGAGGCGCTTGTCACGCTCGACGATATCGTCCGGCCTCGATCCGACCCGCTCCATGAAATCCGGGTCGTTCGATTCGGCGCCGGTCTCCGCCATGTCCACCGGCGAGCGCTCTCGCGCTCGCTGAATGTCGATGAACCGGTGGTACAGGGTCTTCAAGAGCCACGCACGCTGGAACTCGATCTTCTCCAGTTCGTCGATATGCGTATGCGCCTTCAGACACACGTCCTGTACCAGGTCCTCCGCGTCCGCCGCAGTTCGGGTCATTCGTTGCGCAGCAATAAACAGCGCATCGAAATGAGGCCGCATCAGCTCGGTAAAGCGATTCCTGTCAGAGCCGAGCCATTTCACGATGGCTGTCCTCGGCCGAGCTGAAGTCCGCAATGGGTAAAGGTCTACTATTCATAACGGTCGTCTGCATGCACGGGTTGCCCTCTTCTTACATAATGGGAGCGTTTTTTTGTGCGTTGCCGCACATTACCAGTGTTCAAATGGCCAGACGTTGCTCTGCGTCAAAATCTGCGATATTTGCCGCCGAAGAACAGCAAAGGCAGGCCTTCGCTTGCGGTATGCGCTTCCACTTCACCGACGATGATGTGGTGATCGCCGCCTTCATGGATCTCGCGCGTCCGGCAGTCGAACCGGGCCAGCACGCCAGCCAGGATCGGTACGTTTTGCCCTGAAATCGTGTGCTCGATACCGTTGAAACGGGTGTGGTCCGTCCTGGCAAAATGCTCGGCGATGTCCTGATGCTCGGCCGAGAGGACGTGAATGGCGAAATATTCGGCGCCCAGGTAGGCCATGAGCGAATTGGATACCCTGGCGATGTTCCACAGTACCAGCGGCGGGTCCAGTGAGACGGAGCTGAAGCTGTTGGCCGTAATCCCGCAGGGGCGCCCGTCGGGAGCGCAGCAGGTCACCACGGTCACGCCGGTTGCGAAGTGACCGAGGCTGCGGCGCAGCGCGAGTTCCGATTCGATATCCATGGTGAACGGCGCAGTATGCGGTGCCCCCGACGCGCCGGCAAGGCAAAAAAGGCCCCCGCTACCCGGCGGGTAGCGGGGGCGAGCCAGTCAGGTAAGGCCTAGCGGGGGAACTATCGGTCCTTACTCGGTTGCTATGGCTCCAACAGGTAGACGCCAAGCTTGAACGCCGTGAAGACGTTGCTGCCCGCGTCGTATTGACCCCTTGCGAACATCGAGCGCGTGCTTGTAACGCCATCGAGGCTCGCCAGCAGGTCGTCGGCGAATTCCGCGAAGTCCGAGTATTGCCGCAGGCTGTCTGACGTCTTGATGACATACAGCGTGCGTCCGGATTCCGGCGGTACGATCGTCGTGCCGGATTCGAGCGCCGTCAGGTCGATCAGCACCGTGCCCTGCCTGATGTAGTGCCGCACGTCGATGGCGGGGTTCTGGTTGTCCAGCACCAGGCCGTCTGCACCCATTCTCAGGAAGGGGGCAGTCGTGCCGTCCGCGCCCCAGCCGATACCCAGCGCGCTGCGTACTTCCGTGAAGTCGATCACCGTGCGGCCACTGAAGTCCGGTGGCGCCACACCGAAAGTCTCGGGGAAGCCGCGCACCGCGATCGGCTTGCCGGCCGAAAACTCGGTGAGCGTCAGGTTACCCGTCGCAATCTCGTAGTTGCCGGGGTCCGCATCCAGGTCGGGCGAGACGCCCGTGCCGCTGAAGTCGAAGATGCCCGCGCGGCGGCGATCGATCGCCTGCAACGCGATATCCACCTGGCCGGGCATCACCGTGTTGACGGTGCCGCTCAGCTGTGTCACGTGCATGCGCACGGCGCCTGCGGTTGCATCGAACAGGATCTGCGGCGAGTTCGCGTCGGTGGCGGCAGGCATGGCGTCCGGTCCGCTGCCGCGGATCGTCACGCGCTGTCCGATCGAGATCGCGTCGATACCGGGATCGGCCAGCCGGTGCCCGTCCTTGAAGACCTTCGTATCGGGTCCCACCTGCACGAGCACGTCGTCGTGAAAATGCGCGCGGCGGTCATGCGGGATGATCGTCGCGCCGCGGACGGTGAGTATATCGCCGTCACGGGCGATGACATTGCCGACGACGGCATCGTGTCCCGCGCCCGGTACGCTCGAACCGGCGAGTACGATCGCTGCCGTAAACTGCCTTGCGGCTACGTCGAGCGTGCCGCCGGCCACGGTCGGCGTGCCACGACCGGCTGCAGCGAGGGCCCGCAGCCCGTCGGCGCCGAACAACGACTCGCCGTTGATCTCGAACTCGGTGTCGTCGTTCGTTTGCACGGCCATACGTCCGAAATTGCCGTCCCGGTGATGGAACGGCCGCAGCGCGACCGTGTATTGGCCTGCAGCTTCGTCAACCTCGAGCAGCGGTCCGCGCACGCGCGTTTCTTTCTCGTCGACGGGCGTCACCTCTGCGACGACGAAGGGCTCGGCCGCCGCGGTCGCCGGCGTGGGTTCGATATCGACGACGTGAGAAGCGGCAAGGTCGAAATCGAGCTGCAGCAACGACGCCAGGCCCCGGCGCACGGTCAACTGGTCCCGGTTGGAGAGCCGGATCCGGAGTTCAGCCTGCGCGAGGGGGGTGCCGTCCTGGTCCGTCACCACGGCTTCCTTCGAGCCGTCACCGGCTGCGACGAATACCTCGGCATCCGTGTAGTCGAAGCGTATCGTGCCGGCAACGTAGGTCGCGGGCGGGACCGTGGCTACGGTCACGAGCTCGGTCAGGTCGACATAGTCGGTGAAGTTGATGCGCGTCTCGCGTGGCAGCGTCTCCACCACGCGGCCGTTCGCTGTTTCCAGCGTCAGAGACAGCACGTCCACCGTGTAATTCAGAAAATCGCCGTCCGCGTCGGTGAACGAGACGATAACCGAACCGCAATCGCCGACCGTGCCGGCGTCCGCCGGATCACACGAGCCCAGCGCCTCCGGGCCGGACGTTGCGGTGCTGGCACCGCCGCCGCAGGCGCCCAGGACGAGCGCGACGAGAACCGCGGCTGCCCGGGTGGCTGCATTCCTTGCGCCTGACAATCCAGGCATAGCTTTTGCTGAGAAGTTCATGAGTATCTCCCTGTTCGTGAACTGCGTTGGTCAGGGGTATTAACGGGCCAGCGGCGCTACGGTTGACCTGAACCCGTTAAGGTCACAAAACTCAGGAACTTATCTTGTATTCCTGCGGTGACCTGTCAAAATGCGCCTAGCCATGGCGAACCCGTCCGACACCATGACCACACCGGGAATCCGGCACCGTCGACCGCGTGCCGGAGAACGCACTCGCGGCGCCGTCGATGCATTGCAGACCAAGATCGCCGTCGACCTCCAGAATCTCGACGGCGCCAGCCGAGACGAGATGTTGCAGGCCAACATCGCCGAGTTGCCCGACGCGTGTGGCTGCGATGCGGCATTCCTGGCCCTGATTTCGGATGACGGCCGTAACCTCGAACCGGTATTCGCCGGCAAGACGGGCTTCGCCCAGTGCACGCCCGAGGTGCTCGGCGGGGAGCGCCTCGAGGACTGGCCCTGGCTGGTCGGCCGGCTCGGCCACCTCAAGGTGATCGAGATCGACGACACCGCGGCGCCTCCGGAGGCGGCGCAGGCCGAGCTCGGGCGCCTCGCCGAACTGCACATCGGTTCCGCCCTGATTATCGGATTCTCGGTCCACGGCGAGGTCGCCGGTTTCCTGGCGCTGGCCAACGAGCACGGCTCTGCCGGCTGGGACGCCAACGTGCATCTGCTCGTCAAGCTGATGGGCGCGTCGCTGGCTACCGGGCTCGAGCGGCTGCGGGACCAGGAAATCCTCGGCGAACTGCGCGAGCGCAACGAGCTCATTTCGATGACTGCCAACGACGGCATCTGGGACTTCGACGGCCTGACCAAGCGTGTTGACCTGTCGCGCCGTTGGAAGAAGATGCTCGGTTACGACGAGGACGACGAGGACGTGCTGCTCGACTGGTACCACCTCGTGCACCCGGACGACATGGCGCGCGTGCAGTCCCGCATGCGCGAGCACCTCGAAGGCAAGACGCCGTTTTTCGAGTCCATGCACCGCATGAAGCACCAGTCCGGCGACTGGCGCTGGATGGCCAGCCGGGCAAAAGCGGTGCTCGACAAGAACGGCCGCTTGCTGCGCCTGCTCGGCGCCGAGGTGGATATTACCGAGCGCAAGCTCTACGAAGAGGCGTTGTTCCGGCAGAAGGAAAGCGCACAGATCACGCTGCAGTCCATCGGTGACGGCGTGATTACGACCGATGCCGGCGGCAATGTCGAATACGTCAACCCCGTCGCCGAGGAACTTACCGGCTGGAAGGTCGACGATGCCAGTGGACGTCCCATCGACGAGATTTTCCGCGGATTTCACGAGGAGACCTGCGAACCTCTCGAGAATCCTCTCGCGGTGTCGATTCGGCGCGACCGGGCCATCAAGTCGGTGCGTCCCACGCTGCTGATACGCCGCGACGGCAACGAACTCTACATCGAGAGCACGGCATCGCCCATTCGCGACGGCAAGGGCGTCGTCACGGGCGGCGTGCTGGTGTTCCATGACGTCAGCGAGTCGCGCGAACTCAACCGCCGCCTCAGTTATCACGCCAGCCACGACATTCTCACGGGACTCGTCAACCGGCGCGAGTTCGAGAGCCGTCTCGAGCGTGCACTGAAGAGTGCCAGGGCGCGCGAGACGGCGTATGCGCTGCTTTACCTGGACCTTGACCAGTTCAAGATCGTCAACGACTCCTGCGGACACAGCGCCGGCGACACGCTGCTGCATCAGCTGGGCAACCTCCTCAAGGCCAAGATCCGCTGGCGCGATACCCTGGCGCGGCTGGGCGGCGACGAATTCGGCGTGCTCCTAGAGAGCTGCAACCTCGAGGAGGCAATGCAGACCGCCGAGGACCTGCGCGCGGCGATCGGCGACTACAAGTTCATGTGGGACGACCGCGCGTTTCGCCTCGGCGTCAGCATCGGTGTCGTGCCGATCACGGCCGACAACGAGGACGTTGCGGCATTGCTGAGTGCCGCGGACAGCGCCTGCGCCGCCGCCAAGGAAGCCGGACGCAACCGCATCCACAGCTTCCAGGAGAACGATATCGACCTGATGCGCCGGCGTCGGGAGATGCAGTGGGCCGCGCGTATCAACAACGCGCTCGAGGAAAACCGCTTCGAGCTGTTTCGCCAGACGATCATGCCGCTGCAGATGGAAGAAGAGGGGGCGCATTACGAGATTCTCCTCAGGATGCGCGACGAGAACGGCGGCGTCATCTCGCCGGGCCTTTTCATCGGCGCCGCCGAACGCTACAACCTGACGCCCGCCATCGACCGCTGGGTCATCCGGCAGGCGTTTCGCTGGCTGGTCTCGGAGGCCGACGAGCGCGAGCGTCTCATGCTGTGCTCCATCAACCTGTCCGGGCAGAGCCTTGGTGACGAAAAATTCCTGCCGTTCGTCATCGATCAGTTCCAGATGTCGGGGCTCGATGCGACCAAGATCTGCTTCGAGATCACGGAACACGCGGCAGTCGCCAGCTATTCTCAGGCCGTTCGATTCATCAATGCGCTCAAGGAACTCGGCTGCAAGTTTGCCCTGGATGATTTCGGCGAAGGTATGTCGTCGTTCGGTTACCTGAAGCACCTGCCCGTGGACTTTCTCAAGATCGAAGGTGGATTCGTCAAGGAGATGCTGCATGATCCGATCGACCGCGAAATGGTGCGATCGATTAATGAAATCGGGCACCTCACCGGCAAACAGACCATTGCCGAGTTTGCGGAGAACGAGGACATCATCACGATGCTCAGGGGTATGGGCGTCGATTACGCACAGGGTTACGGGGTATCAGAGCCTAAACGCGTTAGCAACGCGGCAGCGTATACGGAGTCGCCCGGCGAGCCTTGAACACGTCCGCTAGTCGATGCGAAACAGCATCGACAGGTCGGCGGCGCGCACGTTCTTGGTGATCGCACCCGTTGAAATGTAATTCACGCCGGTCTCCGCGATGTCGCGGATCGTGTCGAGATCGACGTTGCCCGACGCTTCGAGTTCCGCCGCGACGTAGCCGTATTCCGCGTTGATCGACACGGCCTCCTGCAGGTCGGCAAGCGAAAAGTTGTCGAGCAGGATACGCCCGGCACCGGCGTCGAGCGCCTCCCGCAGCTCGTCGAGCGACTCGACCTCGACTTCGACCAGGACATCGTCCGCAGCACTTTGCGCACGCCGCAACGCCTCGGTGATGCTGCCGGCACTCCGGATGTGGTTCTCCTTGATCAGCATGGCGTCGTACAGCCCCGCTCGATGGTTGGCTCCGCCGCCACAACGCACGGCGTACTTCTGGGCCAGCCGGAGGCCGGGCAGCGTTTTGCGCGTGTCGAGAACCCGGGCCGTGGTGCCGGCGACAGCGGCCACATACTCGGCGGTCACCGTCGCCGTTGCCGACAAGGTCTGCAGGAAATTGAGCGCGGTGCGTTCGCCGGTCAGCAGGGCGCGCGCGGGGCCGACAAGCTTGCAGATAACGTCGTCTGCTTCGGCACGCTGTCCGTCCTCGATGTACCAGTCCACCTGGATGCGTTCGTCGAGCTGCCGGAACACCTCGGCCGCCCAGGGATGGCCCGCAAGTACCAGCGATTCACGGGCAATGATACTGGCGCCGACGACCTCGTCCTCGTCGATCAGCGCTGCCGTCAGGTCGCCGCTGCCGACATCCTCGGCGAGCGCGGCAGCGACGGTCGGTCCCAGGCTTTGCCGCTCGGCGTCCTCGAGAGAAACCAACGGCGGCAATTACAGGAAGAAGCCGCCGTGACCGTAGCCGACCATGCTCATCAGCATCGGGAAAGACAGCATCGTGTTCGTTCGCGAGGCGAGAAGTGCGACACGCTTGGCTTTCGCAACTTCATCGGCGCTGGCTTCGACCAGGCCGAGCACCTTCTTCTGGTTCGGCCAGATGAGCACCCAGACATTGAACAGCATGATCGTTCCCAGCCAGGCGCCGACACCGATGATCATCGCCTGGACATTCAGCGAATCGCCCAGCATTCCGAGGGTAAAGGCGTCCGCGAAGATCCGGTAATGTCCGAGCGCAGCCGCGCCGGACAGCCAGGTCAGTAAAGCGCCCCAGCGAAACCACCAGAGGGCACGTGGTGCCACGTATTTGGTGATGCCGGCACCACCTGGTCCGCCTTCGTCCGCGACGGCGTCTGCGAGCGCCGGGACCTGCACGAAATTGAAGTAGTACAGCAGCCCGATCCAGGTAATGCCCGCGAGCACGTGGATCCAGACGATGAAGCTGACGGCGTTGAAAGCGATGCCGACGGTGGCAGCGGCGATGACGACGGACAGTACAATGCCTGCAGTGATTGTGCCGGCAACGGTGTTCAGGGGATTCATGGTTCGCTACTCCCGGAGTTGTTTTCGTTTTTCGAATCGACGCGAAATTGAATAGTGGCGCGTCTGCGCACGCGGTATTATAGGAGACTGCCTTGTGAAAAAGATAATCATTATTATATGCGACTATTGATCATTATACTGACCATGATGACGGCATCGGGCTGCACGAGCATGTTGCTCGGCGCTGACGTGGCGCCGGCAGAGCAGCACGACACAGACGAGGACGAGAGGTCCAAGAAGGATGAGTAACGTGGACGTAAACAAGAGAATCGAGGAACAGCTGAAATCGCACGATATTCTGCTGTACATGAAAGGTACGCCGGATTTTCCGCAGTGCGGTTTTTCCGGGCAGGCCGTTGCGGCACTGAATGCCATCGGCAAGCCGTATGCCTTCGTCAACATTTTCGAAGATGAAGAGGTCCGCCAGGGCCTGAAAGAGTATTCGAACTGGCCGACGTTCCCGCAGCTTTACGTGAAGGGAGAACTGATCGGTGGCAGCGATATCGTCGTCGAGATGTACCACTCCGGCGAGCTCAAGCAGCTGCTGGAAGACTCGAACGACTGATATCGACAAAAGGGGGGCAGTGACCCTAATTCGGTCCCTGCCAGGATGTCGTCAGCGCGTCGGCGAGAATCAGGGTCACTGTCCCCTGATTGCGTCGAACACCGGCCGGAACCGGTTCACGATCTCGCAGAATACATCGGCGGTGATTTCGGCGTCGTAAGCCGCGGAGTGCGCCGAGTCCTCGTCGAATTCGAGGCCAGCGGCCCTGACGGCGCGCGACAGCACCGTCTGGCCGAAGGCGACGCCGCACAGCGTGGCCGTGTCGAAGCTCGAAAACGGGTGAAACGGGTTCCTCTTGATCGCGGACCGTTCGATGGCCTCGTTGATGAAGCCGAGGTCGAAGGCCGAGTTGTGTCCCACCAGGATCGCACGGGTGCAACTGGCCTCGCGAATCGCGCGCCGCACCTCACGGAACACGCGCTGCAGGGCGTCTCGCTCGTCGATGGCCGGCCGTAGCGGGTGTTCCGGGTCGATGCCGTTGACCGCAAGCGACGCGGGATCCATGTTGGCGCCCTCAAACGGCTTGACGTGATAGCGAAAGGTCTCGTCGCGACGTAACTTTCCCTGCTCGTCGAACTTCAGCAATACCGCGGCGATTTCCAGCAGCGCATCCGTCCTCGCGTTGAAACCGCCCGTTTCGACGTCGACCACGACGGGCAGAAAGCCGCGGAAGCGGTCCGCCATTGTCACGCCAGTTGTCACTCAGTCGACCGGTTCGAGGATCTTCTCGTCCAGGAGCAGGCTCATCGTGTAGCGGACCCCGAAACCGGTAACCTCAGTGGGCACGTGGCCGAGCCCGCCTTTGTGGTTGCTGGCCGAGAGGTCCATGTGGATCCACGGAACGTCGTCTTCGATGAATTCCCCGAGGAAGCTGCCGGCGAGTATATGGTCGCCGGTGCCTTTTACCGAGCACTGCTGCAGGTCGGCAACATCACTCTTGAGGTCTTCGAGGAATTCCTTGCCGATCGGGAAGGGCCAGACGCGTTCGCCGCAGTGTTGCCCCGCACGCTTCAGGCGCGGGTGCCAGTCCGGCCGGTTCGTAAATACGCCGCAATAGCGGGTCGTAATGGCATTGATGCACGAACCCGTCAGCGTCGCGTAATCGACGATCAGTCCGGGTTCGTCGCGGCTGGCGAAGACCAGCGTGTCCGCGAGCGCCATGCGGCCCTCGGCGTCGGTGTGTATGGTCTGGATCGTCTTGCCGTTCGCCGCGACGATCAGGTCCTGGGACTTGTAGGCAGTGGGACCGGTGCGGTTCTCCGTGATGGCCAGCCAGCAGTCCGCGGCAAGCGGCAGTTGCAGTTCGGTGATGGCGAGGAAGGTACCGAGCGCCACGGCGCTGCCCTGCATGTCGCCGTGCATGTCGAGCATGGCCTGGAAAGGTTTGAGGTTGGTACCGCCGGTGTCGAATATGATGCCTTTGCCGACGAGGCTCAGATCGGCTTTGGCCGAGGCGGCGCCGGGGCGGTAGCGCAGGCGAACGATCGACGCGCTGTCGTCGTCATTGCCCTGGGCGACGGCGAGAAACGCGCCGGCGCCCATTTTTTCGAGTTCCTTCACCGAATAGCGCTTGTATTGCCAGCCACGCTCTTTCGCGATTTCTCGCACCAGGTCGGCGTACCCGGCGGCATCGAGCTTGTTGGGCGGCATGGCCGTCAGCCAGCGCGCGAGGTTATTGCCGTGGGCTTCGGCCCGCACGCGATCCAGGTCGAGCGTCTCGGCGAGCCCCACGATGCGGATGCTGCGGATCTTGTCGGACGGCGGGTCGCTCTTGAACGTCGGTAGCCGAAACGCGGCGGCGAGCGCCGCCGAGACGACGTTCTTTACGATCGACGCCGTGGCGGCATCGTCGAATCCGACGACGGCAATACCCAGGCTGCCGGCTTTCTCGGCGATCGCACTGGCGACGAGTTTGCGCGCGAGAGTCAGTTGTTCGAACGTGCCGGCGCCGGCCGTCAGTGTCGCGCCGGCCACCAGCGTCTGCTTCTTGTTGCGAAGGCGTGTATAGAGTGCGGGGACGGCTTCGTTGCCGCGCCGCCGCATGGCGGCCTTCAGTTTCTGACCCTCGGGCAGGCTTTTCCATACGGACGCCGGGACTTTCCCGGGTAGTATCAGAAGCAACTGATCCAGGGGTTCCAGCTGTTTCGCTGTTATGCGTCCAAATTGTTGATAAATCTTAATTTCTTTGGAGTCAGGATAAAGTGGATGCATACGATTGTAATCCCTGCCTTGAGCTTGACCGTCACCGCGCAAACCCGGAACATCGCACTTGAGAATAATTATTATTGCGAAGCCCGACGCGATCGAGCGGTGATCCTAGCAGGACACCTCGTAATATTCACGCAATGCTTCTGTCCCGGTCATGCGCGACGTCGGGGCCGGCAACAATGGACGACACATGACCAAGTTCAACCCGTATGACGACATCGATCCGGTAGAAACGAACGAGTGGATGGAGTCCATCGACTCGGTGCTCACCCACCACGGGCCCGAGCGGGCGCATTTCCTGCTGAACCGTATGATCGACTTCGCGCGCCGTTCCGGGGCATACCTGCCGTATTCACCGAATACGGCCTACGTGAATACGATTGCGGCGGGCCGACAGCCCGAGTACCCGGGCGATCGCGCGCTCGAACGCCGTATCGAGGCCTACCTGCGCTGGAACGCCATGGCAATGGTCGTGCGTGCAAACCGCATCAGCACCGAGTACGGCGGGCACCTGTCCAGCTATGCCTCTTCGGCGACCATGTACGAAGTCGGTTTCAACCATTTCTGGCGCGGCGGTAACTCCGGGCACAACGGTGACATGATCTTCGTGCAGGGCCACTCGTCGCCCGGCATCTACGCGCGCGCGTTCCTCGAGGGGCGGCTCAGCGAGGAGCAGCTCGCACGATTCCGGCGCGAAGTCGGCGGCGGGGGGCTGTCGTCTTATCCGCATCCGTGGCTGATGCCGGATTTCTGGCAGTTCCCGACCGTGTCCATGGGGCTCGGTCCGATGATGGCCATCTACCAGGCGCGTTTCATGCGCTACATGGAGCATCGCGGCCTGATGGAGCCGACGGACCGCAAGGTCTGGGCGTTCCTGGGCGACGGCGAGATGGACGAACCGGAGTCCATGGGTGCCATCACGATGCCGGTGCGTGAGGGGCTCGACAACCTCGTGTTCGTCGTCAACTGCAACCTGCAGCGTCTCGATGGCCCCGTACGCGGCAACGGCAAGATCATCCAGGAGCTGGAGGCGGCTTTCGGCGGCGCCGGCTGGAACGTCATCAAGGTCATCTGGGGCTCACGCTGGGATCCCCTGCTCGCCGAGGACCACACGGGCAAGCTCCGGCGCCTGATGGACGAAACCGTCGATGGCGAGTACCAGGTCTACAAGGCCCGCGACGGGGCCTACGTCCGCGAGAAGTTCTTCGGCAAGCACCCGGAAACTGCCGAGATGGTCGCCAACATGTCCGACGAGGAGGTGTGGCGTCTCAATCGCGGCGGACACGACTACCGCAAGATCTACGCCGCCTACCATGCGGCGGTGCGGCACAAGGGCCAGCCCACCATCATCCTGGCCAAGACCGTGAAAGGTTTCGGACTCGGCCAGGCGGGCGAAGGCCAGAACGTCGCGCACCAGCAAAAGAAGATGGATCTCGATGCGCTGCGGGCTTTCCGCGACCGCTTCAACATCCCGATTGCCGATAAGGACCTCGACGAGGTTCCGTTCTATCGGCCCGCCGACGACAGCGAGGAACTCGAATATCTGCATGAACGCCGCAAGGCGCTGGGTGGTTACCTGCCGGCGCGGCGGACGACGGGGCCATCGCTGCCGGTGCCGGCGCTCGAATTGTTCAAGACGCAGCTGGACGGTACCGGAGAGCGGGAGATATCGACGACGATGGCGTTCGTGCGGATGCTGACGGCGCTCACCCGGGACAAGCAGATCGGCAAGCACATCGTGCCGATCGTGCCTGACGAGGCACGCACGTTCGGCATGGAGGGCATGTTCCGGCAGATCGGCATCTATGCTTCCAAGGGGCAGCTTTACGAGCCCGAGGATGCCGGCGAGCTCATGTATTACCGCGAAGACGCGTCCGGCCAGATTCTCGAGGAAGGTATCAACGAGGCGGGCGCGATGAGTTCCTGGACCGCGGCGGCCACCGCCTACTCGAACCACAACGTGCAGATGGTGCCGTTCTACATCTACTACTCGATGTTCGGCTTCCAGCGCATCGGCGACTTCGCCTGGGCTGCCGGCGACATGCAGGCGAGAGGCTTCCTGATCGGCGCGACCGCCGGGCGGACGACGCTCGCAGGCGAGGGACTGCAGCACCAGGACGGCCACAGCCTCGTCGCCGCGTCGACGATTCCCAATTGCCGATCCTACGACCCGACCTACGCCTATGAGCTGGCGGTCATCGTGCAGGACGGGCTGCGGCGCATGATCGGGGAGCAGGAGAACATCTTCTACTACATCACCTGCATGAACGAGAACTACCCGCACCCGGCCATGCCGTCCGGCGTGGAGGATGGCATCCTCAAGGGCATGTACCTGCTGCAGGTCGGCAGCCAGGGCAAGGTGCGAGCTCAGCTCATGGGTTCCGGCACGATCCTGCGCGAGGTTCTCGCCGCGGCCGAGCTGCTTTCCAAGGACTTCCGCATCCCGGTCGACGTCTGGTCGGTTACGAGCTTCAACGAACTGCGCCGCGAAGCGCTCGAAGTCGAGCGGTGGAATCAGCTGCACCCGGACGAGAAACCTCGCAAGAACTATATCGAGCAATGCCTCGCGGGCCGGCCCGGCCCCTACATTGCCGCGACGGACTACATGAAGATCGTGCCCGACCAGATACAACGTTGGGTACCGGGCAGCTTCGTGTCGCTCGGCACTGACGGCTACGGCCGCAGCGACGCGCGCAAGGCGTTGCGCGAGCACTTCGAGGTCGACCGGCACTACATTGCGGTAGCGGCCCTGAAAGCGCTCGTTGACGACGGTGCGCTCGATGGCAAGACGGTGACGGAGGCAATAGCGAAATACGGCATCGATCCGGACAGGCCGGATCCGGTGACGCTCTAGGTGGCGGGGGAGAGCTCTGTGGCTGACAGCATCGATATTGTCGTACCGGACCTCGGCGATTTTTCGGACGTCGAAGTCATCGAGGTCCTCGTCAGCGAGGGCGACCGCGTCGCGCGCGAAGACGGGCTCATCACGCTCGAGACCGACAAGGCGTCGATGGACGTGCCGTCGCCCGCGGACGGCGTGATCGAATCGATCTCCGTCGCCGCCGGCGACACGATCAACAGCGGCGACGTGATCGGCAGGATGGCCGTTGAGGGCGCCGCGCCGGCAGTGGCAGATACGGCAGAACAGGCCGAAAAGCCAGAACCGGCAGCGGCGGCGAAATCGCCGGATGCCCGCGAAGCAGAAGCCGCGGCCGCCCCGCAGTCCGGCGGCGAGCGGACGCTGACCGTGCCCGACATCGGCGATTTCGAAGACGTCGACGTCATCGAGGTGCATATCTCCGAAGGACAGGACATCAGTGCCGAGGATTCGCTGATTACGCTCGAAACGGATAAGGCGTCTATGGACGTGCCTGCCGAGGTCGGCGGTACGGTCAGATCGGTGCAGGTCTCCGTTGGCGACAAGGTATCCAGGGGCTCTCCGGTCGCGGTCATCGAAGTGACGGGTGACGGCGGGCACGCAGCGGTATCGCAGGCGCCGGAACGCCAGCAAGAAGCCGCACAAAAGCCGTCAACTCCGGCGCAGCAGCCGCCGCCGAAACAGGACGCCCCGTCGAAGCCCGGCAAGCTGCCGGCGATCAACGAGGCCGGCTTTGCGCGCGCCCACGCGAGTCCGTCGGTACGCAAGCTCGCGCGCGAACTCGGCGTCGATCTTGCGCAGGTCAAAGGCTCCGGACTGAAGAAGCGGGTGCTGCACGATGACGTCAAGGCGTTCGTCAAGGCAATCCTCTCCGGCCAGGCGGCGGCCCCTGGTGGCGCAGGACTGCCGCAGACGCCCAAAGTCGACTTCGAGAAATACGGCGAGGTCGAGCTGCAGCCACTGACGCGGGTCCAGAAAATCTCCGGGCCGCGCCTGCAGGCCAGCTGGATCAACCTGCCGCACGTTACGCAGCACGACCTGGCCGACATCACCGAACTGGAAGCGAGGCGGCAGAGACTGAAGGGGCCTGCGAAAGAGAAGGGGATACCGCTCACGCCTCTGGCATTCGTGCTGAAAGCCTGCGTTTCGGCGCTGCAGGAGTTCCCCAGGGTCAATGCCTCGCTTGCCGACGACGGCGAGAACCTGGTGATGAAAAAATATTGTCACCTCGGGTTTGCCGCGGATACCGAGCAGGGGCTCGTCGTGCCGGTCATCCGGGACGCCGACCAGAAGGACGTCTACGAACTGGCGAAAGAACTGGCCGAGCTCTCGGCGGCGGCGCGCGAGGGCAGGCTCAAGGCCGAACAGATGCAGGGTGCGACCTTCACGGTGTCGAGCCTCGGGGGTATCGGCGGCACGGCGTTTACGCCGATCATCAATTCGCCGGAAGTCGCGATCCTCGGCGTGTCGCGGCATTCGATGCAGCCGGTCTGGAACGGCGAGAAGTTCCGGCCTCGTCTCATGCTGCCACTATCATTGTCCTATGACCATCGGGTCATCGACGGGGCGATGGCCGTGCGTTTCACGACCTTTCTCGGCGAAGCGCTCGGCGACGTCGACGCCCTGTTGCAGGCGATCCCGTAGTGGCCGGGCGCGTCGAACTCAAGGTTCCCGATCTCGGCGACTTTGCCGATGTCGAGATCATCGAGGTGCTGGTTTCTCCGGGCGATGTTGTGTCCGTGGAAGACGGACTCGTAACGCTCGAGACGGACAAGGCATCGATGGACGTGCCCTCATCGCACGCGGGCAAGATCGTGTCGGTCGCGGTCGCGGTCGGCGATACCGTGTCGACCGGCGACGTCGTGGCGATCGTGGAGGCCGAGGCGTCGCAACCCGAGGAAGAAGAAAGCGGCGAGGACTGGTCCGTGCGCACACAGCGCATGACGCCGGAGGAGATTCAGGCTGCGACAGGCGCGGCGCCGGGAGTCGACGCGACGCACTCGGCGCAGCTGGTCGTTATCGGATCCGGGCCGGGAGGCTACACGGCGGCATTTCGTGCAGCGGACCTCGGGCTCGACGTCATCCTCGTCGAGAAGGATCCTTACCTCGGTGGCGTGTGCCTCAATGTCGGTTGCATTCCGTCGAAGGCGCTGCTGCATGCGGCCAAGGTTATCGACGACGCGGCAGCGATGGCGGATCACGGCGTCGTGTTCGGGGATCCGAAGATCGAGGCGGACAAGCTCGTCGACTGGAAGAACGGCGTCGTCGGGCGCCTTACGGGCGGCCTCGCGCAGCTCGCGAAGCAGCGCAAAGTGCACGTGATTACTGCGTATGCGAAATTCCAGTCCGCGAATCGACTCGAACTCGACAACGGCGAGACGGTGGCGTTCGAGAAATGCATCATCGCGGCCGGCTCCGAGCCGTTGATGTTGCCCGATCTGCCCGACGACCCGCGCATCGTCGATTCGACCGGCGCGCTCGAGGTGCACCCGTTGCCAGAGAGCCTGCTCGTTGTCGGTGGCGGCATCATCGGCCTCGAGATGGCCTGCGTCTACGCGGCGCTCGGTGTCAAGGTCAGCGTCGTCGAACTTATGGACTCGTTGATGCCGGGCACGGACAAGGACCTGCTGCGGCCGTTCCTCAAGGTGGTGAAGCCGCGCTATGAACAGATCATGACCTCGACGAAAGTCACCGGCATGAACGCAACGGAAGCGGGCATCGAAGTCGCCTTCGACGGCAAGGATGCGCCGGAGAGCGGCGTCTACGAGCGCGTGCTCGTGGCGATCGGGCGCCGTGCGAACGGCGACAAGCTCGACGCCGCCAGGGCGGGCGTCAACGTCGACGAGCGCGGCATCATCGCCGTGGACAAGCAGATGCGCAGCAACGTGCCGCATATCTTCGCCATCGGCGACCTTGCCGGCGGCCCCATGCTGGCGCACAAGGCGACGCACGAGGCCAGGGTGGCAGCCGAGGTCGCCGCCGGGGAGAAAAGCTATTTCGACGCGCGCGGCATTCCGTCCGTGGCGTACACGGACCCCGAAGTGGCCTGGGTCGGCCTGACCGAGACCGAGGCGAAGAAACAAGGCACGGACTACGGCGTGGCCAAGATACCGTGGGCTGCAAGTGGCCGCGCACTGTCACTGGGGCGCGACGAGGGCTTTACCAAGCTGCTGTTCGACAAGAAGACCGACCGCTTGCTCGGCGGCGCGATCGTGGGCCCCGCTGCAGGCGACCTGATCGCGGAGATCGGCCTTGCGCTCGAGATGGGTGCTGACGCTGCGGATATCGGCCTGACGATCCATCCGCATCCGACGCTGTCCGAGACCGTGGCGTTCGCCGCCGAAGCCTATGAAGGCACTATCACCGATCTCTACATGCCGAAGAAGAAAAAGTAGCTTTCACCGCCTGAGGAAGCGGCGCTCGATCGCGTACAGAACGAGACCGATCGCGAGCAGGATGCCCACGGTTCGCCAGTTCTGTGCGTTTGCCTGTGCCGTCAGCCAGAGGCAGATTGCGAGGCCCGCGAGCGGGATGGCGTAGCCGCCGCGAATACGGTACGCGCGAGCCTTCATCTCGTCGCTGGCCCGGTTCCTGATGGCGGGCAGCGAGGCTATGCACACAATGTAGGAGAGCATCCTCGAGAGCGAACTCGCGACGGCCAGTTCGACGAACGATCCGGTGAGCGCCATCACCAGCGCGAGCCCGCCCATGACCAGTATCGAGTGATCGGGTGTTGCGTATTTCGGATGCACATTGCCGAACCAGGCCGGCAGCAACCGGTTCTCGGCGAGCGCGAAGATCAGGCGCGGCGCGGCGATCATCGAACCGGCGAGATTACCGCCTATCGAGAACACGGCCGCCAGCGTGATCGCAATCGCGCCTGCCGGACCGGCAAGCATGCGGCCCACGTCCACGAGCGTCGCGTCTGCATAGGCGTCTTCTGAGATGACCGAGATAAAGACCAGCACGATGAGGAAGTACAGGATGCCGGTACCGATGACAGTGCGTATCAGGGCGCGGGGCAGCACGCGACGCGGCTCCGCGGTTTCCCCGGCGGTTACCGCCATGGTTTCGAAACCCACATAGGCGTAGATCAGCAGCAGCGTGGTGCCGCCGAGATCACCGATGACGGCCGACGCCGGGGGAATCAGCGTTCCGGTGCTTACGTGTTGCAGGCCCAGCAGGACGAGCAGAATCAGCGGCAGCACCTTGAGCACCGTGAAAAATCCCATGGTGCGGACCCCGTCCCTCACGCCCAGTATGTTGGCGTAGGTCAGTCCCAGGGTGACTGCACTGATGACGGCCGCGCGCCCGACGCCCGCGCCGAACCAGGGAAACAGCGAGCCGAGGTAGATAGCCATGACGTTGGCGTTCGCCGCGAAGGCGGTCATCCGGCTCAGGAACAGTATCCAGCCCGTGCCGAAACCGGCCAGAGGCCCGAATGCATAGGTGGCGTAGAGGACGGGACCGCCGGAGTCCCTGAAGTAGCTCGCCAGCTCTGCAAAGGTCAGGACGACGGCGAGAAATACGATGCCGACCACGAGAAACAACCAGGGGCTGAGCAAGCCAGCATTTATCGCGACTTTGCCCGGCAGAGCGAATATGCCGGCGCCGATCATCGCGTTCAGGACGAGGAAGGCGGCACCGAAAAACCCGATATCCCGGCGCAACTGCGCACCCTTGTCGTTGGTCATCCTATCCCCATGTTGTATTTATTGTGCGCGCGACGACGTGCATTATACGCGGCACAGGGGGATTCACCGGCGTTTATCTGAATCAACAGGGACCTGACATGCAAGACTATCCTCATCATTACAGAACATCTGCCTCGGCGCGTCACGACAGCAATGTGGATTTGACGAGTCCGGGATTGCCGAATCTGCCCGTGGCCGCTCCGGCCGAGTTCGGAGGCCCGGGCGATCACTGGTCGCCCGAAACCCTGCTGTCCGCGGCCGTCGCTTCCTGTTTCAAACTCTCGTTCAAGGCGATCGCGCGAGCGGCGAAATTCGAATGGACCACGATACGCTGTGACGTCGTCGCCGTACTCGAGAGGGTGGACAAGGTCACGCAGTTCACCGAGTTTCATCAGACGGTGGTTCTCGAGGTGCCGCCCGGTTCCGACGAAGCGAAAGCGATGCGCCTGCTGGAGAAGGCGGAGCGATCCTGCCTCGTCACCAATTCTTTGACCGGGACGACGCGCCTCGATGTGACCGTGCGCGTGGTCGACTGAATGGAAAGCAGGAAGCTCTACCCGCTACTGACCTACGCCGGCGCACTGCCGTTCGTCGGCTGTGCACTGATGCCGTTCATCGGCCTGCAGGAACTGTGGAATCTCGGTTCCTACGATCATATCGCCGCCGCCTATGGCCTCGCCATCGTCTGCTTCCTGTGCGGCGCGCACTGGGGAACCTACCTCTATCACCAGGCCGAAGCACCCGACAATCTGTTTATCACGAGCAATATCATCGTCGTCGCGTGCTGGTTTGCGTTCCTGATGGCGGCGAAAGCGGTCACGCTCTTCGTTCTGATCCTGGCATTCCTTTGCCTGCTCGTTATCGACTACCGCCTGCTCAAAGCCGGGCTTCTGACCGACTACTACTTTCGCATGCGGACGATTGCCACCGTCATCGCGGTGATCTCGCTCGCAATTATCACAGCGCTAGTTTGACGATCTCGCCCTGCTTCATGATCAGGGCGAGAGCGTTGTCCGGGTCCCGCAGTACGGAGATGTCTTCCAGCGGTTCGCCGTTGATCAGAAGCAGGTCCGCAACCCAGCCTTCGCGGATCTCTCCGAAGTTACCCCAGCGATTGAGTTTGCCGATCATGCGGATGACCTCTGCGCTCTCGGATGTTGCCTGCACCATGATTTCAGCCGGCGTCCAGTACTCGGCACGCTCGGTAAATTCCCGTGTCAGCATCGTGTAGCCGCCCTGGATAAAATCCGTCGCAAAGCCGGTCTTGATGTCGTATTTCTTGATGAGGCGGATCAGGTTTTCCTGGCCTTCGAGAACCGCTTCGAGCTTGCGCAGATTTCTTTCACTGATTCCGGGCAGGTCCTGCAGCGTCCGGTAGATGACGAGCTGGGTGCTGATGACGACATCGTTATCGGCCACGAGCTTCGCGGTCTTGTCATCGAGCAATAGTCCGTGCTCGATGCACTTCACGCCGTTCTCGACGAGGCGTTCTATGGCCTCGCTCGTGTACGCGTGTGCCAGCACGTAGGTGCCCCAGTCGCTTGCCGCCTGCACGGCGGCGCGGATCTCGGCTGGCGAGGGCTGCAGCGAGTGTATCGGATCGAATTCCGACATGACGCCGCCGCCGCCCATGATCTTGATCTGCGTGGCACCGGCTTTCAGATTCTCACGCGCGGCCATCAGGGTCTGGTCCTCGCCATCGGCCAGGATCGAGCTGCCGTGATCGAGGTACGGCGAGCCGCTCTCGAGCGTCGGGTGGGGCTCGTGCGGCGCACGAAAGTCGCCGTGACCTGCCGTCTGCGAAATGACGGCGCCGGACGGAAACAGCCGCGGGCCGTACACGAGGCCTGCTTCGATAGCGCGCGCGAAATCGGGATGTGTGCCGCCTGCGTCGCGGATCGTCGTGAATCCGGAATCCAGGTAGTGCTTCGCCATCGCCGCCGCGGTCGCGCCGGCGACCGTGGCGTGATATTTCTCCATGCTGCGTGGGTTCTGGCCGGCGAGGTGCGTATGCAGGTCGATGAAACC
>Ga0209536_100002800_pt1 | contig 28325 bp, 20 predicted proteins | sample DeeMarSeWOR28_12_FD_187461 | JGI IMG/M metagenome (GOLD analysis project Ga0209536, IMG submission 187461) | Marine sediment microbial communities from White Oak River estuary, North Carolina - WOR-2-8_12 (SPAdes) (version 2) | ecosystem: Environmental > Aquatic > Marine > Intertidal zone >... | reverse complement strand
AAGAGCTCGCGTGGTGGGCACACCGAGCGCGTGCATCGCTTCACCGAGCAGATACTCGCGCAGGACCGGTCCAAGTACTGCCTTGCCATCTCCACCCCTCGAAAACGGGGTGCGACCAGAACCCTTGAGCTGCAGGTCGCGGCGGACGCCATGGCGGTCGATCAACTCCCCGATCAACAGCGCTCGGCCGTCCCCGAGCTGAGGTGAGAAGCCGCCGAACTGATGCCCCGCGTACGCCTGGGCCAGCGGAGTCGCCCCTTCGGGTGCTTCACTACCCGAGAGAACGGCCGCACCGGAGTCGCTCGCCAGTTCGTCCGGATCCAGCGACAACTCGACCGCGAGCTCGCGATTGAGGTGCACGATCCTGGGCTCGGGCACCCTCTCGCCGTGCCAGCGTGCATAGAAGCCCTCGAGCTCGGCGGCGTAGGTGTTGTCGAAGGCGAAGGTGTCCGGGCGGATCAAAGGAGGCCTACTTCCGCGCTCGAGGTCCGGTGGTGTCGATTCATAGTCTGATACCCCAGTCGTTCCAGATCCGTCGTAGCTCGCGCCCTGCCATCACGATTCACGACGGTGCCCCGAGTTCACCGGATCTTCAACGGTCACCCCTCTGACCCGCAGGCCTGCTCCACAGCACCGCTGTCGCCCGCGTCACCAGGTGTCGCGGACCGACGAAGCTGCGTTCGCCTGGCCCTTTCTCTCCGTCCTGGCTCGGGGTCACGATCATGACCAGGAATCTCTCTTCGAGTCCCTCGATGATGCTCTTCGCCTGGCCGCGGCTCGACGCACCGCGCTCGACCTCGCACGCCGTATACACTTCGCCGAAGGCCGAATCGGGCTGGTAGTGAAAGATCACGCCGCAAGCGTCCGGGCGCATTCCGGTGTCGACAACCCCGTCGACCTCGAGCACTCCGCGCAACCACTGGCATTCGAAGGTTCGGCATGACCCCGGGCGTTCGGCGTAGATCGCGCAGCCCGCCCCGCACAGGTGCTCGCACGCCTCGTACATGCCCTTCGCAATCTCATCGACGCTCATCACCGTGCAGCAGGCGGAACAGGGACCGCACGCGCGCTTCGAATCGCTCACGGGCTTCTCTCAGCTCCGCTCTACGAACTTGCGTGCGCCCGGGTGCACGTGAGTGTGCACGTTCATCATCAGCGCTCCTCGGACAGGTATCCCCGAGCGAACAGGATCACACGCTCGACCTCGTACTGTGCGTCCCAGGCCATCCGTTCGACCGAAGGTCCGCTCGAGATCGTCGGGCCAATCCAGATCACGGCCTCGATCTCGCTTGGGGGGACCTCGAGTAGGTCACCCCTCTGGCCGTGGGTCATGTGGGACACGGTTGCGCATTGCGAGCTCGACCGAGTGCGCGGACAGATTCTCCCGGAAAAGCGCGGATGAGGCTCCCACCTTTCCAAGGGCAGGTCGGTCTGCCGGAGGGCCTCCAGCAGATCCCGACCGGCCGCAGCGTCTCTCCACTCCTGGCCGAGGACCATTTCGACCTCCCGCTTCTGCCACGAATCGACCCACCTGCGAACCCACTCCTCATATCGCTCTCGGGGGAGGTCCGGGACGGCCTGCGCAGCGCCCCGCGTCATTTCCACGTCGATCGAGTAACGATCGTCGGCTCGGAGTTCGAGAACGCGACTCTCTGTCGGAAGGTAGCCGGGTGCGTCACCCCGGATCCGGTACTCCCCGTCCGCGGGGATCGTGAGCCGAAACGATCCGTCCCCCGCCGAGCGGGTCGTCGCTGCGATCCGGCCGGAGGACGTCCGCAGCGTCACCGTGACCCCACCCACCGCGGAAGAGTCCGGCTCAGTGGTGACCCCCGACACGATCTGGGCTTCGACCGCGGGCGCCCCCAGCACCAGGCTCGCAGCCGAGACGAACAGAGCGTGAAGGGTGGGACTGCGCTGGCGGTTCATACGCCACCATGGACCCACGCCATCCGCGCGGCAAGCCGATCGGAGTGGTCGAGCGGCAGCGACCCGCCGCACCTCACTCGAGGTCGAGGCTCATGACCTGGTCCTCGGTGATCCTGGAAAGGAGGAGTTCTCCCATGGCTGAGGCGGGCGTCCAGGAGCCACCGCCCACCGAGATCCGGTCCTCATCCTCGGCCAGACACACTGCGGCCTCGAAGAGGAGTCTGCTCGTGGCCTCCGTGTTCGGGTCGCCCGACCCGGACACCCGCGTCAGGAGAACGCCACCGTCGTCCCATCGTCCCACGAAGAGGAGGTCGAAGAACCCCTCCTCCCGAACGCTCTCGCTCGGACCCTCGCCCGGCTTGGGCAACACATGCTTCGCAAGAAGCCTGCGCGTGGGCGCCCATCTCAACGCACGCATGAAGCCGGCCTGGGCGACGGCCCCGGCAAGCGCCTTGATCCTTCCCTCGAGCCCAGCGCCTGCCAGCATCGCCTCGCCGTAGCTGAACCCCTCGCCGTAGGGGTAGTTACCGAGCGCGTTGGTCCGTCGTACGATCTTCGAGTTCATCGGAGCCATGGCAAACGGCCACGTCCACCCGGCGACGGCGTCGTCGTAGGCGACGCGGATGTCGCGGATGCTGTCCGGCCCGTCGGGGCCACCGCGCTGCCCTTCCGGATTCAGGCTGTAGGGCTCGGCCATCAGTCTCCCGATCGTCGGATCGTTCGGGCCCTCCTCGTTGGCGTACAGGAACGTTGCCGCGGTGCCGCCGTTGAGTCCGCCCTGCATCGAGCGGACCCGCATCCGGACGTGGGGGCAAGGCTCTCCGCGACGGGCCGTAGCCTCCCGCTGCAGGTAGAGGACACCCAGATCGGACGGGATCGAATCGAAGCCGCATGCGTGGACGAGGCGGGCGCCTGTTCGCTCGGCCTCGCCCGAGTGGAGATCGATCATTCGGCGGATCCAGTGCAGCTCCGCTGAGATGTCGCAGTAGTGCGTCCCACTCCGAGCGCACGCCTCCACGAGCTGCGAGCCGTACTTGGCGTACGGACCGACGGTCGAGCAGACGACACGAGCGCGATCCACCATCGCCCCGAGGGAGGCTCGATCGCGGCTGTCCGCGATCACGATCGGGACGTCCTCGGCCGGAGGATCGAGCGCGGACCGGATGTCCCGGAGCTTACGCTCGTTCCGCCCTGCCATGGCCCAGCGGAACTCACCCCCGCAGCCGTAGCGCGAGGCCATGTGCTGAACCACGCGCCGCCCGACCCAACCGGTCGCACCCCAGACGACGATGTCGAATTCGCTCTGGCCCTTCATCACAGAACTCTCCGAGGGTCGACCCGCCTCACGTACGGAGGTTCGCGCCTTGATGCCGACCGCGTCTGTCGGGCGAAGTACGTCGCCAAGTGTGAGATGAGTGCGCGGTCCGGCGATGGTTCGTCGGCGGCCCGGCAGGGCCCCTCCCCACCCCTTGATCGTCAAGATGAAGGCCGCTATCTCTTGACGGTCAAGTGAAGAGCGCCGGAGATCGCTGTTTCGGCGGGAGGCGGAGCAGGACCGGGAATGGACCAACTCAACACCGATGTGATCCAGGGCACCCTGGACATGATCATCCTCAAGACCCTGAGCTGGTCGCCGCTCCACGGGTACGGGATCGCCCACCGGATCGAGGACGTCTCGGGGAACGTGTTCAAGGTGAATCCGGGCTCGCTCCTGACCGCACTGCGACGCCTGGAGCGAGCCGGTCTCCTCGACTCCGAATGGAAGCAGACCGCGAACTCCCGGAAGGCGAAGTACTACTCGCTCACGAAGGCGGGCCGGGAGCACCTTGCCGCCGAGCGCCGAGACTGGGAGCGTCGTGCCGGCGCCGTGGCACGCCTGCTCGCGGCGGAGGGCTAGACCGATGAGCTTCTTCCGCGCGCTCGCGCACGGGCTCCGCAACTGGATCCGCTCCGACGAGGCCGACCGCGAGCTGGCCGACGAGCTCGAGCACTTCTATGCCGAGGCGATCGACGATCTGCTGAAGCACGGCGTCTCGGCCGACGAGGCCCGCCGCCGCGTGCGGCAGACCTACGGCGACGCGCTCGCCGCGCGCGAGGACGTTCGGGCGTCGCTCTGGGAAAGCACGGCGCAGGACATCCTGGGCGATGTCCGCCTCGGTGCCCGGCGCCTCCGTCGCAGTCCGGGCTTCACGACGATCGTGGCGTGCGTCCTCGGTCTGGGCATCGGGGCGGCGACCGTGATCGTCAGCGTGGTCCGGCCCGTCCTGTTCGACGGACTGGGCTACCCGGGTGCGGATCGTCTCGTCGCGCTGGAGGATCGGTCCGATGCGGGTGAGCCCTACCCCGTCACCTTCGGCACGTACGTCGAGCTTCAGAGCCGCACGACCCACCTCGAAGCGGTGGCCGTACACCGGTCGTGGCAGCCGACGCTGACGGGTCGTGCCGAACCGGAGCGCCTCGAGGGTCAGCGCGTGAGCGCGCGCTTCTTCGACGTGCTCGGCGTGCACCCGCTCATCGGCGCCGGCCTTGATCGGCTGGAGGATCGGGTCGGCGGAACCGATCAGGTCGTGCTGAGCCATCGGCTCTGGAGGGACCGCTTCGACGCCGACCCCGAGGTGCTGGGCCGCACCATCGAGCTGGACGGCGTCCCGCATACGGTGCTGGGTGTGATGCCGGCCGGGTTCCGCAGCGTGGTTCGGACCGAGGCCCGCCTTTGGGCGCTCCTTCAGTATGGCTCGACCGCGAGCTTCGACGGTCGGGAGTGGGGACATCATCTGGGTATGGTCGGGCGGCTCCGGCCCGGAGTGGAGCTATCGACCGCGCGAGCCGAGCTCGCGGACCTCGCCGCTCGACCGATCGTCGAGTTCCCGCGTCCCGAATGGGCGGCACTCCAGAACGGTCTGGTCGTGACCCCCCTCCGAAGCTCCGTGACCGCCGAGGGTCGGGGCACCGGTCTGGTTTTGCTGGGCGCTGCGGCGCTCCTCCTGACCATCGCCTGCGTGAATTTGGCCATCCTGCTGGTGGCCCGGGGTCTGCGGCGCGGCAACGAGATGTCCGTGCGCACGGCGCTGGGAGCGGGCCGGGGCCGCCTGGTCCGGCAGCTCACCACGGAGAGCGTGCTGCTCGCGGGGCTGGGAGGCGCACTGGGCATCGGGCTCGCAGTGATCGGGATCGACGTGGCGCTGGCCGCCGCGCCCGCGTCGCTTCGAGGACTCGGGTCGGCCGGAATCGATGCCGTGACCATCTCGTTCTCGCTGGCCGTGACGCTGGCAGTGGGGGTGGCGGGCGGGGTGATTCCGGCGCTCGCCGCGGCCCGGGGTGCCTCTGCAACGGGAGGATCGCGGGCCACGGCACCCGGACGCCGGGCCGCCCGGTACCTGATCGTCGCGGAGGTCGCGCTCGCCTTCGTGCTGCTGGTCGGGGCCGGCCTCCTGGCGCGCACGATGCAGCACCTTCTGGCCGAGCCGTACGGCATCGAGCCCGCCAACTCGGTCGTCATGCAGGTGTGGGCCACCAGCGTGGCGGGCGGTGACGAGTCCGTGCACCGATTCTGGGATCAGAGTCTGGATGCCATACGGGCCGTGCCAGGGGTACGCTCCGTCGCCACGACCACCCAGCTCCCACTCAGTGGCGACTGGGAGATGTTCGGTGTGGTGGTCGATGGCACGGGCCGTGTGGACGGAGCGGACGGGGCGGTGCTGCGGTACTCGGTCTCGCCGGACTATCACGACCTCCTGGGCATCCCGATCCGCGAGGGCCGCGCGCTCGACGAAACGGACCGGGGGAACGCGCCACCCGTGGCGGTGGTCAGCGCCTCGCTGGCCCGATCGCTCTTCGGTGAGGGAGCGGCGGTCGGCCGACAGGTCCGGGTCGGGGCAGGTGAAACAGCCTTCACGATCGTGGGTGTGGCCGACGACGTTCGGCAGGGATCGCTCGCCTCCGACGTCACCGCCGCCATATACACGACCACCCATCAGTGGCACTGGGCCGACAGGGTACGTTGGGTGGCCATCGATCTGGCCGATCCGGGCCTCGTGGACGAGGTGAAGCGAGCGGTGTGGTCGGTGGATTCCGATCAGTCGATCGTGCGGATCGAGCGCCTGGACGCTCTGGTGCGTCGATCCGAGGCGCGAAGGCGCTTCGTCATGACCGTGATCGGGATCTTCGCAGCCTTCGCCCTGCTCCTCTCGGGGCTGGGACTCTACGGCGTGCTGTCGTCCCGCGTGGCCGAACGCACGCGGGAGATGGGGATCCGGGCGGCGCTCGGCGCCACGCACCCGGAGATCGTGAGGCTGGTCGTCCGCCACGGGATGGGTCTTTCGACGATCGGGATCGCGATCGGTGCAGTGACGGCGATGCTGTCGTCGCGGGCGCTGGCGTCGCTCCTCTTCGGCATATCCGGGCTCGACCCGGTGACGTACGTCGCGGTCGCAACCCTCTTCGTGATGGTGGCGGGATTGGCGTGCTGGGTGCCTGCCCGAAGGGCGGCGAGCGTGGACCCGTTGAGGAGTCTGTCGGTGGAGTAGCTCTTGGGCTGAGCCGGCGGCCGGCTACGGATTCGCATCAAGCGGAAGCCGATGCGTCCGCGACGTGATCAGGAAGGCGCAAGGCGAGCTCGATCCGGTTGCGCCATCGTCCGGGCCCCTCGACCTTCCGGCCGACTCGTCCGCACGTCTGCCAGCCGGCCGTCCGCCAGCTGGCCGAGCCACAGCGCCAACCGATGACGCCGCCCGACCCATCGCTCGTTGAGGAGCTCGCAGATCGCTATCGCATCGGCGACTCCGTCGGTGAGGGCGGGATGGCCACGGTCTATGAGGCCGAAGACCTGCGTCACAATCGGCGGGTCGCCATCAAGGTCCTGCGACCCGAGCTGGCCGCGGTCGTGGGCAGTGAACGGTTCCTGAAGGAGATCGAGGTCACCGCGAACCTCCATCACCCTCACATCCTGGGGCTCATCGACTCCGGAACGGTCGGTGGGCAACTCTACTACGTGATGCCGTTCATGGCGGGAGAGTCCCTCCGGGCCAGGCTCGAGCGTGAGCGACAACTCCCGGTCGAAGATGCCGTGAGGATCGCCGGGGAGGTCGCGGCCGCGCTCGGGTACGCGCACCGGCAGGGCGTGGTGCATCGGGACATCAAACCCGAGAACATCCTTCTCCAGGACGGTCACGCGATGGTGGCCGACTTCGGGATCGCGTTGGCGGTCTCGGAGGCAGCGGGCCCGCGGCTCACGGCGACTGGGCTCTCGATGGGCACACCCCACTACATGAGCCCGGAGCAGGCCGCCGGTGACTCACGCGTGGACGGTCGCACCGACACCTACGCGCTCGGCTGCGTACTCTACGAGATGCTGACCGGAAAGCCGCCGTTCGCCGGACGGACGGCTCAAGCTGTGCTGTCGGCGGCGATCACGACCGCTCCCGAGCCCGTGCAGGAGACACGCGAGACGGTACCCGATCATATAGCGGCCGCAGTCCGCACGGCGCTCGCGAAGATCCCCGCGGATCGTTTCCAGGAGGCCGGGGAGTTCGCGGAAGCGCTGCGGGGACCGACCGCGCGCACGTCCGCCCACATGAAACCGGCTCGCACGGACGCCCGCACCCGCTCGGTCGTTCCGGCGCTCTTCGTCGGCACGGCGGCTCTGGTGCTGGGGCTGGCTCTCGGGCTGACGATCGGCCGGGGGGGAGGCGAGCCCGACCAGGAGCAGGTCCGGCACTTCGACCTGCTCCTTCCGATGGACGCCCCCGTCGCCCTGACCGGCCCGGGCCCGCTCGGGTTCTGGCAGCCGGCCGTGGCGCTGTCCCCGGCCGGTGATCGGCTGGCGTATATCGCGAGAAGCGGAGGCACCACCGCACTCGCGGTCCGACCTCTCGACCAGGATACGGCGTCGGTGCTGCCAGGCACCGAGGGGGCCTACAATCCGTTCTTCTCACCCGACGGGGAGTGGATCGGCTACTTCGCGGGGAACGAGCTTCGCCGCGTACAAAGCTCGGGGGGCGGTCCGGTCACGCTCACGACCGTCGATCGCCCGAGCGGGGCCACGTGGCCCGACGACGAGGAGATCCTGCTCTTTCAGCAGGACGGGGCCGAAATGCGCCGCATACCGGTCTCTGGCGGCCAGGGATCGAGCGTCCTTCTTTCCGCCCAGTTCGGGGCGCCGAGCATGCTCCCCGGTGGCGATGCCGTCGTGGGCCAGATGGGAGGCGGACAACTCGGAATCCTCTCGCTCGCGGACACCACCCTGCTCGCCGTGACCCGACGCGGGGTGATGCCGCTGGACTCGGTCCTCCTCGACGACCTCCTCATCGGATACAGCCCGAAGTACGTGGACACCGGCCACCTGGTCTACGGTGGCGAGGACGGGCAGCTCCTCGCGCTGCCGTTCGACGGAACCGAGCTCTCGGTTCAGGGGAGCACCGTCCCGGTCGTCGACGGGGTCCGCATCGAAGAGGGATTCGGCTTCGCCCAATACGACGTCGGGCCGGACGGCACGCTCGTCTTCATCCCCGGCCGCAGCCAGCTCTTCGGGGAGATCGCCTTGATCGGGGACGGGAGCGTACTCGATACCCTCCCCCTACCCCGTGGCCAGTATACGCAGCTGAGGATGTCCCCGGACGGCCGCCGACTCGCAGTCCAGCAGCGGATGCCGATCGGTGGTTGGCGCATCGTGATCCTGGACCTCGAGTCCGGCGTAACCCAGCGGGTCCCATTCGAGGAGAACTACCGGATCTTCCCCGGGTCGTGGGGCGGCGGTGGGGAGACGATGCTGGTCGGTCTCTTCCACCCCGCGGCCAATCGGTTCCAGAGCGCCCGCATCTACACCTTCGCGACCGGGTCGTGGGAGACGATCTCCGAGCCGATCGGCTCGTACATGTCGATCTCACCGGACGGCAACGACGTCGTGTACTCCGACTTCCGGACCGGAGAGCTCTTCGTCCGATCGCTCTACGGCGACGCGGCGCTCGTGACCATTCCCGGACAAGGCTTCGCGGCCAGCTACTCGCCCGATGGCCGTTGGCTCGCCTGGGGTGACGTGGACGGGGGTGTCACCGTGTCACCCCTTCCGCCGACCGGGGCTGCGTATCCCGTGGTGGAACGGGGGCAGCAGGCGATCTGGGCGCCGGACGGACGCAGCCTCCGTTACCGGGATGGCCGACGCTTCTACGAAGTCGCCATCGACTTCTCAGACGGTGTTCGGGCTGGGCGACCGAGGCTCATCGCGGAGGGTCCCTTCCTCCGCACCCTCGGGTGGAATCACACCATGTCGCCGGACGGACGCCTGATCGCCGTCGTCGGCACCTCGGGCGAACAGACCCGGGAGCTCGGTGTCATCACCGATTTCGACCGGGAGCTCATCCGACTGGCGGCGCCTCAGCGATAGCCCCGATCAGCCTCCCGCCCGGACCCCCGTGCCCATCACCTCATCGTCGGGATCCCGGATCGTGAACGACACCGCCCGGCCGTCCTCGTCGAACTCGAACTCGACGATGGGGGCAAAGCGTGGGTTCACCGCGGACACCTCGCCGCCGAACGTTCCGGCGACGGCGAAGAACCCCGGGCCTCGTGGGAGGAGAGCCTGGCCATAGACGACCACCGGTTCGTCACCGTCCCCCGAATAGAAGGCCGCCTCCGCGGCCTCCGTGAGCGCATCGACGAAATGGACCAGCCCCGAGTCCTCGTCACGCTCGATCCGGATCGGCCGTGGGCGGGGCTCGGAGATGAGGACCTCGAAATACCTTCCCGTCGGGTCGTCCGGATTGCCTCCGGTGAAGCGCTCGATCTGCTCGCGCGTGGGCAGAGAGGGACTGTCGTCGTACATCCAGTCCCCCACGATCGGCATCGCGTCCGCGACCGGCGTCGCCAGGTCGATCCCGGGATCGACCTCGAGCGGGACCACCACCCGGTCGCGTCCCCAGTGCATGACGAGCTCCGCACCGTCCAGCCGGATCCGATCCAGGTCCCACTCGAGCGACTCCTGAAGGTCCTCGGTCCGCTCCCGCTCCACGGCGACGTGCAGAACGGCTTCCTCGATGGGCGGGTGGGCGCTGTGCGGGAGCATCGTGTCGGCGTGAAGCGCCAGCCTCCACGGCTCCGTCTCCATGACGCGGAGCCAGACACTGTAATGGCCGGCCGGGACCTCGGTGCCCGAGAGGACGACGTCCTTCGAGAACCGGATGGTGGTCGCCATGTTCGCTCCCGGCGTCCAGACCTCGCCCCAGGGGATCTGGCGACCGAAGATCACTTCCCGCCCGCGCAGAGACGGTCGAGACCATGCGATCTCGATCTCCGTTCCGGAGATGATCTGCGTGAAGTAGGCTTGCTCGCTGGCGGCCTGACCCGACCCCGCTTCCGGCGTGATCAGGAGCATCAGAGCGGTGGCCCGCGCGAATCGGAAGCGGTTCATCAGTTAATCGGGATGAGGTGCGGTGAGGCGTCGCTCGAAGCTGCGGGCCCCGCCCCCTTCGGGCAACGCGCGCTCCGTCGGGCGACGAAGGGCATCGTGTTGGCCGATGTCGCTCGGCCCTATCTTTGGCCATACTCGGTCTAGCGGCGGCCAGCACCCGGGAGGCCCGATGGCGACACGCAGAGAGTTCCTACGAAGCGTTCCGATGGGAGCGGCTGCGGCCTTCAGCGTGCGCTCCTTCGACGCGCGCCGGGCACTCAAGCACCCGGATCCCCGCCCGGGAATCGATGCATCCGGGGTGCTCACCGCCGACGATCTCGCCGGCTTCCCTGCGGAGATCATCGAGATCTACGACATGATCCGGGAGATCCCCGAAGTGGCGGATGGGATGGGGTGCGGATGCGCCTGCCCCGCCCTGCCGACCTATCGGTCGCTGCTCACCTGCTTCCACGCGGGTGGGATGGCGATGGGGTGCCCCATCTGCCAGAGCGAGGCCCGGCTCGTGTACCGCCGGCACAAGGAAGGGCAGAGCCTCGATCAGATCCGGCGCGCGGTCGACGCACGGTTCGGGTAGGCACGCACTTCCCGTCTTCTGCGGTAGGCCTCCTCGTCCGCTGGGGGTTCATCTGACCTGAAGGTCACGTGCGACCCGGCCATCGACGATCGCTCGGCCGGCTGGCCCCGCGCGCCAGCGGATGTTCGACATGGTAGCGCTCGACGGTCGCCTTGCAGGCCTCTTCGTCGCGTATCTCGACCTGAATGCCGCGTTCTTCCAGCAACCCTCTGGTGTCGGCGGGGCTGTAGGAGCTGACTTCCGCCACGACGACCGCAGCCAGACCGAAGCGGATGATCGCACCGGAGCACATCTCGCACGGCATCATCGTGGTGTAGCAGGTCGCTCCGGCGAGCAGATCGAGCAACTCCCCGTCACCCGCCCTGGCGGCGGCGTCACGGATCGCCTCCATCTCCGCGTGGGTCGTGGGGTCGCCCGTCTGGGCATAACGATTGAAGCCCGCGCCGACCACCTGCCCGTCCTTGACGATCACCGAGCCGACGGGAAAGCCACCCTCCTCGAGCGAGTTCACGGCCTGCTGGTGGGCCGCGGCCATGTGCGGATCCATGGTTACGTGTCCTCGGCGAGGAGGAGGATCGACCCTCACGGGGCCCGAATGTGATCTCCGAAGAAGAGGGCATTGAGCAGGAGACGGTTGGTCCCCCGCCAGTAGCCTCGGAAGTTCGGATTGTCGATCAGGAGCACGACGCTGCCTCGCCCGAGCTGGTCCGCGATCACGGACGGCGATCCGGCCAGGCGGGCCGCGTTCTCGTCGGAGACGTAGCCGCTCAGATGAGGATCGTCGGAGAGGCGGGCGACCGTGATGTACGGGTTCGCCGGTAGCTCGAAGAAGAAGGAGTGATCGCGCCAAACCGGGAGTGCGCGACGCGTGTAGCCGAAGCCGAGCGGATGGGTGAGGTCCAGATCAGCCTGCCAGATCGAGCCACCGATCGCCTGCGCTCCCTGAAGCTCGCCGGATCGCCCGTAGTCGATCCGCTCGGGCGTCTCCGCCGAGGCGTCTTCCCCGGGGGCCCGCCCCACTGACGGGGCTCCGACGTTCGGTGTGAGGTCGTTGCGTGCGGCCCAGGCAGCCGCCCCACGCAGTGCGACCAGCGTGCCGCCACCGCGGATCCAGCCACGCAGCGCGTCCAGTCGTGGCCCTTCGAGGAACGAGAGGTTGCCGCTCACCAGAACCAGAACGTCGTAGCGGGACCAGTCGATTCGCCCCACGTCGCTGACGTCGACCTTCGTCACGGGCATCCCCACCCGCTGATCGAGGAGGTGCCAGATCTGCCCTGCCTCGTAGCCCGAGAGTCCTTCTCCCACGGGCATGAGCACGCGCGGCGCGTGTACCGGGAGAAACCCGCGACTGCCGAGATCCTGGCCCGCCACCGAGTAGGCGGACGCAGCCGCGGAGATCGGGATCCCCACCTCCTGGCTGACCTCCACCACCGCGGCGTGGAGCGCGTCGGCGTCCAGCGTCTGAACCACCACGGGCACGCTGATCGCACCACGGCCGAGAGACACGGCCCCTGCCACCGTGGCAGCCGTGAACGGTCTGGTCGAGACCTCTGCCCGCACTCCGCGGGCCTGCAGCGCCTGGAGCGCCCGAGGCGCCCGGCTGTCGCGCCAATCGAGCAGGTACGCGATCGAGCTTCTCGGCACGCTGGGAACCGTCCGGCCGGGGACGGCGGTCACGGCCGGCCCCAAGGGCAGCCCCCCGCCCAGGATCTCCCCGTCCGGCATGCCGTACGCGAGGCTGACCGTCCACGTCGAGGCGTCGTAGAAGACCGAGTCGGGGAAGGTCTCGGTGCGCTCGAAGATCGAGCGAGCGAGTCGGTACTGCGGCTGCTCCGCCGGAACGACCCAGGCGGAGCCCGGCTCGAACGTGTGGGCACCGACCTCGCGGGCCTCGTCGGCTTCGTACACCTCGATCCCGTGGCGCAGCAGGAGGTCGATGAAGTCCCGATTCAGCGACACGTCCGCGGGATCACCGAAGATCCAGCCGTCGACGGGATCGGAGGCGGCCTCGTCGAGCGCGCTGACGAAGAAGTCGTGCTGATATGCGCGGAGCGCCTGCCGCTCCTCGACCGCGACGCGAACCGTCGCCAGGCCCGTGCGCACATGGTTCCGGATCGCGAACGGGAAGGTGAGAATGCCGTGGCTCGTACTCTCCTGGATGTGGCCCCGTGCGCTCGCCTGCTCGAACACGAGCCCGAGCCCGCCCAGGAAGTTCGGGTAGGTCGACCCGTAGCCCGGATACGAGTTGTCGTAGACCTCCTTCGTGAAGTACAGCGACCCGAGCGAGTCCAGCGCCTCTGCCCAGTCGTCCGCGAAGCGCATGGTGATGTCGGTGTAGATCTCCTCCGGGAGAAGCGGATTCCACGAGCCGACCGGCTCGGAGGGCTCGAAGAAGTACGTGCTCGACGCACCCATTTCGTGAAAGTCGGTCACGACGTTCGGCCGCCAGCTCTGGTGCCAGTCGATCCGAGCCCGACTCTCGGGGTTCACGAGCGGGAGCCAGTCGCGGTTGAGGTCGAACCAGTAGTGGTTCGTGCGCCCGCCCGGCCAGACCTCGTTGTGCTCCCGGTCCAGCGGGTCTGCCACCAGCGGTTCGGCCCGATTCAGGTTGGCCCACCACGTGTGCCGGTCCCGGCCGTCCGGGTTCAGGTTCGGCTCCACGAAGAAGACTCCCTCGCGAAGGTATTCTTCGACTTCGCCGGTTCCTGCCACGAGCCAGTACGCCGTGAGCATCGCCGCCTCGGACGACGACGTTTCGTTCCCGTGCACGCCGTACCCCAGGTGCACGATCACGGGCAGGTCCGCCGCCTCGTCGACCTGCCCGTCGGGCTCGGACGCCGCGAGGTGGCGGCTCCTGATCTCTTCGAGGTTCGCATGGTTGCTCGGCATCGTGACCGTGAGCACCGGCATGGGCCGGAGCTCGTACGTCACCCCGATCTCCTGGTAGGTCGCCCGATCCGAGCGGGCCGCCAGCTCCTTCATGTAGGCGACGATCTGGTCGTGCCGGGTGTGGAAGCTCCCGATCGGATAGCCGAGAAACTCCTCGGGCGACGGGATGCCCGGCAGGAAGGAGGCACCGTCCGGGAAGTAGTAGTCGAGGCCCGCCGACGTCGCTGCACGCTGGGCAGCGAGCAGCTCGGTTTCCTGAGCCGCCGTCGGGGCGACGACGAGCGCGCCCAGAACGAGGTGCAGAACGGCAATGCGGGCGATGCGAAGCGGTTCGGTCATGAGTCGGACGGGCGTGCCAGAGGTACGAAGAGAAAGAGTGTCGGCGCGCGTCAAAGCTATCACGGACAGAACGGCTCGGCCCCGGGCATCGGAGATCGGATCACTGGATCAGCAGCAGGCTCGTCATGAGCGCCGCGGAAACGCAGGCCAGCGCCGTCCGGATGCGGTTCCATCGGTTCCAGCGGGGCTCGAACATCTCGCGCGCGGCACGCAGCTGGGCGAGGTCCAGAGCGTCGACGTCGAGCCGTTGCAGCCGGTTGTTCAGCGGGACGTTGACCGTGCCCGTCGGGATCAGCACACCCGCGACGTAGATCCCTCCGGCGGCGAGCAGCAGGACCCGCTCGAGCCCGGCCTCGGCGGGCACACCCAGGGCAACCGCGGCGAGCAGAGACACGACCGATCCCACGAACACGAGCCCGAAGAGCGGATCACCCCCCTGGATCACCCCGTCGATGCGTTGAAAGGCGCGAACGAAGTCGCCGTCTTCGAGCTCACGAATCCCGGGCATCACGACGACCGCGAACGCGAACAGAAACCCGGCCACGAGTGAAACTAGGAGTGTGGCCCCCCACAGCGCCGCGACTCCCGCGGTCATGAGGACCACCCCCCGGCCGAGACCACGTCGCGGGCGTAGTGAGCGAGGTCGCGTGGCTCGCGCCCGAGCGCGCGCTGCACCCCGTCTGTCCTGTGGGCGTTTCGCCCGTCGAGCACGGTCGAGAACAGGTAGTCGAGCATCCAGACCACGTCCCGCGGCGCGCCCGACGCTCTCGCCGCGTCGATGAAGGCGTCATGGGGCACCTGCTCGAATTCGATGGTGCGCCCTGTCGCCTCGGACAGGTCGGCGGCCACGTCGGCGAAGGTCATGAGGCGCGGCCCGGTCACTTCGTACACCTCGCCCGCGTGACCGGGCTCCGAGAGTGCGGCGATCGCGATGTCGGCGATGTCGTCCACGTCGACGAACGGCTCGGGCGTGTCCCCGGCAGGAAGCGTGATCCGGCCGGCGAGAACCATCTCGGTGAAGGCGCCTTCCGAGAAGTTCTGGAAGAACCAGCTCGCCCGTATCACGGTCCAGTCGAGACCACTCTCCTGCACGATCCGCTCGCAGGCCTGGGCTTCGGGCTCGCCACGACCGGACAGCAGCACCAGTCGCCGAACGTCGTGACGCCTCGCGCGCTCCACGAAAGCACGGATCGCGTCCGTGGCTCCCGGCATGGCGAGGTCCGGCGCGTAGGTGATGTACGCCGCCTCGACACCCTGCAGGCAGGCGTCCCATCCGGCCTCGTCATTCCAGTCGAAGGGTGGCGTCGCGCCGCGGGAGCCGACGCGGACCGGAACGCCGAGGGCCTCGAGCCCTGTGGCGACCCTCCTGCCGGTCTTGCCGGTGCCTCCGAGGACGAGAACGCACCCGGCCGGGTCGGTGTCTTGGTTCGAATAGCTCATCGCTTGCTCCTTGGGGTTCGAGGAATGCAAGCGAAGGATGGCGAAGGTGGGCGCCCGATTTCTTGACGTCCGACGACAACCTCTTGACGCGGCGCGCCAACGTCAGGCGGACGCCCCTCCGGCCCGGGAATCCGCCCGAAATGCTCCGGGCGTGCGCCCCACCCAGCGCTTGAACGCACGGGTCAACGCACTCTGCTCCGAGAAGCCGGTCATGAACGCCACCTCGATGAGCGAGAACTCGGTGTCCCGCAGCAACCGCTTCGCCAGATCGCGCCTGGAGTCGTCGACGAGCGCCTGGAAGGACGTCCCCTGCTCCGCCAGCCGCCGCTGCAGCGTGCGTCCGCTCATGGAAAGGCGGCTCGCGACGTGGGACAGCAGAGGTACGCCCTCGCTCAACGACTTCGTGACCAGTTCACGAACCCGGTGTTCGAGTCCGACCGAGTCGTCGAGTTGGTCGAGCTCGGCGTCCAGGTGGGCATCGAAGAACCCCACGATACCGGCGTCCCCCAGCCTGTTCGGCGTGCGGAGCGTCGCCTCGGACACCAGAAGTGCGTCCCTGTCCGACCCGAAGCGGACCGGACAGTCGAAGTACGCCTCGTGCGCCGCGATGGAGTCGGGTGCGGGGTGTTTGATGTGGACCTCCTCCGGGCGAAAGGGGGCCGACGCCACCTCACGGCTGATCGCCGCGATGCTCGCCAGCGTGGCCTCGTTGGACAGCCGCAGACCCAGGCGCCGCTCACCCTCCCGGTGGAGATGCATGAACGCCCCGTTGAACGTCGATTCGACCTCGTACATCGATACGCTCGTCAGGACGAGCGCGTATCGCTCGGCGCGGTCGAAGGAGCCCCTGAGCGTCGTCGCCGACTTCCACGCCAGGCCGAACGCACCGTAGTCGTCGCAACGCATGGCGGCACCGACACGCAATGGAAGCGTGGTCGGTTCGACGTCCACCGCAGCCACACGCTCGAGGAAGTCGTAGTACTCCCTGTCCTCGATCATATGCGCCGGATCGACCGGGCCGCCCCGCTCCAGCGCGAGCGTGCGGAGCAGCGCGTCCTTGTCGGCCGGCCCCAAAACCTCCTCGACGACCTTCCTGGCGAAGAGGGATGTAACGCGCCCCATGGGGAAGGTGCGGACTCAGGTCCGTTCCAGCGTGCGCACGATCTCAAGCGCGCGCTCGATGTCCTCCGGGCTCACGTAGAGGTGGGCGCACAGTCGCACGCGCCGCTGATTGCGCTGCGCCCGCACGCGGATCTTCCCCTCCCACAACGCGTCCTGGAGCTCGTCGGCCGTCTTGTTCTCCAGGCCGAAGGTGATGGCCCCCGCGTACATCTCGGGATGCGCGCTCGAATGAACGCGGACGTTCGGGATCTCCCGAAGTCCCTCGAGCAACTGCGTCGACATCGCGTGGTTCCACCGTGCGATGCGTTCGATCCCGAGCTCCCGGTTGAACGCGAGGGCGGCACGGAATCCCGTGTACATCGCCGGGCTGCCGGTGCCGTACTGCATGAACCGGAAGGCGCCGTCCTCACGGTTGTCGAAGTTGTAACTGCCGAGCGTGGCCCAGAGCTCGTCCTGCCGAGAGCGCTCGATGTAGAGGATGCCCGTACCCTTCGGCGCCAGCAGCCATTTGTGCGGGCTCGACACATACGCGTCGCAGCCGAGGTCCTTCACGTCGACGGGCAGCTGCCCCAGGACCTGGGCCCCGTCGACGATCGAGAAGACGCCCCGATCCCGGGCCAGCCGGCAGAGCTCCCTGGCGGGTAGCCGATAGCCGAGGCTCGACGTGATCTCCGAGAACATCATGACCTTCGTTCTCGGCGTGATGGCGTCCGCGAAGGCCTGCAGGACCCCTTCGGGGCCGTTGGCCACGGCTGCGTCGAGGTCGATTTCCCTGACCACGGCGCCATGTCGCCTGGCCATCAACCTGAAGGGACCGAAGCCGCCTCCGTGCTCCTGGTCGGTGAACAGGATCTCGTCACCGGGCCGGTAGGTCATGCCGTTCGCCAGGAAGTTCATGCTCATCGTGGCGTTCTGCGTGAGCGCGATTTCCTCCATGTCGGCGCCGATGTAGCGGCCGACGTCGGCGCGGATCTCTTCGCGGGGCTGATATCCCGTCAGCGGCGCACCGATCTGCGTGTAGTACGGCCAGTCGGGCAGCTCGGCCTCCAGCCGCCGCAGCTCGTCGGTCTGCGCCTCCAGCACCTCGCGCGGCATCGCACCGAGCGTGCCGGTATTGCAGTAGGCGATGTCGGTGGGAAAGAGGAACTCGCGCCGGGCCGCCGCGAAGACCTGCGCGTCATCGGCATCCGCATCCGTCGTGAACCTGCGATACCCGGGGGCCGTCGCCGCCAGGCCCGGGGGACTCGCCGCGAGCAGCACCGCACCACCGCTCAACGACAGAAACGCGCGCCGTCCCACCGAGTCTGCCATGATCGTCCCCTTGTTTCAGTGGATCGCGGAGTCCGCCCAAGCCGGTCGTTTTCGCCGATCCGGGCCGCGCCTGCGATCGGGGGCGGAGCCATCCCGTCTTCCCTGCTTCCTCCGCTCCCCGGACACGCGGCGGTTGTATCCCTCCGTCAGCCACGTCGCGATCACGATGCGATGCCGGAACTCGGGTGTGTCCTCGTCGTCGCGGTGGGCCTCGAACACCCGTCGTTCCGGCCCCCCGTTCATCGACACGAACCAGGCTCCGTCCTCGAACTCGGGCGCTCCGCCCGGTACGGGAGCAACGTTTGCGCGATACCGGCGACCCTCGTGAATGAAGTCGATCGAGCGAAGCACCTTCACCTCTCTACCCACGTTATCGTGACAATCCGGCGCCGAGGCGTGCCGACGCCACGCCCCGTCGTGCCCGGGAAGCTAGCAGGCGTCCCGCCCTGCAGGGAGCGGTGCATCGACCGCCAGCATCCCGTCGCCGAACCTCGATTGTCTGGCCGCCCGGCGGATCCCCCGGCATATTCGGCCAATGAACGCCTCCAAGACCGCCCTGCTCGTCACCGGGCTCACCCTCCTCGGCCTCTCCGGCGGGGGCCCGGATCACTCCGGCGCACCGTCACGCGCTGCTCCGGCCGCCGCTCTGCACCTGGCGACATCCTCCGGCCACGACGCCGCGGACCTCGACGGCCTCGTCGAGCAGTACTGCGTCCGCTGTCACAACGAGCGCCGACTGCGAGGCGACCTTTCGCTCGAGGGCTTCGACACCGGCACCCCCGAGGCGGACGCCGAGATCGCCGAGCGGATCATCCACAAGCTCCGGGCCGGGATGATGCCCCCGGCGGGCGTGCGGCGCCCGCCCGAGGACTCGCTCGTCCTCCTGGCAGCAGGCCTGGAAGACCGGCTCGACGAGGTGGCCCGTCGCAACCCGAACCCGGGTCGGCGCACGTTCCAGCGCCTCAACCGAGCCGAATACGAGGCCTCGATCGAGCAGATCTTCGGGATCCGCATCGATGCCTCGGCTTACCTGCCGACCGAACAGCTGAGCGACAACTTCGACAACATCGCCGATACGCAGATCCTGTCGGCCACGCTGCTCGAGAGCTACATGCGCGCCGCGGCCCAGGTAAGCCGGGACGCGGTCGGTGACGTGTACGCCTCGCCCTCCACCACGGTCTACAAGGTCCCCAAGACCGCATCGCAGGTCGGTCACGTGGAGGGCACGCCGCTGGGCACGCGGGGCGGGATCTCGGTCACCCACAACTTCCCGGCGGACGGCGAATACGTCTTCGAGCTCGACATGCACCCGAGCCCGGACGGCCAGCTCTTCGGCCTGACCGCCGGCGTCCAGCGGATCGAGGTCGCGGTCAACGGCGCGCGCGTGGCCCTCCTGGAGCTCGATCGCTGGATGAGCGAGGGCGACCCGACCGGTCTGCGCGTCGAGACGCCTCCGATCCACGTCCGTGCGGGGCCGCAGCACGTCACGGCGGCCTTCCTGGTCGACCGCGAGGGCCCGGTCACCGATCTGATCACCCCGATCGACTTCACGCTCGCCGACCCGAACATGGGGGTCGGGTACGGCGTCACGACCGTTCCGCACCTCCGCGACCTCTCGATCAGTGGTCCCTTCACCGTCACGGGCGTCTCCGACACTCCCTCCCGTCAGCGGATCTTCAGCTGCCGGCCCACGGCGCCGGACGAGGAGGAACCGTGCGCGGAGGAGATCATCCAGAGCATCGCCTCGGAGGCCTTTCGGCGCCCCGTTCCCGAGAGCGAAGTCGACGAGCTGATGTTCTTCTTCCAGGAGGGCCGTGAGCAGGGCGGCTTCGAGATCGGCATCCGGAACGCGATCTGGGCGATCCTGTCGAGCCCGCGGTTCATCTTCCGCCTCGAGCGCACGCCCACGGGGGTCGAGCCCGGCGAAGTGTACGAGCTGGACGACGCGGACCTCGCGTCCCGCCTCTCTTTCTTCCTTTGGGCCACCCCGCCCGACGACGAGCTCGTCGCGCTCGCCCGTGAGGGCAGGCTCTCCGACGAGGACGAGCTGATCCGGCAGACGCGGCGCCTCCTGGCCGACCCACGCGCCGAGTCGCTCGCGACCCGCTTCGCCGCCCAGTGGCTGCGCCTCCAGGACCTCGAGAAGATCAATCCGGACGCTCAGCTCTACCCGTACTTCAACTACCAGCTCAAGGCGGCGATGCGGCGGGAAACGGAGCTCCTCTTCCACCACGTCGTGCAGGAAGACCGGAGCGTCCTCGATCTGCTGACCGCCGACTACACCTTCGTCAACGAGCAGCTCGCGGCCCACTACGGCATCGAGGGCGTCACCGGAGACGACTTCGTCCGGGTGCAGCTCCCCGACGAGAACCGTCGCGGCCTGCTCGGCCACGGCAGCATCCTCATGATGACGTCGGAGGGGAACCGCACCTCGCCCGTGTTGCGCGGCAAGTGGGTCATGGAGGTGCTGCTCGGCAGCCCGCCCCCCGCCCCACCGCCCGCCGTCCCGACGCTCGAGGAGACCGAAGCCTCCGAGGGGTCGCGCCGGCTCACGACGCGCGAGCGCATGGAGATGCACCGCGAGAACCCGGCGTGCATGTCGTGCCACCGCGTGATCGACCCGATCGGGCTCGCCCTGGACAACTTCGACGTCACCGGGGCGTGGCGGATCAAGGAGAACCTGAACGAGATCGACGCGAGCGGCGAGCTCTACGACGGCAGCCCCATCGACGGGCCGGCCGGGCTGCGCGCGGTGATCCTCAAGCGCCCGACCGTCTTCCGCCGCACGCTGGCGAAGAACCTGATGGCGTACGCGCTCGGACGGCGTGTCGAGTACTACGACATGCCGACGATCCGCGCGATGGAGCGCGCCGCCGCCGCGAACGGCGACCGTATGTCCGACTACATCCTGGGCGTGGTCACGAGCCCGGCGTTCCGCATGAGCCGGGGCGTCGCCCTGACCCAGGACGCACCACAGCAGTGAGCACACGATGCATCTGATCAAGACGAGTCTGGAGCGCCGCACCTTCCTCAAGGGCCTGGGCGCGAGCGTCGCGCTTCCCTTCCTCGACGCGATGGTTCCGGCCGGCCGCATGTCGGCCGCGGCCGCCGACACCGACGTGACACGCTTCGTTGCCATCGAGATGGTCCATGGTGCGGCCGGGTGCAACGACTGGGGCGCGACCCAGCACCTGTGGGCACCGCAGGACGAAGGCTCGAACTTCGATCTCACCCCGAGCGCGCTCTCGCCGCTGGAGGATTGGCGGGAGTACCTGACGATCGTCAGCAACACCGACGTCGGGGGCGCCGAGGCCGAGCTTCCCCGCGAGATCGGCGGCGACCACTTCCGCTCGAGCGCGGTCTTCCTGACGCAGGCGCACCCGAAGCAGACCGAAGGGTCGGACGTCTTCGTCGGGACGTCGATGGATCAGCTGTACGCGCGGCGCTTCGGGCAGGAGACCCCGATCCCCTCGATGCAGCTGTGCATCGAGAACGTCGACCAGGCGGGCGGATGCGCCTACGGCTACGCGTGCGTGTACACGGACACGGTGAGCTGGGCCAGCCCGACGGAGCCGCTCCCGATGATCCGTGATCCCCGGGTCGCCTTCGATCAGCTCTTCGGAGGCGGAGCGACCCCGGAGGAGCGTGCTCAGCGTCGCCGCACCGAGCGCAGCATCCTCGACTGGGTGCTCCGCGACCTGAACGACCTGAACCGGCAGCTGGGAGCGGACGACCGCGCCCGCATGGACCGCTACGTCACCAACATCCGCGAAATCGAGCGGCGCATCCAGCGGATCGAGGCGAGAAACATGAGCGGGGAGCAGCGAGTGCTCGCCGAAGCCCCGGCCGGCGTGCCGGACGACTACGGCGATCACGTGCGCCTCATGTTCGACCTGCAGGCGCTCGCGTTCGCGTCCGACATGACCCGGGTGATCACCTTCAAGACCAGCCGGGACGTCTCGGGCCGGGTCTTCCCGGAGACCGGGGTGACGGCCGGCTTCCACGCCGCGTCGCACCACGGCGGCAACGAGGAGCGCATCCTCGAGTTCAACAAGATCAACCGGTATCACATGAGCCTGATCCCGTACTTCTTCGAGAAGCTCGCGGACATCCACGAGGGTGATACCCACCTGCTCGACAAGACGCTGATCGTGTGCGGTTCGCCGATGGGCGACCCGAACCTCCACAACCACAAGCGCTGCCCCCTCTTCCTGGCGGGTGGCGCCAACGGGCGCCTCGCGAAGGGCGGCAACCACATCAAGGCGCCGGACGGCACCCCCATGGCGAACGTCCTCCTGAGCGCGATGCACATGCTCGGGATGGACGACGAGTCGCTCGGCGACAGCACCGGGGCATTCCCGATCTCGGCGGGCCGGTCGGCTCAGCGCACGAGTCACGGCTGATGACGAGGCTCTTGCCGCTCCTGGCGGCGCTCCTGCTCGCGCCGGCGGCCGAGTCGCCGGTCGCGGACGCCGCGCAGCGGGGTGACGCCGACGCCGTGCGCGCCTTGCTCAGGGAGGGCGCCGACGTCAACGCCGCCCAGGCGGACGGCACGAGCGCGCTGCACTGGGCTGCGGCGAACGACGACGCGACCATCATCGAGGTCCTCCTCTACGCCGGGGCGAACACAGAGGCCACGACGCGTCTCGGCGGCTACACGCCGCTCCACCTCGCCGCGCGCCGGGGCAACGCGGTCGCGCTGGACGCCCTCGCCGCGGGCGGAGCGGACCTCGGAGCCTTCACGTCGACCGGGGTCACCGCGCTGCACTACGCCGCGGAGTCGGGACGCGCCGACGCCGTCGCTGCCCTTGTCCGGCACGGAGCGGAGGTCGACGCCTCGACGTCGACCGATGCCCAGACCCCGCTGATGTGGGCCACCGCGGCGAACCGACTCGAAGCGATGCGGACGCTTCTCGAGGCCGGCGCGGATCCGTCGCGCACGACCGTCGTCATCGACTACGTCGAAGTCGCGTCGCGCGACATGCCCGAGCGGCGCCTGCGCGCCCAGCTCGCGTCCGTGCGGAGAAACGCCGGCAAGGGCGGCCCGGGACCGACCGCGGAGCGGTCGCCCGGAGGTCAGCTTCAGCCGCCGCCTCCGCCCTCCGAGGAGGAATCAGAGGAGGAAGAGGGCAAAGAGGTAGCGGGGGAAGAGCGCGAGGAGGGTTCGGAGGAAGAGGCGGCCGAGGAAGCGGACAAGCCGGGCGCCGCGGAAGAGGAGCTCGAGCAGGCCGCCGCGGAAGAGGAGCTCGAGCAGGCCGTCGAAGGCGAAGAGGAGGGGGACGATCAGGGCGAGCCGGACGAATCCGAGGAAGAGCCGGAGGACTCCGAGCCGGAAGAGCCCGCCGAGCCCGAAGAGGAGGAGCGGGCGCTCGGCTACACCGACCTGGTCGGGAAGGAGGGCGGATTCGCCGCCCTGCACTTCGCCGCTCGGGACGGCCTGAGCGAAGCCGCGAAGCTCCTGCTCGCGCACGGGGCGGAGTTGGACCAGCCCACCGCGGGCGACGGGACCACGCCGATGCTCATGGCGACCATCAACGGCAACTTCGACCTCGCCATGCACTTCCTGGCCGAGGGCGCGGACCCGAACGCCGTCGCCGAAGACGGTGCCGCCGCGCTCTTCACGGTGCTCAACCGGCGCTGGGGCCCGAAGGCCGCGTATCCGCAGCCACAGGCCTTCACGCAGCAGGATACCGACTACCTCGTGCTCATGCAGGCGCTCATCGACGCCGGTGCCGACGTGAACCACCGGACGGGGCGTCACATCTGGTACACGTCCTTCAACTTCGACATGCTCGGCGTGAACTTCGCCGGCGCGACGGCGTTCTGGCGCGCCGCGTACGCGACGGATCTCGATGCCATGCGGCTCCTCGTGGCCGCGGGCGCGGATCCGGGTATCCCCACGCGAAAGGTCCCGCAGCGCCGCTTCGGACGGCGCGGAAACGACGAGGACAAGTCCGGGCTGGAGCCCGTCCCGAACGGCGGGCCGGCGGTATATCCCATCCACGCCGCCTCGGGCGTCGGGTACGGTGAGGGATTCGCGGCGAACTCCCACTCGCACGCCCCGGACAGCTGGCTTCCCGCAGTTCGGTACCTGGTCGAAGAGCACGGTGCGGACGTCAACGCCCGTGACCTCAACGGCTACGCACCGCTCCACCACGCGGCCGCCCGGGGTGACAACGAGCTCATCGAGTATCTGGTCTCGAAGGGAGCCGACGTGATGGTCGTGAGTCGCCGCGGCGAGACGACGGTCGACATGGCGAACGGCCCACGTCAGCGGGTGCAGCCCTTCCCGGAGACGATCGCCCTCCTCGAGGGCCTCGGCGCGGTGAACAACCACAACTGCCAGAGCTGCGAGTAGGCGCGGTCGCGTGACCCGCTCCCCGATCCTCGTGCTCGTGCTGGCCTCGGCCACCGCGTGCGCCGAGCCGGAGCGGGCGCCGCCGCCGGACACGAGCGACCCGGTCGCGGAGGTCTCCCTCTTCGACCTCTCCGATCAGCTCGCCGACGGACGCACGACGTCGGTGGCCGCGACGCAGGCGTACATCGACCGGATCGAGGCGCTCGATGGTGACTTGAACTCGGTCATCCTCGTGGCACCCGACGCGCTCGAGCAGGCGGCGGCATCGGACGCACGACGCGCGGCCGGGACGCCGCTGGGGCCGCTCGACGGGGTCCCCATCCTCCTGAAGGACAACGTCGACGCCGTCGGGATGCCGACCACCGCCGGCTCGTGGGCGCTGGAGGAGAACTTCCCGGCCCGGGATGCGGAGGTGACCCGGCGGCTGCGCGCGGCCGGCGTGGTGATCCTGGGCAAGGCCAACCTCTCGCAGTTCGCCGGCTTCCGGAACACGGCGGCCTTCAACGGCTCCACCGTGGGCGGCGGACCCCGGAATCCGTACGACCTCACCCGCAGCGCCGCCGGAAGCAGCAGCGGATCGGGCGTCGCGACCGCGATGAGCTTCGCGGCGGCGACGATCGGGACGGAAACGGCGGGCTCGATCGTCGGTCCTTCCTCGGTGAACGGCGTCGTCGGGATGAAGCCGACCATCGCGCTCGTGTCGCGGCGGGGCATCGTGCCGATCAGCCTCAACCAGGACTCGTCCGGCCCCATGACCCGCACGGTACGAGACGCGGCGATGATCCTCGACGTCATCGCGGGGAGCGATCCCGAGGATCCATGGTCTGCCGACGCCGACGACAACCGCACCTCGTACGTGGCCGCACTCGACACCGCCTCGCTGCGCGGGGCGCGGCTCGGGGTGATCCGCCCGACGGCTCCGGACGCCCGGGGAGTACGCCGGCTGCTCGACGACGCGATCGAGGTCCTCGAGCGGGAAGGCGCAGAGATCGTCGAGATCCCGGCCGAGGAGCTCATCGATCCCCGGCCCGAGATGCGGATCGTCCTGCTCCAGGACTTCAAGATCGACCTGAACGCCTACCTGGCGTCGACCCCCGAGACGGTCCCCATCCGCACGCTGGACGAGCTGATCGCGTTCAGCCTCGTCGATCCCCGCGAGCGCATGCACACGATGGACTACTGGGAGGACGCGCAGACCACCGAAGGCGGGCGGACCGACCCGACGTACCAGGCGGCGCTGCGTGACGGACGCCGGCTGACCCGGGACGGAGGCATCGATCGACTCCTCGCCGAGTACGGCGTCGACGCGGTCGTGAGCGCTACCAGCGCACCTGCGGCCGAGATCGAGCCGGACGGGACGCCCCGGGTGGGCCCGATCCCTGCGGGTCCGCGGGGCACGCGCCCGCCGTCGCTGACCGTGGTCGCCGCGGTGGCCGGTTACCCGCTGATCTCGGTCCCCATGGGGCTCGTCGATGGCCTTCCCGTCGGCATCACCTTCGCGGGCACCGCGTGGTCGGAGGCCCGGCTGATCGGGCTGGCCTACGACTACGAGCAGGCGTCCCGCGCGCGGGTTCCTCCGGCCCGGGCCCTGACAGGGGGATGACGCGAGTGGCCGCAGTGCTCGCCGGCCACTAGCCTGCTACTCACCTCGACGTCCGGCCGGACCCAACCACAGGATCGAGAATCGCTCGCCATGAACGACGCCGACACCCCGAGCCCGGGAGACTTCTCCGACACGCGGGCGGCCGAGCTCGCCCGTGAGGCCGAAACGTGGGACCCCTCCTCACTGATCCCGGCCACGCTCGACGACATCCCGATGGTCGACGTCGAGAGCTACTTCGCGACCGGTAACGCCCGAGAGCTCGAGCGCCTGGGCGAGCAGATCCGCTTCATCGGCGAGAACATCGGATTCCACTACCTGGTCGGTCACGGAATCGGACAGGAGGACTTCGATGCGATCTTCGCCGCTGCCGAGGCCTTCCTGACGTTGCCCGACGAGGTGAAGGGACGGGTGCTCATCGACGATCCCGAAGCCGCCGCCCCGGGGATCGGGTGGATGCCGATCGGCGAACGACGGCTACCGGAACGAGCCAAGGGCAACCTCAACGAGGCGATTCTGTTCAAGCAGGACCGCACGCTCCGACTGTCGGACAACCCGTGGCTTCCAGAGTCGGTGGTGCCCGGGTTCCGCGCCGCGGTCGAGGCGTACGCCGCCAGGGTCGAGCAGGTCGCCCTGGCGCTCCTGCCCATCTACGCCGTCGCGCTCGACCTCGACCCGGACTGGTTCGAGCCGGCGTTCCGGTCGCCGTTCTACCGCCTTCGCATGACCCGGTACACCGAGGTCCCGGATGCGGAGGTCGACCAGTACGGGATCGCGCCGCACGTGGATACGACCTTCTTCACCCTGCTGGCCCAGTCGGCCCAGGGGCTGGCGGTCTACGGTGAGCAACGGGGGGTGTGGCTCGAGGCACCCGTGGTGCCGGAGGCGCTCGTGGTGAACACCGGTGAGCTCCTCAAGCAGTGGTCGAACGATCGCTTCATCAGCGTGAAGCACTTCGTGCCCCCGCACACCGGAGAGCGGGACCGGTATTCGGTGCCGTTCTTCTTCAACGCGACCGCCGACTACCCCATGGAGTGCCTGCCGAGCTGCCACGGACCCGACAACCCACCGCGCTATCCGCCGGTGTCCTACCTGGAGAGCCAGGCGGCAGCTCAGAGAGAGTAGTCCGGCCCGGTCGGCCTCACGGGCTCGCCCTCACCGGAACACCAGAAGCCCGTCCGTCCTCGGCGTCCACTCCACGTCCGCCCGCGCAGCCCAGTAGAGCATCGGGTTGTACAGGAAGATCCAGGGGGCGTCGTCCCGGATCATGCCATGGATCCTCCGGTAGATCGCCTGGCGATCGGCGTCGGACACGGTCGCCTGGGCTTCCTCGATGAGCGCATCGACCTCGGGGTTCGCGTACCCCTCCCACCACGGCCCCCGAATCCCGGAGTGGATCTTCTCCCGCAGGACCCGATACGTGCTCCACGGACTGGAGTCGAAGCCGGCCCCGTCGGCGATCTCCTTCCTCCGGACCATCTGGGAATAGCCCGAGCGGTCGGCGTGCTCCACGACCTCGAGCGTGATCCCGACGCGGCGGTACTGCTCGGCCATGGTCCGTGACAACGCGGGCATCTCGTCCGGCATCACCTGCGGGATGTCGAAGGTGAGGGAGAGGCCCTCCGGGTAGCCGGCCTCGGTCAGCAGGCTCAGGGCCCGCTCCGGATCGTACGGGTAGGGAGGCGTGCCGGAGTCGTATCCGAAGTGCCCCGGAGTGAGGTAACCGTTGAGGGGTCGGGCGGCGCCCCCGGTGATGTCGGCGATGATCGCGTCGCGGTCGAGCGCGTAGTTCAGCGCCTGACGCACCCGTCGGTCGCTGGTGGGCCCCTCGAAGGCGTTCAGCATGAAGATGATCGCCAGCCCGCTGCCCATCTCGTGCGGGCGCACGTCGCCCTCCGCTGCGATCCGATCCCGCCCCTCGATGCCGATTCCCGCCGCGATGTCGGCCCGACCCTCCACGACCGCGGCGACCCGCGCGTCCGGATCGCCCTCGGCGACCCACCGGACCTCCGCATACTCGGGGCTCCCTCCCCAGTACGCGTCGTGCGCGGCCATGACGACCTCGGTCTGCGACTGCTCGACGATCCGGTACGGCCCACTCCCGACGTACGTCCCGGGCAGGTCCGCCAGCGCGCTCTCGGGGCTGATCGGCATGTCGACCACGAGGTCGAGGAGATCGGCCATGGGATCCTCCGTCACGATCCGGACAGTGAGATCGTCCACCGCCGAGATCTCCGCGGTCCCGAGGTAGCTGGCGAACACGCCCTCGGTGCCGAAAGCGCCCCCGATCGACGGGTCGAGCACCCGGCCGAGGGTGGCGACGACGTCGGAGGCCCGCAGCATCTCACCGTTGTGGAAGGTC